>Ga0187886_1002094_pt1 | contig 16595 bp, 11 predicted proteins | sample June2016WEW_20_1_FD_133001 | JGI IMG/M metagenome (GOLD analysis project Ga0187886, IMG submission 133001) | Peatland microbial communities from SPRUCE experiment site at the Marcell Experimental Forest, Minnesota, USA - June2016WEW_20_150 | ecosystem: Environmental > Terrestrial > Soil >... | reverse complement strand
TCTAGGTATCTTCTAGATGTTTGGGGGTTACAACCACTAATGTGAGCTCCGGAGTTGATAATATCCTTCTTAGGCCATTGACCGTGCCTGTTTAATATTTCCATCACCCAATCTGTAAATAATTGCTTGCACCTGACATTGACCTGCATCTCTAGGCTTCCTGATGTATAGTCAACCATAGCCATAACCAAGTCACCTGGTATATCCCCCTTTATTTTCTTTCTCTCTTTCTCATTTATAGCACAATAACGGGCAATTTTAGCTTTGTGCTCCTTCGTGGTTAATTTTCGGAGTTCAAGGTTATGCTTCCGACAAACAAGATGTATGTTGCCGGGCTTCCAATTCCAAGGATTATTATCAGCATGGTCAATTTGCAGGCCTCCCTCACATTTTTCATGACCGATTTTACCAACAAGGCAATATTGACCTTCATAAGCAGAAAGGAAATTATACGCCATGTCATACTGATTCACCTGAAAGCGATTAGGCACGTTTAGTTTTCTCCTGATTGTCCACTTCTTCGCGGACTGAGACTATTAGTCGTCGCCACCAAGTTCTCCAGTTCGTCTTCATCGCAGGCGTAATGTTACCTGGCAATATATGGACTGAGACAGTAGGCTGACTCATTCCTTCGTTACTGGTGGCAGATATCTTTACATTTCTCAACTGCTTTTCCTTTGTTTTTATGCGGGTGGATGGTTAAATCTCCGTTACCTGTTACATCAACGGTATCACCTGCGCTCAGCCCGAAAAACTTGAGCCAATTCTGCGGCAGTGTAATAGCGAGGCTAGATTTCCCCACTCGGTAAATCATACGCTCTTCAAATATCGGCATATATTGACCTCCCCGTTTTACTGCGTTATAGTTTTAGTAAAACACCCGAATACGGACAAGCACCAGTGGACAACCAAGGACAAAAAATATGACCGCGGACAAGTTGAATAACTCCGAAGACGTAAAACGTTTTCTAGGAGGATTAGGCCTCCATATAGATGAGAGCATAGTTAAGCAAGTATTAAACGTACTAACTAAAAAATCTAAGAAGTCCCTTTATTCACTTTACGCTACAAGAAAAGATATGCCACCACCTGTTTGCGGCAAGGGTACTGCCTATAAAATTAGGAAGTTCTACAATCAAGGTGAACTGAAACCATATTTGGCTTATCTTTCTACCCAGGAAACTATTAATGAACCCAAAACCGAGCAAATAAAAGAAGTAGAACCTGGAATACCAAAAGAGAAGGAAACCGAGCATCCAGAAGTCGACCATGCTATTACACCACAAGCACAAAAACGTTCAACCGATTTGGATGCTGGCTGTTGCTCCGCCTCTCCAGAGTCCTTTGATGTTACAACGCTAATTAAATTGGGGGTTCCGCCAAAGAAAGCTCCGGGTATATTATATGAATGGCGTTCTTCACACAAAAAAGGCTCTCATAATGGTTGTTCTCTTTACAAGAAATTCATTGATGATTTGAATGAAAGTAAAATTCCCTACAAGCAAGCAGAAGCTATTTTGCGTTTGGAATTAAGGTCCAAACTGTTTAATCGGGATGTAGAACTTGCAAGGATATATCGACCTTGGGAGAGCTTGGAAAATTTTAAAGCATCCATAAAAGAGAATGAATCAGAAGAAATGAAAAAACATCTAGATGAAATAACCACCTTACTTATAAATTTTAAAAAAGAAGTTGAAACAGTGAGGAATAACCGTCAATGGGATGTAACTTTTGAAGTTGAAAAAAATGACCTATTTACAGACATGTTAAATCACTGTTGGGATGTGAAATGGGAATTCGACCAATTTAAGCGTGAGAAATTCATTTATGATTTGTCGATGAAAGAACTGATATCGAGAATAAAAATAGCGGCGCTACCTGGAGTTAACGAGATTTTCGTTGAAAGTATTGCTTATTATGTTGTTTTCCTCTCTGTTTATCATAAATTACCTCATTACCGGATTGAATCACACAACGGAGCCGATTGGATGCTGAGTATTGGGGACGGAAATCAAAGCATGGATATTGCTACAGGCGCTAGAGAAATTGTTGATGAGTATCAGAGACTCCATACAGCGCTAATTAATTGGTTTAAGAAAGACCCTGCGATAAAGACACTGTTAGATGCTAGAGGCAGAATGCTTGGCTTCCTTAAATCATTACAGCAAAAACTTGGTGACGCCTTAGAAAAACGAATCTATTATCATCATACCTCCTGCCAAAAATGCCCTGAACCTCCCAATTAACATTTTTAGCTTCGTATCCTTGCTCCAAAAGGGTTATGTCTTGTTGAGATTCGATATTGGGTGTATAATTAGCCTTACTAAAAGGACTTTTTTTAAAGTAAAAAAATTTGCAGTAATCAGTGGCACACTTTTAGGCATTAGAATATAACACAATTGGTTACTCGTTCAGGAGGAAATAGGTGGAGCGTCTGGAGCGTGAGCAACGCATTCTAGCTCTTATCAAAGACCTCCGCGGGCTAGAACCACTCAAGAAGCTGTTCTGGTCCGAGTTGAACTATGACCGAGTGAACCAGCCTCTCTCCCGTCGTGGCTGGAATCAAACCACAGCTAATGTCCTCGTTGAAGACCCTATTCTGTTTGCTGGCGGCGGGCAGAACCATGACTTCCACGTTGTTTACACCCGTCTACCTCAAGGCCGGTTGCTTTTGGGTCAGGAACGCCCTGTGGTCAATCAGCTTCTTAAGGAACATCCGTATGGTTTGTTCATCTTCTCTAACCAGGCACAAGACCACTGGCACTTTATCAACGTAAAGTACGATGCTGAGGCAGAAAAGCGCCGTCTGTTCCGGCGCATCAGTATCAGCCAAGAGGAGCGTCTCCGCACTGCCGCAGAACGCGTTGCCATGCTGGACCTGCAATCCATCCAGCCGGATATGTTTGGTCTACAACCACTGACTATCCAATCCAAGCATGACGAAGCTTTTGATGTTGAAGCGGTTACCAAGCAGTTCTTTGAAGAATACAAGGCTATTTTCAGGATTCTGGAAGACGACTTGAAGAAACAAGCGAATGACCACACTTGGGCGCATGACTATTCCCTCCAGTTCCTCAACCGCTGTATGTTCATCTACTTTATTCAACGCAAAGGCTGGCTGGCGAACGATTGCGACTTTCTCCTCAACTTCTGGAAAAGTTATCAGCGCTCCGGGCAGAGTCAGAATTCATTTGTGGATAACTGGCTGAAAGTGCTTTTCTTTGAAGCCTTCAACAACAAGTTCCATGGTGGCCACAAATATTTCCCCACTGAAATCAAAGAAGCCCTGTCTCTGGCGCCTTATCTCAACGGTGGTCTCTTCACTGAAAACGAGTTCGACCAGGAATATAAAGCTGTTGTTTCCGACCGGCGTTTCGAGCAGATACTGAAGTTCCTGGAACGTTATAACTTCACAATTGCCGAAGATAGCCCGCTGGACAAGGAAGTGGCGGTTGACCCGGAGATGATTGGTAAAGTCTATGAAAGCCTGGTCAATGTATCTGAGGAAGTCGATGAGCGTGGTGAGGCAGGTATCTTCTATACGCCCAGAACCGAGATTGACTTGATGTGCCGCTTATCATTGGTTGACCATCTGGCTAACCACCTGGGAGAAGACAGAAAGGAACTACTTTACCAGCTAGTCTTCGCCCTGGAGCCGGATGAGAAAACTGATGCAGACAAAGCCGTTGCTGCCGCCGGTCTATGGCCCACCCTGAATGAACGCCTTCATGACATCACTTTACTGGACCCCGCTTGTGGTTCTGGCTCTTTTCTGGTAGGCATGCTTAATATTCTAGATGACCTCCAGGAGAGGGCTAACCATCAGCTTGGCGTAACAGAAGCGCCTTATGAGCGTAAGAAACGGATTATCGGCCAATCACTCTACGGCGTGGATGTGATGGAGTGGGCGTGTCATGTTGCCGAGCTACGCCTCTGGCTGGCACTGATTATCGATGCTGAATTTTCCCGGGAAGAATTACATATTCGCCAGGAGCCTCTTTTACCTCACTTCTCATTTAAAATTCGCTGTGGAGACAGCCTGGTTCAGGAAATTGGCGGAATAGACTTCGGGCACAAAAGAGATTCGCAAGGAATACCAACTGGTTTTGAAAAGCGTGTGAAATTTCTCAAAGACGAGAAACTCAAGTTCTACAATAACGATATAACGTGCCAGTTCCATTCCGTAGACTCTTTGAAGAACGAAGAGAAGCAGCTATTTTCAGACATACTTTTTGCTCGCCAACATACAATCCAGGAACGTATAAAAGCTTTACGAAGGAAGTTGGAAGGTCCGCAGACGTATCAGATAGGTCTGGATGGCAAAGGAGCCGCGCGGCCTCACCAGATGGACTTGGATGCCAGTAAGTATCGGCAGGAAATTGAAACACTGACCTTGGAACTAACGCAGACCGAAGCTGCATGTAAAGCGCTCGACACTGCCAGAGAAGTGCCCTTCGTTTGGGATATTGCCTTTGTAGAAATCTTTGAGAGTGAGGAGGAAGGCTTTGATATTGTCATTGGCAATCCTCCTTATGTTCGACAGGAGTCTATTGCCGCGCCGGTAGTTCACGGCATCCAAATTACCGATGACAAAAAGGAATATAAAGCGAAGCTGGCGCTATCCATCTACCAAGCATTCCCTCGCTTTTTCGGTTACAAAGCCAGCAGCAACACCGTGGCGCATAAGATTGATGCTAAAAGCGACCTCTATATTTATTTCTACCTCCACGGTCTTTCTCTGTTGAGTGATAAAGGCTCTTTCTGCTTTATTACCTCCAACTCATGGCTGGATGTGGGCTACGGGGCCGACCTGCAAGAGTTCCTGCTCAAGCACAGCCATGTCAAGTTGGTTTTAGATAACCAGGTAAAGCGCACCTTTGCCAATGCCGATGTCAATTCAATTATTGTGCTTTTTTCACCGCCGGATGAACGCCGCGAGTGGGCGCTGGAGAAGACGGCACGCTTTGTGATGTTCCGCGTGCCGTTTGAGCACATCTTAGACCCGGTAATTTTTGATGAGATTGAAGAGGCAAACGAACGTAGGGCAACAAAGGAATACCGTGTCTTTCCCATCCAGCAAGGCAAGCTCTTAGAAGATGGTTGTGAGATACCAGAGGAAGAGGAAACTGGCAAAGCCGCTGGTCAGCTTATTAATACTGCCCGCTACATTGGCAACAAGTGGGGTGGCAAATACTTGAGAGCGCCGGATATTTACTGGACGATTCTAGAAAAGGGGAAAAACAAGTTGGTGCGATTGGGCGATGTTGTGGCGGTTAAATACGGCATCAAAACAGGAGCTAATGAATTTTTCTACCTGAATGAAGATAAGGTTATAGAATGGGAAATCGAGAAAGAGTTCTTGAAACCCGTAATAAAAAGCCCTAGAGAGTGCAAGCGCGTCATAATTGACCCAAGAGACCTGAAGTATAAAATTTTTATGTGCAGTAAAGATAAAAAGGAACTGAAAGGCACAGTCGCCTTAGAATATATTAAGTGGGGGGAATCACAAGGATTCCATGAAAATGAAAGTGTAAAGTCAAGGAGATTTTGGTGGCAGTCTCCAGATGATAAGGGAAATGTTTTCTGGGGGAAGGAAGTTCGCGAGAGAATAGCAGCGTTTTGTTCAGAATACCCAATGTACGCCGATTGCCGTCTGTACTTGGCAAATGTTAATAAATGGTATCAGGCGGTCCTGAATTCAACGTTTACTGCTTTTTTATCAGAAGCAATGTCGAGGAATTTGGGTGGGGGTGGAGGACCACGTAGCATGATGGTCTACGAAGTACAAAACCTGCTTACAATAAAAAGCGATTCAGTAGATAACCAGACTATTGAGACTATATACACGCTATTTAAACGAATAGGAAGCATGACATTACAACCTTTCATTAAAGATGTCGATGAACCAAATCGACGTTATCTCGATAGTGTAATTTTCGATACTCTTGGTCTGACTCAAGGTGAGCGAGATGCTGTATATGAGGCAGTAATCAACCTCGTAAAGGCACGGTTAAGTAAAGCCGACAGTGTTTGACCGGAGGAGGTGTTAAATGATACCAATTAATATCACAAGTTCACATATCATCAGTGCTATAACAGCGATTAACCGAGATGGCGTTCCCGCACGCCGCAATTCAAAACGCTACGACTTGCTTTATGATGGGCGAAGGTATCCGCCCAAATACGTTGTTTCTATCGCCAATAGATACGCGAACGGAATAGAGCTAAGCTCATATGATTTCAGTGGGGGTCGTGGTGAAACTAACCCCTTTCTGAGAAAACGAGGTTTTCAAACTATACCAAAATAAAGTAAGAGACTCGGCTAAGCTAAGCAGGGAGTGTCTAATGCCAAAGCATGACATTATAGATAACCGTAAAGAGATACTGGTTGACCATATCAACCGTATCCTGAGTTCAACGGAAATGGCACGGTTTGCCGTTGGCTATTTCTTTCTCTCCGGGCTTACCAGCATTGCCGATAAGCTTAAAAGTGTCAAGGAACTACGCCTCCTTATCGGCAACACTACCAACCGCGAGACTCTGGAGCAACTGGCCGAAGGATACCGGTGTCTGGAACTGGTCAAAGATGCTGCTGAGGCGCAGGCTTACCCCAAGAGAGCCGAAGCCAAACGAATGGCAATGGAAACCGCAGAAAACGTTCGCTCTAGTATGGAACTGATGGACCAGACCGACGAAGGGGAAAGCCTTGTCAGAGAGATGGTGCGGATGATAGAAGATAAGCGGCTCTACGTAAAAGTATATACCAAAGGCCGCCTGCACGCTAAAGCGTATATTTTTACCTACGGACAGGTATATGATGCCAATGGCAAACCAGTGGAACGACAGGAAAATGGGATTGCAATCGTTGGCTCCTCCAATTTAACCCTTTCCGGTGTTACTAATAATACAGAGCTCAACGTAGTTGTCCAAGGCAATGATAACCATGCCGCACTTGGAGACTGGTTTGATGAGCTTTGGAAAGAGTCACAAGACTTTGATGAAGCTCTGATGCAGGAGATGAAACAGTCCTGGGCACTGGCGCCAGTCCGCCCCTATGACATCTACATGAAGACTATATACGCCTTGGTTAAAGACAGGCTTGAAGGAGAGGATGACCGCGATATCCTTTTTGACAGTGACATCACACGCCAGCTGGCTGACTTCCAGAAAACAGCGGTACGGCAGGCGATTCAAATGGTCAGAGATTATGGCGGCGCTTTTGTTGCAGATGTCGTCGGGCTAGGCAAATCGTATATCGGCGCTGCGGTAGTCAAACATTTTGAACGTAGCGACCACTCTCGGCCGCTGGTAATTTGTCCAGCGACTTTGGTGGATATGTGGGAAAGATATAATGAAGTCTATGAGCTTAATGCTCGGGTACTTTCCATGGGCTATCTACGAGAAGACGATGAAACCGCCGCCAATTTGTTGCTCAAGGATACCAAGTTCCGCGACCGTGACTTCGTCCTGATAGATGAAAGTCACAATTTCCGTTACCCTGACACCCAACGCTACAAAGTTGTGCAGCAATTCCTATCTACGGGAAGACGTTGTTGTTTTCTGACAGCGACACCACGTAACAAGACTGCCTGGGACGTCTACTATCAAATCAAGCTCTTCCACCAGGATGACAAAACGGACTTGCCTGTAGACCCTCCCGACTTAAAGCAGTACTTCAAGCTGATCGAGAAAGGCGATAAGAAGCTTCCAGATTTGCTGTCTAACGTGCTCATTCGCCGCACTCGCAATCATATCTTGCGATGGTATGGCTTCGATGCTCAGACTCATCAACCTGTTGACCCATCCAGGTTCAAAGAATACATGGACGGTCAGCGGCGAGCTTATGTGATTGTCGGTGGTAAACATCAATTCTTTCCCAAGCGTGAACTGGGGACCATCGAATATAGTATTGAGAGTACATATCAGGGACTTTACCAAGAACTGCGAAGTTATTTGGGCAAACCGAGAAAGGGTTATCCCCTTGAGCCGATACAAGGCGAGTTGTCTTATGCTCGATATGCGTTATATCATTTCGTGGCTAAAGACAAGCAACGGCGCGAACCTTATGCGAGCTTACATCGGGCTGGTTTGAACTTGCGCGGTCTTGTCCGTGTGCTCCTTTTCAAGCGTTTTGAATCAAGCGTCTATGCTTTCCGAGAGACCATTAAAAGACTACTCACGGTTCACGAGCGATTCGCGGAAGCCCTTGCGCAGGGTATAGTTCCCGCTGGTGATAAAGCCGAGGACATCCTCTACGAACCGAACCAAGCTGAAGAACAAGACTTCATGGATGCTCTAAGGCAGGCGTCGGGGCGATACGATGTGGCTGATTTTGATATCGACCGTTTACGCCGGCACATCGAGCATGATATTGAACTGCTCAAGAAAATGTTAAAGTTGGTTGAGCCTATTACGCCGGATAAAGACGCCAAATTACTGAAGCTAAAGGAAGAGCTAGCCAAGAAGCCGCTCAAAGAAGGTAAGCGCCTGATATTCACTCAGTATGCAGACACAGCGCGTTACCTCTTTGATAACTTGAATCCTCAAGGTAAGAAGGCAGACATAGATGTCATCTTCAGTGGGGATAAAAGTAAGGCCAAGGTAGTGGGCAGATTCGCTCCTAAAGCAAATCCGGAATATCGCTTTACGCCGGGAGAATGCGAACTGATGACTGTCATCGCTACTGATGTCCTGGCGGAAGGCTTGAATCTCCAAGACTGTGACAAAATCATTAACTACGACTTGCACTGGAATCCAGTTCGACTTATCCAACGATTTGGCCGAATTGACCGCATTGGCTCTGATTATGATGTCATATACGGATTCAATTTTCTCCCTGAGACGGGAATCGAGCGTAATCTGGGGCTGAAACAGAAGCTGCATAACCGCATCCAAGAGATTCATGACACTATCGGAGAGGATTCAGCCATTCTTGACCGGACTGAAAGGCTCAATGAAGAAGCTATGTATGCTATCTACGAAAAGAAAGGTGGGCAACTAAGCCTTTTTGATGAAGATGAGAGCGAACTTTTAGATATTAATGAGGCTGAAGAACTCCTCAGACAGCTCAGGAGAGAAAACCCCAACGAATATGAGCGTATTTCTAATTTGAGAGATGGTATCCGTACAGTAAAGCCTTCATCTACAAAGGGAACTTACGTCTTCTGTCAGGCTGGTCGATATCAGCAATTATTCCTTCTGGATGAAAACAGTAAGGTCATAACAAGGGACATACCCCGTATACTTGGTACCATCAAATGTGGGCCAGACATGGAAGGACTCCCACTCCCAAAGGGCTACAACGCTGCTATTATGCATTTAAAGCGTCAATTTACAGAGGAAGTTAAACATCGTCAAGCTGAGCGTGACTACACGCCTTCCTTAACTCAAGGCCAACGCTACGTGCTTAGAGAATTACGCGTTCTGTTCAATGCAACCGAAGATGAAGATATAAAAGCCCAAATTAATCTTCTTGAAACTGCATTTCGTGGAACTATGACTAGGGCCTTAGCTCAAGAATTGAACCGGCTCCGTCGTAATGGGATAACAGGACAATCACTTCTGAAGAGTTTGGGAGAACTCTATTACCAGCATAATATGCGTGATTGGATTGACCGGCGAGGTCTCCAAATGGAAGAACAGCCGGTTCCGTTCATTGTTTGCAGCGAGGGGCTTGATTAATTTATGAGAATCAGGTTTCAATGCAAAGTATAACTGGTTATGTGTAAAAATCAATTTAAATTAAGCTATATGACGAATCTCACTCCAGCTCACTTGTCCTCCTAGAAAAAACTGTCATGTAATACGTGTATATCTTTTTGGCCAGAAAATGAGAGGCTACAGAGACCCGATGTCTCCCTTTGGCTATTTAAACTGAAATATTAGATATATATTATTCTATGGACGCCTTTGCCAGCTCCTGGCACAATTCATCAAGATTTCTAACTATGCATCCACCGCTACTCTCTATCCAATATTCTATTTGTAAGTTAACCAGGCTACCCTCATTATCGGAAGCCATACGAAAGTCACTACGGTAGCCCAAAATTTGTTTTCCAATTGCATATGCAAAGCCAATCTCACTAGCCGTGCCAGAATCTACATCTGGCCCATCTAGTACAGCTACCACTACCGAGCATTCTCGAATAGCTTTTTCGTTTATAGCTGCTACTTTCATATTCAATTCATGAAGCGCCTGCCTTCTCTCATCAGAGTTTTCAATAAGAGAAGCCACTTCAAACTGCTGTGAGTTAGATAGATGCCATGGATTAATTACTGTATATCCGCATGCAGCTATTCGGCTCTCCATAATAGCCATGAAATCTCGCGTTGACTCGGCAAAACCTAGCGGTGACGCTAGGTATATCTTTATTGTGTCTTTCATCCTTTTAGCCATATATTGTATAATTTTGTCTGCTTTTCCTGGCTCTTGGTCACGCTGCCAATTACAATGCGGTTTTCATTAAGACAATTATGATAGCACTCTAGTTTCTTTTATTGTAAAAAAGCCGAGAATAACTGGGCCAGTGGCTGGTGAGGAGCCACTTCTGTATGTAGCTTGGCAATATACTTCCGTGTTTTTCCATATAGCCCCTTCACCAACATTCATTGTTTTAATAGATAATTTTTCCATAGATTTTATTGAGCGGAAATTATTAATTTGCTCTAAGGTTAAATTACTAATAGAAAGACCAATAGAATCAGCCCCTTGATTTTGGGGTATGTATATATTTTCTGGAGTAGCAATTCGAAAAGCTCGTAATTTAGGTTGAGGACCTTTACCGCTACTTCTTACTTTTAGCGGATGTGACATATATTTCAGTATTAAGAAGAACCATGGTGTAATTGGTAATTCAAAACTAGATAGACGATACACCACGGCAAAAAGATGAACGGCAAACATTCTTGAAAGCCTTGTGGCAACATTTTCTGCGTCTGACATAGGATTTTGATTTGCGTATGCCTCAATAAAGTCCTTTTCGGGCATTAAGAAAGTGCGAGCAAAGATATTGGCTCGTAATTCCTCTTCTTCTGTAGATTCCGAAGCATAGACTGAAAATCGAGGCTGGGAGCCACAATATCCACGAAGAAGGGCATGTCCAAGTTCGTGCGCGCAAGAAAATCGACGGCGATAGCTTGTTTCCTCACTTTTTAGAAGTATTGTAACTTTATTCTTTTCCAATAGTAGCTTTCCAGAGCTAGATAAAATACCATCGGCAGTCTCAACATTAATTCCATAAGATTCAGCAGCTACTTTAGGGTCATAAGGTGGTTTTTGTACTTCAAATTTCTTCTTGTATTCCTTTAGAATCAAACTGGCCATCCTGGTTGTAGCTCGCCTACCTACACCTCCGTTTTTCATATCTTGGGCCTGGAGTAAAACCTGGTCTGTTGACAAGTTTATACGCTCCTATCATCATCTTTTTTATGCTTTCCGCCATCTCAAAAACACGGAGTAATATGCCTTTCGAACCGCCGAAGCTTCATCTTCAGTTTTGTTAGCCCTATTGAGGCTGGCAAGTTCATTTTGAATTTCAGGAATCCACTCAAGATTCTGAAATAAATGTGCCTTTAGAGGACTCTCCAATAGTACTTGTTCCAATCCTGACCAAGCTGGCTTTCGCAGTCCATCTGTTGAGTCCGGCCTAATCTCAAAATCGAACATAAATAGCGATGCACTTGCGACTGTCAGTTGTGAAATTAAATCATGTCCGTTTCCTAAAGGGTATAAATCGTTTATACGATTCCAACGTATCGAGTCTTGTATTATATCTCCTAACTTCGGATGCCATAGTTTCTTGTATGGATTTCCTTCTTGCGATGAATATCCTTCCCATGCCTTTAACTGTTCATCTCCAAGCCATGGATATGGTGCCAGCTCACGTGCCCCTACCTCCTCGAACTTTTCAAAGCGATGAAATTCTTCAGTTACCTTTTGTCTAGTGAGAGGATTTGCATACTCATCAGGATGAAGGAATACGAATAACCTCCAAAGACGAGAGTAACGCTCGCAAATGTCATCCGCTTGGTCTCTGAAACGGTCATCGTTCCATAGCGGAAGCACAGTCGGTCTCTCTACAAGGATTCTTGTTTCTATTTGTTTTACTTGAGGACTCGGGCTTGGACAATATATAACTAATTTGTCCTCGCTCATTCCAAGCTGCGTAGCTAGACTAGTCTCATATTTCTGACACTCCTGCCGATTCTTATACCTGTCAGTGAAATAAGTTACACGCCGCTCACGGTTCGCTATCTTGCTCGTAATAATTACCACGGGTTTATAAAGTCTTCTTTTACGTAAACCGCTTACTAAGGACTGTGCTTGAGTTGCTGCTGTAATCGTAGTTTTAGATTCCTTCGTAGTTTCTTTAAGTTTATTATTAACTGACATCGCTAGTTGGCCTTGGATGAGTTGTGCGGCTTTATCTTCTATCCAGGCAAGAAAACCTTCATCCGTCATGTTAACATCTAGAAGGTGATGCTGTGTTCCCATTGGACTGATAGCTAGTTTTTTCTGTTGACTTGCCGGGTATGTAGGAGATGGCTCATCAGGTTGCCCAACGAGCGAAAGAGCTTTAGCTAGCATTGAACCAGCAGCGACTTTACTCTTATGGTAATATACACGTTCCGCAAGGGTATAACGATGACTGAGGATATTCAAGACTTCGGTGGCGATGTCCATTTTATCCGTACCCTTCAAGGGGTCTCTAATACAGAGAGCCAACCGCCATGCTGGCCCGTCAGGCATTTCTTCGCGTCCTATTATAAAATACTGGAAGATTCTTCGGTCGTATTTTAATTCCAGACCGGTAGCATATACATCACGCTTAATGTAGTCTAATATGTCAGCACAAATCGTATTGGCCACGATATCGCTCATAAATGGGTGGAATAATCGTTCTCTCCTAAATCCAATATACCAGTCACCTAGGTCTCTTAAATATAGGAGAATGGGATCAGACTTACTCTTTGTGCTACCTAGTGTCTTTTGACGTTCTTCAATCTTAGAATTTACTATTTTTTCAAACGTTCTTTCCTGCCCCTTAATATTATCAGCTTTAGCGACTTCATCCTTATAAGACAAAATAACAGCTAATAAATGACGTAGATTAGTATTGGAAATGCCCTCTACCCAGGGTTCAGGACGGTCAAATACATTGGATATTTCGCTTCTCTCATCGAATAAAGTATACAAAAGGCGGGGACTCTCGAGGTCATCGTGTTTGTGTTCATAAATACCCTGAAATTCGTCTTCTAGCGTGTGCCCAAAGGGAATATGAGTAATATCGTGAAGGAGACCTGCATAAGATAAAATTCGACTAACATTCTCTATAAATGTTGCATTACGTCCAAGGACCTCGGCAAATTCGGACTCGGGAGGAAAAGGCAGCCCTAAACGGAGGTGATTAAAGGGGATAAGTTGCATTATTTCCTTTGCTAGCCAATAGGTACCAACACAGTGTTCAAAACGAGAATATTTAGCACCTCTATATACTAGTCCTGAAAATCCAAGTTGCTTAATACCATCGAGCCTTTGAAATTCGGCAGTATCAATAAGTGTAGTTGCAAGGGCATCCCATTTGATATCAAAGTGAACATTGTCTCGGTATAACTTTTCTTTATTTTGCATAATAAGCCTCCGCAGACTCTCAACTTACCATAATTTTACCACAATTTGTCAAATTTAAATCGGTGGACAGATATGACTTTCGTAATATTATTGAAAAATCCAGATAACGTAAGAGAACTCCATGATATTAGTCGAAAGTAACAATCATGCTACAACCTATCCAGCCTGGCTCTGACCCTTCGCTGAAGCCGCCCTAGCCTCGAGTTGTGTATGTCTCTGTGTCCATCCTAGAATCATCCTCAAATATAAATCGGAGGTGAAAAATGGCAGAATCAATGACATAGCTCCAGGCGCAGGTTACCAAAGCAGACTGGGAAGGAATTAATCAGCGTAAGCTCAAGCTGAACCTGAAATGGTCAGACCTGCTGCTCCCGGCTACTAAGGCATACCTTGCCCAACTTGAAACAGACCAACCCGTCGACAAGTCCACCAAATAGGCCCTAGTGACCCCTAAATCCAAAAAGGCCACGAAAAAGGTCCTGGCCGAAGAAAGGGCCGAGGACAAAGGAGGCAAGCATGGCGACGCAGATGGTACCGGTCAGGTTGAATTGAATAGCACTGATACGCTAGTAGGATACGTGCACGCGTCCTTGGCCCCAAACGTTGAGGGTGAGGTGGTTGTGGTCGAGGGTATTGAATACCTGTATGTGAGGCGCGGATGGGACAGCCGGGACGAAATGACTATAATAGTTGAAAAAAGGAGCTAAAAATGAAATCAGAAACCAGTCACGGCACAGTAGATAATATACCCTTTTTATTCTACTTCAGAGGGTGGTGTCAGGCTGACGTAGTATCGCCACATCTACGAACTCGATAGCTATGCAGTCGGTAAGGAGAGAACTCTGTGTTACGCTCATTGTCTCATACTGGATTAATTTTGAGGCTAAAAGGTATAGGTGTATTGTGCTCATGCATTAAGAGGGGCGCCAGCCCCTCTCATTTATTTCCCCCTTCCTTTGCCAAAGGAAGGGGGTCAGGGGGATGGATTTTAAAGAGGGGAGCGAGATTCTTCGCTACGCTCAGAATGACAATTATGGGAAGGTGGGAGTGACAATGTACTATCTTCTTGATAAATATTTTCGTAAAGTATAGAATAATGCGGCATACTAAAAAAGGATAAAAATTGCTTTAAGCAATTTGAGAATAACTATGGACAAATTGATTCAGAAAATAAGGGGGAAAGCTGAAGAGACAACATTTTCGGGTGTAGTTTCAATGTTTCAGGGAGAAAAAGAGCTATACGGTGAGTCGTTCGGGTATGCGGATATCGCCAACAAAAGGAAAAGCAACGTAAAGACGAAGTTTGCCATCGCTTCCGGGACGAAGTTTTTTACCGCCCTGGGCATCGGCAGCTTAATCGATGAGGGAAGGCTCTCTCTGGACACCGCCGTCCGCGAGATATTTCATAAAGACTTTTCTTATATAGATTCACAGGCTACCATCGCTCAGCTTTTGACACATACCTCCGGCATTTACGATTACTATGACGAGGAATGGGAGATAGACTCTGAAAATTACTTTGTCGATATCCCGTGGTATAAATTACAAACGCCCTCCGATTATCTGCTGCTCTTTGAAAATAAAAAGCAAAAATATCCGCCCGGCGCACGCTTTTCTTATTCGAATGGGGGATATATCTTTTCCGGCATCATTATCGAACGCATCACCGGGCAGCTATATCGAGATTACATTCGAACGCACGTATTCGTGCCGGCGGGTATGGATGATTCCGGATATTACGCTTTTAATCAATTGCCGGAAAATACGGCGTACGGCTATAAAAAGGGTCAGAAAGGCGTTCGTGAAACCAATATTTACAACCTGCCGGTCCGGGGAGCATCCGACGGAGGGGCATATACCACCGTGACCGACCTCCATAAGTTCTGGTCGGCTTTATTCAATAATAAGATTCTTTCAAAAAAGCTCACTAAAGCGTTTCTATCTGCTCATGTCATTGTTGACGACCCGATAGAGTATGGCTACGGAGTGTACATTTCCAAATACAACGGGATGGACATGTTTTTTATTGTGGGTGGAGATGCCGGTGTGGGTTTCGATTCCCGCTATATACCGGAAAAAGAGTTACAGATAACTATTATCTCAAACACCACGGATGGGGAAGAAAAAGTACGGGACGTAATATATGCTGAGCTGGAGTAAGTGTTGTTATAGTAATTAGCTTAGCTATATCTCCTTATCACTCCTGGCGGGCAATTTTCACCAGATACTTCTTGGCTTTTTCCGCCGCCCTCGCCCGGTGGCTCACCCGGTTTTTCTCCTTCAGAGACAGTTCTGCCATGGTTTTTCTAAGCTCCGGCAAGTAAAAAATGGGGTCGTAGCCGAAGCCCCGGCTGCCCCTTGGTTCCAAAGTGATAAAGCCAGGGCACTCGCCGGGGCAGAGTTCGACTTTGCCATCGGGTTCAGCAATGGCAATCACGCAGCGGAAGCGTGCCGTCCGCTCCTTTTCCGGCACATTCTTGAGCTTTGCCAGCAGGTAGCTGATTCTATCGGCATCGGTAGCATTTTCGCCGGCATAGCGGTGCGAAAGGGAACCCGGTTCTCCGCCGAGGGCGTCGACTTCCAGTCCTGAGTCGTCAGCCAGCGAGAGCAGTCCGCTTTGTTTAGCCAGGGTCGTCGCCTTCAACCTGGCGTTTTCCTCAAAGCTGCCGCCGACTTCAGCGACTTGCGTGGTGACGCCCTGCGCGGCGGGCGTCACAATTTCATAGGGAATGCCGCGCAGGAGGCTTTGATACTCGCGTATTTTGCCTTTATTGTTAGTGGCCAGCAGGAGCTTCGGCTTTTTTAGGTGCATCAAGGTCCTGAAACCTGCCATTGAGTTTCTCCATCACCTGGGGCATGGTGGTATATTCCATCTCCTCCAGGGGCAGGCGGTGAGGTTCAAAGGGGCCATGGCGGCGCATCATATCGGCCATCTCGTTGGCCTGTTGGCGGGCCAGGTCGAATG
>Ga0187886_1002093_pt1 | contig 16599 bp, 15 predicted proteins | sample June2016WEW_20_1_FD_133001 | JGI IMG/M metagenome (GOLD analysis project Ga0187886, IMG submission 133001) | Peatland microbial communities from SPRUCE experiment site at the Marcell Experimental Forest, Minnesota, USA - June2016WEW_20_150 | ecosystem: Environmental > Terrestrial > Soil >... | reverse complement strand
GTGCAATAAACGCCGTGCCCAGATAACCTCGTCTCCACGCATCTATTCTACACCTCATATCGCCGCCTGTTCATTCACCCACGGGCAAAGCCCGTGGAACTCTGCCCTTCGGGTTATTAGATGTGGTGGAAATTCCCAGCCATATTCTAATCTTCGTATTCAAGTCGCCTGTCCGACAATCTCATCTCTAACACGCCGGACACCACCAGTCAGGCGTTATAATAATCCCCTTAACCTTGGGTCAAGAGCGTCTCTTAAGCCATCACCGACTAGGTTAATGGCCAGAACAACAAGTAATATAGAAATACCCGGCGCAAGCGAGACCAGCGGATTGCTAAGAAGATAGCGGTAACCATCATTCACCATAGCTCCCCAGGTAGGTGTTGGCGGGCTTATCCCTATACCGAGAAAGCTTAAACTGGCCTCGGCCATGATAGCGATGCCTATATTTGTAGTGATTAGTACCAACAGTGGTGGAAAGGAGTTTGGAAAGATGTGACGGCCCATTATGCGCACGTCACTTGCTCCTATGACACGGGCTGCCGTTATATAATCACTCTGTTTTATGGATAGACACTGTGCACACATTAGCCGGATGTACGTTGGTATCAGAGCAAAGCCTACTGAAATCATAACATTCTTCAGTCCCCCACCGAGAGCTGCGGCAACACCTAGCATGAGCACCAGTGGAGGGACTGCCAGGAGGGCATCGGTAAACCTCATGACGATAGTGTTCACCCAACGGCCTACATATCCTGCCAATAACCCCAACCCCATGCCAAAAAAAGCAGCGATAAAAACCGATACTATCCCGATGAGGAGTGAAATCTGTGACCCATAGATTATGCGGCTCAATACATCCCGACCCAGTTGGTCGGTGCCCAGGAGATGTGCTGCGGATGATTTTGCCAGTTTCGAACCTAAATCTAGCGCTGTCGGGTCATATGGGGCAATTAGAGGGGCAAAAAAGGCTGTTAGTACAAACACAACGACAATAATTGCACCGAATATGACCACCAGCCGGCTGAACATCACGCGGGTAATACGGCGGAATTCACTCACCTGGGGCGCAATCTCGGTGAAACTACCGGGTGCGGTGATATCTTTAAGCTGATGAGATTCCATCGGTCACTCACTCTAAACGAATTCTAGTGTCGAGCCAACCATAGGAGATGTCAACCAACAAATTAGTCAATGCGACCACGATTGTCATCAATAAAACAGTTCCCTGAACAACCACGAAATCTTTATCCAGGACGGCCTGTACCATAAGCCTACCCATACCTGGTATATTGAATACTGTCTCCACAAGAACTGCGCCCCCAATAAGGATACGGACCTGTAAGCCCAATAGAGTGACCACCGGAATAAGGGCATTCTTAAGGGCATGTTTTAACACTACCGCGGGTTCTTTTAAACCCTTTGCCCAAGCGGTCCGGATGTAATCTTGTCTGATTACCTCTAACATACTTGACCGTGTCTGACGGGCTAGCACGGCTATCGCTGGAACCGCCATGCAAATTACGGGCATAATTATCTGTTTGGTGCTTTGCCAGAAATCCACTGTTGGTGGTATAAAACCCTGTATAGGCAGCCAACCTAGCTTAAGCCCTAGCCCATAGATGCCTAAAATACCCAACCAGAAAGGAGGAATAGAGATGCCGGTATTCGCCAGAACAGACACCGTCTGGTCGAGGGCACTGCCGCGCCTTATGGCACTTATGATACCCGCTGTCACGCCCAGAAGTACGCTCAAGATAATGGAAAACAAGGAGAGATAACTGGTAACTGGTAGACGTTCGGCGAGTAATGCACTGACGTCCCGATTGTAAATTGTTGACCTGCCAAAATCACCCTTAAAAACGTTAAGCAGCCAGTGACCGTATTGTGTGAGTATAGGCCGGTCGAGCCACAATTCATGCCGGAGAGCATTAACCTGTTCCGGGGTCGCATCCATACCCAAAATAGTGCGGGCGGGGTCTCCTGGTATTAAGTGGAGGAGCAAAAAGACAAAAACGGTGACTAAAAAAATGACAAATACTATTCCAATTAATCGGCGGACAACAAGTGCTGCCAAATCCCACTCTCCTCCATTACAACCTTCCAATGCTATATCCAACCGTTTTAGGAGTGATAAATGAATATCACTCCTAAAACGATTTGGGGATAAATATCTCTTAAAAAACTTGCTAGGCTAATAGACGGATGATTTCAGCTACATCAGTTATATCTTCCAATCCCTTTACCATCTTGATTACGGCATCCTGATTCTTCTTGGGTATCTGGGAATATTTGCAGCAGTTCCTAAACTTTGCGACAACATCATCAAAGGCCATTGGTCTTTCCGGGCTACCAAGTGCATGGTCTACTCTCTTCGAGTATACCCCTTTAGTGGTTTTAACCTCAACAATCACTGGGTCATCGACTCTTACTCCGCCTGCTCCGCCCAGGTCCGGTTCTACTTTTGCTTTAACTTTCTTCCCGGATAACTCGAGAATTTTAGCGTCTTTAATCTCTTCTTCAGTAAAGTTACCTAAACCAAGTTCCCTATGGACAATAGCACTCGCTACGAGGAAGGCGCCACTGGTTTCGGCGGCTATAACAGTCTTGGGAATTCCTCTTCCTTCCCTGAAAAATGAAGCGTAGAACGGCCCGATGTGAACAATTACTTCGTTAATATCACCGGGTTGTATATTGTTTTCCTTGGTTACGTTTATAGCGGCTTCAACAGAGTTTGCCAGCGCGTGACTGCAAGGATAAACCTTTTGGCTATCGGTTACACCCCGGAAATCTTTACCCAGACCATCGACCATAAGTATCGGTTGGAAATAGCCCTGGTTTAGTGACCTGTATAGGCCGGCCGGCCCTTCGAGGCTGCCCTCTCCATCCGCCGTATAACCCTTTTCGGCTAAAAGGGCGGCGGTTATCCCGGCGCTGCACGAGAGACCAGCATTCAATCCTTTAGTCGGGAAGGCGCCAGCTCCCGAGCCTCCCGCTCCACCGGGTATCAATTCATAAGCGTGACCCATTGTATTAGCCATCTGTTTCTCATCAAACCCCGAAAGCTTCCCGGCAACAGCCGCGGCACCAAAAACGGCAACATAAGCCCCATCGGGCATAACACGAAACGTGCGGGCCCTAGCAATACGGCATTGTAAATCAACACCAAGGGTTATGGCGGTGATAAAATCTTTTCCTGTTACCTTCCCTTTACGCTCGGCGACTGCAAAAGCCGTGGGAATGGTGGCCTTCGAGGGATGACACCAATCTAATAGGTGTGTATCATCATAATCTATACGTGAAGCCAGAATTCCATTTAAAAGTGCGGCGTTAGGGGCAGGCACTTTTCCACCAAAGACGATTATTGTGCTTTCTTCCTTACCGCCCCAGCCCTTTACTATATTAACCATCCCACTCATATTATAGGTATTACCAGCGATGGCCGCGCCCAATATATCCAAGGTCTGTTTTTTTGCCGCTTCCACTACAGTATTTGATAATGCCTCATATTTGGTATCAACTATGAACTTGATTAAATCTGATGTTGCACTCATTTATCCTTCTCCTTCAAAATTTTTTAATGCTATGTTTTCATGGCGGGTAGTAACATGAATCATAGCTAATAGATTAATTAGTTCCTAAAAGTGAGAAACACTATAGGGTTATTACTCTGAAATAGTTGAGCAGGGAGACCTGATTTTAACAACCAGGCACCAAACAAATTCGCTTTTTCCGGAGGCCGATTTCAACGTCAAGGATTTGTGCCCTCTAATCACTCCTTGTGATTTGCGCAATTTCAATCTTTCCTTTCCAGTTTTGATGAAAAACAAGCATTTATAATGCTTACACTTGGATAACTACCTCATCTCCTTTCCACTCATACACAGTATCTAGGCCTGCCGCTTTGGTTATTTTGTCTACGAAATTAAATACCTGTTGGCCTCTCTCGTCATTTTTAAGTATTTCAGGCTGCTTCTGCCTATTTATCAAACAGGGAAGATAGCTTACCCGGACTATCTTATTCCCATCTATAGTGCATTTGGCAATGATTGTCCAGCTACCCTCACCATCTAATAAAAAATCGGCGGGGTCGGCATTGGGAAACTCTTTACCGAAGATGCTACTAAGCTCCGACATCCTGCTTGTTTGGCCTTTGGTCTGGGGCAACATAGCCATGACAAAATGACCCAGACCATGAAAGATTACTTTTCCTTTATATAGCTCAATACCTTTAACTATGTGAGCATGATGTCCAAAGACTATGTCAGCCCCGGCATCAATAGCAGCATGGGATACCTGTTTATCATACATAGCCAGTCTTGTTGCTTCCCTAAGGATGCCCTTGTGGAGAGCGACTACCAAAACATCACAAAGGGGTCTAAGCTTCTGGATGTCGCTAATCATCGCATTCAAGCTAACGGGCTCGGCGAATGTATAGATGGTTGGTAGACCTCCAGGACTAAGTATTCCTGCTTCGTAGTGGGTAATGACGCGCACATAGGCGCATCCTGGCTTATCCGCGAAAGCCCATGACCCTATCGGGCCAACACAGTTGTAACTTAGGAAGCCGAATCGTGTCCCTTTACGCTCAATCACGGCTGGTTTTCTGGCTTCATCGATGTTCATTCCAGCGCCGGTAACAGCAATGCCGTAACTCTGGAATCCGGCAATAGTGTCTTCTATCCCCGGTGCACCCGAATCAAAAGTGTGGTTGCCAGCCAGAGTAATCACGTTGAAATTAGCAGATGCTATGGCGCCCATATTACTCGGGGGGCAACCATGAGCGGGAGCCCACATCTCGACAAATGTATTAACACCCCTGGATGTAAATAATACTTCTCCATGTCCCACTACCACATCACTGGCTTTCAACACTGGTTTTACCAGACTAAGATAGAAATCACCTTGTGACTCTTCGAGGATCAGGTCCCCTACGCCTAGCATCGTTAAAGTCATGGTTTTAATATGTTGATTATATTTCTAGTCAATATTTGGGCTTTGATATGATGCTAATGAGTAAATTACAGGAAAAACGGGTTCACTCAAAAGTTCTAGCAGCGCGTATCGGCATTTCCCACTAATTAATATTTGTAGCATCGACCTGCAAGGGGGTTAGCGGAATACTCGGGGCTAACCCCCTTGCTCGGAAGCACGTTACTTCTTTATGAATATATCCTCTGGCGTCCATTGATAACGGGTGACTTCGCTGAAACCTGATTTGTTGACATAAGGCTGTATTACAGATATGTCCGGGGTAATCACGATATTATCTGCCAGAGCATAGTCCAGAGTTACCAGCTTTTGGAGTTGCTGCATTAAAGCTTGCTTCGTTGCTAAGTCCGGTGCTAATGATGCCTGCTGCATGAGGTTATCAATCTCCTTGGGATGGGTTATACCTACTGCGAACGCCCCAACTCCCGTGGAAAGCAACCTATCCATCATTCCTTTTAAGGGGTCGGGTTCCAAAGAGACGGCCCACTCTATCAAGCCATCCCAGCCTTTAGTACCCTGATCCAGGAACTTCGCATCAGTGACAGGCTGAAGTGTTGCTCGAATACCTACAGCCTTAAGGTAGCTCTGAACAGCGGCATACAAATCCGGTAGGGGGGGGCGATTAGGGAAGTACAAATTACAATCTATACCGTTAGCATAGCCCGCGTCAGCGAGAAGCGATTTTGCTTTGGCAACGTCGTACGGGTAACTCACCTGCGGGTTATAAGTCCATGTACCAGGGGCTGCCCACTGGTCAGTTACCACTCCCAGGTTCAGGAAGATAGCCTTGTTTATCGCCTGTTTGTCAATAGCGTAATATACTGCCTGTCTGACTTTAACATTGGCGAAGGGGGAATTTGGGTCAGCGCTATTACCGACAATTCCTCGCGTCGCTGCGTTAATACCGGTTTGCAAATTGTTAACCACGTATTTCCCTTTACTTGTCAGGTCTGCGGAAGTTTGAGCATCTGCTAGGTAAATGACGTCCAGGTCCCCCTTGAGAAAGGATGCTTCCTCAACAAGAACATCGGCGATAACATCGAACTCAATCCCGCTAAGATATGGTTTTCCCGGTTGCCAGTAGCCGTCAAACTTCGTGTACACTACCTTGACGGATTGTTGCCAGTTGACAAATTTGAATGGCCCGGTCCCTACCGGATGAAACAAAGCCCAGTTTTTACGATCTGCATCGGTGCTACCACCATTCTGGTAATTTGTCGGGGATATCATGACACCTGTGGTGTAACTTGCCAGCGCATACACTATACTATTGTCCCATTGAGAGAGATTGAGACGAATTGTATAATCGTCTACAACATCTATTGACTTTACCGCGGATAATTCTGCCCGTTTGGCAAGTATTTCCTGGTCGAGGTTCCATTTAGCTGCCGTGGCGTTAAAATCCGTACCATCATGGAATTTAACCCCTTTTCTCAAGGTTACGGTGAAAGTCAAGGCTTTAGAGTCTCCTTGCCACCCCGTAGCCAGCCAGGGCGTTGGATTACCGGCGGCATCATAACGTGCTAGAGTCTCGAGACAAGGGACACGCATCACAGCGTCTTGAAAGCCGGTTGACCCGGCAATTGCCGACCAGCCGAGACTCTTGGCGTCCGCACTAATACCGACTCTCAAGGTTCCTCCAGTTGGAGGGACTGTTGTAGTTGGCTGCGTAGTTGTAGTGGTCTTAGGTGTCGTTGTTGTGACGGTTGTAGGTACTGTTGTCGTTGTAGTTGTGCTTGGTTGCGTGGTCGTGGGCTTTGTTGGTGTCGTCGTTGTTGTTTTGGCGCATGATACTGCCAGGATGAGTGCCAATGCCAAAACGAGTAAGACGGATGCGAGTGTGTTTTTGTGCAGGATTTTTTTCATTAACTACTCCTTTTTAAATATTCTACATTTAAAACTCTTCTTCATCCTCTGAATAATATTTAAAGATACATAACTAAGCCCAGAGTAATTAATTTAGAACCAAATATTTTTATTTAATCTCCGTATATGATACGAAGTTTGTGAAGTATAGCATAATATACAATTGCTTGTCAAGATATAGTCTCTTCCAATACAAGATGAGCCTGGAGGGGGTATCGATTTCCAACGCAAGATGAGCCTGAAGGACTAAGGCAGCTCGTTTATGATTGGGACATGCGACTAATCATGAACGACGGACAATTAAATACGGTAGAGCAAGTCAGGCAATTTCTGGTGGGGAGTGAGGCGGTAGAGTTCAGGGGCCTAACGGCCAAAGAGAAATACTACTGGATAGAGGAGGTGCTGATAAGGTTCAGGTATCATCGTCTCAAGAGATCTGAGAAAGGAGTAATACGGCGGTATGTAGAGAAGGTTACGGGATACTCCAGGTCACAGGTATCCAGGCTGATAGCGGAGTACAAAAGGACAGGGCGATTGAAGAAAACGGAATACAGAAGACACCGTTTTCCCCGGAAGTATACCCCGTCAGAAGTTGGGCTATTAGCCAGAACAGATGAATTGCATCGGTGGTTAAGTGGACCAGCCACGAAGAAGATCATGGAGCGGGAATATGAGGTTTATGGACACGCTGAGTTCGGGAATATTTCCCGGATATCTGTAGCCCATTTATACAATCTGCGAAGGAGTAATATCTATCGGGGCATGACAAGACGATTTACCAGTACGAAACCTGTCGTATCCAAAATCGGCGAGCGGGTGAAACCGGACCCGAAGGGGCAGCCTGGTCATATCCGGATAGATACACTTCATCAGGGGGACATCAACGGTCAGAATGGGGTATACCATATCAATGCCGTGGATGAGATCGCGCAGTGGGAAATCGTAGCCTCGGTGGAAAGGATATCGGAAGCTTATCTGGTGTCGGTACTGGAAAGCATGTTGGTACAATTCCCCTTTATCATCCGGGGATTTCACTCCGATAACGGCTCAGAATTCGTAAACCATGTAGTGGCCAGGCTGTTGAACAAACTACTGGTTCGCTTCACCAAATCAAGGCCCAGACATCCTGACGATAATGGCTTGGTGGAGACCAAGAACGGCTCAGTAATACGCAAAAACCTGGGATATGCTTATATCCCACAAGCATGCGCCGAATTTCTCAATGGGTATCACAAAAACTACTTAAATCCGTATATCAATTTTCACCGGTCTTGTTTCTTCCCGGTGCCTGTTATCGACCACAGAGGTAAGATCAGGAAAACTTATCCTTATGAGAAGGTGAGGACACCCTATGAAAGGCTGAAATCTTTACCCGAGGCTGAGAGTTACCTGCGTCCCAGTGTAACCTTTGAAAAACTCGAGACAATCGCCAATCAAATGAGCGATAATCAATTTGCAGAAAGGATGGTGAAAGCTCGTTCCAATCTCTTTCAGCAGATCTCAAGATTTGCTAACCGGGTTGCCTGAGGCCCTTTTATTCAGGCTCATTATTCAATTAGAATAGAGTGAGATTGTAGCGCTCCCATTTTAGTAGTTTTAGCCTCAATTCGAGGTATCGTCAAAAGGTGTGGAAATAGTTAGCGGCAGCGAGTACCCTTTCTGTTAGGGAAGAAAATAACAGTAAAGGAGGTACTCGCCACCGCCATGGGAAAGCAAACCACAAAAGGGAACCGGCCGTCAATTATTGTCTGGGACAACCTGGAAGAATGGGTACGAAGGAAAGTGCAGGAATTCATCCAATCTCTCTTGGAGGAGGAAATCACCGAGCTGCTGGGGCGCCAGAAATCAGAACGACGTCAAGCCGTAGATAGCCTGCTGGTTTATCGGAATGGCCACAGCAAGGCGCGGCACCTGACCCTGGGCTGTGGGACGGTCACCGTTTACCGACCCAGGGTGCGGGGATTGGAGCAACGGTTTGAGAGCCGGGTATTGCCCATGTTTGCCCGGCGGACCGCCGAGGTCAATAAGCTCATCCCGCAGCTCTATCTTCACGGTCTGTCCCTGGGGGACTTTGACCTAGCCCTGAGAGGGCTCCTGGGGGAAGCGGCGCCGGTCTCGGCCAGCACGGTTGCCCGTCTGAAAGAGGGCTGGCAGGCCGAGTGGGATGAATGGAAGAAACACCCGCTGGATGGGCTGGAAGTGCTCTTTATGTGGGTGGATGGGGTCTATGTCAAGGCGGGCCTGGAGAAGGATAAAGCCGCCCTCTTGGTGATCGTCGGTGGTCTCGCAGATGGGCGGAAGGTGATCCTGGCCGTGGCGCCGGGGTACCGGGAATCGACCGAGAGCTGGTCGGGTGTGTTGCGAGACCTCAAGGAACGTGGCATGAACTGTCCCCGCCTGGTGACCGGAGACGGTAATCTTGGTATCTGGGGCGCCCTCTCGAACGTCTACCCCGATGCCGCGGAGCAGCGCTGCTGGAACCATAAAATCGTCAACGTGCTGGACAAGTTACCCAAGAAAGTACAGCCTCAGGCTAAGCGGCGACTGCAAGATATAGCTTATGCAGAAGGCCGGCCAGAGGCCGAAGAGAAACGAGATGACTTTTTGGCTTAGTGCCGGAAAGAAGGCTACTGGGCGGCCGGAGACACGCTGATCCGCGACTGGGATAGAATGGTCACCTTCTACCAGTTCCCGAAGGAGCACTGGAAGCACCTGCGGACGACCAACGTAGTAGAATCGCCCTTTGCGGCGCTACGGCTAAGGACGGATGCCGCCAAGCGGTACAAGAAGGTGGAAAGCGCCACGGCGGTGATCTGGAAAATGCTCATGCTGGTGGAGCAAAGATTTCGGGGGCTGGACGCCCTGGAGAAGTTGATGCAAGTCTACCTGGGATTTGGCTTCGAAGAAGCACGAGAAAGAACAGAAATCAAACGGGAGGAGGTGCCCGCCGTTGCCTGACATTTACACACTTATTGACAAGACCTCCCTCAATTCGCATAACAGATACTAGACAATGATAAATACATTATCGTATAATTTTAGACATGTGAAAACGAAAAGAAATCACATATTTTAATAATATTTTAATAATAGCTATAGTATATTAGTGAGTGGGAAGTTTAATAGGAAGAGTTTGTATGATGTAGATACCCACGGGCAAAGCCCGTGGAACCCTGCCCTTCGGGTTTATTGGAAAGACAAAGTCATCTTAGGAATTGCATTTTAAAAAATCTTATTATATTTCAATAACTAGATTGATTGGGGGTTGTTAACATTGACTGATGACCTAAACAAATTGCGTTATAGACTGTGGGATACACTACGTCAAACTTGCGATAATTTAACACAACATAGGGAACACTTCTTTTCTGAAATAGGTGTCTCTGCACAACAATGTATGATACTAATTGATATCGTAGACCTTGGCCGCACCCCTACAATAACTGAACTGGCAAAACTGATAAATCGTAATGTTAACAGCACATCAGCTATTGTCGATAGAATGGTAAGACATGGCCTCGTCAAACGTAATAAAAGCAGAAATGGGAAAGCGTCGCAAGTGTTATTGACGACTGCTGGAAAGAATGTAGCTTACCAGGCAAAAAAAAGAAAAACAAAATTAATAGGAAAAGTATTAGGTCAACTATCACCTGAAGAACTACAATGCTGCCTGGATTCGATGAAAATAATGGTTGAAGAGCTTAGCAGCATGTCTAACGAAAGAAAAAAGAGGACGAAAGACCTCATTAAGCGAAAGAGGGAAAGGTCACACAAATAAAGTCAGAATCCATTTATTAAAATACATTTCATTTGCCGTACATCCTGATGACCAGGTTACCGCAACCGGCGTTCGCAGCGTTTCCACAAGATAATACCGTACAAATTTTACTCTGTAGCGCCGTCTTTTCTTAAGTGGTTCAATTATCATCGACTATACCTTGGAATCGGTATGAGGACACTACGTAAGACTGCCCGATATTTACGGAGAATACGACGCTCTCTTGACAAATGATTATATATTTGATATTATTTAATATATTACTTAGTATATGATGCGAAGTTTTAGCCCCTAAAGTGGAGAATAAGTCGCTTTCAGAAAAGAGTGCATGATGTGGTTACTGTTATTAATTTATGCTAGCATTTTATTTTTTATAGGGTCAACTATCGCAAAAGCCATAAAATATTCCAGAATGCCCGTACATTTGAGGTGTGAACTCTATCCAATTGCTCACGAAGTTGGTCGTGAGTCTGCCGGTACTTATTTAGAAGAATTAAGCACGGAAAAAAATTTAAGGCATAGCACCTTAGGAGAGCTCAAGTATATAGCCAAAGAGATGTTTCTTTTTCAGAAGTGTTTTTACAATAACAGAGCTTTATGGTATTTTACTTATCCTTTCCACATTGGGTTATTTTTACTTATTCTTTGGCTAATCCTGATTTTTTCTGGAGCCTTGATGATGATTTTCGGTATAAATTTTGGTGAGTCAGCAAATATCTCGATAAAAATATTGAATTATGTGTCATTGGGAGTGGGGATTCTCGGTATTATACTGGGTATTTTTGGCTGTGTTGGTCTCATTATAAAAAGGTCCATGGATAAGAAATATAAAATTTATACCACTTTCAGAGACTATTTCAGTCTGTTATTTATTTTCGCAGTTCTTCTGAACGGACTAATTTGTTGGATTTCTTATTACCCTTTAAATAACGTCGCTAGGCAACTAATGAAAAGCATAATCACCTTCAGCCCTGGAATAATATTAAATGCGTCATTATCTATCGGCTTGATTCTCCTTTCTCTTCTACTGTTTTATCTACCTTTTACTCCCATGATGCATTTTCTGGGGAAATATTTCACATATCATAAAGTAGTCTGGGATAATGAGCGAAAATTCAAGGGAACCAGGTTGGAGGGAAAATTACAGAAGCAATTACTTCAACCAATTAGTTGGGCAGCGCCGCATGCTAAGCCTTACAAGACGTGGGAAGAGGTAATATTTGACCACAAAGAGATAAAATGAAAAAAGAAAGCGAAATAAGAACTATTAGTCAGAACCCGGGTGAAAAACTTCTGAATATCACTGTTAAGGACCTTATGCCCTTACCCTGCTCTGAAGCAACCTCTAAAGAAACACAAATGATAACCGGGGAACAAAATAATCATTACGATTATTCACTCGATGGGGTATCCGCTTTGGCTTTATCCCGGCCACGGGATAAGGAAGAAGGAAAAAGGTTAGTTCAAAGCTTCTTGAATGGGTTGAAGAAGTTGCTTTCTGACCAGGATAACTGGACTTTTTCACAACCTTTGGCTCTTTCGCTAGAATTTTGTGCAAGGTGTCAAACTTGCAGTGAGGTATGTCCAATATATCTCTCCAGTGGAAAACAGGAGATATATCGCCCGATATTTCGGTCGGAGTTGCTACGGAGGATAAAAAGAAAATACCTGGATTTTGGGGGTAATTTTATATCCAAGTTTACGGGTGACAGTATTGAACTTAATTGGACTACGATTGCTAGACTGGCTGAATTGGCTTATCGGTGTACCCTTTGCGGTAAGTGCGCACAGGTTTGCCCTATGGGAATAGATAATGGTTTGATAACTCGTGAAATTCGAAAGCTATTCAGCCAGGAATTGGGCATCGCACCTGTTGAATTTCATAGATTGGGAACTGTCAGACAACTGGAGATTGGTTCGAGTACCGGCATTACTCCAAAGGCTTTTAAGAATACTGTGGAATTTATGGAAGATGAAATTGAAGAAAAGATTGGTAGAAGGATACATATACCCGTAGATAGGGAAGGGGCAGATATTTTGCTGATACATAATGCAGGTGAGTTTTTGGCGTGGCCAGAAAATCCAGAGGCGTTTGCCGTTATTTTAGACTCTGTTGGAGCCAGCTGGACGTTATCAAGTGAACTTATTGGTTATGACGCCGTCAATTACGGAGCCTGGTATGATGACATACAAATGGCGAAAATTGTGATGAAACACGCTCAACTCGCTAAATACTTGGGCGTAAAAAAAATTTTAATTGGTGAATGTGGCCATGCGCAAAAAGTCCTGGTCAGCTTAGGCGATAGAATTCTCCCTAGTGACCTAAATATACCCCGCATTAATTGTTTATCCTTTTTTGAAAATATAATATCTCGTAACCAGCTCAAATTTAATCCCGAAAAGAATAATTTTTTAGTCACATTACATGACCCCTGTAGTGTTGTCAGGCTCTCCGGAATTGTTGAACCTCAAAGGAATATCCTGAAAAGGGTATGTCCAGAATTCCGGGAAATGGAACCCCATGGAGTAAACAATTACTGTTGCGGAGGAGGAAGCGGATTTGCAATCATAAAGTCTCAAGGGTTTTCAGACTGGCGTATTAATGTTGCCGGCAGAATGAAAATAAAACAAATTATGCAGACTTTTGAAGATACAAATCCTGAAATTAGGAAATACGTTTGTGCTCCCTGCTCTAATTGTAAAAGTCAACTTAGAGATTTATTGAGTTACTATAATATTGGGGAAAAATACAATATTAGCTATACAGGAATTGCGGAATTGATTGTGAACGCAATGGTAGAAACAAAAGTACCTTGGTTGCCTGTTCAAAAATGAAAATTTAGTTGCCAAGGTACTGTTTCCCATCACTTGGGTGGTTATAGCTAAGAACCGAATACATGTAGCGTCAGATTAAGTTAAGACAATTACTCTTGATTTAAAACAAGATTCTTCCTAAAATTGATAATTCTAAACAGCACATTCTTCACCTAAAACACAAATACAGCAGTAAAATTTTGCGTCTTCTTTGCCGGTGTTCTTCATTCCATGTATTTCCATTGGCGGGACATAAAAAAAGTCACCAGGGCCGATTACTTTTTCTTCTAAAACTTTGCCATTATCATCATAGTAACCAGCCAGGAGCTTTCCCGATATCATCACTTCAGTCTGTGCATACTGGTGCTGGTGGACTGGAATAAAACCGCCAGGCTTAATAGTAAATAATCTTAGCCCATATTCTGGTACAGCAGGGTCTCCTACTTGTGATAACCATTGAATGAAAGTGCCCTTTACAGGCCAACTCTTACTTTTGAATGGAAATGTTTTTATTTCTTTTGCTACAACATCCTTAGTATTGCCGAAAATCATTGTGTGTTCCCTCCTTCGATTTATTTAATATAAGTTGTGTTTGATGTTGCTTAGACACAGCCCGTCGGCTGTGGTAATCCTGCTATCGCACACGCTCCTTTAATAGGACCCAGGGGGAATAGTTCATATATGTATTTTATATCAAAACCTGTTTCTTTAGTAATTCTTCTTACCGTTGGTGGCACATTATATTCTAGGTAGTAGTTTCTAATATGATTTATTACTTTCCAATGGTCTTTATTAAGTTTGTCCAGGTTCTGTCGAATACTTATAGCTATCGCTACTTCTTCTGTCCATTTTTCTGGTTCCTTCAAAAATCCGTTGTCATCTAATTCAAGTTTTATCCCTTTTACTTCTATAAATGACATTTTTCTGCCTTTAATAAATTTTCATTATTTTGTATTCACATGCGATACGAACTATATTATCATATACCGATATTTCTGTCAATTTTATGGTCTCATTCATATGATAATATCAAGGAAATGAGCGGCGGTGGAGGCGTGGAATCAATAAGGAGAAAGACCAAATGGAAAAACACGAAGTGGTTGTGATTGGTGGAGGGCACAATGGGCTTGTTGTCGCTGCGTACCTGGCCAAAGCAGGGCTAGATGTTTGCGTGGTCGAGAGGCTGGACCAGGTCGGGGGCGGGGTTATCACCAGGGAGCTGACTCTGCCCGGGTTCAAGCACGATTGGTGTTCAACCGGGCACGTTGTGATCCAGGCCAATCCTCTGATTCATCGTGATGAGCTTGGCCTCAAGTCTAAGTATGGGCTCAAGTACATTTTCCCGGACCCACAGATGGCTATCGTATTTCCCGATGATAGGGCACTGATTGTATACCGGGATGTCAACAAGACATGCGAATCCTTAAGACAGTTCTCAGAGCGGGATGCCGAGATGTATCCTAAATTTCTTGATTTTTGCCGGCGGATGAGCAGAGTGGCCACCGTGGCCACCTTCTCACCGCCGGTTCCCTTTGGGAAGATGGTATCTATTTTAGACGGGAGCGAGGATGGTCGTGAATTTTTGAGGATAATCCTGTCGAGCAGCCTGGATATAGCCGAAGAGTGGTTTGAGAGCGAGCAAATGAAGATACTGTTTTCCAGGCTTGCCGCAGAGTGTATGGTCAGCCCTCTTGAAAAGGGAACCGGAAACGCCGCCTTTATGTACCCCATGTTTCACAGCTGAGGAACGGGCATACCGGAGGGCGGCTCGGGAGCGCTAAGCGAAGCGCTTGCAGCCTGTATAAAAGCTAACGGGGTACAATCACAAGCTGTCAAGCTCAGTGAAGTCCGTTAAGGTAGAAGCTAGCGAAGCCAAAGGGGTGGTCCTGGATACTGGCGAGGAGATAGCAGCGGGGAAGGCCATCGTTTCCAATATTAATATCAAGCAGCTTTTCCTTGAGATGTTGAAACCCGAGGAGCTACCGCCTGGTTTCCAGGATAAGGTCAGACGAATTAAGCAGGCCACGTTCGTACCTCTGAACCAACATATTGCCCTGAATGAGCCGCTAAGATTCAAGGCCGGTGGAGATGTCGATAAAGCATTCATGGTGGAGATACATCCATTTATGGAAGACACCCTAAGGATGTTTGAGGAATATGTGTACGGAATTCCCAACACAAGAATGCCGCTGGTGAGTGTTGCTACGCTGGCTGACCCCACTCGTGCTCCCGAAGGGAAGCATACGCTTTACCTGTACCACTTTGAGCCCTATAACTTGAAGGACGGAGGTCCGGCAAGGTGGGATGAGATTAAGCAAGAAGTAGCGGACGGTATTCTGGATGTGGCAAGGAATCACATCATGAATTTGGGGCCGGAGAACATATTAGGAAGGCGAATAGACAGTCCTCTCGACTACGAGAGGCATAACCCGGTTTTCATAACCGGGGATTTCCTGCATGTAGGCACATTCCTGCCGCAGTTCTTCGCTAATAGGCCGCTTCCTGGCTGGGGTCAGTACAGGACGCCGGTGAACAAGCTTTATATGTGCGGGTCCAGCACTCATCCGGGGGGTGGGGTGAGCGGTGGTGGCAGGGCAGCCGTGCAGGTTATAATGGAAGACCTATCTATCAGATTTCAAGAAGGTGATAGCCAGATAGGGCTAGATGGGTCGATTGGAAATAAAAAACTCGGGAAATTGTGTATGGCAATGAAAAAAGGCATGACAGTGTATATCGAAGATGGTGACATAGCGGCCGTATTCTACTCGGTCAAGCGCGTGGGAGACAAGTTGGTTGTAGACGCCAAGGCGCTGGACGCTATGCGTATGGACATGATTTTCACGCAAAAGGAGATTTTCAATGGCCTGAAGATTGCGTTTAGCTGGGAAGTAATCTCCTTTGTTTTGCTCCTTCCTTACTTCGGCCTAAAGCGGCTAATTCGCAGACCCGAAAAGTCGTGAGATTAGACCTGTATCTCGGGGGGCAAATCAAAAATTTCGAAGGAGTCTCGAATGCTTAAAGAGTTTAGCGTAGATACCCACGGGCAGAGCCCGTGGCACTTTACAGGTCAAGCTTTGCTTGACCTGAATCCTGGCCCCCCTGCCATCTTACATACTCAGTGATTTGTTTCTCGTCTAACCCCACTGTAG
>Ga0187886_1002089_pt1 | contig 16609 bp, 13 predicted proteins | sample June2016WEW_20_1_FD_133001 | JGI IMG/M metagenome (GOLD analysis project Ga0187886, IMG submission 133001) | Peatland microbial communities from SPRUCE experiment site at the Marcell Experimental Forest, Minnesota, USA - June2016WEW_20_150 | ecosystem: Environmental > Terrestrial > Soil >... | reverse complement strand
TGATCCTCTGACCACGTCCAATAGGCTTATTGCTGGACTGCCGAGGAACCGTAGGAAGTCATAGGCTGCATCCACGCTGGCTGCTGTCTTGACTATGTGGCCCGCCCATCCGGTTCCGTTGTTTATTGGCCATTGGTTTATCGGGGCACCGCTGTGATCATGATCTGTAGACCAGTCCGCCTTTACCCAGTCCTTCTTTTCTCGGTCCCATACCTTTGCCGATCCTGGAATGCTGCCGAAGCCGCAGTTGCCCACGATCTTGGAAAGTTTCGGATCGACGGACATGACCCCGATGTCCGGCCAGTCTATCGCGAGGGCTGACTCGCCGGCGACCATGCCTGCTCGGACCTCCGAAACGGAGTACCCAAGCATTCCCGGGGGACCCAGGGGCACCATGCTCTGCGCGAGCTTGAGGGCCTCTATCCATCCTTGGTTGCCTGCGCAAATCGGTTCCATAGTCTCAGGGTCGAAGTAGAGTTGCCAATGGTACTTGTCAGGGCCACCTGGGAGGACACTGTACGGGGCTGCGTGGTCGTATATCCACCAGTACGACTGCGTTCCACGTGACATGCACTCCATTACGCCGTAGTGAGTCTTTCCATCACCGAACCAGTCCCATTTGTTGAAGAACTCAGCCATGTCGCGCCACTCTTCCCAAGTGTACTGCCTGAACAGAGGCTCCGTTTTTCCATCCTTGGTACTCGCTGGAGCTGGGATGTCGTACCCATACTTGGCTTTGAACTTGCTACGATAGTCAGGGTTCTCCATTGCCAGCTTGTTGTAGTATGACATGTGGTGGTCGCCGTCCAAAGGAATCGCGTAGAACTTGCCACCCCATCCGGACTCATAGCTCCGGTTCGCGGGCATTATGTCGCTCCACCAGGGGTTGACATTTGGATCCGTGGATGTAACGCGATCAGTGAGATCGACCGTGAAACCTCCGCCGCCGTAGTCTGGAATGAACTGACCTCCGTGGATCAAAATGTCAAACGCTTTCGCGCCAGTTGTCATAGACGTCATAATCTTGGCGTACAGGTCCGACCATGGTACCTCAATTACCTCTATTGTTCCGCCGGTCTCTTGCGCCCATGCCCCCCTATGGTCGTATACAGGCCCAGCTATGAATGGTCCCGTCTGTGTAACAAGCTTCAGAGTGATTCCGCTGTAGTTCTTCGCTGCCACCGTCGTAACTGGCGGAGGAGATGCAGTGCCAGAGACTGTCACCGTCTCGGTCGTAGTCACTGCGGGCGAAACAACGGGGGACTTAGTAGCCTCGTAGCCCGCCCATCCAACGCCCACTACGGCTGCTCCCGCTACCACCGCTCCTAGATACTTGATGTAAGTGCGTCTGTCCATTTCCTTCTTTTCAGTCAAAATATTTTCCTCCTAATTATAGCGCTCTCGGTACGAATATAAGACTTTCCAGACTTCGGTCGCTACGCGCCTCGAAGCTCGAGATTTGGCTAGTCTATCAGATTCTGACTTCCATCCGGTTTGCTGCTTGATGCTTTGACTTTCCTTGAAGCGATCATGTCGTCCACTCTTAGAATGGCTGCTGCGATCTCGGTCGCCGTCCTTATGACATGCTCTTTGAGTAAGCTAGGTTCTAGAACTCCTAGCCCCTTCATTGATGAGAGTCTCCTTCGAAGGGAGTCAACCCCAGTCCAGGCACCGCTAGAGCCGGAATGCTTGGCTCTTAGCTCGGTGAGGTACTCCGACACGTCAAGCCCAGCATTTTCGATTAGAGTCCTGGGCACTATTTCTATCGCATCAGCGTACGCCCGCACAGCCAATTGTTCCTTGCCGCGGAACTCGGTCGAATATTGGCGCAATCTCCTTGCGATTTCGATTTCAACGGCTCCGCCGCCCGGGACGACCCTATTCTTGTGGAAAATGTCGGATACAACGAACAAGGCATCATGGATCGCTATTTCAGCCTGATCAAGGGCTCTGTCCAACCCCCCCCGAATGAGGATGGTCAACGATTTGGGGTCCCTGCATCCCTCGATGAAGACGAGCTTATCCTCTTCTGGTCTGTAGCGAAGCTTTCTTTCTTCCACGAGCTTTGCGTAGCCTAGATCACGCCCATCCAAGTCGTCGAGGCTACCGACAATCTTTCCGCCAGTAGCTCTAGCTATCTTCTCCATGTCTTTCTTGCTGACTTTCCTCAAGGTCATCAAGGGCTGCCTGGCCAGACACTCTAGTGCCTTGTCATCGATGTCCCACTGACAAATCAGAACGTTGGCGCCAGTATTGGCGACTTTCCGTACCATCGACTCGAGAATTGCAGTCTCCTTGTTCAGGAACGCTTCTACCTGTTGGGGCTCATCGATCTCTACTTCAGCAGGTATTTTCGGGTGCGCCACGATTAACATGTAATTGAGGAGAGCTATCTTCGCATTTGCCACAATCCTCGGCATATCCGGATGAGCTATAGGCTGAATCTCAACGATCCCGTCTATGATATCCGTGTCCAGAAGGCTTCTGCCTCTCCTCTTGACTATCAGTATCCTTTCGATGTCCGCAAATGTCTTGCGTTCTCTTGTCTCAACTATTCGCCTTACAGCTTTGACGGCCAGCTCAGCAAAATGTTCCTTGACGCGTCCTGAAAGCTTGCTCTCGAGGGACGTGAGCGCTACCTTTCTAAGGGCTTCGAAGTCATGCAAATCAATGGGAATGCTGATTTGCTCAACCGTTCTTATTGCTCGATCTGCCGCTCTCGAATAGCCTTTGATAATCTGGGTAGGGTGCATCTCTTCTAAGAGATCTTCGCTTCTCATGAGCAGCTCACATGCCAAGAGGACCGTCGTCTTTGTACCGTCCCCGACGTCCATGTCGACTGCTTTCGCAGCTTCTATCAACATCTTCGCTACTGGGTGCTGAACATCAATGCCAAGTATGGTTGCCCCATCATTGGTCACCTTGATATGGCCCATGGCGTCGATGAGGAGCTTGTCCATGCTCCTAGGTCCTAGAGCGGTTTTGACGAATTCGTGCAGAATCCTCGCAACCTTTACGTTTGTCGAAACCGTTGCCCGTCGGCCTATTCTCAAAGAACTCTTCTTCAGCATCGCGATTTCTTGACCTCAAGAACACGCCCTCGATATGAACCTGGCTACAACTTTCTAACACTTTCGCGCGGTCGCCATGAGAGATGTGCCCGCTGGTGGGACGATGCGAGCCGCCGGTCCAAATTGAAGCATAGAGTGGAATTCTCATCGGCCAGCCAAGGCAAGGATTACAAAACGCACATATTCCGAAGCGAGTCAAGAAGGAATCTTGGAGAATCGACGGAATGCTCGTCTTGTGCGTAAGCGTTCTCGTCCTGGATATCCTTGCGGTTGACCTTCCTAAGGTAGCCGATCCAGGCGAGCTTGTCATTGTCCGCCGGGGAATAGAGGTTCATTTGGGGGGCCATGCGGCCAACATCTCCAGAGATCTCAGAAGGCTCGGACTACCAAGAGGAGATGTTGGCGTAGTCGGAGCGGTCGGGCAAGACTTCTTCGGCGACTTTGTTGAGGATACGTTGAAGAAGAGCCGCGTCATTACCCACCTCCAGAGGGTCAAAGGAATCCCTACGGGAAAAAACGTCATCCTGGTCGTGAAAGGTGAGGACCGTAGATTTCACAGCCAGTCAGGTCCGGCGCCCACACCACAATACGTGGCCTTTGTCCTGGAGAGACAGAAACCTAGGGTATTCTACGCAGGGACAACCGGTATTATGGGAAAGCTGGATTATTCCCTTGAGAATACTCTGAAGAAAGCCAAGCGCATGGGCTGTACGACATTGGTGGATCCGGTTGTTCCTCATGACCATGGCTGGAACTATCTGAATAGAGCGCTGAGGTGGGTTGACATATTCCACTCGAACGATGTGGAAGCTGCCAGCTTCACAGGGGAAACAGATCCTGAAGACGCTTTGGAGGTCGTAATGGACAAAGGTGTAGGCATAGCGATAGTAAGTCTCGGAGAGCGTGGCGTGCTCGCTCGGAGCAGACGTTACAAAGTCAGGATACCCGCCTTCAGGGTACCCACGGTTGACCCTACGGTGCTGGAGATGCATTTACATCCGGAGTCATTCGCAGCCTCCTACAAATAGGACTAAAGAGACCAGCAAAGATGGCGGAACTAACCCGAAGCCAATTGCTTCATGTCCTAGTCTACGGCGAAGCCGTAGGAGCGGCTTGCGTCATGGGAGTAGGTACGACATCGGGTGTAACTCTCCGCCGGGTCAACGCTCTTATCAAAACGCAGGCAAGCGGGCTCGTTCACCGGGCATCCGTCCAAGAGATCGATTAGCTCACTACTCCGCGCTAGTTGAAGGAGATTTCGGAACGATATTATTGACTTGCCAGAGAATGGAAAACGGCGTCTCGTGACGAACTGAATGCCCTAGACTTGATCAACTCCTTGAAGCCGGAAATTCGTACGCTTCTTGGCAAAGAGGAGGGCAGTCGCAGGGCTAGAGTTCAGCAGCTAACGCCTGACCAGAGGCAAGCCTGGCTGGGACCGGAACCCCCAGTTGAGAATCGACTGTTCAGTGGAACGTTCACAGACGTCTGCTGTTTCTGATTCCAGCGCTATCCCTGAGCGTGGTCACGCCCAGTGCAAAACGCGACGACTCATACAACTATCTTGTCGATGTCCAGAATGTCACATACAGCCGAGAATTCTTCCGTAAGGTCTGAATAGACGATTACCGCGTGATGCTCGAAACCTTCCTCTATCCAGCTCTTCAGGACCTCCTTCAACGGTGAATCGAATCTGACATGGGCCCTGGTCAGCCCCCCACTTGTCGGAGCTTGAGGCCTAAATACTTCAGCCGTAGTAATCATTGCCTTCAGTCTATCTCCAATCGGAAGACCTGAAATCTTTGCTATCGTGACCTTTCCCGGTTTGAGGGCAAGCTGAACGTTTACCCCTCCGACGGTCTTGCCGAACTGCTCGACGAACGAGGTATTTGTCAGAGTGATCTCATTTGATGTTTCTGCTAGGCTGAACGGTGCCTCACAATTGTGAAGCAACGTGGCCGTATTGGTCTCTAGGTTGACAGATTCTATTTCACCCACCCAAGTATCTGAACCGGCAAGCAGGCGCATGATCAGTGACGTTATTGTAGAAGATATGTCAGCCTCGCTCAAGCATACAATACCATCCTCAGCTAGCAAGGAACAACTGAGGCTTATCGTCACTGACATCGATGCTAATTCTGGCCATTCCCTGAGTTATCGCATCGAGGTCATATCGGTCTACCATAGCACGAATAGCGAGGTAGGCCTTGGCTGCGTTGATCAACTCCTTCTTCTGAACTAGGACCTTCCCGACCTTTGGCAAGACCCTGCTGATGACTTTCTCAGTGTCCTTTTCGTCTATCTTCGCGAGAGAAGACAAGATCTCGGCGGTATCTAGATGGAGCAGTCCCGGCACAATCCTTCTGATGTGGAACTCACTGTAGCCAGTGTCTATCATCCCCAGGTTCGGCGATCCCGCGATGCCAATGATCGATCTCCTGATCTTCCTTGCCACTGCTGCCGCGTTGCAAAGTCTCATGATGCGCTTCAACTAAGCAAGGTCTCATGATGCGCTTCAACTAAGCAAGGAAACAAATGGTCTGTTAGGAAAGACCCTCACATGCAAACACATTTCTCTAGTTTGCTCATGAGGGCACTGTCAAGTCTTCATTTGTTCACCCAATTCGAGTGGACTGTAGAAAGTTGTCGGGTCGAACCCCCCGAGAACATCTAGGCAGAAGTTGGAGCTTTAATACACATCAAGATTGAGGTGTCTCATAGAGCGTACGTCTGCGAGGCTTGGATGTTTCCAGTTCACAATGGCCTTGTGAGTTACTGGAACTATGACCGTCCACATCAGGGAATCGGTTATCTCTATCCCCAGAAGTGACAGATGTGGGTAGATGAACAGGGAGTAGTCTCCGTCGACAAGTATAAGTACTGTGCGAACTCGAGTCACTCGAGGCGTCGGCAACATGCATGGCGTAACGGATGCAGAGATCAGCCGATTGGTCGCGTCGGTTGACTATTCTGAGGCCCTCAGAATAGAATCCGGTGAATCCGAAGTGCGAGCTGCCTGTAAGGATGCAAAACGATACGGTTTCCGAGCAGTTGTCGCTTTTCCCCAGTATCTAGGCGTTCTGGTGGATGAGCTAAAAGGCTCTGGTGTCCGATCTATGATCCCGGTAGGCTTTCCATGCGGCGGCGTCACGACGCATGTGAAATGCGTTGAAGCGGAAGAGGGTCTGAAACGCGGCGCCACGGATTTGGACATGGTGATGAACCTTTCTGCTTTCAAAGCAGGTCACTACAAGCAAGTGGCTGAAGATATAGCTGCCGTGATGGCGGTGGCCAGACCGTTCGGTATTCCTTTCAAGGTCATCATCGAGATCGGTGCATTAACTGACGGAGAAATCGTAACAGCAGCCAAGCTTGTAGCGGACAGCGGCGCGGATTTCATCAAGACCTGTACAGGATGGGGCCCCGGTCGGGCGACCGTGCACGCCATCCGGCTAATCAAGGAAACAGTCGCCGACCGAATCGGCATCAAGGCCTCAGGCGATATCACCTCAATAGAAGACGGTGTGACAATGATGCGGGCTGGCGCGACAGTTGTTGCTCTACGCAAGGAGTCGGTCAAACAACTTGACAGTCTGGGTTGGGCGAGATAGCATTTCGGTAAGAGAGCGAATGAGCCCTGTTGCCGACTCTAGTATCTTTGCTCGGCACGCCCTCTCTTCATCCCCGGAAGACTCATTCTGATTACGGGATTTGACCCCGGCAAGTTTGATTGTATACAGCTATCATAGCCATCTTTGGCGGACGACGTGGGCGCCTCCGGTCCTCTGGAAGGCTTAGGTGGCTTGCGGTGCACAAGGCATCGTTTGTTCTAAGGCTTCGAGGCTTAGGCTGATGTGGAGACGACCTCGTTCTGACAGCGCACCTATTCGTCTCGCCTTTTGAATCGATAGCGGGTCTGTTCGTAGATGGAATTGTTTCAGGAAACGAGGATGGGTGAGGCGGATGGATAGCGATATATTGTTACGTTCATCTCTCCCCACCTGAGAGCCTCATCTATGGTTGACCGATTGACGGTTCTTGAGCGTGAACTTGATTCTACTGTCGGGATTCTCAGGATGACTCCAACTTACGTTGCGCGCGACAGCTTCCCGGCGCTTGGAAGACTGGGCGTCAAGAAGATCAAGGTTGGTGCTAGAGGTTGGATCTCTGAGAGGTGGTTCACCTCAAGTGTACTCGCTGATAATGTTCACAAAGTGCCAAACGAAGGGTTAAGCTACATCAACCTGACAGAAAGGGCAGTCAAGATGAGTTTTGCTGAGGCACTGGACCTTAACCCTGGTCGGATGCTAGGGCATGATTATTCGAAAGAGCATGGCGGACGTTTTGGCGTGCTTACAAAGATCTGCGACATTGGTTTGCCAGTAGCTTGGCATATTCATGCCGGAAAGGAGGACGCAAAGAAGTACTGGAACGCGAATCCGAAGGAGGAGGCAATTTACTTCTTGGAAAGCACGAATCGTGGTCCACTGCCCTACTCTCACCTAGGCGTCCACAGCTGGGTTACTCCAGATGATGTTCTGCCTATAGTGAAGAGGTGGAATGACGATAAGGTTCTAGACCTTTCGCCAGCGTACAGGCTAAACATCGGGGAGGGCTACCACATTTTCCCAGGAATACCCCATGCATCAGGCACTGCGCTGGGTTTGGAGGTACAGGAGGAGTCGGATGTCGGTAATATGCTGCAAGCGTTCGTGAATGGAGTTCTCCTTCCAAAGGAAGCGATGCTTAAAGGCCTGCCTGATGAGGAGGCAGTGATGAGACTTGTTGACTGGGAGAAGGCTGGCGACCCAGGGTTCTATCGGAAATACCACATCGTTCCTGAAACGATCGATGAACCTAAGGAAGGCGAACCCATCGAACGTTGGATCTTCAACCCTAATCGAAGCTGGAAATTCTCTGGAAAGGAGCTGAGGATCCCGCCCGGCAGAAGCTTCGATAGTAAAGAGAAGGGCGCATATTTGTTGCTTGGATGGAAAGGCCATGGAAGAGTAAAAAACGTATCAGTGAAGGCTGGAGATGATTCGATGGATGAGCTGTTCGTAAGTCACGAGGCAGCTACAGAGAAGCACTCGATTGTGAATAGTGGAAGGCAGGAACTGGTGCTTTACAAGCTCTTCGGGCCGGATGTTAACAAAGTTCCAACAATCTACAGGTGAGTCAATGGGCATAAGTTAAGGATTCTGGGCTCTCTTGTGCGCGAGAAGCAGGTCCGGATTCTCTAGTAACTTCTCCAGGCTCCGCGGGAACTTGGCGGCAGGCAGACCGTCCATGATCAGGTGATCAGAAGTTGGTCTTAGCGGCATTGAAGCCGACAAAATCTCCATTGATAACGATCGGCTTCACGATTATTCTTCCTACTCCCATTATTGCATTTTCTGGGGGGTGGATGATTGGAGTAAACCTTCCATCGCGACGAGATTACTCTCTCAAAAGACGTTATCAACGTGGGCGCTCGGCCTCTCAACATATGAGTTTGCGAGACTGATAGGAAGAATGAAATAACAAGACACGAAGAGTGAGGAAACCGAGAAGCCCATTCTCACTATGAGAGGTGTCAGCACATTTCTTCATGCTCAAACGAGAACCGAAGCAGGAGGTACCGCATGAAAATAGTTAAGAGTGGTAGGCAAGGACTAGTTGGCCTCTTGCAACGATGTCCAGCTAATCAAGTCTCTTGGGAGACTCTAAGGGGAGTAGCGTATGAGTAGGGAAATGTTCAGATTGGACAACAAGGTCGCACTAATTACAGGAGCGGCGACCGGCCTAGGTGCCGCGATCTCCATAGCCCTTAGTCGGAACGGCGCTCATGTCGCTATTTCGGACAGACCAGGCGTGAGCCTGGACAATACGGCAGAGAAAGCAAGGCTGTATGAACACAGAGTCTTCAGTGTTGGAATCGATGTCCTTGAACTGAACCAGATCCGCGAGGGTGTTGCGGCCGTCGAGAAGGAATTCGGTAGAATCGACATTCTGGTGAATAATGCTGGGATCAACAGGCCCGCACCGGGACTGGAAGTGACGGAAGACAACTGGGATGACCTCTTCAACACGAACGTCAAAGGCGGTTTCTTCATGGCTCAAGCGGCGGTCAAGGGAATGCTGTCCCAAGGATGGGGGCGGATTATCTTCATCTCTAGCCAGTCCGGACTGGTCGGCATCCCGGGACAGCCAGTTTACTGCTCAAGCAAAGGTGCCGTGATCCAGTTGGCTCGCACTCTCGGTGTGGAGTGGGCTAGGCATGGGATTACCGTCAATGCCGTTGCTCCAACGTTTGTGGAAACCGATCTCACTCGCAAGCGTCTGCAAAACCCAGAGTTCCTGAGATTTGTGCTGGACAGAATCCCAGCCGGGAAACTGGCCGCACCTGAAGACGTCGCTGCAGCAGTGGTCTATCTAGCGAGCGAGGAGGCGAAGATGATAAACGGTGCAGTCCTGTGCGTTGACGGCGGCTGGACAGCATGGTAAAGAAGCAGCAAGAACTGGCGGTAGCAGGGAGATCTGGACACCGGTGGACCCTGGACATCTTTACAGAAGGGAACCTGAACCCTAGGGGCTCGGACGAGAATTTCGCGGCCTCTATGGGCCAACGACGTGTTGAAAAGACGCTTAATGGCAGAGTAGTGCAGAACGCGAGGTGTCGTGAACGACACCAGACTCAGTACGATTGAGCGGATTGACAGGGTGGCAAAAGCATGCCTAATGTTGATTACCAAAAGGTTTGGAAGGCTTCAGTAGACATTCTGACAAAGTTGGGCGTTCCGATCGAAGACGCAAAGGTAGTCTCTACTCTTCTACAAGAGGCTACTCTAATGGGCATAGATTCTCACGGATTTGTGCGGCTACCAGAATACGCGAATCTCTTACGCGAAGGAGTCTATAATTCGCGCGCGAAGATCTCTGTTTTACGCGAAAGCCCGTCCACTGCTCTAATTGACGGGGATCTGGGACTCGGGCAACCTGTTGGCGTAAGGGCGATGAAGATCGCCATTCGGAAGGCAGGCGAGAACGGGATTGGTTCGGTAGCCATTGTGAATTCTGGTCACTTGGGTGCCTTAGTCCACTACACCAAGATGGCACTGGAGTCTGACATGATTGGAGTGGCCATGTGCACCGGCGGGCTCGGGGTTGCGCCCTTTGGAGGATACAAGAGAGTGATGGGAATCAACCCCATTTCCATCGCCATTCCTGGTGCCCCGGGTAGACCGATGTTGGCGGACTTTGCCATGAGTCAGTGCTCTGCAGGCAAGATAAACATGGCCTTGAGGACTGGAAAGAGGCTCCCTCAAGGTTTCATCGTTGGCTCAGGAGGACAACCGAGCGACGATCCGCGGGCATACTTCGACGGAGGGTCAATTCTCCCGTTTGGAGGATACAAAGGATACGCGTTATGTCTCGCTGTTGAACTTCTTGCCGGAGCCTTGACGGGTCAACCCTTCGGACTCAACACAAAAACTTACGCGTCCGGGGCGTTCATGATGGCAATCAATGTTAGTGCTTTTACCCCAATTGATCACTTCAGAGAACAAGTTAACGTTCACCTACTGAACATCAAGTCGTCTGCCAAGGCAGATGGAGTGAGTGAGATTCTGATCCCGGGCGAACCTGAGCTGAGAGAGCGTGAGAAGAGAATCCAAAGTCCGATATTCCTTGACGAGAAGACTTACCAAGAGATCTGCGCGTTGCTGAAGGAACTCGGGCTAGGATCTGCCCTAACGTAGTCAGCGGAACCAGGCAAATTCCCTGCGACTATCTGTGCTGATGCGCTCGGTCCCCTACCATATGGGCGCGCAATGACTCGTCACTTAGAACCATCAAGGAGCTCCCTGGGGGGACACGACGTGCTCAACAGCTAGAGATGAGGGCAATTCTGATCTTGCGAAGATGACTCCCACGATGAAATGCCCCCTCAAGTTGCCGCTCGTGTCTGTGGAGACTGAAGGCCTGAATAGATTACTCGTGAAAAAAAGATCGGGAAGGAGCATTGAGTCGGACTGTTAACTACCTCACTGTGCTGCCTTGATACTGTTCTTCCATTTTGCCAGCGAGAAGGGTGTGTCCTCAAAGATCTTTCTCTCCTCGGCCTCGCGTGTGACTAATTCTTGCGCATTTTCGAGGACTTCTGCCATCCTGCTTGCGGGGAACTTCACAGCCCCATGCACATCCATGTGAATCATATCTCCTGGCATAACGGTCATCCCACACACTTTCACTGGAACGCCTACGGCTGTCTGCATAATCTCTCCATGCGACGGGGTGACTCCTGTAGCCAAGTACTGGAACGCCATCTCTCGTATCTCGTCAATATCTCTCATCGGACCATCTGTCACGACACCAACAACTCCAAGAGCCTTGTACTGTGTCGTCATGTTGCCTCCAAAGAGGCCTACCCTATTGGCCAGAGATGACGGAAACACTTGCTTGGCCACAAGAATGACAGGTTTCTTCGTGCCGTCTATGTGTTCTGGAAGAGCCCAGCGATCCACTCCTGTAGGCTGGTTTGACTTCTCCGAGAATACGGCTGTCGCGGCATATCCGACTCTGGGACCGAATTCAGGATACATACAGTGCATGGTGCTGTCTGTGTACCATTGCCCAAACCATGCGTCATACAACTTCAAGCATAGGTCCGATTCGGGGTACGCGGCTACGACGTTGCTGATGGTCGGAGTCTCTATTCTCTCCAACTGTCGAATGATCTCGTTCTCTGAAAGTCTCGCCATTCGATACCGCCACAAACACGCCGACGTTTTCACCAGCCGTCGATATAACTGTAATCTCTTCAGCTAACTCAGCAATTCGTTTGGTGAATCTGGACACGTTCGACGAGGAACTGATGAACACCCTACATGCTCTAAGAGGTCTTGACAGTGTTGTGTGTGCGCACCGGGAGAGGAAACAAAATCCGGCGCACGGATCTGCTCATCTCCATACGCGGGAAGATTTGACCGCCTGCAGGCCTAGACGCCCACATGTTCAATACCTCTGTTTGTCCGACGAGTTGGTGCAAACATATTATGCCCTTGGTCAGTAGTTGATCAGTAGATGAGTCGAATGACGAGATTCGGCAGTGTAGCTAGTCTTCATGCTGACGGTAAGGGGGGGGTCTCCGAAGCTATGGAAGTAGCTCTAAGAAGTGAAGAGCTTGGATATTCATCGGTTTGGTTCACAGACCACCTTGTTCCTCCTCGACTTTCTTCTCAGAAGTCGGAGTTTGAATGTTGGACACTTCTCTCAGCCATGAGCGCAATGACGAACAAAATCAGACTCGGGACTCTTGTATTGTGCGAGTCTTTCAGACCTCCCTCTCTCTTGGCAAAGATGGCCGCGACGATAGATGTCGTATCCAACGGAAGACTGGATCTTGGTATAGGTGCCGGATGGTATGAGCTGGACTTCGCATTTCTCGGGCTTCCGTTTCCAAGAGTGGCTGTGAGAATTGAGCGGCTGAAAGAGAGTGTGCAGATCATCAAGAAGATGTGGACTGGCGATAAAGTGTCCTTTGAAGGGAAACACTATCGCTTGAACAACGTAGTAGCATCGTATCCTAAGGTAGTCCAGAAACCACATCCACCTGTCTGGATCGGTGGCAAAAGCGAGATGCTTTTGCGTGTCGTGGCTGAGGAAGCCGACGTTCTAAACTTGACTGATGTTACTCCTAAGGAGGCCGCCAAGAAGATTGCGGCATTGGACGAGTACTGCAGAGAGGTTGGGAGGCGGCCAAGTGAGCTCAGAAAGAGCCTCTTCATCAGGCACGCAATAGTGGCGAAGACCGAACAGGAAGTCAAGGCAGAATTGAGGAGATGTGAACGGAGTATTGGGGTTGGCGCAGTACCACTCAAGAGGACGCTGGATTGTGGTATCTTTGGAACTCCTGATCAATGTATCAATAAGATACAAGAGTTCGTAGACTTAGGTGTAAGCGACTTTCAAATCTTCCTCTACGGCAACGAGAACCAACGCGCTCTAACGTTCTTCGCCGAGCGAATTGTGCCGTCGTTCTAGAAAGGGGTACACAAGCCTCAGGGTGTGTCAATGAGATAAAGCTCATTGACACCAAAGGGATCTTCACGCAAGACCGGTGCCAGTATTGCCACCGTCTAGCCACGGTTTCCTGGGGTAGTCTGTGGATGATGTGCGGTCGTCTAATCGAATCACACTGAGCGAAGCACTTACTAGCATCAATATTCCTTGCGATGACCGGATGTAGGAGCGTAGGCTATCTAGAAAAAGGAGACAGTAGCTACCTCGCGTCGTCGGCGAGTAGGCTAATCCTCGATTGCTTGAAGCAGACTTCTGAGTGCGTGATGCATTCTGAGGGCTGCGCTATCCGGGTCAAGCAGATATGCGAACCCTACTTCCGTGCTGAGATAACCTTTGTAGTCGATTTGTTTCAACATTCTCAGGAAGGGCTCAAGATACAACGTTCCTTCGCCGAGAACGAGACCGGAATCATATTTGCCGTCATTATCACTAATGTGGACGTGAAAGAGACGATTCCCCAAGATCTTGTAATCTACCAGATTCTCATGATTCACATTTGCGTGGGCAACATCAAGGTTGCAACCCAGATTCGAGGCGCCTACTTCTTTGAACATATCCAGCAAATCGTCCAAAAACAGAAGAAAGTTCGACTCCAGTCTGGTCATTGGCTCAAGAGCGATTTTCACGCCTCTTGACTTGGCGTAGTCGCACACGATACCAATAGCTTCTCTTGAGAAGTTCCAAGCTTCTTTCCGTGGTTGACCAAACTGGCCACTACCAGGAACCATCACCATCGTTGGGGAGCCTATCTCAGCGGAGCAATCAACTGCTTTTCGTAGGTACTCGATACTTCTCTTCCTCTCATTCTGGTCTGGGCTGGCAATATTGATCAAACGGGGATCATTGCAAAAGGCTGCCACTTGCAGTCCTTCGGCTTGGATAGTAGCTTTTACTTCCAGAATGGACTCCGCAGTCATATAGGTAGGAGACACATGAGGCGTAGCTGAAACACCTCCCCCGCCCCAGATCTCAATTCCTGGATATCCAAGCCATCTAATGCGCTTCACAGCTTCATTCAAAGGGTAATTAGTATAGACGTTCGTACACATGCTCAAACGACTTTCTAGGCCCATTTTTCATCTCTCAGCAAGATTAGGTTGGCCAGACAGGCCATTCGCGCGAACTAAAAGTTTGTGTCCCATGAGGCGGCTCTGTTAACTCAAGCTGTTTTCGAGAGATTGTTCGTCATGGTTCCTCGATTTCTGGCGTGAAGGAGGCTTCGAGAACCTCAACGACAAACGGACAAAACTAGACGTCATCCATGAGACACCCGTCGAGACCACGAAACTCATCTCGATCTACGAAAAAGGATAGGTTGGTGTCGACATCGAATCGCCGGACACCTAAGGATGGATGGCATCCCCCCATACTTCTCCCACGTGACTGTCTACCGGGTACTATGCCGAAAAGGACTCAACGATCCCCTCCAGAAACCCAGGATGAAGCGAACCCGCAAGTGTTGGCAGCAGAAGCATCCAAACAGCAAATGGCAATGCGATCTCAAACTCCCACCGCCCGCAAAATGGCTCATCATAACCCTAGACGACCACAGAAAATGTCCTGTGATAATGCAACGACGGGGCAGAGAGCATCTAGATCTGTAGAGAGCACACTCTCAAATCTTTGTTTCAGTCATGATGTTCGATAGATCTTCGTCGGGCTTGGATCGTGCTGGTTCTGGTATCGAATGCGGAGCCGGCCTTTGGTCTTCCTTGAAGTGCAGCATGAGTCAAAGTTCGTACACAGTTGAACCGGAATCCTGCGTGGCACGATGCAAATCCATCAAGAGGCACAAACACCTCTGGAATTACCCTATGGCCTCACTAGAATCTTGATAGGTTCCTGCTTCCTATCGGTTAGCACGTCAACGGCCTTGGCTATGTCTCCTAGGGGGAAACTATGTGTTATCAGCTCTTCTACCCGTACAACGCCCTTCGTGATAAGATCCAAGCTCGTCTCAAACTCTGCACTCGTATAGCAGTAATCCCCTCTCATCGTTATCTCATTTGCGACCAACTTCATGATGTCTACCTGAATCATCTGCTGCAGCAACCCTGTGATCGTAATCTCTCCGCCTTTCTTGACGATGTTGAGAGCCTTCTGCAACGTGTCCTGGATTCCAACTGCTTCTATGACCGCATCAACACCTTTCCCCTTCGTCAGCTCTCTCACCTTCTCGATCACATCTTCTTCTCCGGAATGGATTATCGCACGGGCACCCAGCCTCCTCGCGAGATCCAGCTTGTAGTCGAACAAATCGCTGACGAAGACGTTTCCGCCAACCCTAAGCCGCGCAACCTGTAAGATCATCAGCCCGATTACACCAGACCCTATGACTAGGAGATCGTCGCCAACCTTGGTCGGCGTCATGTTGACCGCATGTATGGCGACGGAAAGCGGTTCAACAAGAGTTGCTTCATCGAACGAAACGCTCTCCGCGAGCTTGTAGCACTTTCTTGCGGGGACAGCTACGTATTCTGCAAAAGCCCCTGGAACATGAAGACCCATGACCTTGATTTCTGCGCAGATATTCGTCCTTCCGTCAATACAAGATTCGCACGCACCACAGGATATTGTCGGCTCAACGACAACTCTGTCTCCGTTCTTGAAATGGAGCACTCCGGCTCCGACATCGGCAACTACGCCTGAGAATTCATGACCTAAGATAAGGGGAGGCACCCTTCTCTTGGACTTGCCTTCAAAGGCGTGTGCGTCAGAACCGCAAATACCTGCAGACTCTACTCCTACCAGAACCTCGCCTGTCTTGACTTCTGGGTCTGGTACTTCCTCGATTCTTACGTCCTTTCCGCCATGCCAGACCGCTGCTTTCATGCCTGTGTGCGTCGGTGCTATCATCTATTAAGCTCTACGCCGGGGTTCTCTTCTCTCTTCGGAGGTGCTCCAATCTGATCAGCACAATAGTTCAGTTCGCGGTCGCATGGATCATTGATGGAGATATCTCAGGGGAGTTGTTCTTCACATTTATACTTCGTTTGCCGAAATCATGGGCTAACACAACGTGTTTTACTACACTGTGCTTCTCATACCAATAACTGCTTATATCGAACGCCACGACTCAGCAGGCGTGGTCGCATATTTTGGAACTCGCATGTGCACTCCACTTGTCCCACGGCCACTTGGAGATCTCGAAGGCAGCCAAGTTTGTGGCGGAGGCTGGCTTCGACGCATTTGAAATCTCGCCTTGGATTCCGAGGAAACTGACTCCCGCCCGCGTCAACACTCTTATGACGTCGTTGCGTAGAAACGGTTTAGCGTTCTCGGGTTTCACATCCCTTTATCCACCTGAGATGAAATTGGCGTCACCATCCGGCGCCTCTCGAAGGAAGAACATCCATTACACAAAACGCCTCATTGAGCTAGCCCAGAGTCTGAACGGGAAGCTTCTGGTGTGGGGAAGCGGCCGAGCAAGAAACATTCCAAAGGGCGTGCCATTCGGAAAGGGCTACGCTTGGCTT
>Ga0187886_1002088_pt1 | contig 16612 bp, 13 predicted proteins | sample June2016WEW_20_1_FD_133001 | JGI IMG/M metagenome (GOLD analysis project Ga0187886, IMG submission 133001) | Peatland microbial communities from SPRUCE experiment site at the Marcell Experimental Forest, Minnesota, USA - June2016WEW_20_150 | ecosystem: Environmental > Terrestrial > Soil >... | reverse complement strand
TTCACCACCTGAGAGGCTTCATTTCTCCTTAATAGACCATTATTCACAAAAATACACTTAAGACGATCACCAATAACTTTGTGCAGAAGAAGCGCGACGACGGTGGAATCGACCCCCCCGCTTAATGCACAAATCACTTTTCCGGACCCAATCTTTCTCCTTAGGTCACTGATCGCCTGCTCTAAAAAAGACCGCATTGTCCAAAGTTTGGAACATTCACAAATGGTGAAGAGGAAATTTTTGAGGATATCAAGGCCCTTCGGGGTATGAACCACCTCCGGATGAAATTGGAGCCCATAAATCTTTTTTGGGACATCTTCCATCGCAGCAAAAGGTGTGTTCCTTGAATGGGCAATGGCATGAAATCCAGAAGGCACTGTCTTGATTTGATCCCCATGGCTCATCCAGACCTCAAGCTGGCTCCCTTTTCCCCCAATGTGTTTGAATAGTTTTCCGCTCCGATCAAGGATCAATTTGGCTTTCCCATATTCCCTTTTTTCCGAACGATTGACTTTCCCCCCTAATAAATGGCTGATCAGTTGCATTCCGTAACAAATTCCCAAAATGGGAATGCCCATCCTGAGAAGGGCAGGGTCGCATCGGGGGGCGTTCTTTTCATAGACACTGGCAGGTCCTCCAGAAAAAATCATTCCCTTCGGAGACAAGGATCTTACTTTTCCGACAGGAATATCATAGGGATGAATTTCGCTATACATTTGGCATTCCCTTATCCTTCTGGCAATCAGTTGGGTATATTGGGAACCAAAGTCGAGAATGAGTATCTTATCAAAGTGGGCTTGTGAAATAGGCTTCATTTAATGTTTTAAAAAATATTTTCCATCTTTTAATTCATATTGATAGGAGATCCCCTTACGGTAAAAGAGGTCATTCTTTCGAAGCAATTGGGCGAAGACCAATTCTTCGAGGTGATTGGGATAACTCCCCTTTTCCAGATAATAGATATCTAAGGCATTCTTTATTCGATCCAATTGAGTCTTATGAACCAAATGAGTAGGAATTTCAATATCGACTCGTTCGATCCTCGAATCCAAAAAATGGCGTAAAAAATTAGGCGTAAAATAGATGAAGAGAAAGAAGATTAAAAATAGACAACCCCCAACAGAGACAAAGGGTAAAGCTTCCCTAAAATTGATCATCCCCACTTTTTTGGCGAGGCTTGGGGTCTGGACGCTCGCGATTTCAATCAGTCCAACTTCTAACAGATACGATAAAATTTCACTGGCATTAAATTTTCCCAATAGGCTCCGGTCAATAATGTCTTGAACCGTCCGAGTCCCATCCACTAATTTGTAAATTAATTCTTGCTCAGAGGTTAACCCCTTTTTCAAATCATCTGGGAGAGCCAAAGCCTCGACAGACTCCTCTTCGCCTCCCTGGGCCTTTCGAAACACCAGTTGGGGTGAAAAGACTTTCTTTTCGATCTCCGACCACTCATCCACCATTCGTAACATAGTTAATAAAACCTGTTCTGTGCTGAGGGCAAATGGAATCTTTTTATAACTTTCCACCAGTTTCAGATCGAAGTTAAATTCACCCTCTTCCCACCAGAAAAGATCATAGATGGTTTCGTAAACCTGCGTTGAAAGAACCTTTAACACATCCTCTTTTGTCAGCAATTGGAGGTCGACAAGAATTTCCCCCAAGTATTTGAGCGTCTCTTTTTGAATCCTCAACACCCGCTCCAATTGTTCTTGGGTAATGAATTGGGCCTTCACGAATATTTCACCGATAAGATCTTTCTTCCCTCGATAGTTAGAGTGGACATGGACGATCATCCCATCGACAAAATAGATCTCCACTAATTTCTTCCCCTTACGAATATTTAGGATGCCTGTTTTGAGTTGTTGCCCGATCAATTGAAGGATTTCTGTAATACCAAAGTCCTTTAAATTCCCCTGAAGGGACATGAGGTTCTCCTTTGCATCTTCAACTCCATATATGCCATATGCTCAAATTCCGCTCTCAGAGAGTTTATTCCCTTCCACGGCCTTCCCTCCTGCGGGAGGTTGAAATTGTTTTTTCCCGGTTTCGAATCGCGGTTTGAGTCGATAGATCTGCCAAATGGAGAGAAAATATAAAATGATAAATAGACCTCCCCAAAAGATCATTTCCCAAAGGTTCGGGAACGGTTGGGCGACGGGAGAAGGGATCACCCCATTCCAATAGATAAACTTTAAAATAAAAATAAAAAATAAAAAGAGCGAAAAGAATCCCTTAAAAGAGTGCCCCTTCCACAAGTATCCGAACCCAATGAAAAAGAAAGAGAGAAACCTGCTGACGAACTGGTTTTGTTCCTGAAATTGGCGCACCTGAAAAGACTTCTTTTCGGTAATCCTGGGATGAAGTTTTTCTTTTTGAATAAAAATACGATAGCAATTGAAACAGATAAATTCTTTTTCTGAATCTCCCGAGTAGAGTCGATAAGTAGAGGTTCCACACATTGGACACCGGGCCAAAAATCGTTTCGTCTGACCGTAGCTGGACATTGCGATCAAAAATCCTAAGAATACGATAGGCACCAAAAGGGGTATTCTCGATGGGATTTTCTCAAACCAACCTTTAAATAACCAGAACAAAAATCCTTCTCCTCCGAAGAAATAGGTCAGAAACCGTCTCCAGAGTTTTTTTGTGGTCAAGACCTCGTCAATGACCAGGCGATTGATATGAGGAGAATCAATCTCCGAATAGGAGTCAATGAGGTGGGGGTCCAATTGTCTTGCTCTTTGATAGGTTTGATCCGTTTTCCCGGAAAGAAAAGTCTCTTGAGAATAGGCCCGGTAGAGATTGTAATAATAAGCTCCTTTACTTGGATTTAAATCGATCGCTTGTTGATAGGAAGTGACAGACAGCTGGATTTGTTTTTGAGCTAAATAGACATTTCCAAGATTTGAAAAGGCTTCGCTGAATTTGGAATCCTTTTGAGTTGCCTTTTTATAAAATTCTTCTGCCTGAGGGTAACGGCCTTGTCTTTTTTCTATCAATCCGAGAGAAAAAAGAACCTCGGGGTCATCGGGATGGGTGAATAACCATGCCTGCAATTTTTCTTCAGTCGCCCTATCCCAGTCCTCATGGTTCACCTGATGCATTCTCAAGATGACATCCGAAGAGGGTCCATTTAAAAAAGAGGAGGAGGAACGAATGAAAAAGGGAAGGTAAACCAAAAGGATGAGAAAGAGCAGAAGGAATCGTTTCTCCTGCTTCGTCACATAGCCCCATAATAAAGTGGACCAGAAAAGGATGGCCCATAGCATATCCAAACGTAGAAAGAAGGGGATGAAGAGGAAGAAAATTTTGAGACCATTGGTAAGTAGCTCTAAGATTTCTTGGCTTATATTTTTTCGAATCGTGTAAAAGTAGAAGGGAAGATTTTTTATTATGACCACGATTCCAAAAATCATAAACGTCAGAAGGATCGCATTGGATAGGATGTAGAACATATCATAAAAAAAGTGAAGCGAACTGGGATAGTGGCGAAATTGTGCCATCTGCCCCTTGATAAACGCGGAAAGGATTTGATCAAGTTGAAAATGGTTTTGATCCCAGAGGGCTCGTGCCAGTTCGAAATAAGGTTGGGGTAAGTCGGGTGAAAATTTGATGGAAGAGGTGGCGAACTCAACAGCCTGGTCGGATTGTCCTCTCTTGATGGCCTCTTCCGCTTCTCGGATCAGCAAGTAAGAGAACAGGGGAAGATTCCTGATCCCCTTGTCCAATTTCAATTGATAGAGTTGATCCAATTCGTTCTTGCTCACAGGTGTGGTCTTTTTAAGTTCCCATACCCGCTCTGTTGCAGAGGGACTCTCTATTGAAAAAAATTCTTTCGAGAAAGGTAGGGTCTCCCTCTTGGTCAGGAAACCCATGTAATAGAGGAAAGAAAAAATTAAAACGATGAGGATAAAAAATGCCCTTTTCATCAATAGATTATTCCCCTAAAGTCCCTGGAAGCTTCTGACCGAATGGCCTCACTTGATAAAAAATATTTCTTGACCCCACCTGTGAGACGGAGTGATAGGGGATGTCTTGGTTACTCCAATCGATAATTTGGGGCCTCTTTGGTTATGACGACGTCGTGGACGTGGCTCTCTTTTAAACCGGACAAGGTGATCCGAACAAATCTTGCTTTTTCTTTTAATTCCTGAATATTCTTCGCACCCAGATATCCCATCCCGGCCTTGAGGCCTCCGATGAGTTGCTGGATACAAAAGGAAAGGGCGCCGTGGTAAGGAACTCTTCCTTCAATCCCTTCTGGAACCAATTTGGCCTCACTCTCTACCTCCTGTTGAAAGTATCGATCCCGACTCCCCTCCTTCATTGCCTCCAATGATCCCATCCCTCGATAAACTTTGTAGCTCCTTCCTTGATATAATACAATCTCACCTGGACTTTCATCGGTCCCAGCAAATAAATTTCCGATCATCACCGAATGCGCACCTGCGGCCATGGCCTTCGTGATATCTCCGGAAAATTTAATTCCGCCATCTGCAATGATGGGCACATCATGTTTCTCTGAAATCCCAGTTGTCTCCAGGATCGCAGAGAGCTGCGGGATCCCTACCCCTGCAACAACCCGTGTGGTACAAATCGATCCAGGTCCGACCCCCACTTTCACCGCATCGGCTCCCGCTTTAACGAGATCAAGCGCCCCCTCTTTCGTTGCCACATTTCCTGCGATGATTTGACAATCGGGGAAATTCTCCTTGATATCCCGAACAGCATCCAGGACATCCTTAGAATGACCATGCGCTGTATCGATGACCAATACATCCACCCCTGCCTCGATGAGCGCCTCTGCCCTTTCCTCTCTGTCCTTTCCAGGACCGATCGCAGCCCCTACCCGAAGCCGCCCAAGAGGATCTTTGCAGGAATTTGGATATTTTCTCATCTTTTCTATATCCTTGATGGTGATCAACCCCTTCAGATTGTTATGGCCATCCACGACCAATAATTTCTCAATTCTGTTTTTATGGAGGATCTCCTTGGATTCTTCGAGCGTTGTTCCCACAGGGACGGTAATGAGATGATCCTTGGTCATCACGGTTGAAATATTTTCATCCAATCTCTTTTCAAATCTCAGATCCCGGTTGGTTAGAATGCCCACTAATTTCCCATCTTTCGTAATGGGAACTCCTGAAATTCGATATTTCTTCATGATCTCAAGGGCCTCAAAAATTTTTTGATCAGGGTGCATAGTAATAGGATTGAGAATCATCCCGCTTTCAGACTTTTTTACTTTATCCACCTCTAAGACTTGAGATGAGAGAGACATATTTCGATGGATGATACCCATCCCCCCTTCTTGTGCCATCGAGATGGCCGTCCTTGACTCTGTGACGGTGTCCATGGCTGCGCTGATCAAAGGAATATTTAATCGAATCGCCCTTGTCAATGGGGTACTGACATCCACATCTTTAGGCAATATGGCAGAATAAGCTGGGACAAGTGACACATCATCAAAGGTCAAACATTCCCTAATATCATTATGATAGATCCCCATCGTCTTCCCTCACTCTCATCTGAAAATTTATATTTGATATATCAGAGGAACCCCCATTTGTCAACTTGACATTATCAATGCAGTTCATGGAATGGCTTTTTTCCCATAACTTTCCCTCTATGGCGAGAAAAAATTTCTCGAGGCTATCCGGTTGAAGGGCACTGATAGAAATACCATCATATTTTCGACAGAAAGTCTCCACCTCTTCTCGACTCAATTTATCTTCTTTATTAAAGACCCGTAATCTCGGGATATGATCCAGCTTTAATTCATAGAGAATTTTTTCGACAGACTCAATATGTTCCGGAAAACGAGGATGGCTGATGTCTATCAGATGAATCAATAAATTTGATTCTTTTAACTCATCAAAAGTCGGTCGAAAGGCCCCCATCAGTTCTTTTGGCAAATCTTTGATAAATCCAACCGTATCGGTGATCACCACTTTATTAATTTTAGGGAATCTTAACCTTCTGGTCGCCGTGTCGAGGGTGGAAAAGAGTTTGTCTTCGACCTGAAATTGACTCTTGGTGAGGAGGTTAAAAAAGGTCGATTTTCCGGCATTGGTGTATCCAATGATCGAAAGAATAGGAATTTCTGTTTTTGCTCTTCGGGATCTTCTCTGTTCCCTTCTCCTGCTCAATTTTTCTAATTCCTTCTCCAAGAGATGGATTCGATCCCCCACTCGACGACGATCAATCTCTAATTTGGTTTCCCCTGGTCCCCGTCCTCCAATTCCACCCGTCAGTCGGGAAAGGGCCAATGTCTTCCTGGCCAGCCGAGGAAGCAAATATTTTAATTGCGCCAGTTCGACCTGAATCTTGCCATCCAAGGTATGCGCCCGTTGAGCAAAAATATCTAAAATAAGTTGGGTACGGTCAAGGACTCTCAGTTCGGTGAAATCAGAAATCGTTGCCATCTGACCGGGTGTTAAATTTTGATCAAAAATTATCAAATCGACTCCCAATTGCATACATTTGACCAACAACTCTTTCAACTTCCCCTCCCCCATCAGGGTCGTGGGGGAAATATTTTGGGGTCGTTGGATAATGAAATCGACGACAAATACCCCGCTCGACCCTGCCAGTTCCTTCAATTCCTCCATTGAATTTTCTGAACTTTCACGGGTTTCCTTGCTGACACTGATGAGGATGGCTTTCTCTTTGACTCCCTTGAGTGGAATGGATCTCTGCCCTCTTTGAAACTCATCCTCGAGGGACTGGATCCACTTTAAGAAGTCCACATCGAAATGGCTTACAGAAGATGGAGGATCAATCTCCCAGACCTTTTTATCCGGATTATAAGGAAGGAGGTGTGCGGAATAAATCAATTCTGAGGCATCGGTATCATTAAAGTTGAGGGCCACCATCATATCCAGTCTCAGGAGAGCGAGATCTGTCAAATCCTCTCCTGTCAGGGGCTCTCCTCGCAGGTGAGTATGGATGAGACGAAGGCCTCTCAACCTGAGGATTCCAGATCGATACCTGGAGAGGTCAGGAATGGTAATTCCTTTCTGGTCTCCCACGATGACAAATTCGATGGACCCTCGACGACCTACCAGAATGCCGATCTGACGTCGAATTTCATTTGAAAGTTCACTTAGGAGGCGGGCGATTTCAGGCGTAACAACCTTTTGAGGAGGGATTTTCCTTCTGTAGATATGCTCGATTCTTCTGATTTGATTCGGCTTTAAACCGATGGTATTACCGTAAACTCTGTTAATTTATTCCTCCTTTTTCACCAATTTTAATATGCCGGGCGAATGAAGTCAAGTATTTCTATTCATTGAGAAATTCAACTCTTCCCCTCTCTCCCCTTTCTCCCTCTCTTAAAATGGTCACATCCAAAAAATGCTGAATGACCCATAGATTGGTAAGAAGATGTTCTGTGATTCGTGTAGTGGTAAAGGAGGAATTCCCTTTTGCCAGAGCCATGAAAGGGACAAGCTGGTCTGCTAAATGAGGATCGATACACCCCTCAGAACTAAAATAATTTTTTAAGAAATCTACGGCCTCATCGGCCACTTTCTCGGCCGGCTTTCCTCTTGCACCTAAAGACGAAAATCCGGCGAGGGTCTTTTCATATTCAGCTAACAGAAACAAGAAAGAACCCGGTCCATTTGAAGGGACATCATACAGGATGGTGATCTCTGCATCGATCTTCAGTTCCCTTTGAATCCTTTTTAAGGCTTGCTCCCTCTGTCTGTCTGCCACATGTTTGGGAAGGTTAGAGATAGCAGAAATTCCACGAATCTTTTTCAGTGGACCCCGGTCAAACAAATAAATTGGTTTAAATTCATGAACAGGATTGATTTTCAATTGAATCTTCCCTCCTCCTTTTGGATAGAATCCCCACTTTTCAATGGTGGCCTCGGCTGAAACTCCCATAGATTTCAGTGTGGGTAATAGAACTTCCGATAAACAATGAAAAGGCGGACTCCATGGAACATGGGTGCCACCGACCAAGGTCAAATTAGATTTTTCGTTAGCTAAACAAAGAGGAAGGAAAACTGCCTGAAGGAGGAGTGAAACAGATCCTGCTGTCCTCACTTCGAATTGATAATCTCCTGGAAGAATCTTTTGGGGTATGAAGGTAATTTTTTGCGACCCAAATTTAAACCCTTCCGTTTGAGCCTCTGTAATTCGGGCCAACGCCTCTGCTGCTTCCAGATGCTGAGCTTGAAGACCAGGGTTCTTTCGCTTCGATCTGATGTGATGGATAGTGAAAGGTTTCTGTAAAATAGCAGAGAGACCAAGGGCCGTTCTTAAAATCTGCCCTCCTCCTTCTCCATATGAACCGTCAATTTCGATCAGATTTTCTTCATGAATTTCCATAATGATAAGTTATTCAATAAGGATATATATTGTCAACCCACATCGAAACCAATTGCTTAGAAAATAAAAGTCTATCGTCTGAGGGGTAGGGTAAAGACGCCCGTTTGGTCGATGGGTTAGGTCGTTTGTCTAAAAAAATATTTAGCCTTAACCTCTTGACCTTAAACCAAACCGGCTTCCTCACCTTAACCCAATGACTATTTTCATGGTTTGTGCCTGCCTGTGGTAGGCAGGGGTGACGTAGTCGCCATGAGGGAATTTAAACAAAGTATGGGGTTGAAATTTATCCAATTCATGTTAGTCTTGTATAAACTTCTTTTCCAGGGTATGAGAATTGGCTGAATTAATCATATTGGGTTCAGGAACGGGAGTTCCCTCTTTAAGAAGAGGTGCTCCGGGGCTGGTTGTACTCTCAGAAAGTTCCAAGGTATTAATCGACAGCGGATCCGGAACATTGAGGAGGATGCTTGAGGCGGGGTTCACTTATCGAGATATTGACCTTCTCCTCTATACGCACACCCATCCAGACCACGTCTCAGAACTCGTTCCAATCCTATTCGCCTGTAAATACGCAGAACTTCCCCGAGAAAAAGATTTGCTATCTGTTGGAGGACCGGGATTTAAACATTATTTTGATCAAATAAAAAAGCTCTATGGACCTTGGATTGAACCTCAATCCTACCATTTAGCCATTAAAGAAACTTCAGAAAAACCCTTCCTTTTCCGGGACATGAAAATATTTTCTAAACCGATGGCTCATATCTCTGAAAGTATTGGGTATCGAATCGAATTCAAAGATGGAAGATCGATTACCATATCCGGAGATACAGACTATTGCGGAAATATTGTTGAGCTGGCCTTTGAAGTCGACCTCCTTGTCCTCGAATGCTCTTTCCCTGATGGGAAAAAAGTCGAAGGACACCTGACCCCTTCTTTAGCAGGGAGAATCGGTTTGGAATCATGTTGCAAGAGACTGTTGCTCACCCATTTCTATCCAATCTGTGATCAATTCGATATCCTGAAACAATGCAGGCAAGTCTATGAAGGTGAAACAATCCTGGGAGAGGATTTGATGAAAATTAAAATTTAGAAACCAAGGATTTAATTTTCAATGGACCGTTGATTCCTGTCCATGCCGGAATGATTTGACAATCAATTTTTTTTAAGATATCTTATTAAATTAGGAGGACAAAATCTTGAAGAGATTTAATGCGTTAATTTACCTTTTTGTATTTTTTCTTCTTTTCATAGCCTCTGGAATTCCGGGAGACGCGGAAGAGAAGGCTCCGATTTATTCCATTGAAGTAGACGGAATCATCAACCCCGCCACAGCCAAATTCATTACGGATTCAATAGATCAAGCCACTCAACAGGGTGCCCAATGTCTGATCATCCAACTGGATACCCCAGGAGGATTGATGGAGTCGATGAGGATGATCGTCAAGAAGATCCTCGCCTCCAATATCCCGATTATCGTCTACGTGGCTCCGGGCGGGGCAAGGGCAGCCTCTGCGGGCGTGTTTATCACGATAGCTGCTCACATTGCTGTGATGGCTCCTGGTACTCATATTGGGGCAGCCCATCCTGTCACACTGGGAGCTGAGGGAAAAGAAAGTAAAACGATGACGGAAAAGGTCGTTAACGATGCTGTCGCGGACATCAAGGCGACTGCAAAGAAGAGAGGAAGAAATGTGGATTGGGCTGAGCAGGCGGTGAGGAAGAGTGTCTCCATCACTGATGAGGAAGCACTTAAACTGAAGGTGATCGATTTTATCAGTCCTGATCTCCAAGAACTTCTCACCAAAATTGATGGGAGAGTCGTTAAATTCAATGGAGTCACCCGGACCCTTCACACGAAGGGAGTTCAACCCCAGCCCATTCAGATGAGCTGGCGCGAACGACTTCTGGATATCATCTCCAATCCATCCATTGCTTATATCCTTCTCATGTTAGGGATTTACGGCATCTTCTTTGAACTCTCAAGTCCTGGGGCCATTCTTCCTGGAGTGGTTGGCGGAATCTTTCTTATTCTTGCCTTTTATGCATTGCAAATGCTTCCTGTCAATTATGCCGGTTTAGCGCTGATCTTCTTTGGCATTATCCTATTTATTGCGGAAATCAAAGTGGTTAGTCACGGATTGTTAGCCGTTGGAGGGGTCATCTCCCTTTTCTTAGGTTCCATCATGTTATTCCATACTCCTACCGAATATATGAGGATCTCTATGAGCGTGATCATCCCTGCAGTTCTGGTCAGCGCAGCATTCTTCATTTTTGCAGTAACCAAGGCGATTAAGGCCCGACTATCAAAACCGACCACAGGGATGGAAGGGCTGATAGGAGAAATAGGAACAGCTTCTACACCTATTGCTCCAGAAGGGAAAGTTTCCATTCATGGAGAGTTCTGGAATGTCGTGAGTGATCAGCCCATAGAAAGGGGGGAAAAAGTTCATGTGATCGGAGTGGAAAATCTAAAATTGAAAGTCAAGAAAATCGAATAAGGAGGGAATAATATGGGTATACCAGGTCTACCATCAGGTTTCTTTTTTCTTATTGTCTTTATATTGATCGTAGCTGCCTCAGCCATCAAGATCCTCCGAGAATATGAACGGGGGGTAATCTTTCGACTGGGGAGGCTTATTGGCGCCAAAGGGCCAGGTTTAATTTTTATTATCCCTGGGGTTGATAAGCTGTTGAGGATCAGCCTGAGGTTGGTCACGCTGGACATCCCCCCCCAGGATGTGATCACTCATGACAATATTTCCATTAAGGTGAATGCCGTTGTCTATTTTCGCGTCATGGATCCAAATAAGGCGGTCGTCGAAGTGGAGAATTATCTCTACGCCACTTCCCAATTGGCCCAGACCACCCTTCGCAGCGTTGTCGGTCAGGCGGATTTGGACGAATTGCTCTCCCAGAGAGACAAGATCAACCTGAAACTCCAAGATATTTTAGATAAACACACAGAACCATGGGGAATCAAGGTCTCTCTGGTGGAAACCAAACAGGTAGATCTGCCGGAGAATATGCAGAGGGCAATTGCCCGCCAGGCAGAGGCAGAAAGGGAGAAGAGAGCCAAAATCATCCATGCCGAGGGTGAATTCCAGGCTGCAGAAAAATTGACTCAGGCTGCAAATGTGATCAGTGTCAATCCCACAGCCCTCCAGCTAAGGTTCCTTCAGACCTTAGCGGAGATTGCCACGGAGAAAAATTCCACCCTTATCTTCCCCGTGCCAATTGACATCATCAGCCTTTTTTTGAAAAAGTAGTAAGATCTCTTCCAGAAGATATTTTGATTTTCAACTGAATTCCATCGACCCCTTTTCATCGATGGTTCAGAAAAGGGGTTTTTTATTTTTTATACCCCACGGGCATAATCAATAAGGGTTCGTGTTGAGGTGGGGTGCCAATGATCTTTGAAACATCTACATCATAAAAGGCCCCTACAATGCCAGCTCCCAATCCAAGGGCTTCGGCCTGGAGAAATAGATTTTGACCGACATGGCCTACTTCGATGAGAGCATATCGGATCCCTCTTTCACCATATTTTCCAGTGATTCTTTTATATTCTCCTGTAATGACGAAGATGACAGGTGCTTTAGTCATCCACATTTGCGACAAAGAGGCTGAGGCAATCTCTTTTCGGCGGTCTCCTTTAGAGATGGGCAAAATCGAATGTCTTTCAGGTAAGTAGTGATAAACACCCATCTCCATTCCCTCAACTCCTTTTTCTCCCACAATTACATAAATATCTAAAGGATAAAGCGCCCCTCCAGAGGGTGCAGCCCTTTTCCCTTCTTTGGGGTCAGTAATCCCTTGTGCCGCCCACAAGAGTTGAGAAAGATGCGAAAGAGGTAGAGGACGATCTTTAAAGTTCCGAATCGTCCGTCTCTCCTTAATCGCTTTCTCCACAGAGACCTTGCCATCTAAGGAAGGTTTTGGAAGTGGAATAGAGGCATGTCCTATTTTTATTCCTAACAGACCGATCACAAAAAAGGAGCATAAAAACATTCCTAACCATTTCTCTAACATTTTTTCATCACCCCTTAGTTCGCTATGCGCAGAGCGCCCGCCTCCAGAAGCTTTGCGCCTGCGCACCGGAGCGCTACTGCGCACAGGTGCGGAGGGCAGGCAAAGCGCTTAGCGTCTTTCCTTTTTTATATGCCAGTCCATCTTGCTCAATATTCCCTGTAAGATTTGAACCTCCCTTTCTTCCATCTCGCTTCTTCCCAATAGCCGTCTGAGGACCCTCATGATCCTTTTCGGATTTTTGGCCTCCAAAAATCCGATGTTTAAGAGTGTTCTTTCCATGTGTTCAAACATGCTCTCCAATTGCTCAGCTTTGGCTAACTGGATGGAATGTTTTCGAATCGTCATCGAGGATTGAAATAATTCGTAACAGAGGACCATCACGGCTTGTGCCAGATTGAGGGAGGGAAATGATTCTGAGGAAGGAATTCTGACATAAAGATGACAAAGGGATAATTCCTCATTCGTCAATCCTTCTTTTTCCGAACCAAAGACTAATCCGATGGAGTTCTTGACAGAGAGAGGGATGAGCCTCTTCAACAAGGCCTTTGGGGTTAAAAGGGGACTTCTCTCTTTTCCAATTCGTGAAGTCGTCCCTACCACACACCCCATCTCAGAAATGGCTTCCCTCAATGTGGGGAACTCCTCGGCCCTTTCCAAAATATCCTCAGCGCCAGAAGCTAACTTGTAAGCATTCATGTGGAGTGGAGAACATCCATCGACCAATATGAGTCGATTCAATCCCATATTCTTCATTGCCCTTGCCACTGAGCCAATGTTTTCATGGAATTTTGGCCTAACCAAAATGATAGAAATGGAGTTAAGGTTCATCTTTTCTTTCATGTTAGTAAAAATTGAGTCTTATTTAACATCAATTCTGTCATTCCCGTGTAAATGGGAATCCAGACCTGAGGACAAATTTTGGATTCCTGCTTCCGCAGGAATGACAAATAGGATAGCTCCTATTATATCTCTTGAAAATGGCCTTGACTATCCATTTTTTTTATCTTATTTTCTTCAACACCACGGAGAATATTTTTAAAAAGATGAAAGTCCCCTTTTTTGATTTAAAACCCCAGTTCTCCTCCATAGAAGAAGAAATCAAATCTGCTATCGATGAAGTGTTTAAGACCCAACAGTTCATCTTGGGGCCGAAAGTAGAGGGACTGGAGCAGGCCATCGCTCATTATTGTCAAACCCCATATGCTATCGGTGTTGCTTCAGGGTCGGATGCTCTCCTTTTATCTTTAATGGTTTTGGGAATTGGAAAGGGAGATGAGGTCATCCTCCCACCCTTTACTTTCTTCTCCACTGCAGGTGTTGTTTCTCGCCTCGGCGCAACGCCTGTTTTTGTGGATATCGATCCAGATACCTACAATATTGATCCATCCAAAATCGAAGAGAAGATCACATCGAGAACAAAAGCCATCATCCCTGTCCATCTCTTTGGCCAATGTGCGGATATGGATCCTCTTCTTGAACTGGCAAGGGCAAAAAGTCTATTTGTGATTGAGGATGCTGCGCAGGCCCTGGGAGCTGAATATAGACCCCATCCCAATTCTGTTGGACGGAGGGCTGGACAGATGGGAGATTTGGGATGTTTCTCTTTTTATCCCACGAAAAACCTGGGTGCCTTCGGAGATGCTGGAATGGCGGTCACCCATAACGCCCATTGGGCAGAAAAAATTCGATTCCTGAGGGTTCACGGAAGTCAACCCAAATATTTTCATAAGTGGATCGGGATCAATAGTCGACTCGATGCTATTCAGGCAGCCATCCTCTTGGTAAAATTCAGGCATTTTGAGAAATGGACTGAAGAAAGGCAAAGGAAGGCTAAGAGATATGGAGAGCTGTTTCAAGATCTCGTCTCTTCTGTGGATGGTCTCCGGCTCCCAACAACTCAATATGAAAACCGCCACATCTTCCACCAGTATGTGATCCGTGCTCAAGAAAGAGACCGACTGAGGCAATTCTTGATGGAGAATGGGATTGGAACGGACATCTATTACCCCCTTCCCCTCCATCTCCAAGAATGTTATTCTTTTTTGAAATACCGACGAGGGGATTTCCCGATTTCTGAGAAGGCTTCTGAAGAGGCTTTGGCTTTACCGATCTATCCTGAGTTGACAGAAGATCAGCAGACGATGGTCGTAGATCGAATCAAAGTGTTCTATAAGAAATGATTGAGGCTCAAAGGGTCAAGGGTCAAAGGGTAACGGTAAGGATGCCCGTTTCGTTAAAGGGTTAGGTCGTTAGTCTTTTGAATCTTATAAAACGTGACCCTTTGACTTTATACGAAACAGGCGTCGTAACCCTAACCCATTTATTTTTAATTAGTGGGGAACAACAGGATGAGCGTTGATCAACTTCTTCAAAAGATCCTTAAGAAAAAGGCGCTGGTGGGGATTATCGGATTGGGATATGTTGGCCTTCCTCTGGTTTTAAGGTTCTGTGAAGAAGATTTCCAAATTTTGGGATTCGACGTTGACCCAAAAAAAGTAGCCACATTGAAGAAAGGAAGAAGCTATTTAAAATCTATCCCTTCCTCCAGGATTTCCCACTTTGTCCGAAGCGGACGTTTAGATGCTACAGACGATTTCTCCCGCCTTAGCGAACCCGATTGCATCCTGATTTGTGTGCCAACTCCCCTGACCGAAAAGATGGAACCCGATCTCCAATATATCGAAAAAACGACCGAAGCCATCAGAGACCATTTGAGGAAAGGACAATTGATCATTTTGGAAAGCACCAGTTATCCTGGAACCACAGAAGAGTTGATTCTCCCTCGATTGGGATTGACTGGTTTGAAAGTGGGCAAAGATTTTTTTCTGGCCTTTTCTCCTGAAAGGGAGGACCCAGGAAATAAACGATTCACGACTCAACAGATTCCAAAAGTGGTGGCTGGAGTCACTCCTTCCTGTCAGAAAGCAGCCGTTTCTCTCTATCGTCAAATCATACAAAAGGTGATACCTGTTTCATCACCTCGGGTGGCTGAATTGACCAAACTCCTTGAAAATATCTACCGAAGTGTGAATATCGCCTTAGTCAATGAATTAAAGATGCTGGCCGACCGAATGGGGATCAATATCTGGGAGGTCATCGAAGCAGCAAGCACCAAACCCTTTGGATTCTCACCTTTCTACCCGGGTCCAGGAATGGGGGGCCACTGCATTCCCATCGATCCCTTCTATCTTTCCTGGAAGGCCAAGGAATATGATTTCACAACACGGTTTATTCAGTTGGCTGGAGAGATCAATATCTCCATTCCTTATTATGTCGTCTCCAAGATCCTGGATGCCCTTAATGAGAGAAAGAAAAGCATCAAAGGAGCAAAAATCTTGATCCTTGGAGTGGCGTATAAAAGGGATGTGGACGATGCCAGAGAATCCCCTGCTCTTGCCATCATGGATCTTCTCCAAAAGAAAGGAGCAACCATTCTTTATCACGACCCTTATATTCCTGTTCTTCCCCCTTTTAGGAAATACCTATTCAAATTGAAATCGTCCCCACTCACATTGCGATTGCTTCATAGGATGGATGCTGTGGTAGTGGTCACAGACCACAGCCAAATCGACTATCAATGGGTGGTTAAGCATACCCCGCTCATCATCGATACCCGGAATGTGACAAAGAATATGAAGCAATGGAAAAAGAAAATCGTTAAGGCCTGATCCAAAATTCTAATATTAGAATCCTATTTCGAAACATCAAAAGGCAAGCCCTCACCCCAGGCTTTGTTCTATAAACTCCTAACTCCGCAATCCGCATTCCGCACTTGAAATGGGCCAACTTTTGGTGAGTAGACCGGGTTCTCCGAGTGGTACAGGCTGATGTTTGTCTTCTCTGTTGTCGCCTGGTTTCTCGGCGGTGCCACACGATCTCAACCATCCAACCGTTACTCCCGGCCCCTCGCAGAACCGGACGTGGTGCGTTACACCATCCGGCTCCCAGTTTGAATCCTCCCCAGTGTGGGATCTCTGGGTAAAACGAGTAAGTCCCGTGGTCATGGTCTTCATCCGCTCTGTGTCGGGCCATTTCTCCCTTACCCGTTCCTTGAAACCGACACCCCTTTGCTCCGCCCGCATTACCAGACCTCATCGCTCTTATGGGTGCCTCCGACTTCCGACAGCCTCCCCCCTTTTCCTCGCTTCTTACACTTGTCCGAGGGTGCGCTTCTTCTGCGCCGACTGCCGGATCTCCCTGGTTACCGCGTAGTCTCCATGTGAAGCTCGACACGGCCTAA
>Ga0187886_1002087_pt1 | contig 16613 bp, 11 predicted proteins | sample June2016WEW_20_1_FD_133001 | JGI IMG/M metagenome (GOLD analysis project Ga0187886, IMG submission 133001) | Peatland microbial communities from SPRUCE experiment site at the Marcell Experimental Forest, Minnesota, USA - June2016WEW_20_150 | ecosystem: Environmental > Terrestrial > Soil >... | reverse complement strand
CGCGCCCGGCGTGGAGACGGCCAAGATCGTGGAACAGGCACCGGTGCTCGAATACGCGGCGTCACTGTTTACGACCGGCCAGGTGGTGGTGACGTGTTATCTCGTGCCGACGCATCCGGTGAAGTACGGACAAGGACTGCGGTATGCCGTCGGCCTTGATCGCGCGACACCGCAGGTGGTCACCGTGAAAACCGAGGCCCAAACCCCGGCGTGGTCGCGAAATGTATTGAACGCCACGACCACCGGTTCGACGACGCATGAGATCGCGACGACCGGCCTGCACGTGTTGAGAATCTACATGGTCGATCCCGGCGTGGTGTTGGACAAGATTGTGATTGATGCCGGCGGCGCACGGCCCAGCTACCTCGGCCCGAAGGAGACGAGGGTCTTTGAGCACCTGCATGCTGGCGCGAAATAGCACGGCATTGTCCGGCTATAGCCAAGATCGAACTAACCTAGTCTTTCTAATAAAGCAAAGAATCGTTCTCATGTCTCCCGAGCAGAGCCCAAGCGCCACCGAAAGAGAAAGCGCAATTAAGCATCTGGCAGCCAATGTCTCGACGGAACTTGTGTTATCGTTGGCAGAGCGGATGAGAAACAAACAATCTCCTTGGCACGTAGATGACAATTCGGGGCTTAAGCTTCAGTTCGTAAAAATGATACGCCGTCTTGGGTTTGGCTGGAGTGACGAATACCTCGACGGTCACTGGCACGAGTTAGTCGAGGAAGCGGTAACGAGACGCCAAGCGGGTGCATATGATTTCGATTTGCGAATTGTCGATCTTCTTCGATTTGCCGGCCCTCTGCTGTTTGCCAACGAGGACGTGAGTTTTCCGTATTCGCTAGGGGCAACCTGCATGCTCGTAAAGTTCCGTGGCACATATTACGGGATCACTCCTGCACATTGTCTAAAAGATCGGAACGACAAGTCGATTCGTATCGGGGCGGTTGAGCAGTCAGAGATTTTTCTGCCGATCCGACGTGTGATCAGAATCAACAACTCTGAGACTTTCGACACAGATTGGTGCGATTTGGCTTTCTTTGAAATAGCAGATGACCGAATTTCAAGGGAAGAAATGGCTCGGCGTAGCTTTTTCGAGCTTGATGATCATCACGGGCCGGCTTTGAAATTCGCTGTTAACACTCCTCTTGTCTTCAAAGGCTATCCATTTGAGATCTCTAAGGTGGACTACGACTTGAAAGAGATTGGACGATTGTCCGTCATTGGCGATTGCAGCTTTCGAGGCCCTGCCGAATCGAGGATCTGCGGAATTGTTCAGTTCAATGACTTGACTGGCATAACCAACGCAAATGGACTTAGCGGCTCTCCCCTCATACGTTTCGACCCGCTTGATGCATTGCATCGACCGACTCTCGCAGGAGTGATACTCCGAGCAACCAAGGAATCCATGGCCGGTCGGTTTGTCTATGTCGGGTCGATTCTAAAGGCGCTTACGCAGGTAAGGTGAACCGAAGGTGCGGATTCATTTATCCGCTCTTGGTAAATTGGCCTGTACCGCTCAGTATGACACTTCCAAACCGTTAGGGTACCCCCGGGTGGCAGTGCAAGCGGCCTGTGCAATGTCGCAGCGATTTCGAGTTTGGGTTGAAAACCACCAAGAGGCGATCCGCCATTGGAAGCCGTGGAGGCAGGCAGCGGCATCGGGCTGAGCAGGCTGGGGAACCTCTGCTGAGGGGGTGAGGGTCAGTGCGAAGTCGTTGGTGGCTTCTATGGCTTTACACCGCTTGGAACAACGGTGCCAACAAGACGCTGCCCTTTCCCGCAATTTGCGTCGGGCTGAATTTCATATGTTATATGGTCTAGATGTGGCCCTCTTTCACCGTGATTGAAAAGCAGCGCCGGGCAGACCCAGGACCGCTCAGTCCCTCCGCCGAGCGGAAGCGTTTTCGCGAACTTCTAGATGTGACCATCTTTTGCCACTAGTTTGTAACCGTCTTTGGTATTGACACGCCAGCGTTATTCAATTATTCTTCCCGCTGTTAGGATGGAATACTTGAATATGGCCAAAGCTCACATAACCACCAAGAGCGGTACTAAGATAACCGTTGAAGGAACCTACGAGGAAGTCGCCGCTCTCGCGAAACAATTGAGTGAATCGGATTCTCCGGTATCCCCAAAATCAAAGCCCTCGAAGCGTTCCGAGAAACCTCGTCAGCCGAAGCCCACCCCCAGTAACCTCATTGCGAGCTTGATCGACGGCGGGTTCTTCCGGAAGCCCAGGGATCTTGCTTCAATCAAGGCAGCGCTGGAAGAAATGGGGCACTTTTTCCCCGTAACAACGCTCTCACCGATCCTGCTTCGTTTGATTCGGAAGCGCCAACTGAGGCGCAAAAAGGATAAGAAGCGGTGGCTCTACACAGGATGATCATGGAAGACAAAATCATTCAAGCATTAGAAAAGCGAGTAGGCCGCCTGGAGAAGGCCGTTTTCGGTGTCGGCAAAAAGCTGAAGCCAGAGAAAAAGGCCGGAAATTTCAAGGGGGCCACTGGTGGCGTTCGGCTTCTCATTTCAAAGGGATTCTCCAAGAAAGCCAGAACGGCGCCGGATGTCAAAACCGAGCTTGAGAAGAACGAGTACGTCTATCGTATCCAGGTTGTACAAACGTCCTTGAACCGGTTATCGAAGCGTAGCGGGCCTCTCTCGGCGCTCAAAGAAGGAGCCAAAAAAGTGTACGTGGACAGAAAATAGCTTCAATCCAACCTGAACGGGAAAACTTCTTATGAAAGCTCACATCACTATAACCGACGAAAACGGAACCGTATTTGAGGGCGACGCGGAGCTCGCACAGATTTCACGTACCCGAAAAACACGTGAGTCGCCGTCGCCAAAGCCGAAGCCCGTCAAAGGATCGGCCCAGAAGCTTGACTTCTCAAAGAACGAGAGGCACTTCATCAAGGCCTACGCCCGAAAGTTAAGCGGTCGAAAGAAATTTGTGCTGCTGTTGGCATACCTTGCCAAAGGCACAGTGGGTAAGGAAGTCGATGTGAAGGAAATACAAAAGCGTTGGAACAAAATGAAGGGAAATTCTCTCCTCGGACTGGAATTCAACCGCTTCTACCCAAACGCAGCAAAAGATGATGGCTGGGTAAATACGCCAAAAAAGGGTGTCTATGTCCTCTGCTCATCGTGGAAAGAAGTACTCGAAGATAACAATGGATAAGCAAGACATCGAAAAACTGCTCACGCCCAGATTTCAGAAAAAGCATGTCAGTGCTGCGTTGGGGCATTTCTCCGGGATGGTAGAGCGGTATCAAGGCGGGGACTGGGAACCCTGCATAGTCAAGAGCGGAAAGTTCGTCGAAGCTACGGTTAAGGCCTTGGGGCTTCACGCGGGCCTGACATTCGCGACCGGTCGGAAGTTCTCGGCAGGTACGGTTATCGACGACCTTGCCAAGGTGCCCGCCGGTCCCATTGACGACGCAATCCGCCTAACCATCCCGCGTGCGTGTCGCTTCGTGTACGACATCGCGAGTAACCGGGGAGCCCGACACGATCCTCAAGAAGTTGACCCCAATGAAATGGATGCCACCGTGGTAGTGCCGAACTGCGCCTGGATTTTGGCGGAAATGGTCCGTTACTCCCAGAAGGGCGCTGTTGATCTGAAACAGGCCAAGGAAATGGTGGACTCTCTGATGGTAAGGAAGTATCCACTCATTGAAGAAGTAGATGGGCGCGTGTATTTTCATCACAAAAAAAAGAGCGCTCCTGATGTAGCCCTTCTGGCGTTGAGTTACTGTTACCCCAATAGAATGAAGGAGGAAGACCTAATCGCAACCATCAAACGTCACAGGTTCAAGGACACCAACGCAAGAATGGCTGTGACCCGTATACGTAAGTTTACGGACGATGACGGGCAGGGCCAATTGCGCCTCTTGGCTCCCGGGTTAAAGGAAGCCGAAGAGATAATGAAACGCACCTGACGATTTGGCAATATATTTCCAGAACATTGGAAGTACGCCAATTTCCGTGTCCCAATCCTCATGCAAAATCCGAGCCCCCAGGCCCCGGATTTTGCCGCCTCGATGGCCCAGATTTCGGCTATCGGCGTCGAGCTTAATCTGTTGTTTGAAGACCCCTCGGGGTCTGGTTGCAATTCGGTTCTCCACAAGCAAGCCCCGCCCGCCGCTCAGAATCCACGAAGCTCAGCTACTGCAAGTGGTGCGTGGTTTTCCTGCTCGAAGTACCCGTAACAAATACCCATTTCCATTCTCAAACGGTTCTACAGTCGCTGTCACCTCAAGCACCGGGTACCGAACCGTCGCCAGACCGTAGCTCTTATACGTATCGGCGAAAAGTTCGGTCTCGACGATCCCGGTCCAGTCGGCCAGCGTAAGGAATTTCATCAGTTCACCGGTGACCTGCTGATGGATGCGGTCCTCGACGATCAGGCCGCAGCAGGTGATTTTCTCTCCGACGTGCTTGCCGAGTTCAGCGACGGGGCAATACGTCTCCCATGCAATATCGGGATGCAACTCCAGCGGATGACCCGACGCCGTGAAGTCGAGCAGTTCAAACTCCGCCTTCAGCCGCTCCAAACGCGTCGGTTCGCTCAGGGCGACGGGCGGGACGCGATCTCGCGAAGAGTCGGCCAAGAGCCAGCCCTGATCTGAGTTGCGGCCGCCGCGCATCAGGTGCTGGATCTGCCAGAACTGCGCCGTGCGCGACCGACCGAAGCCGTCGAACGCGCCGACCCGGAGCAACAACTCCAATTCCTCCCCTGGCACGCCGACGCGCTTGCAGAAATCCTCCAGCGAACTGAATTTGCCGCGCTGCCGTTCCTGGATGATCCGCGCTTGAGTGCGTTCATTAAGCCCTTTCACGCGGACTGCAGGAACCCTGATCTTGCCGTCGCGCACGGTGAACATCGGACCCGTATCGTTCACCCACGGCGGCAACAGCGGGATGCCGAGCCGATGACATTCGAGGACGTACACGAGCGGCTGGTAAAAGCCTTTGCCGTTGGACAACACTGCCGCCATGAACTCGGCCGGGTAGTACCGCTTCAGCCAGGCGGCTTGGTAGGCTTCGACGCCGTAGGCCGTGCTGTGCGCCTTACAAAAGGCGTAGCCGCTGAACCCGCTGACGAGGTTCCAGACCTCGGCGATCTCCGCTTCCGTTCGGCCGAGTTTCCGGGCACAGGCGGCGAACTCGTGGCCAATCTGTTCCGCCTTCTCCCACTGCTGCTTGCCGAGCGCCCGCCGCAACACGTCAGCCCGTCCCGGCGGCAACCCCGCGAACGCCTCGCAGATCTGGAGGATGTGTTCCTCGTACACGACCATGCCGAAAGTGCTCTTGAGGCATTGCTCAAGCGACGGGTGCGGATAAACGACAGGTTCGAATCCCTGGTAGCGGCAGGTGAATCGCACCTTCTTCTGCTCGTTGGCGGCCCCGGGCCGGATCACGCTGACGATGGCTATGAGGCCATCGATCTCTCTGACATTGCACATCCGGCAGAGGCTGATCATGGCCGGGCTTTCAATGTGATGCACCGCCCGCGCACCGCCCGTGGCGATCATCTCCCAGACATTGGGGTCTTGCCACGGTTCGAGACTCTGTAGATCCACTTCGATGCCCCGTTGCGCCAGCGCCTGCTTCACGTCCCGCATGACAGCCAGTCCGCCCTGCGCGAGTATGTCGATCTTCACGAGGCCGATCGCCTCGACGGAGTCCATGTCGAAATGTGTCGTCGGATAGCCCTTCGCGGAGGCGAAGCAGGGGACAAGATCCGTCATCCGTGACCGCGACAGCACAACGCCGCATGGATGCATCTTTGGATAGCGCGGAAAACCGTCAAGGAACTGCGCCATCTTCAGTGCAGCCTTGTACGGTTCTTCTTCAACGGGCAGATCGTGGGCCTCTTGGCTGTTGGCAACAGCTTCCACCAGATCCCTCGCCGCAGCGTGCGGGATGCGCTCCGTAAACCGCCGGACCTGGTACTCCGACACGCCGAGGACCTTGGCGACATCGGCAAACGCGCTGCGTGCCTGGTACGTCGAGAACCCGCCGACAACTGCCGTGTGCTCCGTACCGTACTTCTCGAAGATCAAATCGATCACATCGTCCTTGCGGTCGTGCGGGAAATCCAGGTCGATATCGGGCAGCTTGTTCAACGCCATGCGGTCCCTGTTGATGAACCGTCGGAAATAAAGGTCGAAACGGATCGGGCACACGTCGCTGATGCCGAGGCAGTAGCAAACCAGCGAATCGGCAGCGCTGCCGCGCGTGATCCATTCGATGCCGCGCCGACGGCATTCTTGCAGGATGTCCCAGATGACGAGGAAATATTCTTCGTAACCGACTTCAGCAATAATCACCAGCTCCTCCTCGACCTGCTGCTGGACCGCCTCATGGCGCGTTGGGTAGCGGCGCCGGAGGCCTTCAAGGACGAGCCGGCGCAGGAACTCGCGTGGTGTTGAGCCGTCCGGTGGAACAAACGCGGGGAACTGCAGTTTCCCGATCTCGAAATCAAACGCGCAGCGGTCGGCGATCTCGCGGGTCCGAGCCAGCGCATCCTCCCGCCCTCGATACGCCATCCGCATCTCCGCAGGCGTGGGGAAATGATATTCGCCAGCGAGGCGTTTCTCGGGGTGCTCCTCTCGCAACAAAGTCAGTGTGCGGATGCTTTGGACAACATCGAACCTCCAGCGGTCGGCAGGCTCAGCGTACCGGATTACCGGAACCGCAACCTCGGACTCCAGGTAGAAGCGGTTCGGGAAACGGTCAGCCAGACGTGGATCAGAACCGATGGCAATCAACCCATCCGTGTCGACGTGGTCCGTTGAATATGATCGGTGGCCTCCACGGGTCAAGAGCCGGCAAAGATTCCGATAACCAGCGACATTCTGCACATAGAGCAGGAGCGGCGAATTGCCCCAGCGCATCTCCGCGCCAATAATCGGCTTGATGCCCGCCTCCTTTGCCGCCTGAACGAATTCGACGGCGCCGTGCAGGTTGCTCTTGTCGGTGATCGCAACGGCGGGCAGTTCGTAACGTTTTGCCAAACCAATGATCGCTTGAATCGATAGCGTTGAGTCGAGGAACGAGTAGTAGCTGCGGACATTGAGTGGAACATAGCAGAGCGTCTGGGACGACTGATCTCGATGCACTGGTGGCGATGCGCGCGCGCGTTCTTTCCGAAGTTTTCCTGCAAGCAACATGTCATGGCCTCGCATGATCACAGCGCGTCCGTGACTGCGGCGCAGTTCGTCGATTACGTGCGACAACCGTCGTCGCGCCTCGTGCTGCTGGGTGTCAGTCTCCAACGGGAGCTCGGTGCGGACGAAGCCCTCGTACAAGTTGGAAAACTTCAGCGACACCATCCGCAGGCTCACGCGGCGCTTCCACGCCTGCCTGAGCATCGGATGAAGGAGCGAGTAGATGTCGGATTCGAGGTCCGTCGGCTCGGCGAGACTCTGGCTGCGCTGGTCTTCGGCCATGTCGTTGTAGCGCACCTTGACCGTCACCGTGCGGATGCTCTTGCCGTCCTGGCGGACCTTGCTCGTCAGCTCATCGGCCATCCGCCGCAAGGTCGCCTCCACGAACGTCTCATCGGTGGTGTCGGCGGCGAACGTTTCTTGTTGGCTGTACGACTTGGCGGGCGCAGCCTCACGTAAGACGGGGCGGTCGTCCCTGCCGTTGGCGAACTCCTTGATCTGAATTGCCAAGCCACCCAGCAACAGCGACAGCAGATCGGCAGGCGTTAACGCGATTTGGCCGATCCGCGCCAGCCCGGCGCTATTGAGTGTTTCGGAAGTTTTCGGACCGATCCCCGGCAGCCAGCGGTTTGCGAGCGGATGCAGGAACGCGGTCTCCTGTCCGGGCGGTACCTGCGCGAAGGCAGCGGGCTTGTTCAGCTTCGAGGCGATCTGGCTGACGAGCTTGTTGCTGCCGATGCCCTCGCTGACGGTGATCTTCAGCGATTGACGGATGGCATTCCGAATCTTCTCAGCAATCGTTTCCGGTGGCTTGCGGGCGCCCGTCAGGTCGAAGTAGCCCTCGTCGATCGACCCGATCTCCACGTCGGGCGTGAAATCGTACGCATACGAGAACATCCAGCGCGAGAACCGTTCGTACTTCTCGTAGTCGCCGGGAAGCACGATCAGTTTCGGGCACAACCGGCGGGCACGGACCGTCGGCATCGGCGTGTAGATCCCGAACCGGCGGGCTTCGTAAGAGGCAGAGGCAATAATGCCGCGCTTCTCGCCGCCCACCGCTATGGGCTTGCCGCGCAGGCGCGAGTCGGCGGCCTGTTCCACGGAGGCGAAGAACGCGTCCGCGTCGAGATGGACGATCGACCGTTGCATGACACACCTCGGCGGTCGGTTACTTCCGCTTGCGGATGAGGGCGACCATCACGCCCTGGATCACCAGTTCGGTCACAGGAATCAATTTGGGGTAACGCGGATTCTCGGCACGCAGATACGGTTTACCCCGGTCGATGAGGAACGTCTTGAGCGCGCTCTCGTTGTCGATCAGGGCCGCCACGACGTCACCGGACCGGGGCGTGAGGCCGTGCTCAAAGATTGCGTAGTCCCCATCGACGATATGTTTGCCAATCATCGAGTCGCCACGCACCTGCAGGGCGAAGGTACGCGCCGTGGGGCGGATCCCCAGGCTTTCGACATCAACCGAGATACACCCGGTGGCTTCCTGTTTTTGTTCCTCGGAAAAACCGGCGGGGATCGTGCCGTAGACGGGGATGTCGACGACGGGGCTGCGGAACTCCTCCAGCCCTGAGACGACCTGCCAGGAGCGGGCCTTCCCAGAGTGATGTTTCAGTGCGCCTTTGCGGATCAGCGCCCACACATGATCTTTCGCGGCCGTCATGCTGCGAAAACCGAAGTGACGGGCGATCTCCCGCAGGCTTGGAGTTTGCCCCGTAGCTTGCTGCTGGGCTCTGATGAACTCCAGAATCTGCTGTTGCCGCTTGGTAAGCTCCATACTGTTCACTTGCACAGTATCCACTTTCTCCGGTATTGTCAATCCTCTCGGAGCGGCAAAAGACCGAAGGTACAATCGGCCCATGTCTGGCGCGGGAAGGGGTCAGTTCGATTGTTGTTAGTTGAACCTGCGCGGCATTATGAAAATCGAACTGACCCCTGCCTCAGTCGAAGCATCTCGCCGTGCGTTGAGCGTTCAGCGTTGAAGGTTGGACGTTGACTTAGAGCGCGCTGCGTGACCGCCTTCTTGTTCGCCTCAGTTGATTCATTGCTCTACGTAAGACTACTCGGAGCTTGAAGCTCGTAATCTGAGAGAATAGCCTCACATCGAAATGGAGGGCGTTATGACACTCGAAGCCATGTACGGATTAGTCGTATTAGTTTTGGGCATTTTTCTTGGCAGCTACATCCGGCGTAAGGGAGAGCTCTTTGCAACCAAGGAAGGCATTGGGATCATTACGCGCATAGAGGAAGAAGTCCGTCACCAATTCCGTCAGATTATAGAGCAGGGCACTAGAACGCATCAGCTTCGCCTCGCTGCATTAGATCGTCGCTTACAGGCCCATCAGGAAGCCTATGCGCTTTGGCGAGAGCTTATCAGTAATGCTCATCAACGTGACAAAATCGGGGCGGTCGTCATGAAGTGCCAAGAATGGTTCTGTCACAACTGTCTTTATCTTGACGCTGACGCGAGACAAGCTTTTGCCGAGGCATACGGAGCAGCATTTATCCATTCAGAGTATACTAGGGGTCGCCAGGATGATGAGGACAGAAAAAGAGTAGAATCGAATTGGAACCGAATCGAAAAGGCAGGCGACGCGATTGTGAAGGGAGTTGAGTTGCCGAGCATCGGAAAATCAGAGGCCGACTTGAAAGAAATTAAGCTACCATGAGTGCAAAAACAATTCTGATCTCGAAGCTTGACGCCGCTCGCCGGCAAATCGAGACTGCTGTCACTTTGTATTTTGCAAACGGAGACTTGGTCTCGATACATACGCTTGCCTATGCCGCCTTCAACATCACAAAGAACCTTTGCGACATCCGCCTTCCCAGAAAACAGAGCCGAGTTCTTCGATCTTGTCTCCGACGAGTTAAGGCGGACACAGCGACGACAGATTCAAAAATCGTATTCTTAAGACTGACTATTGCTGAATTGCTGCGAGCCTATCGGCAATCCCGCGCAGCATTCCGGCAAACACCAACTCGAGAAGGGGTCAGTTCGATTATTGTTAGTTGATCCTGCGCGGCATTATGAAAATCGAACTGACCCCCGCCTCAAACCAGCCAAGTGCAAGATTGCTACTGTACGTTCACCGCGTTAGCATGCCGCGCAAAGCCGCTAACAAAGAGTAAGAACTCATGGAAGCTCAAAATCGAAGACTCACCGACTGGCACGGAAAAATTCAACGCGCGGAGATGAAGCTGCCGCGCTTTCAGCGTTTTGAGGAGTGGGATCGTAACCGAATTTGCAGCCTTCTTGGAATGGTGATTCAGAATCTGCCGCTGGGGATCACGCTGATTTTGGAAGTAGGCGACGAAGAAAAATTCGTCTCGCGATTCTTGGAGACAGCACCGGCGATTAAGGGTCGGGTTTATGAACATCTTCTCGACGGTCAGCAGCGTCTCACGGCTCTCTGGCGAGCGTTCCACAACAACTACGAATGGGAAACGTACTACGTGTACCTCAAGGAATTCGACAAGGACCACAAGGATAAAGACCGCGAGGACATGAGCGTTTACTGGCGGGGACGCTATTACACGAAGAACGGCGCCAAATATCCGGCCTGGTGCGACGACCCGGAGCAATGTTTACGGCGGGGAATGATTCCAACACACCTTCTGAGGCCAGAGGATATGCAGAAGGAGATTGACGATTGGATCGAACGCGCAACGAAACCACTTGAACCAAACGGCGGAAAAGAGGAACTCAAAACATTTTACGATTTTAAAAAGCGGGTTAGTGACCGTATTAAAGACTTACGGTCAGTCGTGGCCGGTTACAATTTGCCCTACCTATCACTTCCCGCACAGACAGAGAAGACAGTCGCCTTAACCGTGTTCATTAACATGAACACCAACAGCAAGCCGCTCTCGACATATGACATCATCGTGGCTGAAGTGGAAGGCGTAACGGGGCAGGCGCTTCATGATCTGGAGGAGGGCTTGGCCAAGCGCCATCCGGAAGTTGGCCGATATGCGGAGTTGTCCGACCTGATTCTTACAACGTCAGCGCTGCTGCAAGGTCAGCTCCCGAATCAGCGCGGCGCTTGGAACATGGACACGCAGCGCATGATCGACGGTTGGGACACGATGGAGAAGGGTTTGACGCGCGTGGCGAACTTTCTGAAAGGCGAAGGAATTCATGACGAAAGACGTTTGCCTACCAATGCCGTTTTGGCGGTGATTGCCGCTCTTTACGCGGACATACCGGAAGCGGGCGACAAGCGAGGTCAAGATGAACTCCTGCTGAAGAAATATCTGTGGCATGCATTTTTCACGAATCGTTACGAGAACTCGGCAGCGACACACGCCTTTTCAGATTTCAACGTGCTCAGGGGCGTCATTCGCAGGGAGCTCAAGGCCGATAAGACGAAGTACACCGTGAAGGATGTCCCGATCTTTGCCGAGCACGCTCTGGCGGAACCGGAGGAACTGATACCGGTTGAATGGCCGAAGCGGGCAACAATCCGGGGGCGGGGAATTATGGCGGTCGCGTCGCGGTTGGGGGCATTAGATTTCTCGACTGGCGAAAGGCTCGATGCGAACAACATTGTGCATAGGCACTATCATCATGTGTTTCCTGACGCCCTCTTGCGAGAAGCGGAAGTGGAAAGTTATGTAGCCCTCAATTGCGCCTTAATCACAGACAAGACCAACATCTCGATCGGACGGAAAGAACCGTTGCAGTACTTGAAGGATCGGTATGAGTGGGTCTCTGAACAGATTGTGCGTGAGCGTCTTCAATCGCATCTTATACCGATGGCTGAGTTAGCAAACGGAGGTTATGAGAATTTGTCGAAAACCGAAAAGCAAGAGAAGATCAAAAAAGACTTCGACGCCTTTCTCCGCAAGCGCGCGGAACTCATGATCAAGGCTGTTAAGCAACTCGCTGATGGCCGACAAGTGAGCCCGGCCGAACTCTGCGCAGAGTAGAATTATGCCCGCACCCGGCGAAGATAAGAGCGTTCAAGCGCGCACGCTATTGCACCAGTTGCTGACGGCGCATTGACAGGTTACGGGTTGGCTCGTGCTGAGACGGACAGCAAGACTGCGGCGGCGAATCGCTCGCATGTCGGCACATGCACATGCTCAGAACACACTGAGAATGAAATCGCCCACACTGTCTCCTCGGGGGAAAGGACCCTTGGCCTCTCATTGAAAGCGGATGGAGTGCGATGAAGCAGAGAAACCAACTGATGCTGGTTCTGCTGGCCCTGACGGCGGGAGCCGTTTGGGCGGAGGCGGCGAGTGCCGCGGTGGCAGGCAAACCCGCCCCCAGTCAATTGCGGTGCGGATGCGCGTCGGCTCGGCCGGTTGCCTTTGGGTTCAATCCCCTCCAGCAGCGGGTGCGCCCTCTTGCCGCGCCGGCTCATCCGATGATGGTTCCGTGCCCGGGACGATTCAGCGACCATACCCATCAGGGCCGGCGCTGAAGGAAGGTCTCAATTGCCGATGGAGCGCTACCAGCATTCAACAAAGGTGTATGCCAAGCTCATTTCGTGTCGTTGATCGGCTGCAGCAGGATGCGCGTTGGCTTGTCGCGGTCGCAGGTGAGTTCACCGTCCTTGTATTCGAGTTCGACGACCTGGATCGAACTGCGGCGCTGTTCGTAACTGTTGGCAGGCCCACGCGGATCCGTACGGCCGGGATGGGTGAAATAAAATAGAAACGCACGGTCGCCGCTCACGACCACATCGGGATGCCCGCCTTTCACGCCGTCATCGGCACCCTTACCGGGTTTATCGACGAGGTTGTACGGTTGCGTGACCCACGTCAGAGCGTCGTCGGAACGGTACACGCCAAGACCGTTCCAAATATCGACCACCATCCAATAATGATCCTTCCACCGAAACACCTTCGGCCCCTCGCCCGGCCGCTTGCTGACGTCGGCGACCTTCCCCTTGTCCTGCCAAGCAAACAGGTCGGGGCTGTCGGCGAAGTAAATGGATTTGTGATCCCTCTCGTTGTTATACCACATCCGCCATGTGCCGTTCGCCAACCGCAGGACGCAGGCATCGATGACCCGGTCGGATGCGAGTTTCAGCGTGGATTCATATTTCCATTGGAGCAGGTCTTTGCTTGTGAGGTGAACGATGTCGCGCGGCGCGTTCCAATTGGTGAAGATCCCCGGCACAACGGAGAGGAACATATGATAGGTGCCGCTGTAATCAATCACCTCCGGCGCCCAATAGGTGTAGTTGGTCCCGCCGCAGGTGATGTCCGCGGTGCCCCGGTATTTCCATGTCGCACCGCTGTCGGACGACTCCGCGATGCCGATCTTCGTGCCGTGAACCCAGGACACGCCCGCTGCGTTCGTCATATTCGCACGACGGTTTGTGTAAAACATGAACCATTTCTGTTCGGCGCGGTTCCAGATGACGGTCGGATCGGCCGCACCGTCGTACACCGGATCGCGGAAAAGCGGTTTCTCCGCCACCTTGCCTGGTCGGGCGGGCTCAGCCTGTTCTACGCCGCCGCCAGTGCCCCCATCCCACCGCGGATTGTGCTCGGGCATCTGCTCACCGATCAGCTCCAACAACTCGATGGCATTGAGACACCACTGCGAGGTCCTGTTGGTTGAGAGCCTGGGGAGCTCGTCAATGGGGTTCAGGACTTCCGGGCCCTCCACCTTTCCGGGGGTGAACATCGAGGCAAGGCCCGGCCTCCCCAAGCCACCGCCCAGAAACGCACTCCAAGCCCGCTGTGCAAGTTTCGGATCCTTCTTCATCCTGGCGGCGTAGGCCGGCAAGCGAGCGAAATCTGGCGAAATGTCGCCGAGCGAAACGTTCACCCCGAAAGCCTTTTGGACCTCATCCCCCGGCGCACCATACAGCTCGCAGTATTGCACCCAGAGCTTGGTCCATTCGGGATTGCCGAGCACATCGGTCAGCTCGAAAGCCATCTCGGGCCCGCCCATGAGCGTCGTCAGGTTCAAGCCGCCCGGTGAGTCATTGCCGTTACTGGTGAGCTTGCCGGTCTTGGGGTCATAGAAGAACACCCCCCTGCTCGTGAAAAATCCGTAAGGCATCTTCGAGAAGCAATCCACCCCGACCAGGATCTTGTCGCGCCAGCGTGTGTCGCCCGTGCGCTCCCACTCGGTCATCCAATTGCCGGCCAATGCCAGCCAGTCCGGTCCGAGGCGCGCCCGTGTCGGGTACCCGGCTGGATAACCACTCACCGGTTCCGCTATGCGCAGCGGGTCCACGCCCACCATGCTGGCGTCCGCGTTCACCACCTCGCGCATCAGGTCACCCGTGCGCTCGTCGGTGGTCAGATAATAGTAGAAGCGGCGCAGCGGCGCCTGGCTGATGCGCACTTCCTTGGCACCGTCGCCCCAGTGGCGCACGTTGTGGCGCGAGCCAAGCCCGGCAAAGCGGCCCAGATGGTAAACATCGACCTCGCCGGTGTGGCGCGTCAGCGCCTCAGCCATGCGGAAGATGTCTGCCCGTCCGGTGCGCAGAAAGCTGTACCACAACCACATGTCGGGCACCAACTCGGAGTTGTCCCAAGCGAAGCCGCCGATGTCATAGCGCCACATGTGACGATCTGTGTCGTAGGTATGCATGATGTCGCCATGGTTCCAAAAGCCGTACCAATGCCGCTGCTCAATCTCCTTCTCATACTGGGCAATGGCGCCGTCGAGTTGGTCCTCAATCCAGCGTTTGCCCGGGGTCGAGCGGTCCGGCAGGCTCCAGATGCCGAACGCCCGTACCGAGTGCAGATACTGCGGCGTGCACACCAGCAGCGACGGCTGGCTGCTGGCCTGGGCTTCCTTGATCATCTCCTCCTTGCTGGGAACCCCGGTGCTCGGATAGAGCATCAGCTCGCTGGTGCGCGCCACGCCGTGGGCCGTGCTGAAGCCCGGCTGCACGTCCTCGTAGCTGGCTTCCAACCCGTGGGCCTTGGTGTCGTAGTGGCGCAAGTCCATCGCCGGGGCGTCGGGCGACCACAGCCAGAGCCGCAGCTCGGCTTCCGGTGTGGAAGCCTTCTCGACCTCCAGCGACGCCGGGTAGGACTGCCAGAAATTCTTCACGCCAACCGCCAAGCCGCCGCTGACGTCGCCGACGAACACCAGTCCCGAGGCGCGACGCCCGGCAGCCGCGTCCAGCCAGCAGCTTTGCGGATTGGTGCGCTTCTGAATCGTAAACGCATCGGCCGTGCTCTGGACCAGTTTATAGGCGTCCCACACCGCCCAGTCCGCGATCAGGCTTTGCCCCTCCGGATCATACTCCTCGCGGTTGGGCACGCGCTTGCCGGCCAACTGATCGGGATAAACATTCTGGCCATGGTACAAGAGAGCGTGTCGGCCGGTCAGCGGCTGCAGCGGCTCGGCCCACAACCCCGAGCCTTCGCCCGAAAAACGGACGTGGCGATTGTGGACCTGCTCGCGCATCGGCACGGAGAAGACCAGCCCCAGCCCGCGGATGAAGTCTTTCTCATCGTCGCCGTCGAAGACAAAAGAATGGACGAGGCGAACCGCTTCCTGGCCGGCATAGAAATACAGCCGCAGCGTGAACGGCAGCCAGGACCGATCAGACTTCTCAGCCCTGTGAACGCCTTCAATCTTGACCACGGCGCGGACCGGACCGGACTGTTCGAGCGTTACCTTCTCGATTTGGCTGGCGAACTTCTCCTCGCGCAAGACGCCGGCGGTCGCGTAATCCGACCGGTCTTCCAAGAGCGCGACCAGCCGCGCGTTCCGCGCCACCTCACGGTCGCCGATCTTCAGGGATTCGATGAAAGTCGAGCCACTGCTGGGAATCCGGCACTGGATCGCGCCGGTATCAATCTCAATGCCGTTCGCGTTTTGGACTGCTCGAACCGTTGCTTTCGCCGCCGACGAATCTCCCGGTGACAGTTTCAACGGCCCTTGGATATCGGGGCCGGCGCTGATCGCATGGCCGGTCCATTTGACCGAACCATCGGGCCAATAGGCCAGCGTCCAAGTCTGCACCGGCACCTGCTGGCCGTCGGCACTCAACAACGAGAACGGCTGATTCGGCTTCACCGCGCCCTGCGGCCAGGGCACCCCCCAACCGACACCCTGCCGGCACAGAGAAGCCGCCCCACCCAGCCAATCAAGCACAACGGCTTGAGGCGGGTCGGCAGCCCGTGGCGCGGGACCGAACGGCGTGATGAGGCACATGGCCAAGGCGGCCCGAATCGAAGAGCGAACACACTGACTGCAATGACAAATCATAGCTATCTCCCAGACTCAAACAGTATCTGTGATTTCTTGACCCCGGCGGTCGCTCCGGCAGTCGTCATCCCGTGGTTGACAACCATCTTTAACCTGACTTGTTCATGAGGTTTTGCGCAACGAACTGCCCCTCACCTTGATCCTCTCCCCGCACGCGGGGCGAGGAGATTTCCCCTCTCCCTTTCCAAGGGAGAGGGCCTGCCCGCCGAAGCCTCGGCGCAGGCGGGTCAGG
>Ga0187886_1002086_pt1 | contig 16617 bp, 30 predicted proteins | sample June2016WEW_20_1_FD_133001 | JGI IMG/M metagenome (GOLD analysis project Ga0187886, IMG submission 133001) | Peatland microbial communities from SPRUCE experiment site at the Marcell Experimental Forest, Minnesota, USA - June2016WEW_20_150 | ecosystem: Environmental > Terrestrial > Soil >... | reverse complement strand
CCCCGAACCATATCTCTCCCCCTCGTTCCAACTTCTCAGCAATCAACGAAAGGAAGTAGAAGTTTCTGGCTGGGATAATGTGCTTCCAGAACTTCCGGGAATCGAGCTTGAGCCCACTATTAATGTACCCGAACTTGATTCCCATCTTTTCCAGAGCGATGATTTCCTTCGCCCGATAGGGTGGATCCACGTCAATGTAGAATGCTCGTACCGGCCTCTGTTCCTTCTCAGCCATATAGTACAAAGCACTCGAATCCAAACCACCGGTGACGGGGATGGCTATCTCTAACGCAGGTAAGGCGAAAATCGGACGATACGTCGCAGGTTTTTCTGGAACCTGGAACATATCCCTCAACGGTTCCTCATCGTCTAGGGAACCGATGACGATTCTCTCATTTAGATCCAACCCACTCAACATCAATTGTTTTGCAAACCCTGACAGTGTATTCATAGAATTCTCTGTTTGGTTGCGAGGGGCAAGACTTTCGCCCTACCCCTCACGGTTACGTACCCGGCTTCATACCATACAGCTCGATCTGAAGCCGTGGGGTGAATCGAAACGAATGCTCCTTGCAGACTTCGACGAGCCACTTGGACTTCTCGGCGGTATCCTCCTTCGTGGTGCCCTCCGGCATCAAGAACACTTGATACAGATGATACCCCTGGACGAGTTCGAGCACCTCGTGAAGATCCATCGGAGTCGCGACAACGAACTTGAACCAGGTCTTGCGATGCCCTTGCTTTGAGAACCAACGAAGCGCCTCGTCGACGAATCGCAAACTCAACGGGTTCCCCGAATTCTCAAGCTTAGGCGAGCAGTTGTACTGATGGACATACTTATCAAAGTCAAACTCAGGGATCAGTGTCCCATTCGTCTCGACCTCAATCCAGTACCCACCCTCTCGCAACATCTGCACCAGTGGGATAAGTTGCTTCTGTTGAAGAAGTGGCTCCCCACCGGTGAGAACAACGTTCTTACAGGTGAACTTTCGCACTTCATCGTACACCTGCTCTGGGGTCATGCGAACTTGATGCTCCAGACGATTAACCTTCGGGAAGTTCTGGGGAAACTTGGTCCCGATAAAGTTAAACGTATAGAAGGCATCGCAGTACCCACAGTGCAAGTTGCAGTACGAAGTTCGAACAAACACCGCGGGCATTCCAATGTTGCGGCCTTCCCCCTGAATCGTCAGGAAGATTTCGACTTGTCCCCCGAACTTCGCAAGGGTAATCATTTTCATCACCTCCTCTCAAGGGACTATCTTAAGTATATAAAACTTTCAGCTGGAAATCAAGTATCGTTATCCACACCTTGCAAATTAAAATCCACTAGGATTGACTAAAAGTCGTTAAGAAGAATATAATTCTTCGAAGGTTAAACAATGCCTCCAAAATAACGAGCCGAAACAAGTTATTCGTTTATGAAAGGCTGGCGTTTAATAATCCTAGCAGATTTCAATTCACAAGCTAATGAGTATGTTCTACATTCTGCTTACGGCCACAAATAGAACATATCTTAACAACCTTACTAAAATCGTGTTCATGATCGGTCGACGTATGTTTGCCCCTTAACTCGTTCACCTCATCGCGCCAATCGCTCGAAAGCGCAACCTTCGCCACATCCAACATCTTTTCCGCTGATTCTTTTGACTCGCAGTACGATGCTACATTCTCCAAGCGGGTAACTGGAATATCAAGCAAGGTCTTTAAATCAAAACCAAACTCACCAACAAGTTTCTGCCTAATCTTGATATAACGCATTACCTCGGCCCGAGTGTAGTATACCTCGACCTGACCCAAAAATCCTGCGAAAGTTCCTTCCGGATCCCCCAAAATCTCCTTATAGAATTCCCCTTCAAATACCTCCGATAGCAATCCAATATTCTCGATTAAAAGAGCCCGTCGTCGTTGCTCATTTTCAATAATCTTTGTATTCAATGCGAACGCCCTATCCGCTCGTTCTTTCTCATTCATTAACATAATGATATTATACTTTATAAAAACTTACAATAGAGTAAGGTGTGGATAACTTCTTGCATATTTCCTCTCCCTTTCACGCCTTTTTTATTCTCTTTGACCTTTGAGGGAAGAGGATTTCTACGGGAATAACTTTCCAACCTTCCGGCGCGACCTTCGCCATATCTTTTGCATGCTTCTTTTTCCCGAAAATGGAGAGACGATAATGAGCACGGTGGCCGCTTTCCAAAATCCCGCCCGTATTTCCTATCACTGCGTATACTTTCATTCCTCTAATGTATATTTTTGTTTCCAATTTGCTAATCTCTTTTCTAGATTTACCAAATCCCTCCTTGCCCGCTTTATCGATTGCTCAAGATTATATTTCCTATTTGAATATTCCGATTCGTATCGTTGAGCAAAACCATAACCCCCACGATTCTCATCGTACTTAAATCCTTCAGGCCGATTATACGTCTCCGTCTTCCCCCACACCATACTGATTAACGTCTCCGGTGGATTTTCAAGAAAACTCTTTAACGCCTTCCTTTCACTCGCAATAAACTCCTTCACTCTCTCTATTGTCGGAGGAATCATATCCTTTGACACTTCATAAGGAAGTTGACGGGCACCCATACACGATGGCGTCTGCCATCCATCACCGGGTCGCTTATATCCATGATGAGCCAGTATCCCACCACTTCCTTTTATATCCCGTTCGCAAATCTGGCAATTACCTCGTATTTCCTTTTCCATACCTTAAGTATAACCTACTTCTCTACAAAAATCAAGTACCTGGGTGTGGATAACTATACCCCATACAACCCACATATTACCTAGTTTCTGTAAAGAAAAATGATTGATGAATGATGTCTATGAAGCAACTTACCTATCGCAGAAAACGAAAGCTTAAATTCCTTGTCGTCGTGTAATTTTCTAACGAGTAATTTTCGTTGCAATACCACCTCACCTCGTCTATCTTTCTTTGACAATCGCTCAATCTCTTCGTTGAGATTATGTTTTCTGATGTTGCTTTGCAACAGATTTTTGTAATTCGTTTCATTATAACAATATCTACAAACTTTCAGATACTTGATATGATGTTTCTTACAAAACTTTTGTTCCTTCTTTTGTAAGATTTGACGAATTCGTTCTTGGGTCACCCCAAACTTATCCCCTATCCTTTTAAGAGTCCAAGGATTCTTACTCTCACGAAGTCGCCTTACTTCTTTTACGTTTATCATTTAGGTTAAATTATTTAATCGCTTCACCGCTTCTACAAATGCAATCCCATACTTTTTCATGGCCACCTCTATTGAATTCCATGAACCCCCGCACCCAAAACAATGTATAACATTGCTATCTTTCACCAACGAACAAGATGGAGTTTTCTCGTTATGAAATGGGCAGCGGGTCATCCTGCTCCTATTGAATTCTATAAGGTTTTCCATAGGGTACTGCTCTGCTCTACCTATATCTTCCCTCGAAATTCCTCCTTTAAGTATATTATCTTTACCACGAAATTCAAGTTCACCCTTCATCTTTTTGAGCCATTGTCTTACCTTATCTGGCCCATCCCCAAACAACATTCCATCCAAGAAAACTCTTTCTAGAATAGAATACCCCTTCTCTTTCCAACCCTCGCACACCCACTCATAATTACTGAGATATGCCTCTGATTTCTTAATTTCATTTCTTATATACTCTTCCCTTCTCTCCAAGAAAAATTCTTTGTTCTCTTCCCGAAACTCGGCATTTGAAGCGACGACCTTTGGTTTAATAACCATATTGTAATATCTCTCTTCCTCTTCAATAAAATCCAATTCCTCCCTATCGTAATTCATCATTTCATCGAGCTGTTCTTTTGGAATCCCCATCAAAAATAACAAATGCTGATAAGCATGAATATAGAATGGCCCATGTTTTTTTCTGTTAGCCCTCGGGATTCTACTATATATCTTCCAAAGTCCAAATGTGTTCATAATATCGCTTCGTCAAGCAATTTATCGTGTTCGGTTTTATATTCGGTAAACTCACCATTTTCAAACTGCAAATCAACATACTTGCCCATCGTACCGGTTCGCCTATCATTTGAAACAATAAGCAATGTCTTACCACTAAACTTATACTGCTTACTTTCCCTATCCTTCTTTCTTTCGCGCCATATTAACATCGTCTTATCACTTTCCTGCGTAATAAAACTTGAATCGCGAAGATCTGACTCTGTCGGCATGTCGTCATATCGCGTCTTGGTTAAATGAGCCATTAAGAAAATAATCATCTCTTCATCCCTTGCAAGATTTTTAAGATTTCTGATGACATTACCAACCTCTATAGACATATTAGCCCTGGCTCGTTCCATATCCACGAGATAATGTAGATGATCTATAAACACAACCTTCGTACCATATTTTAATTTTGATTCAACTACCCTATCGTTTATCCAGTCCATACTCTTATGTTTCAATCGTCTGGGAACATAGAATAGTTTTGCCTTCGCAAACTTTTCAAATAATTGCAACCCGGTGACCTCAAACGAGAACCAAACCGAATAGACGCCCTGTGCTTCAAAGTTTTTTGTTAATGTATGCGATAAACTCGTCTTACCTTGTTTCGTGGGCCCACTTATCGTGATGAGCTCACCAGCTTCAAACCCATCGACCAATTCATCCAATCTCTTAATTCCCGAATTGACCTTAGTTACAAACTTCGTTCCTCCTTGCCGTAATTCTTCCTGTAATTCGGTAGAAGGAATAACCCGGTCCTCACCTTTATATTCTTGTAACTCCAATTCTTTTTCGATCGGATTACCCATTGAGTTTTTCGATATCTTTCATTAAAGTCGATAATTGCCACTCCCACTTATATTTATTTTGCTTATCGTCCCACGCCCTCTCATCGGCAATATCAATCAATTTCTTAAACTGTTCAAATGTCATACAACTCGCAATTTCTTTTGCTACGCGCCAGTCTCTCTTCAAAGCCATCTTTGCTAAGTCCCGAACCGAAAAGGAATAACTAGAACCAAAGTCTTCCCGAAGTCTCGTAAACTCTTGTTTCCTCTTCCAGTACAAAGCGAGAACATATCGAACTGGGTTCAACCCCTTTCCATGATTAATTAAATACCTCCAATCAAATGGGCCAGATTCTGAGTAATTGTATATAGATTTTTGGAACTCTCCTTCTGTTGTCATTTCCTTTAGCCATCTATCATTTTTTTGATAAGTTTCGGTTTCCTTCGGATTGCTAAATTCGAATAGATTATCCTTACCTAACCTATCCTTACCTAACCTATCCTGTGGATCTGTTTGTGATCCGCTTGTGATCCGCTTGTGATCCGCTTTAGACTGAATGCTTTCCCATACCTCTATTACCTCTTTTGCGTTTAATTCTCCAGTTTCTTTATCTTGTATGGAAGTATTGCAACTTTTACAAACAACCGATATATTCCCCAATTCGTGCTTTCCCCCTAACGATAGCGGAATATTGTGTTGAATAGATGGTAGGGGACTTCGCTTCGAATCGTAATCTAGTTTATCTATCGGCGATTCTCTCATTTCGTTACCACAGATTGGACACTTTTTCCCGATGAACGCATATCTAATTTTATAATTAAAGCTATATGGTAAGCTACTTTCTTCCTCCGCTTTCTGCCTATAATTTTCCTCTAAATTAACCTTTCTTATTCCTTTGTTCTCACTAAGAATGGGCAATAATCTTCCCTGCGAAAGGTCGTCGGTATATGCTTTGTTCTCTTTTATTCTTAGTTGGGATTTCTCTTCTACATAACGAGTTTCTTTGTGTCTTTCGCTCTTTATCGAATTATGAATAAGCCAATGTTTTATAACGATAACACCGCTTTGAAAAGCCAAAACAAATCGTTTGGTTAATAAGACTTTGAGGTCGTCGTCTGATGCCCCCGTCATTCTCATTATCTTCTTGGGATTAACAAAACCATCGTCATCGGCGTACATTCCTAACTGGAAGTAGAGCTCTCTAGACGAAGCGGGCATATCTAAAAATGCATCGCTCGCCACTATATCCAAACTAAACATTCTCCTGTTGGCCATAATTTATTTTTAAGATGAGTAATTATACATTAATTGATAGAACTCTCGCCTTATCGCGAAACTTACGGAAGAATGAATGGTTTACAGAAACAAGGCGGGGCCATTTGTGGGTTTTATGACATAACCATCTGGTTACTTAGAAAACTCCACAAAAAGCCCCAAACTTGTTAGAAAGGAATATCCTCCGGCTTGATTTCCTCTTTCCCAAACACATCGTCTAAACTCCCTATCTGCACATCCTTGCCACCGCCTCCCTCAAACTCTACCTTTGCTTTCGCTTTCTTCTTGGTAACGTACTCCTCAACCGTTGGGAGTGTCTTTAACTTCTCCAGTACCTCGGCTGGAACTGGCCCCTTATCTTTTGCAGATGCCTGAGCATCATATTCCACTTCCTTGCTACCTGCATTGGCCACTGTTACAACAAGATCGTAAGGCATTGGCAATCCTTCAAAACCCCATTCATCATCCTTCTCAAGAGTGTCAACCTTTTTAGTCACACTCCACGGCATCTCAAGAAGTTTGATTTGATAAGGTTCTGCACGCTTATCAAGAACGTAGACAATGGTCTTAGCGGTTGGCTTCACCTCTTCGCCTTTGGCATTCTTGATGGCCCCCTCCCCGTGATACGGGCACCCATTCTTGATACCAAAACAAACTTTCGTCCGTCCCTCCATCCAGTGGTTTGCTATAACCCCACCACCGGCAAGGATGCGAATCCTATTCTTACCGTTCTGAAACTTGTAGAAGTTACTACCTCCACCAGTTCCATACTCCTCCTGCGCCTCATTTAATTTTTCGCTGAACATATTTTTATGTTATTGTCGCGACCTTTTATATCCATTATAAGTTTTTCTTCATAATAAATCAAGTAGTAAGGTGTGGATAAATTATGTCACCGATGGCAATAACAAACCATCCAACTTTCGGTGGTCACAGTACGCGAGACAACGTCCAGGTTTAAACTCTCCCTGCTCAATCTGACTCAAAAGGTTCTTTGTCTTCTCAAACGTCTCAGCAAGTTCCTCTAAAGAAAATTGTAGATTAATAACTTGTATGGGGGTTCCAGACTCAAGTAGTTTCATGCTCTTTGGCAATACAAAGTACACAACTCCACCGGCTAATTTTTTCTTCGCACTCCAATACCAAAGTGAGTATAGTTTCGTTTGGAACTTAAATCCTTCATCGTTAATGTCATAAAACTTGCCGGAAGTTTTATAGTCCTTTATCTTACTATTCTTCGTCAATTCATCTATTCTTCCCTTCATAGGAATGGGAAGTTTTTCGCCCGTAAGAGGATTTTCCAATACGCCCTCGACGAACATTTCCTTCTGGTCTGCTTCGGCAATATCGTGTAGCTTATGGAGAAAATCCTTCTTCTCAAAATAGACATCTAGTATCTTTTCACCAATAGGTAAGAGCTCATCGTATTTTAGGTATTCTTTTGGTTCCAACTTTTTCTTATCAAATTCAAGATGATAGACGAGTTTTGCCTTATCTATATCCCCGTCAAAAGTTTCAATTGCTTTGTGAATCGCACTACCAAAAACCAAGTGAACAGAATCACTAGGTAGATTAATTTTACAGACATATTTGTACCAATAGGCACGAGGGCACGATTCATAACAAGCTAACGACGAAGGGCTAAAATGATTTGGTAGATTGTTCATTAGAATGGCACGGGTTCTAAGTTTGGTCTATAATGTTTATCGAATAATTCGAAAAGAGCACCTCTAAGATTTAGTTCTTTTTCTGTCCAAACTTCAAATCTCATGTCGTTATTCTCTGCATATTCCTTATATAACCGCAATTTTTCTAACGTTCCATCAATATTACCATTTATTTTAAATTGCGGCTTAATCTCAATCAATTTTTTAGAACCATCAGAATAAAAAACTAGTAAATCTGGAACGGTTCTTCTTCTTATACCTTCTTTATCTTGATAAGCTATATGAAATGGTTCATATATATAAGAAACAACGTCTGAAAATCTTTCTAAGAAAGTAAACGCAAGCAATTCGTAGTTAGACCTGTAAGGAATATTTTTATTGTTTTTAACTGACCAGAATAGTCCCTTCCATTTGTAACCTATTTTAGATAATCTTTTTGTCGCATTGATACTAAGTTTTTCTCTATGTTCCTTTGTAAAGTTAAACTTCCCCAATCGTCTCGTAGTTTCTATACGTTTCAGAATATGTTCCTTTGTTTGTTTCTTTCCGGTCGTAACTCTCCTTATAGTCTCACTGAATTTTTGTGGATCTTTGAAATATCCATATGCCATTCTAGCCTCAATTCTTTTCTCTATATGTTCTTTTGATTGTTTAAACCCAGAACGATGTCTATATACTCCTTTCGGCATTAGAAGGTATTTATAAATGTGTTGTACTGTCTAAGCCAAAGACCCTTAAGATATTCTAATTCTTGTAAGTCATATTCTTGTTTCCTAATTTTCTCTGCAATTTGATTTAATTCCTCCTTCGACTTCGTATTTAAGATTTCATTTATAATATTTGATAATTTTACGATTACTTCATCATCCGGTTTCCTCTTATCCTCCTGTTCGAAACCCTCTGCTTCTTCGACGCTATATATATTTACTTTCTCATCTAACTCCAAATGTTGAAGTACACCTCTATCATAAGCACGTTTCTCTGCCATGATACGCATATAAGAACCACCTCGCGCACCCGTATTTAAACGGGATGCTTCTCCCGTGCTCTTGAATTGCGAATCGGAACCATGGACACATTTTCCCAGTGGTAAGTCCGCCTCACAAATCATTCGTGCAACAACTTCTCTATCCATTGCATTTTGATAGGAAGGCGAAACTTGTAATTCGAATTCCGTATTAATCTGTGGTTTGATACCCGCTACCTTCGCAATTTTCTCTACACCACGATGGCTGATAATCCAACTATCCCCTCGCCTGTTTCTACTCAACCAGTAATCCTCTTGCGATAAAACTTTATCAAGGGTAATTCCTTTTCCTTCCTTATTGAGAAAAGGAATGGAAGGGATTTGTAGAACTTCTTTTTCTTTAGGCATAGTTTTAATTATCGTTTACAGTCAACTCGACCTCGACATCTGCCTCCACATTATCCGCGCCCGTCACTATTCTGTTATCCGCATCCCTTATCTGTCTATCCCTGATGGTCAATCCTTTCACTCGCACAGAAACTTCTACGTCATGTCCCTCCACACTTCCGCACGAGGTACACTTTGTTTCCACTTTTTCTACTGTGCTATAATGTTCATTCATTCCTTTAACAAAAATATATAAAATTATCGGGGACAAATCAAGTAGGTGGGTGTGGATAACCCAGGCCCACACCCACCCAACAAGATTATCCCTTGCTCTTCTCGTTCTCCACAACCACCTCCTGTGCGGAAGTCGTAAGTGCCTTCTGCGCTTCCGGAGTGGCCTCTAACAAGGCCTCAATCGCTACCATCCTTCCCTCCTCCGTTAACTCCAACTCACCATTTCGATAACCCGCCTTAACTTGCGTCTGCAAGTCCGCGTTAAGGAATCTTTTAAATCTGAGACTTACCCATCTGTGTAAGCACAACTCTTTGCTCCAGTATCGTTATCTTATCGTCTAAGCTATCTTCTAATTCATAAAACCCACCAGCATGCGCTTTATCTCGCTTATCTTCTAATTTTTTAATTTCACCCTGTAGTCCCTTAACTTTTTGCTCTATTTTTCTTCCCCTTTCATCGACTGCATCTTTCGTCGTCCCTACACTCGTCTCTTGGTCAACCTTCGAGTGAGGATCAAGTTGACGCCCATCTATATTCGCGTTTGAGATTCTTTTTCCCATGGTTAATTTGTTATTGTTAAGTTTATCTACCGATTCGAGAACGTCTTCCTGGAAACCAATTGGAATCGGACCGGCATAAGAAATATTGACGGTTTTCTCAAATCGATCGAGTGCTTTTTCTAATGAAGATAAATCGTTACGCATTGTACTGTATATAACCGTTACTACTCGGCAAGGAGTCTGGAATCCTGGAAGTCATCTCCTTGAACCTCACTATATCCCCAACTTTGAATTTCATTTGTTTAGACATAGACGACACCATGGTACGAGTTTGTCGATAACCATTATCGCCAAGCACTTGTGGCTTTTGTGGTTGATATTTCTTTTTTGGCTTTTCCCATTCGTCACAGTCACCAGGCCAAAATAACCACAATGCGACAGCGATAATCATCAGGACTATCACAACTACCAAGGGCCAATTTACATGCTGGTACCAATTCATTTTAGGTTTGTTTACCTACGACCTTTACTTCATAGTAAATATCTCCTCCAAAAAAATCAAGTATCATGGTGTGGATAACTCATTCTGGTTGTATCCTAAACGTTATACCCATATTCCTTAGCTCTCTTTTACTTATCTCATCGGCCAATGAATTCTCTTCCCGAGGTATCCATTTACCACTTATACGGGGGAAACTCGCTACGGCTAGTTTTGCGAGCAATGCGTAGGGTTTATATAGCCCTTTCTTAATACGCCAATGCCCAAACATCTGCTTTATAACAAGTTGAGAATCACCGTAGACTTTGATGATTTCGTCTTGGTAGCCATTGTCGCGTAGGTAATTAAGAATTTCTAGGAAGCCGTTATACTCCGCAACGTTATTTGAAGTCTTGTCTTTCTTGGAGGGCTTAAAGATCTTGCTCATTTCGTATATTCGTTTACCATCCTTAAAAATAACAACGCCATAGGAAGCGGTCCCTCCTGGATTCACCGGCTCACAAGCCCCATCAAAATATGCTTTAATCATTTTTTATTTTTCTAATCCTTGGCGCCCATTTCATAATTACATTATCAATGTAAGAAAAGACATCGGTAGAAGCATGGCGAGTACGGTCTCTCACAATTTCAGATATCATATTACGCAGTAAGTTTTCGAGACTTGTATACTCTTTAATTCGTTTGTTCCCAATCGTAAGATTTTTCTTTTGGGTTTTCATAACAACTTCTCAACGAGATTAATATTTCTATATTCGTATTCCTTAATCGCACCATTCGAGTCAATACTCCATATCCTATCCCCTTGCTTCCGTAAACGATAGGGATTCTTTTTTCTCAGTTCCCACATCACTACCTCTCTAATTACATACGGGGGGAAAGGGAATTCGTCAAACTTCCTTAAAGCGGAACCAAGCGTACTTTTTTCTAATGACGATCTACCCTTGCTGTTCCAAAAAATAATTTTCTCATATCCCATTGCAATTCCATCACTGGCAAATAAATCATTCTTTTGGTAAAAAAGTTTTCCCGGGCCAGCAAAAATCGTCCTTAATAATTCTGTATACTCCGATGCATACCCTTGTGCACGATACCAATCGCGAGTTTTTTTCTTATCAGCGTTTCCTCTCTTTATGGCAGATGATTTATTTTTCATCTGATACGCCTTTTATAATTAGATCTGCACAGTCTTTGAATGGTAGTTGACGACTATAATACCTATCAAGTAATTTCGTAGCCATCAAGATTTCCCGATACTCGGCTATGAGATGTTGATCGGTGAGATAGCGAGGATTGATAAGATTGATTCTCATGCTTCCCTTATCTCTTCCTCTGGATGTTCTTTTTTCCAGTTTGGGGAACCACGTCCATTTTGTTTTCCTTCCTTAAGCCAAAAATAGAAACCACGCAAGGAAAAGTCTCCGGGTTCCCACCAAGATTGGCTACCTGCGAACTGCTCTAATAAATCTAAAAGCGCCTTATCTGTTTCGTTCATTCCAATGCATTCCTCTTCCTTTCTGCTATAATTTCATCGCCCTTTCGTACCCTATAAGAAGTATCATCGCCAAAGAAATCAAAATCCATCTTCCTTACTGCAAGCCATTTCGTATAGCAAGTGTACACTCGCTTCCATGCTAGATCTTCCTTGCTATATTTTTCTACAATAAAGGTATCGGTCATTTGAGTAGCTCGGAGTTCTCGTAGATGTTGCCGATGACTTTTCTTGTATTAGTTATGCCCATCACCTCGTTTCTCCACAACTCCTTACCTTTACTTCTTGCTACAACTTTCAGTTTCCACGAATAGCCAACCCAACATACTTCCCCGATTCTACCAATACCATTTACTGACTCTACTCTTACGATGTCCCCTTCATAAATCTCCTTCCGACTCTTGTCTTTGAAGCCGGTGAATTGCTGAACCTCCATCTGTTTGCCGAAATCAGCATCATAGAGAGTCCCGTCCTTTTCTACAATCTGGTATATGACATACTTCCTTCCATCCCACGCCCTGAACTTGATTTCTCTCATGTTATTTTCTATTTCTCATTCTATTTGCCCTATCCATTGTATCCTTCAACGCCCCAATGCCGTGGGTACAATTCCAACATTTCTTATGATTGGAACCTTTGGGACGCTCGAACTCAGCCCCACACTTACATTTCTTTTTCTCAAACTCCCCTAAGTTAATTTCCATACCTTAAGTATAGCATACTCGTCGCAAAAAATCAAGTACCCAGGTGTGGATAACTTTTATTTACCCGGATGGTTTTGTCGCTTGTGTTGAGCCAAGGACCTCTTACCATCACAATGTTTATCACAGTATGGGCAAGGAAGATCACTATCAGACCGTCCAGAGGAATTCGGGTCTGTCGGTTTTGGGATAGTAAAGTAATTCATCTTCCCCAGTTGTATATATTCGTCAGTATCATTATACTCATCCAAATCACATTTACAAGGCATCGCCCATTCACCGAACTGATTGAGAATACTTTTGATTGATACCGTACCTTGTAAGCCACTGCTGGCATACCATTTGATGGACAATGGTTTAAATTCCTTAAACTCTTCCGCCTGCGCTTTATCGACAAACTTAAATGCTAGAGCGCGTTTCGGTACATCTATATAAAATCGCATATAAACCAACTGCCCTTCCCCAATGTTAAAATACTCCAGTGTGGTTCTTGGGAACACGAGTAACCCTGGCCTCTGTATTCTGACATAGGGCACCGGTTCATCATTAACCGGCTTCCTTCTCAAGTCCTCATTCCTCACCGGCAAAAACGTAAACTTTTTTTCTCTTGGCATATTTTTTAGTTAATTAGTTTATGGTCTGAATTCCCGCAGGATTTCATTATGTAGATTACCAACCCTACTCCTTTCCTCTTCGGATAACTGACAAACACATTTCTTTACCCCACCCTCTTCCCAACAACGCAATTCCGGATTATAGATCTTATCGGGAACCTCACCGGTATCCTTACAAATATCACATTTGTATTTTGCTTCGTCCATTGTCGTCATGCTTCCCAAACCATCGCATCGCGAAGCAAAATATCAAACTCATCCATCTCTACTATATCGGAATTAAGGCCATCAGCGAAGTGAATGTATTTCCCCAACGCAACATATAAGGGAACCCCATTGGACAAAACATCGCTTCTGTAGTACTCACTATCAAAGAACCCAAGCAGAATATCCTCGTTGGTCAACTCGTATTCTGTTTTACCCTCTTTTGACAACCTCACACTATTATTTTTCCTGACGGACCAAACCCCACAACCTTTTTATCGCCCCCTGCGGTGTTGGACCAATAAACTGCATTGGACTATTTATCACCATCATCCCCCTCTCAGCTTCCCCTCTCATTTTCTCTGCCTGAATTGCCCACAGTCGAAGAATTGCGGTGAACCGTACACTCGCCTGTTCCGCTTCGGTGAATCTGTCCAACTTTATCAAGTTGGAAATACAACGATGATACCCGCGAAAAATCTTAAACTGGTGTTGCTTCAAAATCTCATTTCCCATTCTACAGTATAAATCTATTTTGCGACCTTTCCTTTAGTATACTATCTTCCACACAAAAATCAAGTAGACAAGTGTGGATAACTCTATAACTGCGATGTTACATGCCAACCTTTGCACTTTGGACACGGATACGCCCGCAATCTCAAACCGTTATGCCTGCTCATCTGGTCGTTTACCACCGTCTGGACGGTTCTCTTATCTGGATACCGTATCTTACCGCATAATCGCTCCCTGAAAGATTGTTTAGCATTTACAGTACCCATGTTACCATGATATATTCTTTATCACCTGTAACGAATTGGCGTCCATAACAACATTTCGATCCATCGGTTCCTCATTAAGAAACTTCTTAACTTGGTTCGCTATCACTCCAGCAACCATAAGTGACACATAGGATATGTACCGACCACCACACGGATCCGTATCGGGATTATCGCTAAATGTCTTCTGCCATTCGTCCAATGTACGAATGTTGTATACTTCGAGTTGATTCCCCCCAACTCTTGCGTCAATAAGCAACGCTGGCCATGGCTGATTTTTCCAGAGACCCGCAAGACGTTTTCTTTCTTTCATACTATCCACTGCAATGACAACGATATCGGGTGCCAACATATCTGCTTCCGCTAACTTCCTGGGATCGAACTTCGAATCGTATGCAAGAACAGCAGCTCCAGAATTCACCGTACGCACTTTGAATTTTATCGTCCTTGCCTTTGATATGCCAAGTTCGCCTTCGGTAAAGTTCTGGCTTGCTATATTGTGTGCTTCTATTATATCTGGATCCCATAAATAGAAGTTTACGATGCCAAGCCGTGCGAGAGCAAGGGCCGTATGGGACCCGACGTTGCCGAGTCCCACTACAGCTACACTCTTATCCGCGAAGTCCTTCGGATTAAAGAGCAATACCTGTCGCTTAAAGTCTATGGTCTGCTTTCCCATGGTTTTCGTTTCCCCGTTACTTTTGGCCGACGAATATTGTCATCATCGTACTCATCCTCATCGTCATCCGACTCGGTATGATACCCTATGGATTCCAAGAACCGATCGAGTTGCGTCATAAACTTACGTTCACGAGGCGAACCCGATTTTGGCAGATGTTCGTCATCATCAACAATATCGCTCATCACCGCATTGTTAATAATCACTTTTTCTTCAATCTCTTTCTGAACCTGCCTCCGCAAACGAGGGTTCTCGTCCTGTTTCACAAGCACAATTGCATCAAACGTCATACGCAACGGTTGATACATATCCAATCGTCCAAGAAATTCCCCTCTCTTATTCCCAACAATGGAAACAAGATACGGAAAATCTGTCGATCCTTCGATAGTCTCTTCGTCGGTCCCCGAAAAGAATACGCCGAAGTCTGCATGCGAATGCCACCAACACTTATAATCCACAACACTCTCTCTTTTTCTCATCTTAGCCGTAAGGAATGCGGCCAATTCCTCTTCTGTCACCTTCACGTCACCACCCGTCGCAGTTTGTGGTAAGATTTCTACATCGTATACCTCAAACTTTTTTGCCCCTTCTCCCTCCGGAAGTTCGCGAACTTTGCCAAACCCGGAAATCTCTACGGGGCACTCATCTATGTAGTAGGAAAGTTTTTGATTGGCCTTCTTTGTAAGGATAATCTCAACCTCCATTTTTTTTAATTCCATTCCTTCTCGCATATTTTTTATGTTTTAGCTTTTTTAGGGCGAAACGTCGAGCTCGTCGTACTCCTCTTCCCTCGCCGAATCACATTCCTCACCTCGTCTATCGTCCTCGAAAGATTCCCCCGACAACTTTTCTTGCCCTTCCTCTCGTCGTCGTTTTTTCTCTTCTGGCGTAAGGATGGCATGTTCCCGCTTATGGTCTTTCCAACTCCTACGAGCTATGTATGGGTGGTCGTAACCCGAATGCTTGAGAATATTAATGACGAGATCCACCAAATAGTACAATTCACCATCTCGCATATAATCCCGAATTCCTTCGTAGTAATCACCTATACACATACCACCACCACTATCGACGTTGGGATGCGGATATATATTAGGACCTTTTTTCATCTCACAATTCCACACCCTCAACACATTATTGGACAGCGTCCCCAACGCCCAAACGACAATCTCCATCTTACCGAGTGGCGATCTGGTCGTATCTCCGAAGTAAAGTCTCTTCGTAAAAACGTGTAGATATTTACCTCGTACAACAATCTTCTCTATTTTTGCGTGCTTGAGCACTCGCGCGAGTTCATTCCGATAGTCGAATTTTGGATTGGGCGATTGTAACATATGTCGCTTCAACTCAGCGATATCGCTCTTCAATCCCTCAACTTTTCGCTCATTTATTACGAGAACTGTTTGAAGTTGTTCCCTCGCTTGTGGTTCCATCTTCTTTCTGTCGAGAAGTTTTTGTTCCTTAGCCACAAGCCCCTCATAGAGCGCTAAGTCTTTAGTGAGTGGCTTGATCTGTTCTTTCGAAGTCGTATTATCCACTACAATATTACGACCCGCAAGCCAACTCTTCCACCACTCCGCAAACTCTTTCTCTTTTCCCACCATTACCCCCTTCATATTCTAACGTCCCATCTGCTTCGGGGTAACAATAGAAATGAGATCCCCATTTGTAACACGACTATTCGCCGTAGCGGCCTCGCCATTCAACCAGAAACGCTGGCGACCCGCAACTCGAATATTCGCCGCAGTAAGAACTGCACCCACCGTTGAGAATCGACCCGACAACCGCACCTCTGTAGGAGTGGAACCGAATCGACCAATGCTAACAACCAACCGACCCAATGACCGACGTGCCGGACGAGTAGCCCGACGTG
>Ga0187886_1002085_pt1 | contig 16619 bp, 15 predicted proteins | sample June2016WEW_20_1_FD_133001 | JGI IMG/M metagenome (GOLD analysis project Ga0187886, IMG submission 133001) | Peatland microbial communities from SPRUCE experiment site at the Marcell Experimental Forest, Minnesota, USA - June2016WEW_20_150 | ecosystem: Environmental > Terrestrial > Soil >... | reverse complement strand
CGTCGCTTATCTATTTCTTTAACTCTTACTTCGCTATTTCCTTTAGCCTCCTGTTTCCATTTTTTTCCGCCCCGCCGGCTTAAAAAAAGCAGGCCAGGGAGGAATTGAACCCCCAACCTTTGGTTTTGGAAACCAACGCTCTGCCAATTGAGCTACTGGCCTAATTTTATAACTCACAAGCGTCTCTCTTCGCTTCTAATTTGGTCGCCCGGCGAACTATTTACGTCTTAACTTGTGAACCGTCCGCTTGCGCTCATGCTTGCAGAACTTCTTAAGTTCAAGCTTAGGAGTTCCCTGCGATACGTTAATCTGCGTTCGGTAATTCCGCTGACCGCATTCTTTGCATTCAAGCCAGACATCTTCGCGTTTTTTCGCCTTGGCCATATTTATCCTGTCTAAACATTTATTAAACGGCAATCCCGGTTTATCGGGACTGCCGTTCTAATTTCAAAATTACTTATTTAATAACCTTTACTACAACGCCTGCGCCAACTGTTCTGCCGCCTTCACGAATCGCGAAACGCAATCCATCTTCCATAGCGATAGGAGAAATAATCTCAACTTCCATCGCAATGTTATCGCCAGGCATACACATCTCAGCCGGTTTTCCTTCACGACTCTTTATGGCTTTTACCGAGCCGGTAACATCCGTGGTTCTAAAATAGAACTGAGGTTTATAGCCCGGGAAGAATGGTGAATGACGTCCGCCTTCATCTTTTGTCAAAACGTAAACTTCCGCCTCGAAATGAGTGTGAGGAGTAATAGAATTCGGAGCGGCAATAACCTGACCGCGCTCAAGCTCGTCCTTTTCAACGCCTCTCAAAAGGATACCGACATTATCGCCCGCCTGACCCTGGTCGAGAGTTTTGTTAAACATTTCAACGCCGGTTACAACCGATTTCCTTGTTTCCTTGTTCAAGCCGATGATAGCGATTTCATCGCCAACCTTCACAATGCCGCGCTCGATACGACCTGTACCGACCGTGCCGCGACCCTTAATGCTGAATACGTCTTCAATCGGCATAAGGAAAGGTTTATCAATTTCTCTTACAGGAATTGGAATATATTCGTCCATAGCCTTGATCAGTTCAATTATCGGTGCACAGGCCGGGTCGTCAAGTTTGGTGGCCTTCATTGCTGTAATTGCTGTGCCGCGAATAATCGGCGTCTTGTCGCCGGGGAAGTCGTACTTGGTGAGCAGGTCGCGGATTTCCATTTCCACAAGTTCTATAAGCTCAGGGTCGTCAACAAGGTCAACCTTATTAAGGAAGACCACGATTCTCGGCACATTTACCTGACGAGCGAGCAGGATGTGCTCTCTTGTCTGCGGCATCGGGCCGTCATAAGCACTGACGACGAGAATAGCGCCGTCCATCTGAGCGGCACCGGTAATCATATTCTTTACATAGTCGGCATGGCCTGGACAGTCAACGTGAGCATAATGACGAGTCTCGCTTTCGTACTCAACGTGAGCAGTCGAAATCGTAAGAATCTTCGTCGGGTCACGTCTGCCCTGCGACTCAGATGCCTTGGCAATGTCGTCATAGGATTTAAATTTGCTAAACCCCTTGAGTTCCATTACCTTTGTCATTGCTGCGGTAAGAGTGGTTTTGCCGTGGTCAACGTGTCCGATTGTGCCGACGTTAACGTGCGGTTTTTTCCTTTCAAATACTACCTTAGCCATTTTGTGTTAACCTCCAACTATGTTTTATGTTTTTATCTATTTGTCAAATACTTATATAGTTTATGTAAACAAACCGTTATCGGCTTTTAACCATTTTAAGCCTGCTACTTGCAAGCTATAGCAAACTCAGCTGCTGATGGGATTTGAACCCGTGACCTCGTCCTTACCAAGGACGCGCTCTACCAACTGAGCTACAGCAGCAGACACGCGCTCAACACTGCCGAGGAAATAATTTTCTCTCTAATAATATTTAGAGAAAAATCATTTCGCCGTTTCATTCTAATGTATAACAACGCTCTTTTCAGTATTGAAACGCTCGAATTTAACGTCCCTTGATAAAAAATGCAAAGGGATTCCCTGCAATACTCTCGCCAAAAACGAATACGCAAGTATACGCATGCCCTTGGGAATTGCAATTAAGAAACTAAGAAAAATATTTTTTTTAAAAATTTTTTATGGCTATTTTATCATATAATAAAGGTATGTTTTATATATTTACCTTTTTTGTCATATTAACAAAGGTTTTTTATACTATATATATGGTATGGCACTTCAATTTAAGGTTTAATATATCCATTATGGAAGATTTAAGATTTAAATAATTGTGAAAATTCCAGTATTAATTTATTCTACTTGCCATTTTCATAATTTCATCAATTTCACCATTTTTTAAATAAATCATCGCCTGAGAAATCAATTCCTTCTGTTTTAACTTTGAGACTTCTTTGGCTTTTAGCATTCTAACCAATCTTTCACATACTGTGGGTGAGCCCGTCCATTTAGTATAAATACATTTATGATATAATAATGTATTGCTTAATCCCTCCATTTTCCATTCTGGAACGGAGGCGCTTTGTATAACATTCAAATCTTTAGCCATTTCAGAAAAATTAGTTTTCTTTACGGTATCGGTCAGTTTAAAAAACATTAAAAAATTTTGTTCTCTTATATCGCCACTATTTATATCTATATAAACTTTCGTACAGTAAACTTCATCAAAATTCAAATCCAATATAATCAGGGCAAGAACGACAATTAAAATTATGATTCCAATTAGATATTTTTTCATTTGCTTTTCTCTACCTGCCTTTTCAAATTGTCATAGACAATATGATCTTTAAGATCCAGATACATTAAGACTTGCAGCGTAGCAGCATTCATTAACTCACCTTTGGAATCATCATCTTCTGTTCCATAAAAGTGAGAAAGTTCATGAAAGTTCAGCACATCTAAATCTTCTTCGCGTAATTCATACCATTTTCGCCCCGAAGTGGTACTATTATACAGCAATTGAGGGGCGTATAAATACCATCTACCGGGTACCGCCTGGGCCAATGTATCCGGTTTTTTTAAAGCCACCTGGTATAATTCAAGGTTCTCGGCTGTAGAATTAATTCCCTGTTTAATTTTATTTAAAACGAACCTCAGGTTATTCAGTTCCCTGACCAGGGGTGCATATTTAGGGTGTTTTAACAAGTTTAATTCAACTGTAATCTGACCTAATAATTGATTAGTTCTTTTTCCAATTCTCTTAAAAGACCTCTCAATCTTTTGCTTTTGTGAATCAGTAAAATCTCCCTGCTTCCAAATCATTTCATACGCAGCCGAGCCGGAAGCTGCTATCGCCAATATAAAAATTATTGCTGTCAGCTTAACTGGTTTCATTAGCGTTTCTCAAGATTTCATTCGTTTTTTCACGATTGATTTAACTATCATAACCGAAAGAAAACAAATGGACAATAGAAACGAATCCGCCGGGTAAACGGCAGGATTGCCACGGCCTGCAAAGCAGCCTCGCAATGACAACTAACCCTGCCATTGTGATGGCAGGGCTAACCAGGAACCCCCCACCGAAACGGAGAACAGGTGAACAGTAGAGAGGGGAAAAACCATAATTTTTTACAAAAAGCGCATGGAAAAACTTGCGCGCTTGGAAAAAATAAAAAAATTTATATTCATATATAATAAGCACTTACGAATTGTGGACAAAATTTTATAGCTCAAATTTCGACAAAAACGCGCAAGTTCCGCCTAATGGTAGAGAGGCGTTATAGCCTAATAGCAGATAAGCGTTATAGCTACCAAGACACTAAGGCACAAAGACGTAAAGAGGTAAAGAGGTAATGAAATAAAGAAGTAAGGATTAACGTCCAACATTGAACGTCGAACATCCAACTTCCAATGACGATTGGCTTTGGATGTAAATGGGTGGATGTGTGAATAAGAATGAATAAAAAACGACTTAATTATGTAATAAGGAAAGTTGGAGGGAGAGATGTTAAACTCGATGCGGATATTCTCTATAATCGGAAAATCATTAACTCAACGCTGATAGTCTCAAAAGACGGAGGAGTATTTGCGCGAAATCGAAAGACAAGAAAAACGGCCGCGCTGGCGAGAATAATCCTGAAAGCTAAAAAAGGACAGATAGTAGACCATATAAACAGAAACCCGCTGGATAACCGCAGAAGCAATCTGCGAATCGTAACGCACCGGCAAAATATGCTTAACCGAATCCTGAAAAATTCGACGGGATTTATCGGAGTGCACAAAATATCGCATAGAAAAAAACATAAGAAAAATAAAACGGTTTACTGTGCAGTATATATATCTGAAACAGGGCGGCATTACTTCAACAGCAGCTTTACGCGTAACGGGCTGATACTGGCGGCAATGGCGAGAGATAAATTCATTATAGAAAACGGAGATGAAGAATACGCACCGCTGAATTTTCCAATATTCAGGAAAGAGCCGTTCAAAACCTTTCTGCTGAAGAGCGATTTAAGAGCGATGAGAAAGAATTAGAAATGCAGTTATCGGTTATCAGTTATCAGTACGAACGACGACGCGGCAGGCAGGGCTTGATAATCTTCCTATTTTACCATATAATATGAAGTTTTATGTAACCCTGAACCCCCGGTAAAACCGGGGGCTAAATAATATTTTATTTTTGGGAATTGAAAAAAATATATGTGGCTTTATCTTGGAGTTTTCTCGGCCCTGTTTTTGGGGCTTTACGATATCAGTAAAAAACATTCACTGCAAAAGAACGCGGTTTTGCCGGTGCTGTTTTTCTCTACCGTTTTCGCGGCGGCGATGGTGGTACCGGCGATAATCCTTTCCGGTTTTTATCCTGAATATATGGCAAAGGCAGGGATATATGTTCCAGCTATTTCATTAACGGGACATCTGCATATTTTCGCCAAGTCGGCGATTGTCTCGGCGTCGTGGGTGCTGAGCTACCTGGCACTAAAAAATCTTCCAATCTCGATTGCCACGCCGATATGGGCATCGGGGCCGCTATGGGTCCTGCTGGGAGCAATAGCATTTTTTCATGAGCAGCCTACGACGCTGCAATACCTGGGGCTGGGGACGATGATTGTATCGTATTACGCGTTTTCCGTGATAGGCAGTAAAGAAGGCATAAGGTTTCATGCCGATAAATGGGTTATGTTTATGCTGCTGGGGACACTAATCGGCACATGCAGCGCACTTTATGATAAATACCTGATTCAAAAGCTCGGATATTCGCCGCTGGCAGTGCAGGCGTGGTTTTCGATTTATCTTGTGGTGATACTCGGCGCGGTGCTCTCGGCGTTCTGGATTCCACAGCGAAAAAACCATACGCCTTTCGAGTGGCGATGGAGCATTCCTCTTATCGGCGTCTTTTTGATTATCGCGGATTTCGCTTATTTCAGGGCATTGACCTATCAAGGCTCACTTATCGCGATACTCTCTACGCTTCGATGCAGCTGTATAGTAGTATCTTTTATGGGCGGAGTGATACTGTTTAAAGAGATGAGGATGATGCATAAGGCCTTTGCGCTGTGCGGAATATTGGCCGGGGTGGTTTTGATTTTAAGCTCAAAATAGAGAAGATTACAGATCATAGATTGCAGATTACAGAATGAGGAATTCACCTAACAAGGCAGAAACCCTCTTATTATTAAAATGTACTTTTCAGCGGGTTTTGGTGGTATAATGCCCCGCTGTGTAATTTTTTTATTGTTTTGATTTTAAGGTTTCTAATATGCCATTTAAAACACTTGGTCTTTCAGACCCATTAGTGCGGGGTATTCTTGCCACCGGCTATACTGCTCCTACCGAAATTCAGTCTCAGGTAATTCCGGCCGCCATTGAAGGCAAAGATATCATCGGATGCGCACAGACGGGCACAGGCAAAACAGCGGCTTTTGTGCTGCCGATATTAAACCGGCTCAGCCATGAACACGCAGCCAAGAACAAACATATAAAAGCGCTGATTCTCACGCCGACCCGCGAACTGGCGGTTCAAATCGAACAGTGTGTCATCGGTTACGGACGATTTTTGAATATGCGAACTCTTGCTGTTTATGGAGGCGTAAGTATAGGAGCGCAGTTTTCGGCGCTTCGGCGCGGCGTCGATATTATTGTCGCTACACCCGGAAGACTTTTGGACCATATGTATCGGAGAAGTATCGACCTGAGGCATGTTGAAGTGCTGGTTCTGGATGAGGCAGACCGGATGTTCGATATGGGCTTCATTAACGATGTTCGCAAAATCATCGCCGCTGTGCCGGAGAACCGTCAAACGCTTCTTTTTTCAGCTACCATACCGCAGGAAGTAAAAAACCTCGCCGCGGGAATACAGAAACATCCGAAAATAATTCAGATTGGTCAGCAGCATAATCCAATCGATACCATTACGCAGCACATCTACCCTGTAAGCAAAGAGCAGAAACTGGATCTCCTGATGTATATGCTGCAGAAGGGCGGAATGTATAGCGTTCTTGTTTTTTCGCGCACAAAACACGGCGCGGATAAAATCAGTCATCGGCTTGACCGGGCAGGGATTAAATCCATCGCGATACACTCCGGCCGAACGCAGGGCCAGCGCAGCCGAGCGATGGAAGGTTTTAAAGCTAATAAATTTCAGGTTATGGTTGCGACAGATATCGCAGCACGAGGAATAGATGTTGAGGGAATTTCACACGTCGTAAACTTCGATGTGCCGGCATTCGCGGAGGACTATATCCATCGCATCGGCAGAACAGGCAGAGCCGAGGCCAAGGGCGACGCGATTACTTTAGTTTCGCGAGATGAAGACAAATATCTGCGCCAGATTGAAAGGTTCATCGGCTGCAAATTTAAAATGGAAAGATGTCCCGGCTTTGGTTACACATCGCCGCCTATGCCGACTAGACAATCTGAAGAAAGACCTCATACGGCAGCGCACGGGCATAAATTTACTACTCCGGGTAAAAAACGATTTCGCTCCAGCTGGCGGCGAAGATAATCAATTTTTTTATTCTTCGTAGCCGCTAAAGGGAACCCACATACTTTTCTCAGTTCCAATTACGGTGCTGTAAGTATGGAGCATTCCAAAATTGGAGCAGCGAATCGAATACCAGTTTATATCCTTATTATGCGCCAGTTCCTCTTTGATTTCATCTTCCACAACAACGCTGGACTTTTCCTGGGTATGCATCTTCTCGATAATATAGTCCTGGTCTGCGTCGGTCAGGAAAGAATACACGGGGCTTATCGAGTGCCTGTCAACGAGGTCAACGATATCTTCCGGGAATATTTCCGCTTTGGGGTCAATTTCAATGTCCATTATGCTCAATTGGCCGAATAATCCTTTTTGCTGCTTACCCTTTGAAGAAGGATATGTAGTCAGGCAAGGCACTTCTATTTTAAAGATAACATCGGTCTGGGCCCTGACGGAAGGAGTTCGGACTGAATATCTGCACAGGTATCGGACGAGACATTTTTCATGAGATTTGGGCGTAATTTTTTCTATGAAGAAAGGATAATCGAAATCGATATTGACGCGCGAGGCCGAAAGCTTCGTCACATAGTCGGCGATATTGCTTCTGAGCGTTTTTGTTCCGATTCTTTCGCGGTGCTGATGCAAAACGCCGATGAATGTATCAATCCATCTGGCTTCGAATTCGTGCATAATCCTTGCGCTAATGGAAATATTGGCGATGGTCTGCTGGCCGTCAGGATTTGCTTTGGAAAGCACCTTCATCGGGAATGGAAGGTTTTTCATGCCGACATCGACGAGAAATCTTTTTTCTTCAGTCATTTTTTACTCCTTTATTTTTCAGGGCTTCAATCTGTGAAGCCAAAATCCGCCATTTATTAATTTTCAAACCAAACACTTCTATATCGCTTGTTTTATCAGCAAAATTCCAAATCTGCTGTTTTTTATCTATTTCATTACCGAGTTTCAATCCGAGAAATTCAAACTTTTTACATACATCGCCGATAATCGGCTGGAACTGTTCCAGATTTTCGCTGAAAAACACAATCGCGTCAAGCCCGCCGAGCATTGAAATAAAGCTGCCGATGTATTTAACAACATTATACAGATAAATTTCCCGCGCGAAATCTTTTTTCACATTTCTTTTGCCGCTGATAACGTCAAATAAATCGGTTTTTTCGCCTGTCAGTGCCATAAAGCCGCTTTGGCTCGAAAGAAGCTGATTAATCTGCTCAAACCGCATTCCCATCGAATGCAGATAAAATATAATTGTCGGGTCAATATCGCCGCAGCTTGTGCCGGACAGTATTCCCTCTGTCGGAGTAAAGCCCATACTCGAATCAACGGGCAGGCCGTCTTTTACGGCTGTGATGTTCGTATGCTCATCCAGATGGACGCAAATAATCCTTTGCGAGCTGTTTTTAATCAGCGGCTTTATATGTTTTGATGCCCAGGAGTGAAAAAGACCGAATCTTCCGGTACGCCTTATGCCTTTGTCACTAAGCTGATACGGCACAGCGTAGCTGCTGACTTCGGCGGGCAAATCGAGGAAAAAGGCGGTATCGCAAAGAAGGATATGCGACAGGTTCGGCAGTATATCAATATAATAGCCGGCTGTTTTGGCGGTTACATCGTTGAATTCGGGCAGGAATCCAACGCATTTTTCCAGCTCTTTTATGTTCTGTGCAGACAAAAAAGACGCGGGCTTTTTAATAATTTCGCCGCCATGATGTAAAAAATACCCGATTGATTCAATCTTTTCAAAGTTGTTTGTGCTTTTCTCAACGGCTTTTTGCCAATCCGACCGTAACGAGCATTTTCCCTCAGTGAGAATTTCTCCCTGGACCTTGCACCAATGTAAATTAACGGTATCGGAATCAAAAAGCAGTATCATCGGGTTTTATCTCCTGCTTTGTTGGACAAATTTAATCCCTCTAAACAAATAACCCTCTCCTCATCGGCGGGAATACAAAGAACAGCCGCTGGAGAGTTTTCTTCACTAAGTCTGGCTATCTGCTTACCGTTATAATCGCGGTTTGCGGCGCTGTTCAATGCAATGCCGCACCAATCCATATTCTCACAAACCTTTTCTCTGACCTGCCAGTTATATACGCCAATATCATCTGTAAAAACAAGAACATCTGCCCCGCCGAGAATCGCGGCGTAACCGCCGATGTATTTTCTTATTCGATAAATATACATATTAAAGGCGAGGTCGGCCTGGTCTTTGTCCTCGGGCGAAGTGTTTTTCATAATGTCCCTGATATCGCTTGAAAAACCTGAAATTCCCAGTAGGCCGCTTTTTTTTGTCAAAAGGTCGAGTAAGTCATCCGGTCGATATCCATATACACTCATCAGATATACCGTAAGCATAGGGTCAATATCTCCGCAACGAGTGCTCATAACAAGACCTGTAAGAGGAGAATAACCCATTGAAGTATCAACCGAATGGCCGTCTTTGATGGCCGCAATGCTCGAGCCGCCAGTGCCGAGATGACAAGCGATGATTTTTAGTTTTTCCGGAGAGGTTTTAAAAAAGCGTCCCGTTTCGAGAAGAACATTCAAATAAGACAAGCCGTGAAAGCCGTATTTACGATAATTGAGTTTTTCCGTTACGACGGGGGGCAATGCATAAGTGTAAGCGACGGCAGGCAGAGAGGAATGAAAGGCCGAATCAAAAGTTACATATTGTTTTACATCCGGCAGCGTTCGCTGGCATTCATGAATAACACTAAGCGAAACGGGATTATGAATAGGCGCAAGCGGCAGGCACAATTGCAGTTTTCTTAAAGTTTCATCATTAATAAAATCTGAATTTACGAAATAGTTCCCGCCGTGCACAAACCGATGACCAATAAGATCGATACCGATTTTGTCTTTTAAACTTTTTAATATAAAAGCAGCGGCGTCTTTATGAGTTTTAAGGGGAATAATATCCTTCACGGAGTTTGAGCCGATTTTGTGCTCGATAAAAGAAGGTTCTGTGCCGGTTACTCCTACGCGATGGGCTTTTCCTGATGCAATCGCTTCGATAGCCCCGGAAACAGATGCCTTATAAACTTTATAAGTGAGCGACGAACTGCCGCAGTTAAAAACTAAAATGTTCAAGTTTAAATCCCTATGAAAAATCCCGCTATCAGCCTTATAGAATAAGTGAATTTCCCGCTGACAGCAAAGAAAAAAAGGAAATCAGAAATGGTCCTGGTTTCATAAGGAAATAAAAAGGTTTTTCCCTGTTTGAATCTTTAGGCGGCGCGGAGACGGAATAATTGCATTAATCTATCGCTGATAGGAGTTTTTCCTGCCGGCAGGTCGCGGGTGAGCCACTTACCATTTCGCATCGTCAAAACCGCCCAAATGCTTATCCACCACAATCCCGACAGCCAGAACAGGCCATAGGCGTAAGACCAAATCGCTTCTGAACTTCGGCGTCGCAGCAAATAGAAAACGGCAGGCGCCGTTGATGCGATTACCGCTCCAAACAAAACCTGCGACAAATATACGCTGGGCTGCACAAGCATCCAGCCGGCAACAGCGAAAACAAGTATTCGCGACACGACGGGATTAATAAAAGATACTATGAAGTTGACTCTTGCCCCGCTTGTGTCTTTGCGGAATTTTTTAAACATAAATTTAACCATTACCCATGTTTCACGCACATTGCTCCTGGACCAGCGGAGCAGCATCTTGCACAACTGGCCGTATTCTGTCGGCACCATAGTATAAACTACGGCGTTAGACTGAAATCTAACATCGTAACCGTTTTTCAGGACGATATTGGTTATTGCCCTGTCTTCGCCGATGGTGGCGGGCTGACCGAGAAATGTCTGATGAACCCAGTCTTTGAGATCTTTTATTACAACGCTTTTTCGATAAGCGCTTAGAGCTCCGGGGGTGCAGAAAACGGTATTGACCATACTTTGGCTTGCGCGAATGAAATCAAAACTATATGCGAAAGAAACCTCTAGCATCTTCGGAATAATTCCATCTCTGCGGTTGAGAACGCGAACGCTGCCGGCCACTGCGCCTATTTTGGAATCGGATACAAACGGACTGACAAGCCTCCGAATAGTCTGTCGTTCAATTATCGAATCGCTGTCTATTGTTACAACAATATCTCCCCTGCCGCGAATTATGCCTTCGTATAACGCTGCGCGTTTGCCGCGATTCTTTTTAAAGTTTATCATTTCAATCCTGCCGGCGGATTCTGCGCAGGCTTTTTGAATCCATGAAAGAGTGTCGTCTGCGCTGCCATCATTGATAGCAATGATTTGAAGTTTATTGATTGGATAATCGCTTTTTAAAACGCTTCGCAGCGTTTTGAGCATATGTTTGCCTTCGTTGTAAGCAGGCACAATCACTGTGCATCGCGGCAACTGTTCATCGGTGCAGCTTCGCACGGGTCTGTAACCCAATACAAGCAGAACTCGCCAGAGGAACACTATAACATTTGATAACAGGAGCGCACGGAAAGAATAAAAAAACATCCAGCCTGTCCGGCTCATACGGAGTTCTTCGAGCATGGCCCTGAAATCCGCAAGAGTCAAAAAACCGCTGTATATAATCATCGCCGTTATAAGCGCAATACAAATCTTTGCTGAAGAATCCGTTGTCAGCGGAAGACTTATACTGCTGCGATATGCACCGCCAAACCGCGGCGAATAAATTGCGAGCCTGCTGGTCGGAGTTGTAACTGCACCGTAACCCTGAAAAAACTTCTTAACATCAAACATTAGAAACTTCCTCCAGCCTGCCAGCAGCTGGTTATATGGATATATGGCGTGAAATATATGTTGTTCTTAACAGGATATGAAATCCACTTTCTTCCTGCGGTTTCTTACATATATACGAAAAATAATATTATATCAAAAAATATGCTAAAAATCAAACAAAAAAAACAGAATATCCTCTTTTTTTGATTAAAATTAAGCTTTTTACCATTATTATTACTGAATAATTGAGGATTGTGCCGGCATTAATAAATACAAATTATGATTACTCCGCCGATATCGTCTGGCGGGTGAGGGTGGGAAAAAACGTGCATTGCAACCTGGAAGTGTTAAAATGTGGCGGAATTGATTTTGAGACGGTGAATGGAAAACGATAATGCGATTTATAAAATTTATCAGAGAATTCTTAAAAAACCCAAAAGAGGTCGGGGCAGTGGCTGAAAGTTCAGGGTTTCTGGCCAGGAAAATGGCACAGCAGATGAACGGAGCAACTAACGTAGTTGAATTCGGGCCCGGAACCGGTTCTGTTACAACGGAAATTTTGCGTCATCTGCCGAAAAACGGCAAGCTGACCTGCTTTGAAATCAATTCCAATTTCTGCGAACGCCTGAAATCAATAAAGGATTCACGGCTGAAAGTCATCAATGACGATGTGCAGAACTGCGGCAAATATGTCGAACAATTCGATTGTGTTCTATCCAGCCTGCCTTTGGCGACATTTGGCAAATCAGATAGAGAAAAAATAATTGCTTTGTCCAGCAGGAGCAAAACCTATATTCAGTTTCAATACAATCCATTCCTTAAGCCGAAACTGAAACAGTATTTTCATGACGTAAAAATGAAATTTGTTCCATTGAATATTCCCCCGGCATTTGTTTACATTTCAAAAAATCCAAAAAATAAAGCCGGGCAACCCAAATTTAACAATCAACAAAATATTGAAGCTAAAATTCTTTAGCCAGCGCAATTCCCGCCGTCGGGCCATCGTGCAGTTCTGAGACAAGTGGGCGAACCTTGAAACCCGCAAGGTCAAGTTTATATTCGCCGGCGATTGTATGTCCGACAATATATCCTAAAACGCCGCCGAACAAAACATCGCTTGCCCAGTGGTCGCCGGAATCCATCATTCGATAGCCTACAAAGCCCGCCGCCAGATACGCGGGAATGCCGATTTGGGGGCCGTAAAATTCATCCAGCACTGAAGCGACGGTAAAAGAACTCGCTGTATGGCCGCTTGGCCAAGCCAAGTTGAAGCCGTTCGGCGTATGATTATGGACTATGCCTTTTAGTGCAATGGTCGTAACGCCGGTAACGGTCAGGGCTCTCATCATAATCCAGCTTCGCTGAACATTTAAATCGTCTTTATTGCTTGAAGCCATCCAATACCATATACCGGTAGCGGCAAAATGAGTTCCAGGATTACCCGCGATATCAGTGAAATTGTCCAGGTCCTTGGGCAGAGACCTGTGCTTATCAAAATGCTCGCCAACTTTATCATCGGCCCCGCTGTCGTGCAACGCGATGCTGCCGCCGCCGGCAAGGAGTAAAAGAAGTAAATTATCGCCATTAAAATATGTCATTTTCGCGTCGTCCCAGCAGACTTTCGGAAACACTTTGGCGTCCTTTAAGATATTTCCCGTCGCGGGAACGTACTTGCTGGAATTAGAATCATTAGGTTCTGCGGAAAAAACAGAAATATTAAATATGCAAATTAAGAACAAAAATTTTAAATTTGAAATTTTAAATTTAAAATCCATTTTATTCCCATTCAATTGTCGCCGGCGGTTTAGAACTTATATCGTAAACAACACGATTAATTCCCCTGACTTCGTTTATAATACGATTGGCAATAATAGCAAGTACATCGTAAGGAATCCGCGAAAAATCTGCCGTCATAAAATCAGTCGTATCGACCGAGCGGATAGCAATAACATTATCATAGCTTCTTTCGTCGCCCATAACCCCGACTGTCGCGACCGGGACAAGCACCGCCAAAGTCTGCGAGACTTTCCTGTAAAGCTGGGCCGCTTTAATCTCGTCTATAAGTATTTCGTCAGCTTCTCTAAGAATCTTAAGTCTTTCTTCTGTGATTTCGCCGATGATTCGCACGGCAAGGCCCGGGCCGGGGAAAGGATGCCGCCAGACAATATTCTCCGGCAGACCCAGGTATTCGCCAACAAGCCGCACTTCGTCCTTGAACAAATCTCGCAGCGGCTCGATCAGCTCAAAGCCCAACTCGGCAGGCAGGCCGCCGACGTTATGATGAAGTTTTATATTGGCGGCAAGATTGCCGTCCTTGTTCCCTGATTCGATTACATCGGGATAAAGCGTTCCCTGGGCGAGGAATTTGGCATCAGGAATTTTTTTCGCCTCCGATTTGAAGGCCTCGATAAATTCGTGTCCGATTATTATTCTTTTCTTCTGCGGGTCTGTAACGCCCTGAAGTTTTTCGAGAAATTGCCTGCTCCAGTCAACAACGTGCAAATCAATGTGAAAATGATCCTTGAAGGTGCTTTCGACCTGTTCTCTTTCATTTTTTCGCAATAAGCCGTTATCGACAAATATGCATTTAAGTCTGTCGCCGATTGCTTTGTGAATGAGTGTCGCGGTAACAGCAGAATCGACCCCGCCGCTAAGACCGCAGATAACAGTACCTTTTGCTGCCTGACTGCGAATTTTCTCAATCGTCTGCTCGGCAAAATCTTTCATTTGCCAATCGCCGCGGCATTTGCAGATGTCGGACAGGAAGTTTTTCATCATTATATTGCCTTTGGGCGTATGGCTGACTTCCGGATGAAACTGCAAACCGTAGAATTTTTTGTTTTTATTTCGCACAGCCGAGTAAGGACAGGTTTTTGTTTTCGCAAGAACATCAAAATCTTTGCTCAAACTTTCGGCCTGGTCGCCGTGGCTCATCCAGACTGTCGCGGTATCGCCGACGCCTGCGAATAAATCTTTTGAATCTGTGATAGTAATAACCGCTCTGCCGTATTCTCTGCTTTTAGCAGGTTTTATTTTCGCGCCCAGCACCTTGCAGCCCCACTGCATTCCGTAACAGATGCCGAGAATTGGAACGCCGAGGTCGAATATTTTTTCATCGCAGACAGGAGCATTAGGGGCATAGACACTGGCCGGACCGCCGGAAAGGATTATGCCTTTGAGGTTTTTGATTTGTGAAAGTTCTTTTGCGGTGATACCAGGCTGGTAAATTATCGAATAGACATTATGCTCACGAACTCTGCGCGCTATTAGTTGACCATACTGGCTGCCGAAATCAATGATAGCTATCGTTTCGCTCATAGTGCCCGCTGTATCAGTCTTCTATCACTTCTCTCATTGTATAGTTAGGCGCTTCTTTTGTAATCATAATATCGTGCGGATGCGATTCGACTACGCCGGCAGCGCTGACTTTGACGAATTTTCCATTTTTTCGCAGATGCTCAATCGTCGGCGCTCCGCAATATCCTAAACCTGCCCGCATACCGCCGACAAGCTGATAGACAAAATCGCTTAACATTCCGCGATAAGGCACTCTGCCTTCGACGCCTTCGGGAACAAGCTTGTCTTTGCCGGCTGAACTTTTCTGGCCGTAGCGGTCAGCGGAACCTTTTACCATCGCGCCAAGCGAACCCATACCGCGATATTCCTTGAACTGCCTGCCCTTGTAAATGACAAGCATACCGGGACTTTCGGCAAGACCTGCAAGCAGTGAGCCGAGCATAACACACGATGCCCCTGCCGCGATTGCTTTGGTAATATCGCCGCTGAATCTTATTCCGCCGTCGGCGATAATCGGAATATCATATTTGTCCGCAGCTTCGGCACAATCCATAATAGCAGTAATCTGCGGCACGCCGACGCCGCTGACTATTCGTGTTGTGCAGATAGCTCCGGGGCCGATGCCTACCTTCACGCCATTGACGCCGGCTTTTATCAACTCTTCTGTCGCCCCAGCAGTAGCGACGTTGCCTGCAATCACATCTATCTTATGGTTTTTCTTTATGTGCTTTACAGTATCGATAACGTTTTGCGAATGGCCGTGAGCAGTATCAACCACCAGCACATCGACCTCGGCTTTTATTAACGCTTCGATTCGTTCAAAATCTTTTACGCCGACCGCGGCACCGACTCTTAATCTGCCGCGAGAATCTCGGACAGCGTTTGGATACTGCTGGTAACGCTCGATATCCCGCATCGTAATCAGGCCTGCAAGTTCGCCTTTGCCGTTGACCAGCAGAAGTTTTTCAACCCTGTGTTTTTGCAGAATATCTTTCGCCAGTTCGAGAGTCGTATCGGCAGGAGCTGTAATGAGATTTTCTTTTGTCATAACCTCGCTGATTTTGACAGTGTCATCCCTGAGAAATTTCAAATCTCGCTGGGTCAAAATGCCGAGGAGTTTTTTGCCTTCAATAATGGGAATGCCGGAGACGTTTTGCTCGGTCATTAACTGCCTTGCCTGCTGCACAGTCTGGTGGGGGGTTAAAATGACAGGGTCGAGAATGACGCCGTTTTCGCTGCGTTTTACCTTTGCGACCTCGCGTTTCTGGGCTTCGATATCGAGGTTTTTATGAATTATTCCGATGCCGCCTTCCTGGGCCAACGCAATCGCAAGTGCAGACTCCGTAACCGTATCCATCGCGGCTGAAACTATTGGAATATTGATTTTGATATTGTTCGTAAGTCTTGTCGAGGTATCAGCTTCCGAAGGCACAAAGTCGCTTTTGGCAGGGATTAGCAGAACGTCGTCAAACGTAATCCCTTCTGATACAATTTTGTCTTTATGCATTGCTGCCTCCGTGAAAATCAGTGGATTTAAGTCGATTAGTATAATGATTTTAGGCCGGCAGTCAACGGAATTTCGGATGGTGAATTATGCGTTTTCGGAGCAGACTTTTATCGCCTCGGCAAGATTCATAGTTCCCTCGTAAAGCGCCCTGCCGACAATGGCTGCGGAAAT
>Ga0187886_1002084_pt1 | contig 16620 bp, 17 predicted proteins | sample June2016WEW_20_1_FD_133001 | JGI IMG/M metagenome (GOLD analysis project Ga0187886, IMG submission 133001) | Peatland microbial communities from SPRUCE experiment site at the Marcell Experimental Forest, Minnesota, USA - June2016WEW_20_150 | ecosystem: Environmental > Terrestrial > Soil >... | reverse complement strand
GTTTCTTCTAGATTTGTTTTTCAGTTTCTTCTAGATTTGTTTTTCAGTTTCTTCTAGATTTGTTTTTCAGTTTCTTCTAGATTTGTTTTTCAGTTTCTTCTAGATTTGTTTTTCAGTTTCTTCCCTCGTAATCCTTTCATTACTGATCTAAGATGCTAAGTAAAAACAACGTTTATTAGCCCTCCGAATGTATTACGATATAGTTAAGATAACATCCTTTGCATTTTGAAGCATTGCCATTACTGTAATGCACATACGTCTGCTAAAATGTCATACAGCATATCTACAACTTTTCTATCATAATCTTGACCACTTCTTTTCGATGATCAGTATATTCGCCAGTAATTCCCTCCCTTATTGTCAAATCATCGTAATGATCTATCGTATTTCTGAAATCTTTGAAAAATCTGATATACATAGACATATCTACATTTTTATTAAAAGTGAGTATCACATAATGACACGGTATCTCGCAGCAATTGTTTCCGCTTATCACTATGCTATAGTTGTCATTATGTATGAATACGTCACCACTTTCTTTGAATACAACGGTGTTAAGACCATATTTTTCAACCAATTCTTTCCATTTATCTTCATCCATCCCAACATGATCCAAATGGAATGATATAAAATATTCATCATATACGTTGTATCCGTTCCAATAGTCCTTTCTGTCCCAATTTATATTGTTCTCCATATTTTAGTACCTATAATACCGGCTATTATGACAAAAATAAGCCCCGGAAGGGATTCGAACCCTCGATCTAAAGATTACAGATCTTTCGCTCTAACCAACTAAGCCACCTGGGCAGTTATCTCCGTTTTTTCTACGTCATAATTAACAATTTACTACCTTGTTTATGAGATATGCGTAATTAATTTCAAATTGTTTGCAAACATAAATCGGCTGTGCAATTTCGCTCATATTGTTGTAAATATCGTCTTCTGTAAACTTAGCTATATCATTCATCGCTTTACTATATATATTTATGTAATTATTTTCTGAAATCATCGCAAGACGTCTTACAATAATTGCTATTATTGACGGTATATACGTTACTTCTATATTACGTGAGAACTCCTGCATTATCCCTTTACTTTCTGCATAAAACATATTGCTAAAGGTAACATATCCAGAAAGTTTTTCCAAAAATTCAACAAGAAGTTTTGGGCTATCTATATCGTCCAATACGTCATTTATTATGGCATCCTCAGGATATATTGGGTGCCAAAATCCAAATGGAAATAATAGTCCATTGAAAATATCCAAATAGAGATGTGACGTAATACATAATGCTATTGCATCTTTGTCTACATCTTCTGGTTCGCAACCTTTCAAATTTTCTTTGTATATAGCAGGAAGTACGCTTATTCTGTGTCTATACCATCTGTGAAGAAAATTAATATCTATATCAGGCGCGTTTCCCCACAGTTTTGGAGATACATCAGTTCTCTCTACGGCTTCAAGTAGGACTTGAGCAAATAGTTCGTGTGACTTTTGGTCCATTGTAATTTACTTCCTTTGGGGATAATTATCTCTTTGGAAATCATTATCTCTTTGAAACTTATTTTCTTTTAGTATATTTCTAATTTTTTTTCATATTTCAACTTCCTTTTTTACATTTTTCTTCGTCTTTACATTTTTTATGATTGCACACACCTTCATATGATGCCAAAGTATATAAATGTTGCGTATGCAGAAAAGACGCGACTTACAAATGGCATATGCGACATTTCTGAGGATCTCTTGTTGACTCGTTTCTATTCAAGACTATGAGCAAAATCTATCTCTTATCTCTTATCTTTTATATACAAGTGCCCCTGTCAGTACTCCAAGTAAACCTATCAGTACAAATCCCAGTCCTCGCATGGCGAATGTCTTATCAATAGAAGACGCGATCCCCCAGAGGATCAAGAAAAATCCTGTGGCAACGATTGAGATCGCCACACCGGTAACAAATAATTTCTTTCTGAATTTCTCCATATGTTCTTCTATAGAATTGTCTATTCCACTTCTTTTAAGTGTATCACCTAAGCCTTGGATTATCGAATTTGAAAATCCACCAAGAAAATCTAATATACTTTGTTGCAATCTACATCATCCTTCCATTGCTATACTATGTCTCATCTTTTTCCTTACTACGATCTGCAATATCTTTTCCCTTGCCAATTAAATAACCAAAAAAAAGCCCGCCGAAGAATGCCCCTGCTACATAAGCAACAGGACTTTCCTTTATCTTATCTTTGGTATATGTCTTTTTCTCGTTAATTATCTTACTTAACTCTTCTATTTTTGCGTTCAACACTTCTAATCTAGACTTTTGTCCCTCCAATATCTTATTGTAGATGAATATCTGACGCATTTCTTGCTCGGTCAACGGTTCATCTTCAGATTTTTCATATCCCATTTCTTTAAGCAGCTTCCGATATTCCTTATCGCCATTGTTTTTTTCTAACATATCTTAATCTCCTTTTTTAATATCTTTTATTTCATTCCGGCCAAGTATTTTCACACTGTGGTCTTTAGAAAAAATAAAAAACGACTTCTCTGATTTCTTGGAAGTTTTCTACCCTTATTTTTCTACTTTTATTCAATTTTCGACTCATCTGGGAAATCAGAATAACCATCTGACATTATCCCTATAGGAATCCTTTCTTCCTTTTGTTTCTCTTTGATTGTAATATCAATTTTCGCAGTTCTATTTTTGTCGTTGAACTCAAAAATTCTAATTTCTATACCGAAATATCTATTATGAGAATTTTCACTGAGACAGTACGCACCTGCATAAAACTTAATTTCATTAGACTTTTTATCGTCTGTAAGTCTTACATAGAAGACATAATTTATTGAATCTCCAGCATGAATAATATCTTTATCTATTTTTATAGTATTATAAGGAGACCGCATTTCAAAAAATTGTCCAATGAGAACAGATACTGGTTCAAATATACTTTCATCTTTTTGGTGTTGTATGGAACCATATCCGAGGTTTAACGATTTTAAGACCTTTATGGATATAGGAAAAAGCTCCATTTCATGAGCTTTTGTTGGATATATTATGCATAGTTGATTATTTTTGCCTATGCCAAGTCCATTGTTTGTTATGCTGATAATTATACGGTCGTGAGTAATAATTCTTTTTCTATCCTCCCCATTTATTTCTTCTGTAATTTTGCAAAAGATTTTTCTGTCTTGCCAGCTTAAATCGAGTATCGGTGGCGGTTGTATTAATTCTCTTACACTCTCATTCAATTTTTCTATATTTTTGTTTTGTTCATCTATGCTTGTGAGCAAGCTATTTACTTTTGCAAATTCATCTAATTTTTTGTCTTGTTTTTTCATCTCCTCGTCTTTTATCTCTTTCAAACTTTTCATTAACGATATAATTTCATCTATTTTTTTATCGTCTATTTCTGGGTTCATATTCTCCTCCTTCACAATTCTTTCATAGTTCCAATACGGTAATTAACGATTGGTGCCAATTCATTATAATCAACTTATGATCCTATCGATAGAACGTTTGTCTGGAAGAATAGTTTCTTCCTGATGTGTGTCCATTGATCATCTTCTGACTGAGATTCCATTTTACTAATTTTCGTCTTTCTTATTAGTCTATATGTAATGATGCCACGATCATTTTTCTTTACAAATTTGACCTTTCCTTTCTTTATCAGCCATTTAAGATCGTCATATGGCATTGCCGAATTCGAGATCTTTAATCCGTTTTTCTCAATTGTTTCTATATAATCCTTTACCAAAAACTCTTCTGGCAAGTCTAGAGAGTCAAACAACTCTCTTCTTTTCAAGGCGTTCATTATTATATCTCTTCTCTTTTTTGTAGCTTCGCTTTCTTCTTTTTTTCCTATTTCAAATTTTCCTTTTTCAGGTATTTCAAATTTTCCTTTTTCAGGTATTTCGAACTTTCCTTTTTCAGGTATTTCGAACTTTCCTTTTTCAGGTATTTCGAACTTTCCTTTTTCAGGTATTTCGAACTTTCCTTTTTCAGGTATTTCGAACTTTCCTTTTTCAGGTATTTCAAACTTTCCTTTTTCAGGTATTTCAAACTTTCCTTTTTCAGGTATTTCAAATTTTCCTTTTTCAGGTATTTCAAATTTTCCTTTTTCAGGTATTTCAAATTTTCCTTTTTCAGGTATTTTTTTCTTTTGGATTTTAATATTTTCTTTACCAGAATATGTAAACGATATATCCGTTATATCATAATTTGCCAAGAAAGTTTTTAGCTCCATGTCTTCATGTAACATTTTTTCTGTCGTATCTTCGTCAAATTCTTTTCTTGTGACTATGAAAAAACTGACGTTTTGATCCACAATCTTGTATTTCCTTTCTATACATGTTACTTTCTGCTTTTTTCCATATATGGTATCTATTTCGTATGCTGCATTCTCACCAACACGGTTATTACTTGCCTTACCATTATTATAACTGTTCCCACTTGTGTTAGTGTCATTAGAACTGTTCCCACTTGTGTTAGTGTCATTCGTATCCATGTACAATCTTTTCTCCTTCTTACTCTAACAAACTCTTATCTTAAACCAATTCGTGTCTTTTTAGAGCTCCAAATACCAGTACCTGTTCTTGTATGTTGTTTACCAAGTGTCACTCTTTCCAATATGTGACTTACAAATTCTTTTGATACAGACACTGAACGAAATATTACGTTGTGTTCACTCATATAGTCGTCTGTCAAAGAAACAAGTTCCAACATAGTATTTTCTATAAGATCATTTTCTATAGAGACGTCTAGAATCTTTTCTAAATCTTCTATTGTGTAGTCTTTCTTACCCAATAATTTCACCATGATAAGTGTTGCGAGGTGCCACTTGACATTGGTTTTGTATGGCTCTCCGAAATCTGAACTACGTAAATACCAGTCTATCTTCCTCATGTTTATAATACAAAACAAGAAAATCTTATAGTTCGACAATCCAAACATGCGGCTATAATCTCTGTCGTTCTTTGTAAGAGACAAAGGGTTTTTTCTCGATCTATGAGGCTCGCGATATACAATGGACATAATAGCCTGAGACAGGTATCCAATACTAATTATCTTATCTGCAGGCTTTCTCATATTTTTATAATAGTTTTTTCGACGGTCATAAAACCAACCATTGCTCAATAGATACGACTCAATATTACGTTGGACCATATCATTTGCTCTTAGAGCAGTTTTTGGGATTGGATTCTGAGAATTAGCAAATTTTATTATATTATCTCTTATGCCAATATCGCCAGTCGTAAGGATCTTAATACCTATCTTTCTTTGATCTTTACCTCCTGCATTTTTTAAGTATTTATGTATGACATATGTAGATTGAAGACCATTAACAATTTGCACATCGTCCAAGGTGATAATATTTCCTGCTATTCTAGGATTCTTTGCTAGAATAGATACACCATTGTTATACCACCAGAAATCTGCTTTATCTTTAGAATCCAAGGTTTGGAACATACCGTTATTTATTTCTGATGATCTTTGAAAATCTCTAATATTAGCGTCGAATATATATCTACGCAAATTTCCTTCTTTATCAGTGATAAATTTCTCATAGTCAGTCAAGCTGGCTAACAAAAAATAAGAATCTTCATCAGACATAATTTTGTCATATTTTAAATCTAAGGTGTAGCTCTTTTCCTTATGTGACAAAGTGATGAGTTCTCCAGGACCAACTAGTCGTGAGTCGACTTTTGCTATCGGCATATATTCCATTATTACTTTTTTGAAATCTTCAAGTCTTTGCAAAATAAGATCAGATGGCGTGATATCTTTACTAACCAGCACAATATTTATCGTTAGTTCATGAGGAACTAATTTCAGATATGCATCTCTAAAAACTTTTATATCAGACGTGTTGCTACCAAAATCAAATATATATTTTATGATTTTTGAAACATAGTCCAAATATGCATCTGTATAATCTGGCTTGGCCAAAATCAAGAAACTTGTCATACTAGGTTTTTTGATATCGTTTAGATCGTCATATTCTTCCAGCAATTCGTCGTTGACAAAATTAAAAAATCCTATCTCATATTTATCTCCAACTTTTCCATTGAATATTTCATCATATGATAGGTCATAACTCTTTAGAACTTGTTCGAATGAAAATAATTCAAAATTTTCTTCATATGACAATCCAGGAATTTTCATCTGCTCAAGTATGCTTTCAAGAATTATTAGATCATTTTTCGACATGTATCCTCAACTTTTTTCTTTCCAATTATTTTTTCGTTCCTATTTCTCATTTTATCCAAATTTTTACATTCTCTATTCCATTATCATATACATATCCAAATATGCCGTTCACTCCAGCTATAAGCCAAACTGAAGGATTGTTCTTCATTGTATCTATGTCCCATGAGGATGGGGTTCCTGGATAAAAGGGATGAGTATGATAAACTCCCACTATTTCATTTCCACTTTTATCTGCCTCATTCCACGCATTATAAAACTCTTGTGGATCGAGCTCGAAACTTGCTGACGTTCGTCTTACATTAGTAACAGGAATTACTTTTTCAACATTTGCCATAGTCCCATTTATAGTCCAATTTATGGTTCCAACAATCACTCCACAGGCCTCATATGGTTTATTGATTTCTAGCTGTATCTGAATAAAGTCAAGATCTTGTTGCGATATGGTTAATTCTTCAGTCATTAGGTCTGACACCGTCTATTCCAACACGATTTTGTATCTACAAGACTCATCCAGTTCCATTTCTATTACAGTATTTCCTAAACTATTATTTCTAGTATCAGTCACCTTTCCAGATAACACTTTGTCACCAATCGCTATTACTATCGAATCTCCAATTTCTACGCCGCGTCCCATTTAATTATCTCCGTATTTTATTATATTGAATATATGATTTTTATGCAGATGAAGTATAATCAACAGTCTTTATCTAGGTCATAAAAAGCCTCTGACAATTTTTCAACAAGTTCTTTGCTCTCTATTTTTCCTTGGTTATACAGTTCCAAAATAGGATTAATCCTTTCGTTAACTCTTTTCTCTTGAATTTTAAGATCGTTTACAAACTTTTCTTTTTTCTTATTTGCAAATTCTTCTAGATCTTCAGTCACAATTTTGCATTTTTTCTTGATTTCCATCGGACAAATATCACACGGTTTGTTCTCTCTCAACTTTTTTAATTTGTCAAATGTTTCTCTATCTACCCATACCACTTCTTCTCCATTGAATGCCGGTACCCAAGACGGAGATTCTCCCTTATCTTGTGGAGCAACAATCAATGTAGGGTCTACGAGACGGCAAGCATTTTCTTTACTCATATTTGATCCTCTTTACTTATTATACTCATCAATTATTTGTTTGTTAGCAACTGTTCTTATCATCTAATTTTCCAGCCTATTTCATTTCAATACTCCTTATGGCAAATATTGGTATCAATATCAGGATATTCTTCATAAAATTCGGTTACAATTTTATCTACTATTTTATCTTCTTCTCTTGTAGTCCACCCTCCGTTGACTTCTGAGACCCAATAGCTGCGTCCAACAATTTCATTACAATTGACACATACCCAGAAGCCTGTAGATCCACCTTCACGTCTATTTTTATCCCATTTAACAGTCTTATGCCTACAGTCTCCAAATACCAGCCCTGGAAGTTTGGACTTCAGTAATTCTTTTTGCATTTCACGATATTTGTCATATTTATCTACACAACTTTCTGCAGCCCTTACTATTTCACAGTGTCTTCTTTCAAGTTCTGCAACTTTGTCCTTTGTAGTCTTCATATCAAAGGTATTTTTTGGCACAACGGAAATATTCCCTTTGCTCATATTTCCTTCTCTCATTTCTGCTCCATTCATTCTTTTCCATTCTTCGATTAATATCTTTTCGCAATCGTCGCATAGCACATAGTTGGAATTGATCCTTTTATCCATGCGTCTCCCATCTTTACCGTTGACATACGCCTCGCAACAACAGTCTGGGTAGCCAGATATTTTCCCAAGTATCCTTTCTAAACCCTTTATCTCATCTGTAAATACGACATCTTTAGGATAAGAAGGAGAACCGTAGCATATTTTAGATAATACGGATCTTAATCTAACAAGAAGGCTCCATAACTCTGAATATTGTTCGCACGTAAATATATGGCTACTTCTGCAAATGGGACACGATGGGGCGTTTTTCTTTATTTTCTTCATTTCTTATATGAAGGTAGAGACCTACTATACTCTCTTACATTATCGCTTGTGCCATATTTCTTAATATATTTTTCTACCTCTCCTGAGCCGCCAATATCGTGGACAATTGCGACACTCATCATATCTAATAAATCTTTATAGTTGCTTAGTCTTCCGTATGCACCGTTAGATACCTTGGCAATTTGGCTAAAAGCGTTCCCAGCATCATGAGCTCCTCCAACAAGAAAAGCAAATACAGGTCTTCCTTGTTTTCCAAGCATTTTTGCCTGCTCTCTGGCAGCATTTAACGAATGCGGAGGAGCATCTCCTATAAGCACTACTCTCGTCACTTTCTCTTTTTCTTTGTATGCAAGCTCCAATGCGTCTTCTACAGCCTCTGGGTCATCTCCTCCCCCGTTACACACGATCCTGCTTATGAAATCAATAAGTGGCGTAGCTTCACTATGCCACCCAGATTGTTCGAAAAGTCTATCTGCATCACAATAGTCCCGATATGCAACACATTTTAATTTTACATTTCCCACTTTGGTTATTCTATTAACCATCTCACTCATGATTTCTCTAGTCTCGCTCCAGAAGCGTTTCATTGATCCTGTAGCATCAAATAAAAAAATAGTCGATGATTCTCCCTTTGAAGGTGAATAGCCTATTCCATTATCACCGCTCTTGGTTGCCTTTTGTTCCTTTGATTCCTTTATTTCTTTTTTTATAGATTCAAGTTTTTTTAATATATCGCTTTCTACTGTCATGCAAAGCCTCCTCTTTTTCTATCATTGGTCAGTCTTATGACTTATATCTTATTTCTTGACTTATATCTTATTTCTTGACTTATATCTTATTTCTTGACTTATATCTTATTCCTCATATGTAATACCAATTGACTTTTTTTCTTTTATTGACAATTTTTCTATCTTAGATAGGTCAAATCTTCGTCTTTCTGCCCATTCTTTGTTTCTTCTATCTGACTGGACATGGATTGTTGGATTGTATTTTATGCGGATTCTGTCGTACTCAGTCTTATCACCATTTGTCTTTTTGAAATGCTCTAAGAAGGCTTCATAGTAATACTCATCTTCCGTATTTTCAATCTCTCTTTTTAATTCTTCTCTAATATTTAATACCACTTTATCTGCTTCAGTATTGATGAATAATACATCTCCAGGTTTTGTCATTTTCAACTCTTCTATCTCTTGAATAAAGATCTCTTTTTTCAATTTTTCCTTTATAAATAGTTTGAAAGGATTTTTCTTCACAGCATCTTCCAATTCGCTCCATGTCTTTTCTAGTTCATCTCTTGCCTTCTTTATTTCTATCTGCTGCGTCTCCATGTCTTTTATTTTACACGTTGTATCATCTTGTATTTTCTGTAGCCCTTTGTGTTGTTTTTTCAATTCTTTCTGCTGTCTCTGCGTTTCATAATTTCGTCTTTCCAACTCTTCATTTTGAACTATCAAATCTTCCTTTCTTCTTCTCAACTCTTCATCGTATTGACTTAACCTTTCTCTTTCAACATGAAAGGATTTCTGTTGTTCCTCAAATCGGGTTCTTTTCATATCTAACGCTTTCTGAGCGTCGCTTAAGTCTTCCCATTCTTGTCTCACGTTTATATGCGAAGACCATCTACCAATGGCTATACTCACAATACTACCAGGTATCGCTATGAGCAAAGATATAGATGGCGTATTTTGCAGCGGTAAAGTCGAATATGTAAACACATATGGCAAAATTGTCCAGAAAAAGAGCCAAAATATTCCAAAAAGTTGAATCTTCAACCCTTCTCTTCTCCTATCTTCTACGTTGCAAGATCTCATGCGTTCTACCCCGGAATAGAGTAAAATACATGTTCCTGGCATATTTATCAGTAAAGACGCCAGAAAAAGGACAGCGCCTCTATTGCCATTATACTTGAGTACAAAAAATGAATCAATAACAACAGACATGACCAAAACTGATACAAACCATACAAAACCAAATTTGATAAGTACTTTCCCTTCTTGAGTCAAGAAATTCACCTCTTCCTAGGTTTCATTATGAACATACGTTGATACCATAGTTACTTTGACATCAATGCTCTGTCTTTATCCGCCTTGTCTTTCATGGCCATCAGAGCTTTGTTTGATATTCTGGTAGGACTATCAATATCTGCCTCTACAACCTTTCCTGTACTTAATATCTTTGCAAAAACTTGAAGTGTATTGTCCATGGCATATCTAAATGTTACCTCAACTTTTTCTGTACCTTTAGGAGCAGGTGGGATCTCAGAAACTATAAGCTCTCCTAGATAATGATTATCTGCTGCCTTTTCCTTTTCTCCCTCATATACCATGACATGTGCAGTAGACTGATTTTCTTCGCAGGTAGAATAAGTTTCCTCGCCTGCTGCCGGAAGGTGAGAGTCTTTTTCTATTATAATGGAGAACATGCCAGGCTCTCCGTTAATTATTGCATCTACACCTAGCGCGTGGGAAGCAACAATCTCTCCAGGTCCCATAAGGTTCAATATCTTCTTGCGTTTTTCTTTTTCTTCTTCAGTCTTTGGCTCAAACAATATTGTTGCATAGATAGCAGCCCCTCTTGCTATTGCCAAATCCGGGTCGAACAGTAGTATTTTCTTATCAGGAAACAGTTCTTTTATTGCACTGTTTACAGCAGGAATTCTTGAACAACCACCAACCATTACTATTTTGTCTAGTTCATCAATATCTACTCCTGCATTCTTGTATGTTCTTTGGACTATCTCTACTGTTTTCTCAACAAGATCCTTTGTTAACTCGTTAAACTTTTCTCTTGTCAATGTCTTCTTTATGTCCAATCGCCTATCTGGGACAATGAAGGGAATATGTATCTCAGTACTTGTGCTGCTTGAGAGAGCATTTTTGGCAATCTCAGCCTTTTCTGCAATTCTTTGCATAGCCTCCTTGTCTTCTCTCAAGTCTACATCATTATCTGTTTTAAATTCTTCCACAAGGTAGTTTATTATTCTGTTATCAAAATCATTCCCTCCCAACAATCTTTCACCATCATTTGTCACTACATTGAAGATTCCCTCTACTATCTTTAATATTGTGACATCAAAAGTCCCTCCTCCAAGATCAAATACAAGAATCTTCCCTTCTTCGAGATGCCTATCCAGGCCAAATGCCACAGCGGCACAATCTGGTTCATTCTTTATTTCTATTGATGCACTATCCCATCCTGCGATGATTGCAGCATTTCTTGTTGCCTTTCGTTCACCGTCTCTGAAATATGCTGGTACAGATATTACAACGTTCTCAACCACCTCTCCGAGAGAGTCTTCAGCATCTTTCTTTAGTTTCATTAAAATTCTTGCAGATATCTCTTCTGGAGTATATTCTTCTCCGCGTATGCTGAGCTTGAAATCTTTCCCCATCATTCTTTTTATCGAATTGATGGTATTGTCTGGATTTATGACTGCCTGATTTTTTGCTATGGTTCCTACTATTAGTTCAACATTTCCATCTTCCTTTTCTCTCCATGTTACTACTGACGGAGTAGTAGTATCTCCTTCTTTGTTATTTATTACTTTTGGCGTTCCGTCTATATCTACATAAGCCATCGCTGAGTATGTAGTTCCTAAGTCTATTCCTATTGTTCTGACCATTTAATCACCTTTTTTCTTGATATTCGGCATTATATACCCTTTATTATTTTCATCTTTTTTCTTGATATTCGGCATTATATACCCTTTATTATTTTCATCTTTTTTCTTGATATTCGGCATTATATACCCTTTATTATTTTCATCTTTTTTATTTTGTTCATCATTATCCGTTTTTCCAAAAATCTTATTTTTGATATACTCAATTATGTCTTGAATGACATTTTTATTAGCTTCAACTTGAGTCTTAATGTTTGCTTTATTAGCTTCAACTTGAGTCTTAATGTTTGCTTTATTAGCTTCAACTTGAGTCTTAATGTTTGCTTTAGTGTCCAATTTTGTATCTACTTTATTAGCTTCAACTTGATTCTTAATGTTTGCTTTAGTGTCCAATTTTGTATCTACTTTATTAGCTTCAACTTGATTCTTAATGTTTGCTTTAGTGTCCAATTTTGTATCTACTTTAGCATCTACTTCGGTATTGTCTTCAACCTTAATGTCACTCTTTGAGACTACCACATCAGCATAATTTATCACCTTTCCGGATTTGAACATACAGCCTATTTTCTTGATATCAACTATCTTATTCCCAGGGAATTTATCAGTCTCTATTGTTTTTACTGCACAACATTTTTTATCATCAAAATTGTCTCCAATAGACGGATTAATAATATCAACACTCTCATTTTTGATAATGTTATATATATCCTCTTTTATCTTTCCTATGTCGCCTACTGTATAATTTGCATCCTTATCTCTATATTTGCTTAGTTCGTCTATACTGTAAAGAGTACTCATCAAACTTTTTATTACTCTTTCGTTGGCACGTTCTTTGGATTCTATTTTTTCTTTTTCCGTTCTTTGTTTAAATCCTTGCAAATCATTGTGCAACTTCTCATTGTCTGACCTGTACTTATTAGCTACCGTTGCTGTTCTTTCGGCTATACCCTTTGCACCAATATCTATACTTATCTTTAGCTCGTCCATAATTATTTTCAAATCATCTATATTTCCATTGAGTTTTTTGGCAAAATCAGTGGTATAGTCTGGTGCGGAATTGTCTTTGCACATTTCTTCTCTTTCTTCTATTATCATATTAGAACACTCTATTTCCTTTCTCATATATGATATATCGGTTTCTTTCTCACTCATATTGGAAAGTACGCCAACTGTCAACAAAAGTAGACACGTTGCATATAGCAAGATTAGAATATAAAAATTTGGATAATTCCAACCATTCGGATATGATGCAAAAAGCAATATTGCCAATACCAAAGATGCCACTAATTCTATGATTAGAATCCCACTATTTCCGACAAAATTTTTGTCTGTCCATTCGTCATAGTTTCCATTGGTATCTTTAATGTAATTTCCATTGGCATCTTTAATGTAATTTCCATCTGTTCCTTGAACGCAATTTCCATCTGTTCCTTGAACGCAATTTCCATCTGTTCCTTGAACATAACTCCCATCTGTTCCTTGAACATAACTCCCAACTGTTCCTTGAACATAATTCCCAACTGTTCCTATGGTGTAATTTTCAATGGTATCTTCTGGCATCATACATGTTGGCAATTTTTGAGGTCGTAACAAAATACCTATTCCAGCAAGTATAAAAGGGACTCCTATCTCGATCATTGTCACTACATATACCTCATTGTCAGAAATTGATGCAAAGTCTAGTCGCCAAATAGTTGATAGTATTACAGATGTAATACATAAAACGGCACCCATTATGAACATTCCGGCACCTAACCGGTTTATTCTCCATAAGTTTTTTACTGTAGTTACAGGATTGTTAGTCATAATTTCTTCCTCGTTTTGATACGTAAAATTATCATATCTAATTTGTACCTCAATCTTGCACAAATTCTATTCCTAGGTCGTTACAAATATTTTTTCTATTTTCCATTAACCAAGTATTAACCACTATGTTATTTTCTTCTCTAAACTCTAGGGAATATAATATCTTTTCTACAAATTCTCTTAGCTGTTCTTCACTCATATTTGAAACAGTTTTCATAAATTTTTCTGTATCCATATAGCACGACTTATACTCGTCGTTTTCCATCCTAGTTAATAGCTCATATAATATCTCATTTTGGATGAGAGGATACGCCATGTATGTCCCAATCTGACCTAGACTGATAAAAAAGTCTTTACTCCTCTTATTTTTTGCCAATAGTTCTATTGCTGCCAATAATTCTCTTGCTCTTTCAGGAATATTTTCTTCACTGTCAGAATTTTCTCTTTTTTCCTTTCTTTGTTCTTCTCTATGTCTAAGAATCATATTAGCAGATCTTTCTAATCCTATATAAGGACTATAACTGACTACCCCCAACTCTATCAAAACTTTCAAACTATCTACATCTTTTCCATTGAAAATAACTATATTGTTCTCAATGTAATACTCTTTCTCATCGTTACAAAAATATACAAATATATTAGTTCCATCTTCAGTTTTGATACAATATATATCTATACCTTCTAAATTTAATTTGTTAAAGTCAACCCTTTCCTTTAGCCTAATTTCTTTATCTGGAATCCTGTCCAAAGAACCATGGTCTGCAGATATTTCCTCAATATTTTGTAGCAAATTCTTCAAGAATGTCCTATCTTTTAATTTTCCATCATTTTCCAACAATATTCTTTCTTCCTTTCTAATATTTTTCAATTTCGATATAGCGTTATTTGGAGTATCGAATAAAATTTCGACATTGAATAAACTTTCAGGATTATCTACCATTAGATGTAGATCTTTTTGACACGTAGTTCCTATGAGGACTTCTCCTATCAATATCTGCTCCACAATACTACGATGAACATTGTACATTTTTCTTATATACCCACTCAAGTGACTGTTCCTTATGGAACCACATTCCGCTTGTTTGGTTGAAACAAACACACAGTTGTTCCTCAGATAACCATTTCCTAACTCTCCAGCTTTCTCTATAGAAAAACCTTCGATGTCGACACAAATTTTTTTATTCAAACCTTCGATCCTGTTCAAACATTTTTCATATTTTCTTATTTCAGCCTCGGAGAGAGGACAAGTTTTTTTATTTTCCAAAATCAATTGTTTTGAATCTTTTCTTGGAGTTCTAAATTGACGATATTGTAAAGATATTGTTCTGTCAGCAACAGATAGTCCACTGTCTTCTTCATGTAATTGAATCACTATATCAATTCCTACTTTTTCCATTTATAGACAATCCCATCATTTTTAGATTATCTTCTCCGCATAATATAGAGTTCACATTATCCACCAAAGATTCTATTATATTTTCGCAATATACTTCTTTTATTAATTTCTTTCCACTAATATTCTGTAATTCTCTTATTAGTCTGTTGCTTTTTTCTCCGTTTCCATATGCGAAAGGTATTACCTCTGTAACAAGCCCGGCATTTCTATAGTTAATCAATTTGGCAAAAAAAGCGTCACTACCTGTTCTTCCTTTGTATATAATGTTTTCTAATGAAGATTGGTTTTCTTCACCGTCACTAACTATCATAAGATATGTATATGGAAAGAATATACGGCTTTCATCTAACAAATTATGTCTTCTTCCAGAAACTTCTACTCCTGACCATATTTCATCTAGAAAGTAGTTGACAGTATCATAAAGAGGTGTGCCCCCTCCTGTAATTATACCATTTACCTTCTTTGTAGCCATATCTCTTATTGACTCTGTGTATCTTCTCCCAAATGGAATTATATCTTCATGATTCATTCTGAGATCCCCATCAAAAATGATTAGAACAACATCAATATTCCTGTTCACAGGTATCATCTCTAATACTTTTATAACAGCTCTTTTAGCATTCGACAATCTGTCTCCATTCATCGAACCTGAATTATCTAGACATATGCCAATAACTTTCTTTCTTGATGGACTTACTATAATATCTCCATGACAATGATTACAGTATAATTTTCTATCTGTTCCATGAGAACACACCTCAATCTGATACATTTTTCCATATCTCTGCCCTTCAAGGGAATCAATATTCTCTTTTCTTTCTGTACCTATTTTCAGGTCTTCATCGGTAATTTGTTCAATTTCTTCTTGGGCGCTTATATATAATTCATTGTAAGATACCAAAGGGCCAATACGAAAACCTTCTGTTATTGTAGCTGTCATCTCGCATCTTATTGAAAACTTTCTCCTAGCAGGTATTATTTGTCCGTCCAAGCATATTCTATCAACAGTATATTGTATTCTCGCATTAGGAACAAAACTATCAATATCTATCTCTGTATCTATTACTTTTTCTTCCCTTTTCGCATCTTCCAATAATTTTAATCTTGTCAGTAATGTAGCTGTGATTGGACCACCTATAAAAGCGTACTTAATCAAATTTTTGGCATATTCTTCTATTGCCTTATCTCCACCATCTATATATATCTGTCTCACAACTCTTTCGTCTGTGATAAAAAAGGCACTTACAGTATCTACATCCCTTCCAAACAAGTCTTTAGCTACATTTTTTGCATCGTCTGCTATTGGCAACTGATATCTTGCCAATATCTCATCTTTTACATTAAGCCAATATTTTTTTCTTGTCTCTTTTTCAAGTTTTTCAACCTTCTGTCTTTCAAGTTTTTCAACATTATGTTTTTCAAGTTTTTCAACATTATGTTTTTCAATTCTTGCATCTTTTCTATCTATATTTTCTAATTTCTCTTTCTTTTCACATAAAAATTCGCTTATAGAATCATTTATATCTTTGAACAATCCCATTCAGTATCATCTTTTAACCAAAATTAACACGTAAAGTCTTGCTATGTCCCATCTTCTCAACTCTCCTTGTCCAT
>Ga0187886_1002083_pt1 | contig 16623 bp, 17 predicted proteins | sample June2016WEW_20_1_FD_133001 | JGI IMG/M metagenome (GOLD analysis project Ga0187886, IMG submission 133001) | Peatland microbial communities from SPRUCE experiment site at the Marcell Experimental Forest, Minnesota, USA - June2016WEW_20_150 | ecosystem: Environmental > Terrestrial > Soil >... | reverse complement strand
CGTCTGCGGCGACGCTCCCTCCTTACCAACCCATATTGTTGGTTTCTCTAAGGTTAGCACACGTTTCATTCGATTTTTCGCCTTGGACGATATCATGTTTCCTCCCGTTCCTTCAGTCCTGGTTAAACCATTTACACAGCGCGCGCGTAGTGATTGGATAAGACCAATGAGCACTTTATAGACTCAAGAACGAATTTCTCTATCTTCTGTTGATCGCCTTTGACAGTAAGATCTGAATAAACTGTATCTCTGCAGGCGTGGCCAGCCAGTCTTTGCATAAATTAGTTTTTCTGGATTTTTCCTCAGCCAGTTCATCATATGGAAGAAGCTCTTTGCCTTTTTCTCGTCTCTTTCTTTTACTGGCTCATAACCCAAGTTTCTGATTTCGTCAAGGTATGCTATCTCCGTCAGCCTCTGCGGCTCCCCGGTGACTGTGATTCTGTCGACTTGACTGCCGCCATACATCTCTCTTAAATGATCTACCGCTTCGTCGAAGATGTAGCCTCTGCAGATTTGAATTTGTTCGTCTTTCTTGATTTGGAGTTTGCTCAGCAGTTGAAACACGACTGTCGAAGCCTGCTTCAGATACTCTTTTGATCGGAATCGCGGATATCTGAAGTATTTAACATCCAAGATATCGTATCTGAATTCCTGAGTCTCGCAGCGAAAGGCTCCTATGACCACGCCAAAAAGTAGGTCGCCTATGCCTGCATCGTCAACAATTATTGTCAGCTAACCCCATCCCCTTGTGTAAGAGATAAATGAACCATACGCACATCTGTGAAAACGCCTCATATGTGCCTTATATTGTTTGTTTCTCGGATTTCTTGTCCCTCATGCACACGTGATATATTATTCTCCCAAAAAAGATCGAAGATTGTCCAAATCATGAAAGCCTGATGGGGTGGCTTAGGTCAAAGCCCACGTTTGAACTGTGAGTTTCATGTCCATTGTTTTCCGTAGTTGCCTGCTATATCAAAGCGTCGTAGATGCGCGCGCAATCTGCACTAAAGTTAATATTCTTAGCCTCCCCATTGTCGATTTGGCCAAAGTGCTAACTATTGCTCTCTTGGACAAGTAGACTTCGGTATCGGTGGCACTCGGCTGAGTTGATGACAATAATTACTTCGAGAAATCGAGGCAGACCACGGAAGCATGGCTGGACAGAATTCGCGAATGTGGAGCATGATTCTTCACTTGAAGCTCAATACCTAAGATGGGCAAGTGTCAACAATCATGCACTAGCTAAATGTGCACATGATGGCTGCCCACAATGCGCAGGAAAAAGTTTCAGACTTAGGCATGACGTGAAATTCAACAACATACGGTTCTATTGCCCAAACTGCCGTTTTGAAACGTCATTTCACATAATAAACCCAAAACAAAGCCTTCGCTCAATTGAAGTCTACGATGAAAAAGGCAATTTTGTTGGCACAAAGAACATTGACGATTACCATGAAAAAACTAGTCGAGAGAACGCTGACTCGCGAGTGATGATTTCTGAGCAAAAACTGGACTTGGGCGGCGAATGGTTCGACGGTGTCTCAGGCACCAATTCACAGTCTCGACACTTGACCCATGAGGAAGTACGGAAACGAATTGAGGACCGCAAGATGAAGAGACTCATGGAAGCTAACGCTGATGAGATGGAAAGCATTGAACAAGATGAGCGGGGATCATTCTTCAAAGACGAGTTTCATGGAGACAATGTTACAGACTGATTTTCTGTAATATAGTATGAGGAAGAGCAGAAGCAACATTACTTTTCGAACATCAACAATTGCGCGCGCTTCTGTGCAGGCAAGATTTAACTTCCAACTTTGACTATTCGAAATGGCGATTTTGTTGAGCATGGGAAGTGCTAAGAAGAAACCGATGACAAAAAAGGAAAGGGAAGAGAGAAGAAAGAAGCACAAGGAGAAACGCTTGAAGAAGTAGTCTCAATCGTTGCGCATTATTCATTCTCAGCGAGCGCTGTTATTGAAGTTTTGCGCCACATTTTGGGCACTTAAGAGGATAGTTTTCTTTGCTTATCATTTTCACTCCGCAGCCGAAGCAGATGCAAATCTTGCATACTGGGCAATGGTAGTTTGCACCTTGAATGCGGTTGCCGCGCATGCTGCAAGGCTTGGTTAAGCAGTTATCAGACATCTGTTCCCCCCCAGTGGAATGGAGATTTGCCACAATAAAGAACGCATGGTTTGAAGGTTAAAAGAAGTCTGGTCATGCAACATTCTTGAGAAATGGAGAGAGTGGAGTAGAAGTGAACTACTTTCTAACTTGAATTAGCTCGTCTCTAACCGCCTCTGCCACGAACTCGGCTCAACTGAGGTATCCTAGAAAATCCTTATCAAGTATTTTGTAGCGCGCGGGGTTTGAGTGTGGTCACCGGCGAGTATGGGACGGACGCAACCTCTTCAGGGAGAGAAAATGGAAAGTGCCCACCTAAACGGAAAATGTATCTGCCTAAGGCTTTATAAAGGGTATATAAGCACTTCAGTAATAAGAAGTGGATTTCCATGCCGAAGAGCACGGCCATAATAAAGATTGAGAACGTTGTTGCTTCTGCCACGCTGAACCAGAAGGTTGACTTGAACGCTATCGTCAAGAGTTATCCAGGCGTCGAGTACCGTCCAGAACAGTTCCCCGGCCTAGTGTATAGGCTCAAGAAGCCGAAGACGGCTACTCTGATCTTCAACTCTGGGAAAATGGTCTGCACAGGTGCAAAATCGGAACAGGAATCGCGCAGGGCAGTCATGAAAGTGATCAAAGAGTTGAAGAAGGGCGGAATAATCATCATCAGCAAGCCGGAGTTGAAGATTCAGAACATCGTTGCTTCCGGAATCCTCGGAGGAATGATAGACCTGGAGAAGGCTGCGTACACTCTTGGAAAGACGATGTACGAACCGGAACAGTTTCCAGGCCTGATATACAGGATGGACGAGCCCAAAGTTGTCATACTGTTGTTTGCAAGCGGGAAGCTTGTCTGCACTGGAGCGAAAAAAGAACAGGATGTTTACGACGCTGTGCACAAGCTCCATGGGATATTGGAGGAGCAAACCCTAATTTTCTATGAATAGACTTCTTTCCTTCCATTCTGACCTATGTATCTGTCTTTCTCTATCCTTTCTTGACCTGCTTCAAGATGGTCTTCAGCTGATCCTGATCAATCGTTCCTAGCTCGTGCAGGGTACTGACTATTTCAGTGATGTTGAGCAGCGCATGAAGCTTCACGCCGGTCTTTGCAAGCTTTTCTCTTCCGCCTTCCTGCCTGTCTATGAGCACAACAGCGTCGGTCACCACGCCCCCTTCTGCCATTATGGCCCTTTCCGCCTTCTGTAAAGACAAGCCGGTTGTTACAAGGTCGTCCATCAACAGAACGCGGTTTCCAGGAGCAATTATTCCTTCTATCCTCCTCTCTCTTCCGTGAAAGCGCGCACCTTTTCGAACATACAGAAACGGTTTCTTCAAGTTGAAGGCAACTACTGATGCAAAGGGTATCCCCGCAACCGGTATCCCTGCTATCCTATCGACATTGCCCAATCCGATTTCGCTCCTTATGAACTCCACGAAGCAGTCGCAGATTTTCTCAAAGGCGTCAGGAAAGCTCGGGATGATTCTGAGATCTATGTAGTACGGACTCATCTTTCCGCTTGTGAGCTTGAAAGCGCCAAACTTCAAGGCCCCTATCCTATCCAGAACCTTGCTGATCTCAACCTTCATGCCTTCGCTCTTTCTTTCAGTAGGCAATGTTTCACACCTTCTTAGTAACCTGGTAGATCTTCCCCGTCTCAGGTATCAGACACGTCGTCTTCGGCAGTTCCTTTTTCAGAAGCTCAGCGAACTCCTTCTGCTCCGATACTGAGCTGGTGTGGTAGGGCGCTGCCACTTTAGGCTTGGTCAACCTGACGATGTCAACACCGCTTGCAGGCGAAGCGCCGGGCGCGATGCCCACAGTGCAGAAAACTAGGTCCAACTTCTCTCTGTCGCCGATTGCTACCATCTCAGGAAAAGGAAGACTGTCCGCTGTGTGGAAAACTTTCACGCCATCCTCACTTGTTATTACAAAAGACACTGGCGTCGCCGCCGGAGGATGATTGCTTCTCTCAACCTTCACAGAGACGTCGCCAAGCTTAACTTCAGAGCCAGGTTGCACTTCGTGAAGCTTTTCCGGGGGAATAGCGTTCCGCAGTCTTCTGGCAGATGTGGGGTCAGCGACTACCATGCACTGCGTCAGCTTGTGGATCTCTGCCACCAGCGGTTGGTCTAGATGGTCGTAGTGCTCGTGGGTAACTAGGACTGCATCAACATTCCTGAAGTCTCGCGCCTTAACATCAACAGGGTCTACGACAAGCGTCTTCGAAGGCGTCTTAACAGTGACCCCAGCATATCGGTTAAACCACACGAACAAGATCTCGCTTTTAGACGGGTTCTCCGAGATGGACATTATCATTTCCTCAAAGCTGATAATTACAACGTTTGAGTCTTAAGAATCTATGCTAATGCCAAATTATCAGGAACGCCTGCGCGCAGACTTTCTATGAGAACGGGCCTGCCGCATTTTTATCGTCCTTAACAAGGCTTAATAGCTTCTGGCTAGGTTTTTCAGTATTCAAGTGATGCTGCATGGTTGACGCTTGGCTGCCTTATGGAAAATCGATGGTCTGCGTGAGGATTCCAGCACAGAACTTTTTAGGTTCAATAGAACCGAGAGAGAAACCGGGCGTATCAGACACTCGAGCTGAGGTTGAAGGGGCCCTGAAACAGCCTATTGGTTCGAAGAGGCTCGTTGAAATCGCTAAACCCGAAAGCCGGGTGGCAATAGTTGTAGATGATGTGACTAGGCCGGCTCCAAGTTACCTCATGGTTCCACCGATACTTGATGAGCTGGACGCTGCGGGAGTGAAGCCCGAGAATGTGACGGTTGTTTTTGCCTGCGGGTCCCACAGGCCTGTTACGCGTGAGGAAGCGCTCGGGCTTTTAGGTGAAGCTGTTCTCAACCGTGTGAAGACGGTGAGTCACGACTGTAAGGCTCAAGACTTGGTTCACGTGGGAACAACTCATAAGCACGGAACAAAGGTGTACTTGAACCGGACTTTCGCGGAGGCAGATGTCAGAATCTTGACAGGAGACGTGTGTCTCCATTACTTTGCTGGCTACGGCGGTGGGAGAAAAAGCATCCTGCCGGGACTTTCGGGTGAGGAAACGATAAAGCACAATCATGCCATGCTCTTGGACGCCCATGCGAAAACCGGCGTACTCAATGAAAACCCAGTCAGCGAGGACATGGCGGAGGCTGCAAAAATGGTCAGAGTCGATTTTGCGTTGAACGCTGTCATCAACAGCAAGCACGAGCTTGTCAAGGCTTTTTCAGGAGACCTCGATCAAGTGTTTTCCGAGGGTGTTAAGCTTGTCGACGAGATGTACCGTGTGCAGGTGGAGCGCCGCGCAGACGTCGTTGTCGTCAGCCCTGGGGGGAATCCTGCAGACCTGAACCTCTTCCAAGCCTACAAGGCGGTGGACAACGCTTTGGAAGCTGTTAAGCGTGGCGGCGTCATCGTTTTGGTCGCTGAACTTCCAGAAGGTCATGGAAACCAGGATTTCTACGATTGGATGGTTAAGTTCAAGGATTTGAAAGCCATGGAGAGCGAAGTCAAGCGCAACTTTGTCATGGGCGGAGCCAAGGCCTACTACTACACGAAGGCTTTGCAGAAGGCTCAGATAATTCTCGTTTCCTCAATGCCAGACTATTATGCTGCGACGGTTTTCAAACTGAAGACCGCAAGGGCCGTAAACGATGCCCTCAATCAAGCCTTGACGATCGCTGGGAAGAATGCCAAGGTCTGGACCATGCCCTATGGAAATTACACGTTGCCAGAGGTCAGAGCGGTCGCCGAAGAGGGCCATTAGAATGAGATTGTTGAAACCGCCAAGGCTTAATCGCGGCGACACCTTTGGCGTAGTTGCTCCTTCTTATCCTGTTGCTCCCTTTCAGAAGCTCTACGATCAGGGAATCAGAAATCTGAAAAGCTTTGGCTTCAAAGTGAAGGAAGGCAAGACTGTGAAGCTTGAGCACATGGGTTACATGGCGGGAACAGACGCTCAGAGAGCCGAGGACATCAACAAGATGTTTGCGGACAAAGAGGTCAAAGCCATCGTCTGTGCCATAGGAGGACAGGTTGCGATTCGAACTCTACGCTATCTGGATTTCGATTTGATAAAGGCCAACCCTAAGATTTTCTCAGGCATGAGCGACATCACAACCTTTCACGTTGCCTTTCTTGCAAAGACGGGTCTCAGCGGCCTTCACCAGTCAGATGTCATTTTTGGCTTCGGAGCAGACCTGAAAAGCTTGGAAGCCAGTTACGAAATGGGGCTTTTTATGAAAATCACCGAAAACGCGGAGCCTCTGGGACTGCTACCCAAGTTCACGCCGTGGGAAGTTTGGCGCGAAGGCAAGGCTGAAGCTAGGCTTTTCGGCGGAAACATCCCGTCATTGCAAACGTTGCTTTCAACTCCTTACTTCCCAAAAATCGATCAGCCGGTTATCCTCTTCTGGGAATGCACGGCGAAGCCGCTTGAAAAGATAGACCAGGACCTGACTCAGTTCAGGGAAGCTGGCTTGTTTGAAAAGACGAGCGGCATGCTCATCGGCAAGATCAGGGGCGAGGAGCCCAACCAGCCTGGCACGATAAGGGACATGACCGAAGAAGTCAAGAAAGTGATCCTGGACATAGCTGAAGAATTTGATTTTCCCATCATCGCAAGCATGGATTTCGGTCACTACACGGCTAACCTGCCGTTGCCGTTTGGGCTCAAGGTGAGCATGAACACGGAAGGGGCAAGAGTCCGGATAAACGAGTCCTACGTGAACTAGCTTTAACGTGGGAAAAGCGTTTAAGCTACGTTGAAGTCTAGGCTTTAAGGTTTACTGGAGTCGAAGGACTTGCAGGGCACGTACAAACTGCGGAAATTCGGTGTGAACGACTTGGCAAGCGTCACGCACATCAATGAGCTGTGTCTTCCAGAAAACTACACCGACATCTTCTTCGTAGACTTGTACCGCAGGTTCCCTGAAACCTTTATCGTCGCAGAAGAAGATGACAAAGTCATTGGATACATCATGTGCAGGGTTGAGGTTGGCTTTTCAAACTTCGGCCTCAGCGGCTTCGTCAAGAAGGCACACATCGTTTCCGTTGCCGTTGTGCCTGAACACAGGCGCAAGGGCATAGGAGAGGCTCTGGTAGCCCAAGCCATGGAGGGCATGCGAGCCTACAGCGCGAAGCAGTGCTATTTGGAAGTGAGAGTGACCAATGAAGAGGCAGTTGCTCTGTACAAGAAGCTGGGTTTCGAAGTCACCCGCACGGTTCACGGGTACTACGCAGACGGGGAAGACGCCTTCGTGATGAGCCGTGACATACAGTCGAAAAACAAGTGAGCATGCCTAGACGAGCACGGGCTCCGCTCTTTCACTCACAAAGTTAATTGCCTGCAGAACAGACTTTGCCAGTCCTAGCAGCCCCAGCAGCATCGAAATGACGAGAAACAGTCGAAGGTCAACGATCAGATTCACGTTTCCAACGGCGTACTCGAAGATTCCCGAGTTCAGGAAGAAGACCAGATAAATCATGACAAACAGGGCTTTTGCCGCGTTGAAAACATGCTGAAAAAGCGTGCCTGAAGCCAAATCGCTGATGATCATCAGCACGACGTAGACTATGATGAAGGTTTGGAACATCTGCTGCAAGCCGGGGACCATCGATGAAACCGGCGCTAAAAACTGAATCAGAACGGTATAAACCACGATTACTATCGTAGCCTTGACTGCGGCTTTAACGACTTTGAGCACGTTTTTCCAAATTCTTCCTTTGGCCCGGTTTTCTTCAGTCACCATGAGCGGCGATCTCCTGTCCATAATTGAAAAAAGTCGTAACGAAAAAGACTTCAAAACGTACGACGGGCCCTGCTGCTGACGGGACATAGACTTCAAGGTTTCCAGCGAACGGTGAATCTTGAGCCACTTGGATGCTAGTTTGACCTTGGCCAATCAGCTCACTAACATTGCTGTACGCGCGCAGCCACACTGCACCCGTCAGGTCAAAGAATGCGTGGTTCTCAAAGCTCAGTGGAACGGTGGCCATGGAATAAGTGGCGTTGAACATGGCGAGCTGAGGCGTTCCCAGCGCCAAATTGTAAAGCGGAGCTCCCCACTGCATAGAAGAGTTCGATGAGACCTGCACCGGGATCACTCCCGCGGCCAGCATGCTTAGCCTCGTGTTTGTTGTGAGGTCAGTGTCGTTGTTCAAGAGGCTTTGATGAGTTTGCAGCAGGTCAGTGACGTTCAGCCTCACGTCTTGAGTGACGTTTATCGTCTGGCCTTGACCTATTACAGGTATGAATATTGATCCTCCTGCGACCGCTGAGCCATTTTCATCTAGGAAGCTTCTGGAGATGTTGAAATCAGCTATCTCGTAGAGACCGGTGTTGACGACAGACACTGGAAAAGAAAACAGCAATTCATGGTCTTCTGTCATGCTGGTCTGCGGCTGTCCGAGGCTAACCTGAAAGTCTTTCATAGAATAGATTGCGGATGCAGAGAAGATGATGAGAAAAATCCAGAAGGCAGAGGTAGCTATGCCTATGATTCGGATAGGTACTCTCATGATTGGCTGTTCTCCGGTGTTAGGCAATCCGTCAGACAAAGGATGCTGTTGGAGAAACTCACTTCTTCTCTTTCTGATTCTGCTGTGACTCTTGCTTTGGTTCTTGTGGCTTCTGCTGTGTCTGCGGCACTTTTTCTGGTGTTAGGACCATGATCTCTGCTTCGTACGGCTTGGTTTCGGCTTTAGGTTCTGGCTTCGTTTCCTGCTGCTTGGTTTCAGCCTGCGATTTTTCTGTCTTGGGTTTCGTAGCAGGCTGTGGCGTTTCTTTAACTATTGTCAGTTCTTCCGTGAGAACTGCTGGTGTTTGACGCGCTTGTGAAATTATTGTAACTCCTCTTATGGTGAGAAGTGAGCCTATCCAGCCCATCACGCCTAGGTACATTATGCTTATGCACGTTGAGATCAGTGGAGCAAGAGTTGCGCCGAATGTGCTTGCGAGGTCGCTGGAAGTCCGTATTGACAAGCCTTGAGTTAGAAAGCCGTAAGCGCTGAAGAAAGTGAACATCAGTAGGGCTACCCCTATCATGAGCACGGTCATCGCGGACAGGGCCATTTTATCCCTGAAAGTCTTGAACATTTCTTGTTTCCCGATTTTAGTCGGGCCTGTGTAATATTAAATCTTCTGATACACTAAACATAATCTTGAATCCATATCAAAGAAACTGAACAGCGTTATAAAAAATAGTAGAAAAATGGTGGCTGAAACTACGGCGTTATGCCAAGTTTCTGATAGATTCTCTGCTTGCTCTCCTCCACACTCTTCTGCACGTCTGCGAACAGGTTGTTTCCGTGTGAGTCGATGGCGACTGCCAGCGGCCCGAATTCTTCAGCTTCGAAGATCCACATGGCTTCGGGCATTCCCAAGTCGAACCATTCCACGCTTTTGATGCTCTTTATTGCCTTAGCGGCTAGCACTGCGGCTCCACCCGTAAACGCACCGTAGACAGCACCGTACTTTGCCATCGCGTCTGTTGTCCTCTTTCCCATACCGCCCTTGCCGATGACCACTCTGACTTTGAAGTCTTTGATGAACTCGTCTTCGAAGATGTCCATCCGCGTGCTCGTCGTCGGGCCCGCGGCTACTGCTACCCACTTGTCCCCTTCTTTAGCTACAACGGGTCCGCAGTGAAACACAGCCAAGCCTTCAAGGCTGACTGGCAGGGGTTTGCCTTCCTTGAAGTATTCCAGAGCTCTTCTGTGAGCCTGATCTCTGGCGGTCACTATGGTTCCAGTCACGTAGAGCACATCGTTGACTTTGAGTTTGCGAATTTGCTCCTCCGAGATCGGAGTCTTAAGCTTGTAAACTGTCATCTTTTCACCTCACCACTCCAGTTTGTGCGTTAAATACTCGACGTTTCCGTCTGCGCTTATCCTTGCCGTCGCGCGTCTTGAGGCCCAGCAGTTGAAAGCGACGGCAACTGGGAAAGACGCTGGGTGTCTGAAAGCGTAGTCGACGTGCACGCCGAGGACTGTTGTTTTTCCGCCGAGGCCCATCGGGCCTATCCCAGTCATGTTTGCGGCCTCAAAGATCTCTTTCTCAAGCTTGGCGATTTCTGGCTCCGGGTTGTGTTCAGTGAGAGGTCTGAGCAGGGCTTTCTTGGCCAGTTTCATCGACGTGTCGGCTCCGCCGCCCATCGCAACTCCCAGTATGTTCGGGGGACAGGGCTGAGCTCCAGCCTTTATCACGGCGTCCACCACAAACTTCTTCAAACCCTTGATTCCTTCGCCGGGAACGATCATTCCGCCGATGCAGACGTTTTCGGACCCTCCTCCCTTGGTCATCACCGTCATTTCCACACTGTCTCCTGGAACGATTTCCCAGTTTAGAACAGGTATGTATCTTCCGGTGTTGTCTCCGCTGTTCTTTCCTGTGAACGGGTCAACCGCGTTCGGTCTCAGCGGAACTTCCTTCGTGGCCCTCTTCGTAGCGTTTATCAGCGCGGTCTCGACTCTGTCAAGGTTCTTTGCTTTGGCGCCCGCCTTGATGTAGAAGATAATTGTGCCCGTGTCTTGGCACACTGGAGCCTGGTATTTTTCTGCCAGTTCAATGTTGTCTAAGATGGCTTTCAGCTGCGTTTTGCCCGTGGCGCTTGTCTCTTCAGCGTACGCTTTTTCCAAAGCCTGCTTTACGTCGTCTGGCAGGTAGATGACCGCTTGTTTCAGAATGTTGAAGGCAACGTTTTCCGGGGCTTTTTCTGTTTCCAAGGTTTCTTCCCCTTTTTGGCTTGTTTTATGGAAGAGGCGCGTACTTATACCTTGTCTTGCTCGTCGCAGATACTGAAGAGGACTGTTTCGGGTTGTTCACTTTAACCTATCTCTCCGTGGAAGGTGGGCTGTTAAGCTTCGCGTGTTTTAAATACGGCGTGTCTATCTGTTCTATCAACTGTGGAAGGAGAGAAGGGTTTTATGGCCTCGGAAGAAACACCGGAAAGCTCTGAGGACACCACTAAGAAGAAGTATGAGTTTTTAGAGGACTTGCCAGGAGTCGGTCCTGCTACTGCCCAGAAGCTGCGAGAGATGGGTTTTCACACGATCGAGTCTCTGGCCATGGCGACCGGCCGGGAGCTGGAGCCCGCCGGCATAAGCGAGAAGAAAGCCTTCTCGATAATCGAGATTGCACGTGCAAATATCGGCGTCTCTTTCATTCGAGCAGACGAGCTCCTGAGGATGCGCAAGGACGTTTTGCGTCTGACGAGTGGAAGCAAGGTTGTGGACAGGCTGCTTAATGGCGGAATGGAGACGCAGACCATAACGGAGTTTTACGGCGAGTACGGAACTGGAAAAAGTCAGATCTGCCACCAGCTGTGCGTGAACGTTCAGCTGCCTCCCGAGAGAGGCGGTCTCAGCGGTTCAGCGTTGTACGTTGACACTGAGAACACCTTCCGCACCGAACGCATCGTTTCGATGTCTAAGCATTTGGGGCTTGACCCTGAACAGGTCGTGAAGAACATAATCTACGCGGAAGCTTACACTTCTGACCATCAGATGTTCCTGCTTGACAATGCTGATGAGGTCATCAAGGCAAACAACGTGAAACTGATAATCGTAGACTCTTTGACAGCGCACTTTAGAAGCGAGTACATTGGACGCGAGATGCTGGCGCCTAGGCAACAGAGACTGAACAAGCACATGCACAAGCTCATCGGTTTGGCGAGAGCCTTCAACGCTGCGGCAGTCGTGACCAATCAGGTTATGGCGAAGCCCGACGTTTTCTTCGGAGATGCGGTTCACCCCATCGGCGGTCACATCGTCGGACACACGAGTCACACGCGTGTTTACCTGAGAAGGGCTGCGCATGGGCCCATACGCATAGCGCGGCTGGTCTCAAGCCCGTACCTGCCTGAAGGGGAGGAAATATTTAAAGTAACAGAGAACGGCATAGAGGATGCTTCCGAAGAAGAGAAGAAGCCTCGTGGTCACTGAAGATGCCTATTCCGTCAGCTCTCGTAACAAGATTCTTTCAGTTGCTAGTCAACAGGCAGTTCACAGAAGCAGAGCGGGAGCTGGAGAGGCTGAAGCAGAAGATGCAGAAGACAGAGTGGAACAGAGGATACTTCAGGGCCCTGTACGGCATGTTTCTGTCCCGCAAGGCAAACGGTGACTCGTACGCGCTCTTCTCAACCATGGATTTGAACGATAAGCCAGCCCTGAACGGTTACAGACGAGAATTTCTCGAACATGTGAGGAACAGGTGGCACGGGGACTTTGACCGAGGTTTCTTTTCAGCGTGGGCAGACTGTATGCGCGTGCTCAGCAGAATAACCGTCCCCAACAACGTGGCCAGTCCAAGCCCCAAAGGTTCAGCGACTCAAGAAGAGAATTCTGAGACTGCGAACCCTGACGACCAAGCATCGATGGAAGACTTCCTCAAAGAGGAAACAGACTAGGCCCCAGCAAGCATCGTGTACAGCAGAGCGAAGAAAGCTATCCAGGAGAGAAAGTAGATTCCTATTCCCGTTGTCAACAGCTTCTGAGTTTTCTGCACTTTAAGCCGAAATCTGGCCTTTATAACGTAGTACGAGAGCACGTACACTATTATGGCAAGAGACACGCTGTTCAGCAAGAGGTTATATTGAAACGTTGTGCTGGAAATCGCGTTTGCCGCTATACCATAACCTATGCAGACCAAAGCGGCCATGATGCCGAACCCGAATCTGAGCCAGTACACGGTTTCCAGAGGTTTCAAGGCTTTGCAACCTTTCCAACTTATATTTTGAAACGAGATTTAAAGTTGCCTATTATCTACTATTTCGATAGAAATTGAATTCTAGAACAATGCCTTCTCACACGGAACGAGGCATGCGAGCCTACTCGTATCGAAGCAGGTACAGTGGCTTGCTTACTTCTATTTTCTTCTGCCTTTTGGAGATTTTCTTCAACAGACAACCGCGCTCAACGGGTTGAATTGCATTTTGTGTGTTCAATCTTCGTTACCCACCCTTCTCAACGACGAGGATACATTTTTGGTTTATGAATCACTAATCCATATTTCAAATGCTCAGGTCTTCAACATGCCAGAAGAAGAAAGACCGCCGCTCGGATGCTAGCAGATGACAGGAGAACGCGTATTTATAGTGTCTGAATCATTAGTGTGTGATGTGACTCGGGTTGTCCAGCAAGGAGTTCACAAGCTTCGACGTTGCCGCCGTGGTGCGAGAGTTGAAAACCGAAGTGCTATGTTCGATCGTGAGCAACATTTACCAGCTGGACGCCAAGACCATAGCTCTCAAACTGCACAAGGCTGACAAACCACCGCTTTGGCTGATCCTGGAGGCTGGAAGACGTATGAACCTGACGGTCTATGCGTCAGAGAAGCCTTCCACGCCTCCTGCGTTCTGCATGGCTTTGAGGAAGTACTTGCGGAACGCTCGATTGAGCTCCATTGAGCAGTACGAGTTTGAGAGGGTAGTTGTGTTGTCCTTCAACGCTCAAGATATTGATTTCCGACTGATCCTGGAGCTCTTCGGCGACGGAAACATTATCCTTGTGGGCGAAAATGCTGAGATCCTCCAAGCTCTAGTTTACAGGCGGATGCGAGACAGGAACGTTGTTCGCGGTGAGCCTTTCAGGTTTGCACCTTCAAGCGGGAAGAACCCGTTCAAAGTGGGCTACGAGGAATTCAATTTAACCCTAAAGTCTTTCGGCGATGTCGAAGTCGTTAGGGCGCTCGCTCGTTTTCTAAGCATAGGCGGCATTTATGCAGAGGAGGTTCTAGCTCGGGCTGGTGTTCATAAAGCCAAGGTCTGCAACCTGTTGAGCGATGATGAGGTCAAGAGCATCTTTGAAAGCCTTCAGGAGCTGTTGTCGCAGGTTACGAATGGAGCCCTGGAACCTCGTGTCGTCTTCGACAAGACCGACGTTCTTGTTGATGCTACGCCACTAAGGCTGAAACGTTATGAGAGTGAAACTTTTAGAATCCATTCCCATGGTACATTCAACGACGCACTGGATGAGTTCTACGCCAAGCTTTCAGCGCTTGAAAGTGCTGCCCAAGGGGCGAAGGTTGAGGAGTTCAGAGCTGAAGCGGCAAGACTTGAGCGCATCGTCGCTGAACAGCAGAAAGTAGTGGCCAGCGCTCGTGCTGAAGCGGAGCGGTACAGGCGTATCGGTGACGTGATTTATGCGCACTTCAGTGAGTTGCAAGCCATAATGGAAAAATTCTTTGGAGACAAGAAGGGCGGCAAGGAATGGAAGAACATAGTTTCTGAGGCTTTAAGCGAGAAGCAGAAGGGTGTCCAACCTTGGGTGTTTTTTGAGTCTTTTAACAACGAGGAATTCTCAGTCAAATTCTGCGTGGACGCCTTGTCCTTCAACCTAGACTTGCACAAGACACTCTTTGAAAGCGCGTCAGAGTTTTATCGACGCAGCAAACGTGCCAAGCAGAAAATGGAAGGCGCGCAGGCGGCCTTAAACGATTCTTTGAGCAGACTTGAGGAAGCTAAAGCAAAGGTGGACGAGGCGCACGCGTTGGAGTTTGTCAAGCCAGCCGAAGCCTTGGGAGAGCTTGAGAAACTCAGGGTTAAGCGTAAGGAATGGTTTGAAAAGTTCAGGTGGTTCGTGTCATCCGACGGGTTTCTGGTTGTTGCCGGCAAGGACGCCGTGACCAACGAGGTCTTGATCAAGAAGTACACGGACACTGAAGACATCGTTTTCCACGCCGATATTGTCGGTGCGCCGTTCGTCGTGGTCAAGAGGGAAGAGCGAGAACCAGGAGAAGAATGCTTGCGCGAAGCAGGAGAGTTCGCCGCTGCTTTTTCGAGAGGGTGGCGGGAGGGCTTTGCGAGCGTGGACGTTTACTGGGTTAAGCCGGAGCAGCTGAGCAAGGGAGGGCCTTCTGGCGAATCCGTAGGCCGCGGTGCGTTCGTTGTTCGGGGCGAGAGAAATTGGATGCGCGGCGTTCCGCTCAGGGTAGCGGTCGGCGTTGCTCTTGACGAGGGAACAGGCGTGGCCAGAATCGGCGGGGGACCTGTTGAAGCGGTCAAGGCGAAGACAAATGTATACGTGGTAATCGTGCCGGGAGACTTGAGCGGCAAGGAACTTTTCAAGCGTGTTCTCAGGAGTTTGGCTGAAAAAGTGTCTAAGGAACTGCGTGAAGCCATCTTGACCCTGTCAGTTGAGTCGGTTAGAGAGTTTATTCCATTCGGAAAGGGCACGGTTCTGAAAGACTGAATTGAAGTTCAGAACTCTGCATGTTCTTTGGTGAATGAGAATGTTTTGAGGTGGCTTTGGCGTCTCAGTGGCTCACCCTTTTTTCTCCTCCAGTCGATTTTGCAAGGCTCTTTACTTAGGAGGTGATCCGGCCGCAGGTTCCCCTACGGCCACCTTGTTACGACTTTTCCCTCCTTACAAAACCTAGATTCGACGCAGCCAACAAAGACCACGCCTCACCCAGAAGTCGCTCGGATGGAACGACGGGCGGTGTGTGCAAGGAGCAGGGACGTATTCACCGCGCGCTAGTGACGCGCGATTACTAGGGATTCCATGTTCACGAGGGTGGGTTTCAACCCTCGATCCCAACTACGGCAGGCTTTAGGGATTTCCTTCCCCTTTCGAGGTCGGAACCCATTGTACCTGCCATTGCAGCTCGCGTGTGGCCCGGGAGATTCGGGGCATACTGACCTGCCGTGGCCCGCTCCTTCCTCCGCCTTATCGGCGGCGGTCTCCCCAGTGTGCCCAGCTCGAGGCTGGTAGCAACGGGGGATGCGGGTCTCGATCGTTGCCTGACTTAACAGGACACCTCACGGCACGAACTGGCGACGGCCATGCACCTCCTCTCAGCTCGTCTGGCAAGACCTTTAATCTGGCTTTCATCCTGCTGTCGCCCCCGGTGAGATTTCCGGCGTTGACTCCAATTAAACCGCAAGCTTCACCCCTTGTGGTGCTCCCCCGCCAATTCCTTTAAGTTTCAGCCTTGCGGCCGTACTCCCCAGGCGGCAGGCTTAACAGCTTCCCTGCGGCACTAGAGCGGCACGTAGCCGCCCTAACACCTAGCCTGCATCGTTTACAGCTGGGACTACCCGGGTATCTAATCCGGTTCGCTCCCCCAGCTTTCATCCCTCACCGTCGGGCGCGTTCTAGCCGACAGCCTTCGCCACTGGTGGTCCTCCTGGGATTATAGGATTTCACCCCTACCCCAAGAATACCGACGGCCTCTCCCGCCCCCTAGCCGGACAGTATCCCCCGCAGACCAACGATTGGTCGCTGGATTTAACAGAGGACTTGTCCAGCCGGCTACGGATGCTTTAGGCCCAATAAACATCCCTACAACTCGGAGAGCTGGTATTACCGCGGCGGCTGACACCAGACTTGCCCTCTCCTTATTCTCCCAGCTATCTATACTGGGTAAAAGCCATCCTCAGCAGATGGCACTCGGGATGGCCCCGTCAAGCTTTCGCTTATTGCGAAGTTTTCGCGACTGCTGCGCCCCGTAGGGCCTGGGCCCTTGTCTCAGTGCCCATCT
>Ga0187886_1002082_pt1 | contig 16628 bp, 16 predicted proteins | sample June2016WEW_20_1_FD_133001 | JGI IMG/M metagenome (GOLD analysis project Ga0187886, IMG submission 133001) | Peatland microbial communities from SPRUCE experiment site at the Marcell Experimental Forest, Minnesota, USA - June2016WEW_20_150 | ecosystem: Environmental > Terrestrial > Soil >... | reverse complement strand
TGCCCGGCAAAGATGGCATCGTGCATTTCCCAGAATTTTCCCTGTTTGCCGGCCGCCTCTACGGCCTGGGCAGCCAGCATGGATTTGTCATGCCCGCTCAGCGGGAAATGGCGGTAAACGATCTGAACCTCTTTCGGGAACGTTTTCGGGAGCTGCCCCAACACGGGGGCAAGCATGGCGCAGTATGGTCACTGAAAATCGCCGTATTCGATGAAAACTACCTTGGCGTCGTCCGGGCCTTGCTTCCAGTCCGCCTGGCTGACGCCCGGGAACAAGGAAGTCTCGGTCGGGCCGGGGGTTGGCTTGTGGCTGGACATTGTGCAGGCGGCCGGTTCAGAAGTTGGCAGGGGCGCCTGCGTCGGCGCAGCGGCGACAGGGGACGAAGTCGGAGCAGGCGTGCTGGTTGGTAGGAGCGGGATGGGGGTCGGGGCGGCTACGCAGGCCTCGCAAGCGAGAAGCGCAAGTCCGGTCAGCGCACCGATCAAAAACCACAATTTTCGCATCTTGGATTTCCTACCTTTCACGAATTAAAAAGACAATCCCCTGTTACAGCCTAGTCTCAAAAAAAAAATCGAGCGATTAAGCCTGCTGGCGGAACTCTTCCAGGCGGGCGGAGATGATTTTGCGCAGATCGGCCTGCACCTGCTCGAAAGGACGGTTGGCATCCAGCGTCACCCAGCGCTGTGGGTCGCGTTGGGCCAGGACGTGATAGCCCTGGCGTACGCGCTGGTGGAACGCCACCGCGTAAGCGTCCAGGCGGTTCCACTCGCCGCCGCCGGATAACTTGCGCCGCAAGCCGGTTTCCACGTCCACGTCCAGCAGGATGGTCAGGTCAGGCCACAGGCTGCCGGTAGCAAAATCTAATAACTGGCGTAATAAGTTGCAATCGACCTTGTGCCCATAGCCCTGGTAGGCCAGGGTCGAATCGGCGTAGCGGTCGCTCAGCACGATCTCACCGGCCGCCAGGCGCGGGCGGATCACCTCTTCGACAAGCTGCGCCCTGGCCGCCAGGAAGAGCAGGATTTCCGTGCGCGGGTGCATGGCCTGGTTCTCCATGCGGTTGAGCAGCACGGTGCGCACCTGGTCGCTAATTGGCGTACCACCAGGCTCACGTGTGGTCAGCGCCGGGTAGCCCTGCTGACGGAGGAATTCTGCCAGCGGGCCAATCTGGGTAGACTTTCCGCTTCCATCCGGGCCTTCCAGCGTGATGAACATGGCCGGCTACTCCCTGAAAATCCGCACCCGCCGGTGGGGTTCTTTTCCATAAGAGTGGGAGACGAGCTGCGCCTGCCGGGCCATGTCGTGCTGCAGGCGGCGTATCGCCGAAGAGGCCGGGGGTAAATCCGCCCACCGCTGGCCATTTAATACAGCCTGGATGGCCTGCTGGGTCTGGTTGCTGACTTCCTCCCATTCCTCGGTCCCTGAAGAACTGTTTTCAACCGACAAGTTGAACAGCTCCGCCAGCGATTGCTCCATCTGGTTGACGGTGTTGGCGCGCAGCACGTAGATCGGCATGCCACGCTGTTCTGCATCCGTAATGGCCTGCATGCGGTTGCGGTAATACGAACGCAGGGTGATCAGCACGTCTGCATCGCCCACATCGTTTATCACCACTGCCGGCACACTCAAACGCTTGGCCGCCTGGATCAGCCGGTTGCGCGCCACCCCGTAAGGATAGATACGCACCGAGCGCTGGCTGGCCTGGCTCTCATGGGAGACAGTCTCGCCGGCTTCCTCGTCGCTCTCTAAAAAGCGAGAAGAGGCCATCATTGGCCGCCCTCGCCCGCCCTGGTCAGTAATGGCATTCGCAGGGACTACGCCGTTCACCCGGCGCAAACCCTGGGAGGGCGAGCGGGTGGTGATAGGCTGCGGAGCCGGCTTTTCGTAATGGATTTCACCGTAGGCGTCGCGATAACGCACCTCCGGTTGCACCGCCGCGCCGCGTACCAGGGCATCCACCGCCGCGGCTACGTCCGGATGGATGGTCAGGCGGTCACGTTCCTGGATTTCGATCAGCACGTCGAAAGTCGGCGGAGCGCGCCGTTCGAGGACAGTCTTCTGCGTACTGCGCCGGCGCGCCTCTTCATCCGAGAGAGTGACCGATTCAATCCCGCCGATCAGGTCGGACAGGGTTGGATTAAGCAGTAAATTTTCCAGCGTACGCCCATGGGCAGTGCCGATCAACTGCACGCCGCGCTCGGCGATGGTGCGAGCGGCTTGGGCTTCCAGCTCGCGCCCGATCTCGTCGATGACGATCACTTCCGGATTATGGTTTTCGACTGCCTCGATCATTACTTCGTGCTGTAAGGAAGGCGTGGCGACCTGCATGCGGCGCGCCCTTCCAACGGCCGGGTGGGGCACATCCCCGTCGCCGCCGATTTCGTTCGAAGTATCTACAATGATGACCCGCTTACCTTCCGCCAGGATACGCGCCGCTTCACGTAGCATGGTGGTCTTGCCGATGCCGGGTTTGCCGAGGATCAGCAGGCTTTTGCCCGATTCCACCAGGTCCTGGATGATGTCGATCGTGCCATAAACAGCCCGGCCGACCCGGCAAGTCAGGCCAACGATGTGGCCGCGCCGATTGCGGATGGCCGATATACGGTGAAGGGTGCGTTCCAGCCCGGCCCGGTTATCTGCATCGAACTCTCCGATGCGGCTGACCACGAAATCGATATCCGTGTGAGCCACTTCTTCTGGGCGCAGGATGACTTCACTATCCACAAAGCGAGCCACTGGAGGTCGCCCAAGGTCGAGGATGATCTCCAACAGGTTGTCGCTGTTGTTGGCTTTCACCACTGCTTCGGCAACCAGGGGGGGTAAAACGCCCAGCAGGGCGTGTAAATCGTCGGTAATTCGCCGTTGCGTCATAGACTTATTCTAGATTAACCCTTCGTTTTTAAGTAATTATTGACCATCGGAGCGGTCGGCTCAGCCTGTTGTTTTTCCATGGCCAAGCGTTTGTTGGTCGCCAGCACGCGCTGCGCCGACACCAGGTGCTTGACAAACAGAGCCTGCCGGGGGGCCGCCTGTCCATGCAGCTCTTCCATCGCTGCTTCCAGCCAGGATTGGTACGAACGTACTGCAATATACACAGGCCGGCCCAGGTAAAGTGCAGGCAGCGCCTGTAAAAGATCGACCAGTAAACCCTGGGCATCTTCCACGTCTGGATGGATGACCGGCTGGAGATAAACCCCGCGCGGGCCGTGCCTGCCTTCTATATAACCAAGCACCTCGCCGTGCTGATGCTTAGCATCAGCATGCCGGTAAACCAATCCTTGATGCGAATTCAGGACAAACGGTTCGGCGCTTTGCACTAGGGGAGGCACCAGCGACTGGTATAACGAACGCAAGGCAATTTCATCCAGCGCCGAGGCGGTCCTCCAGCGATTGGATACCCCTCTTTCCCCCTGACCAGGGGGAATAAAACGCCAGATGCGCTGCCAGGCGTATACGAAGAAATTCGAGCGGCGCAGGTTCTCAAAAATCGGGTGGTGTTCTTCCGCCTCAGCCAGCAGGTTGAACGCCCCCCAATCGCCGGCCTGGCAGGTCAGGCCATCCAGCAGGTCGGAAATCCCCGGAGAAGCTCCGGCATTGGAGGGAGCCATGAACGAAAGGCGCGCCGAGCGCTGTCCCTGCGTGTAGTACATCTGCCCGATCAGCTTGGGGTCGCAGTCAGAAGCGGGCACCACCCCGGTGAAACTATCACGCCTGGGATTAAGTTGGGAAAACGCAGCCAGCGGCCCAACCGGATTGCCGCGCGTCAAACTTAACGCGCTATCCAGGCAGAGCACCTGGTTGCGATAGCGAAAGAGAGCCAACAGATCATGCCAGGCAAACGGGCGAAAGCTTATTTTGATAACTCCAAAAAATAGCGATGGAAGCGATCATCACCGGTCAGCTCCGGGTGGAACGAAGTCGCCAGCCAGAGTCCCTGCTGGGCAGCCACAATGCGCCCATCCGGCAATCGCGAGAGCACTTGCGCATCGCCACCCACCGTTTCAATCAATGGAGCCCGGATGAAGACGGCGTGGAATGGACACACAGAATGATCTCCGCTCTTAAAACCTAGGCAGGGCACATCCAGGTCGATTTCGAAGCTGTCAACCTGCCGTCCGAACGCATTGCGTTCCACGGTGATATCCATCAACTGCAACAATGGCTGCTGGCGGTGGATATCCTTGGATAAGAAAATCGCGCCGGCGCAGGTGCCCCAGATGGCGTGTTGATGGCCAAACTGGCGCAGCGGCGCGATCATCTGAAAATCTTCAGCCAGCTTGCCAATCGTCGTAGACTCGCCACCCGGGATGATCAAACCACTCAATCCTTCCAGGTGCTCCGCCAGGCGCACCTGTACTGATTCAACACCTAAACCCTTTAGCATCACCTGGTGTTCTGCAAAGTCTCCCTGTAATGCCAGGACTCCAATCTTCATAAACCAGCTACCAGCCTCTTCCGGCAATCAGCTCGCCTTCCGGGATGGCTGAAATCTGGCGTCCAACCATGGGTTCGCCCAGGTTGCGGCTGACTTCCGCCAGGATCTTAGGATCGTTGTAGTACGTGGTGGCCTTGACAATCGCAGCGGCCCGGCGGGCAGGATCACCAGACTTAAAGATGCCCGAGCCAACGAATACCCCGTCCACACCGAGCTGCATCATCAAAGCCGCATCCGCCGGGGTGGCAATCCCACCCGCGGCAAAGTTAACCACCGGCATACGGCCCAGTTTGCGCGTTTCCAGGACAATCTCGTAAGGCGCGCCGATTTCCTTGGCAAAGGCCATCACTTCTTCGTCGGGCAAGTTCTGCAGGCGGCGGATCTCACCCAGCACCGTCCGGGCATGGCGTACCGCCTCAACCACATCCCCGGTGCCTGCTTCGCCCTTGGTGCGGATCATCGCCGCCCCTTCACCGATGCGCCGTAAGGCCTCCCCCAGGTTGCGCGCCCCGCACACGAAGGGCACCTTGAAAGGATGTTTGTAGATGTGGTGCTCTTCATCGGCGGGAGTGAGCACTTCCGACTCATCGATGTAATCGATGCCAATGGCTTCCAATATTTGCGCTTCAACGAAATGACCGATGCGGCACTTAGCCATCACCGGGATAGTGACCGACTGCTCGATCTTGAGGATCAGTTCCGGGTCGCTCATGCGCGCTACGCCTCCGTTGGCGCGGATATCCGCCGGCACCCGTTCGAGGGCCATTACAGCTACTGCGCCGGCATCTTCGGCAATTTTGGCATGCTCTGGGGTGACGACATCCATGATTACGCCACCCTTGAGCATCTGCGCCAGGCCCTTCTTTACTGCAAAGGTGGCAATTTCCTGTTCCATATTCAAAGCCTCCTAAAATGATACCAATTTCCTCCTGATTCTACCACGCACCTGAAAAAGAATCATACCGGATCTTTGGGATCTCTGGTAATTGCCGTTGTGAACTCCCAGATTTTGGGGTGCGAGCGTGCGTACGCACGCTCGCACCCCAAAATCTGGTTTCTTCCACGGGAAACCCCAAAGATCCATCTTTGGGATTTCCACGCTAAACCCTAATGATTGATTATCCCTCTAAGAGCGGCGCGATCTGCCGGTGGTAGATCGACTGCCAGGTGTATTCCTGGCGCAGGTGCACCCTCAGCCGGTACACCGGGTCGAGCTTGAGCTGTTTGGCGATCAGCTTGGCTACGTTTTTGGGCGTGTCGTCCACCGAAAAATAGGTTGCATAGTGCCCGGCCAGGTCACGCAGCGCCGGCAGATCGCTGCAAAAGATGGGCAGGCGCGACAGCCCTGCTTCTAGGATCGGAAAGCCAAAACCCTCCTCCTTACTGGGTAAAAACAATGCATCGGCGAGGCGGTAAAAATCCGCCAGGCTGGCTTCAGGTAACCCTTCCGGCGCAAACTCCGCCAGCAAGTGCGCCGAACCTTCCAGTTCCAGGTCAGAGCGCAGTTTTAGCAGGTGATCCAGGTATTCCTGGTTGGAGGGATTCTGCGTACCGGCGGTTCCCGTCACCACCAGGGCCGCCCTCGGCAGGTCCTTACGCAGGGCTGCCAGGGTGGTAAAAGCCATCTCCAGGTTCTTGCGCCGGGTCACCCGCACTGGGGTGAGCAGGATGGGCGCCGCCTGGGAAAGCTGCAGGTTATCCATCAGGTCAACTGTACGCGGCTGCAAGCCGAGAAAACTGGTCATGTCCAGACCAGCCGGGATGACGGTGATCTCCTGGGGCGAAATTTTAAGCAGGTTGGCCAGTTCCTGCCGGCGCGCTTCTGAAACCGTCACCTGTTTGGCTCCCGGCCAGGCGGTGCGCAGTAAATCCCACGGCCAACCCGGGTGCAACTCATCCTGGTAGCGCTGGGTGGTCCAGGCCAGGTCATGCTGCCAGAGGATGAGACACTGGATCTGTCCATCCTGCCAAAGGTTGTACAGCGCCGCCGTCAACGCCAGGTTTTTGTTCAGGGAGGCCACGTTGTGGGCGATAACCACCTGTGCGGAAGACACGGAGCGCTGCAGGTCGGATTGGATTTGCTGCACCAGCCCGGCGAACTGGTCTGGCACCGTACCGGCGTCCAGGCTGGCTTTTACCTTGAGGGTCTGTGGATGGCGGATATCCAGACGTGCCAGCACTTCCACCGGGATGCGGGCGTCCCAGGTCTGCCCGCGGCCAGCCAGAATGCGTACACGGTGTCCGGCGCGGTCGAGCTGCTCGGCCTGATGCTCCAATACCGTCTCTACACCGCCTACAACCGGCGGCGCCGAAAAATGCAATAAGACGATGTTCATACTAACCTCCTGCAATAGAAAGAAACCCTGCCCGCTGGATGATTACGGATATGTGTGTACAAATACAACCTGCGATCCATCCGGCGAAAAGTGCGGTGAAGATACCAGCCCGCTTGTGTTATCAATCAAGAGGTCAGGAACTATGTTGTTGGGAATAACAAGCGGATCTTCGAACAGCCAGGTTATATCCAGGGTATAGATCGCCGGAATCACCTGGTCCTGGACGAAAATGAGCGTATTACAATCTGGCGACCAGTCCGGGTACGAATTGCCATAATCTTTTGTCAGCCGCACGACGTTGCTTCCATCTGACTTCATCACGTATATCTGGCGAGCGCCGTAGTAACTATCTCTTGCACTGAATACAATCCACGGCTTATCTGTATCCATACAGTAATGCGGCGGCGTTTCAATGTTAACGCTGGTCATGGCTACCAGCGGAGTAGCCGGGATATCTTCCGGAGTATGGCTTGTCTCCCGGTCGTCTAGCCAGCTCACGTCCAGCGTAAATATTTGCGAATAATATCCGTATTCTACCGAAATGAAAATGATTTTTTTACCATCCGGTGACCAGCTCGGTTGGAGTTCCTCGTTATATATTCCTTTGGTGAGTTGGTAGAGTATTTTGCCGTCCGAACTCATTATGAATAAATGATGGTGAACCCGGTCATCGACGGGGAATGAGCTGAAGGCCATCCAATCCCCTTTCGGAGACAGGGCCGGCTGGATATCATCTCTGTTGTTTTTAGGCGGATTCTCGTCTAGCAACTGGCTGTTCTGACCGGCCACCAGCACCGGTTCCCCATCCGGAAGCTGCAGCGTGTACAGCCTACGGTGGTCGGGGATGCTGCCTTCGAATAACAATCCATTCCCTCCCGGCAGCCAATTGGCGTTTACCGCCAGCTTGATTGCGCCTGTAGCAGAAAAAACCACGGTTGGTACAACGGTGTGGCTTAGATCAGGCACATTCGCCACCAGGATATGGTTGTCAACCATAGCTGTAGCAGTAAGCTGATCGGTAATGATGCCAGTAGCTGTTTGGATTTCATGTAGTTTTTCCGATGTTTTCTTAATGCTCAACGTGGGCAAACTGGTATAAGTGGGCCGCGGTGTAAAGGTGTAGGTAGGCCATTTGCGCAGTGTTACCGTTGGAAATACTTTATCGTACCAGGTGGGGGTAATAGAAGGAGTGCGGGTAATCGTATAGATCGAGGTGGACGAGCCTACCGGCCGCGTTTGGGTAAGGTCGCGCTGCGCCAGCAGAGTCATTGCCAGGGCAGTCGGTCGCCTTGGGGTAGGAGTAACTGTCCAGGTCGGCTGCTCTCCAGAATCCGCACTGCTGATTACCAGCGGAGAAGAGGTTGCCGAAGGGGTGGGACTTTGGGTAGGAACTGGTAGGGGCGCGGGGTCCTGGATTTTGCTTACCAGGTCACATCCAGCCACCAGGCTGACTGCCAGGGCGAATACCAGTCCCACAAGCAACCAGCGCGCCGCCAGGCGTCGACTATTATTTTTCGATAAAGAAGCGAAACGAGCCTCCATGAGGGTTCTCAAAATCATTATAACCCATCTGATTAGGATGTGACATTAGCCGCCTGAATCGGTGACAAAAGGAAATCTATACAATGTTGAAATAAACGTCCGATGGTATAATTTTTTTATGGAAAACCTTCCTGAGAATCCTCCTTCCCTCATTCCTCCCTCACTCATTCCACCTCAATCAGAAAATACGATTACTTTCAAGCGTTCTCACCTTTACGCGGTGATGATTCCGCTGGCTTTCGTGCTGGGATTGAGCGTAGGTTACCTCTTCTGGGGGCGCAACCAGGTCCAGCCACAAAACCCACCGGGCCAGGCAGTGGTCCAGTATGCGCCGGTCGCACCCACACAGCAAACTTACCGCCGCTACGACGTTCCCGCCGGCGATAACCCTTCCCTGGGGCTTGCCAATGCGCCCATTACCATTATCGAATTCAGCGATTATCAATGCCCCTACTGCCGAAAATGGGACCTGGAAGCCTGGCCGCAGATCCAGGCCGCCTATCCCGGAAAAATCCGCCTGGTTTATCGCGATTTTCCTCTCTACAGCACCCATCCGGAATCCGAAGCGGCTGCCATTGCTGCTGACTGCGCCGGCGATCAGAATAAGTATTGGGAATTCCACGATTTACTTTTCAGCGACCAACTCCCCTATGGAAAGGACAGCTATATAAAATACGCCGCCCAGGTCAACCTGAACGTAGACCAGTTCACGCAGTGTATCACCGCCCAAAAATTTAAGGATAACGTATCTAAAAACTACGCCTATGCGTCGAACCTGGGAGTAAATTCGACGCCAACTTTTTTCGTCAACGGCATCCCTATAGTAGGTGCACAACCTTTCGAATCCTTCAAACAATTGATTGATAAAGAGCTGGCGGGAGAAATCCCCAAGTAAAGTCAATGAAAAAGTTTATTGTCGTGGCTGGCAATATCGGGGTAGGAAAATCTACCCTGGTCAGCCTTTTATGCCAACGACTGGGCTGGCAGCCGTTTTTTGAGCCGGTCGCCGAAAATCCTTATCTGGCTGATTTTTACCAGAATATGCCGGCCTGGAGTTTCCATTCTCAAATTTTTTTTCTAACTCTCCGGCTGCGCATCCATCAACAGTTAATCCACTTCCCCGGTCCGGTTATTCAGGATCGCAGTATTTACGAGGATGCCGAGATTTTCGCACAGAACCTTTTCCTTCAGGGATATCTAAGCCAACGCGACTATGCTACTTACTATCTGCTCTACCAGACCCTGAGTGAATTCTTACCCCCGCCCGACCTGGTGATTTACCTGCGCGCTTCGGTTTCCACCCTGCAGCACCGTATCACCTTGCGTGATCGGGACTATGAGCGTACCATCAATCCGTCTTACCTGGAGAGGTTGAACGGCCTGTATGAAAACTGGATCTCTGGTTTTACTCTTTGCCCGGTTCTAACCGTTCCGACAGATGATCTCGACTACGTGGCGCACCCCCGTCATTTAGAGTTAGTCGCAGACAAAGTCCAGGAAAAACTTACCGGGAAAGATATTGTGGTCTTTTCCGCCAACGAAGTCACTCAGACCAAAGACTGCTCCTTTTTGGTCTGACGCTTGCCCATTGAAAAAACTGCTGGTTAACGCGGTTCTACGACAATCTTAATGGCAGTCCTTATTTTTCCTTCAATGTCCACATCGACAAACTCTGGAATGAATACGACTGCGATCCCATCTTCCGCCAGGTACCCTTTGGCTAAGATCATCGCCTTAACTGCCTGGTTGACCGCTCCTGCCCCAATTGCCTGAACATCAGCCCTTTTATGCTCTCGGACTACACCCGCAATTGCCCCTGCAACGGCTGCTGTGCGGGAGTTTGCTTTGACTTTGATGATGTCCATGGTTATGCTCCCTTTTGTCCATCTTTAATCATCATGCCCAATGAAAAGTAGTCCTTTAATATCATTCTGAGCGGCGAACTGATTATAAATATTACTTTATTACTAAAGATTCTACAGGAATACTAGATGAGAATCAAGTAGGAATATCTCCCCAATATATTTAATTTATAGGATTCAGTATTAACAGTAGGGCCTGTGGATAATGTGGATAAAACCAAAACATATGATTTTAACCGTACTACTGGGGGAAAATTGGTCTGGCGGCCCCTTGGGTAGGGGCTGCCTCCTGGAATCTATCCGGTCGAGTCTGTAGATAAAAAAGTAATGAAAAGTTGATTGATTTATGAATCTCAGATAGTTAAAAAGGGAGGGAAAGATTTGGTGTACCTGTCAAAACACCCCCCACGGGTGGGGGGTGTTTAATCTTCACGTTCTTGGTGGTTCTTCAAATTTAAAGTTAGTTGTCCACAGTTTGGGTGATTTATCCACAGTTTTTCGTGATTTATCCACAGCTTTGTTGGATAACGCATCTGTGGATTGAGATGGGCCGTGCCAAGATATGGGGTCATACGCCGTTACTTTTAGCCCAAATATCCAGCGTCTCTTCGACGCTGTCCAGGTACGCATCCATCACCTCCAGCCGGGAGGGCAGGTTTTCCTCATCCAGGCCAAGCGCCTGGAGGGCGGCTTCCCAGGGTTGGCGCAGGTTGGCCTCTTCCGGAAGGTGTACCAGGGCCAGCGTCCACGTGCGAAAAAGTAGCCAGATGGCGGCCTCGGGATGTTCCTCGCGCAAGGCGGAGGCCGCTCGTTCGTAATAGCTGCGCCGGCAAGCGTGTAAGCGCGGCGGGCAGGTTTCCAGGTTGTTCACGGCCGAATAAGCCGCTTTCCAGCTTGTGACCCAACCTGACCAGGTTTCCTCCGTCAGAGGCTGGCTGACGATCAAGTCAACCAGGCCGGAGGCCAATCCAGGTCGCTTGATGGACTGGGTTCGCTGGGGAAAGGTGAGCAGGAAACGCCGCTCGGTCAATGGCACTCCGGTCAGGCAGGCGATGGCGTTGGCGGCTTTTTCCAGCGCAGACAGATATACCATGATCTTTTGCGGGCCGGGTGAAACAGCCCCGCTGTGCAGGCTGATCCAGGCCTGGCGCGCCCCTTCAGCCAGTGGGGTAGCTCTTTCGAAAACGTAATCCGGGCGGTAAAACTGGGCGTTAACGCTGGCCTGGGTGAACTCGAACCAGTGTTGTGTATCATACAGGACTACCGGGTTGTCGCACAGATAACCACCTACCCATGGATCAGCCCGCAGATGGCGCGGTTGGCGGAAAACCACATCCGAAACGTGAGCGATATCCAGGTGAACTTCGTCGCTCAAGCGCACGATTTCACGCGCCGCCGGCGGTTGGCTGTCGTGGACGACGTACAGGTCGATGTCGGCCGTGCCTCCCAGCAGAGGGTCATCCCGGCGTAGGCTGCCCGTCAGGTAAATACAGATCACTCGGCGGTCAGCTCGCCCGCGTTGAGCAGCGGTATCCCGGGCAATCTTGAGCAACGTTTCACGAGTGATACGCATTCACATCCCTCAAAGGTAGGAAATCACCTGGATTAAGAAAACGGCTTCAATGACTGGCATTGTTTATTCTGCCAGCGGTAATTCGGGTTGGAAGGGCGCCAGCGCCATAGCCTGGCGGATGCGGTTCTCGACCAGGTGCAGGCTGTATGGGTCGCGCACCGTGTCCAGGTTATCCGTTTCCATGGTTAGCACCGGCGAGCGCGTCGATGGTTGGTAAAGGAAGAAAGAGTCGTAAGCCCGGTTCAATTCGTCAATGTAGCTGCGTTCCATCTGCCGCTCGTACGGCCGGTCGCGCATGGCAATCCGCTGCATCAAAATATCTGTTGAAGCCCTCATATAGACAATCAGGTCGGGCAGCGGGATTTTCTCTGCCAGGGCTTCATGCACCCGGTAATACATCTGCAACTCGTCGCCCTTTAGGTTGATCCCGGCGAACAGGGCATCTTTCTCGAAGGTGTAATCGCTGATCAGGCACAATCCGGTAGAGAGAAAGCGCGGGGCGTTAGAGTTCTGCTGGTGGTAGCGGCTGAGCAGGAAAAAGATCTGCGTCTGGAAAGCATAACGCTCCCGGTCTGAGTAAAAACTGCTCAGGAACGGATTTTCCTCAAATACTTCCAGCAGTAAATTGGCCTGGAATGAAGGCTGCAGCAGCCGGGCGAGTGTGGTTTTTCCTACCCCGATAACGCCTTCGATGGCAAAGTACATGGAAACTCCTACCCGCAAGTACCGGTGAAGAAGAATTACGAGCCTGAACCAGATGCCGGAAACCTGGTATTAATATACCATAAAATCCTTCTCCAGCTTATCTACTAGGCTGCCGATCACATCAAAACCGCCCTGCCAGAACTCTGCCGGTGTGATATCGATGCCCGCCTCGGCCAGCAGTTTCACCGGCGCCTGCGATCCCCCGGTGGACAGAATCTTCACGTAGCGCGCCTTGAAGGCTTCACCTTCCACCTTGTACTGCTGGTAGAGTGACAGCACCAGCAGTTGCCCGAAAGCGTAAGCGTACACGTAGAAAGGCACTTCGTAAATGTGCGGGATAGACACCCACTCCCAGTGGAATTCCTCGCCGACCTCCACCGCGTCGCCGAACTGTTCCTTAAGGGTCTGTAAATAAGTTTCCGAAAGCTCGTCCACTGAGGCCCCATTATCTGCCATCTCATGCGCCTGGCGTTCGAACAGGGCAAAGTAAGCCTGCCGTTGGATGGTGGCATAAGCATCATCCACCTGGCGGAAAAGCAGGTCGCGGCGCACAGCCGCGTCTGTCTCTTCAGCCAGCAAACGGTCGACCAGCATCATCTCGGCGAAGGTTGAGGCAGTTTCGGCCAGCGGCAGCGAGGCGTGGGCGGTGAAAGCCGTGTGCTTAGATGCCAGTTGCGAATGGATGGCGTGCCCCAACTCATGCGCCATGGTCGCCACATCCGAAGGCTTGCCCTGGAAATTGAGCAGCACCCACGGGGTCAGGTCGTGCACCGGGGTCGAGCAGAAAGCCCCGCCGCGCTTGCCCTTGCGCACCTGGCTGTCCAGGTGATTGGCTTTGAACACTCGCTCGGCCAGCTCGGCAAATAGGGGGTCAAAATGGGCGAATGAATCAAAAACCATCCCGGCAGATTGTGCAAATGTATACTGTTTGTCGGCAGCCGCCACGGGCGCGTAAATATCGTAACGGCGCAGGTGCGGCATGCCCAGCCAGCGCGCCTTGAGTTTGAAAAAGCGGGCAAACACGGGGCGGTTCTTCTGGCAAATTTCCAGCAGCGTATCGACCACCCTATCCGGGAGGTCGTTGGCCAGGTTGCGCGCTGAGATCGGGCTGGCAAACTTGCGCAGGCCGACCTGCTCATTGCGCCAATCGCGCACCAGCGCCTGGTAAATCTGACCCAGGATCGGCCCATCGTTGCCGTACACGCGGTACAGTTCCTGGTAAGCGGCCGCCCGCAGATCAGGGTTCACGTGGCGGGCGTAAACCATCAGCGCGTCCCGCGTCAATTCCTTCGTCTCGCCTTCTACCTCCAGCTTGAAGGTATAGCGGTTGGTGAGCGAGTCGTACAGCAGCGACAAGGCGCTGGCGCCGGTTACGTCCTTAAGATTGATGATTTTCTCTTCCGCCTCGCTAAGTGTGTGCGGCTTGAAATGGCGCATCTCTTCCAGCCAGTAGCAGTAGTCGCCAGCGACGGCCATCAGACGTTCAGCCGCCGTATCTGGCAGGTCTTTCCACCACAGGCTGAAGAACAGGGTGCGGTTGGTAAGTTCGGCAAACAACTGCTGCACACGCGCCAGCAAAGATTGGGCGGCCTGGTTCTGCGTATCTTCAGAGAATTGTAGATTGACAAACCCGTACAGGCGCCCGGCTTCTATGTTGGTTTCCTCCAACTGGCGCACGAACTGCATGAAATCCGCCGAAGAAACCGTTTCAGTTAAGGCCGGCCGGATGGTCTCAAATTGGGCCACCTTTTGTTCCAGGCTGCTAAAAGCTTGCTGCATCTCGCTGGGCTCGGCCGAAGCGAAAAGTTCGGCCAGGCTCCAGCGGCTCTGCTGGTAAGTAGGTAAAGTGTTCATTCCTCACCCTCTTGTGGTAGTTCTTGATTAATTTGGCGTAAAACCTGGCGCAGGTGGTCGATCGGGCGGCGCTGGCCAGTCCCCGGGTCGGTATAGAACCAGGCCTGCCAGCCGTTGCCCAGCCCAGGGTCAAGCGTGCGGGCCACGGCGTGGATCGAACCGCGAGTGCCCTGGCACTCCAGCGTGCCATCCGCCATCACGCGGGCGGTGATTTTACCATCCGCTCCGTAATACAGCACCTCTCCCGGTCGGATCAGCCCGTTTTCGAGCAGGGCGCCGAACGGCAGGCGCGCCTCCCGGCGCGGGTTGGCGCTGCGAAAAATCTCCGGGTCTTCCACACCCGCCGGTGTGTTCTCGATACGCTGGCGGGCGATCTCTACGTAGTGTGGGTCGCTTTCGATGCCGATCCAGCGCCGTTTTAGCCGCCGCGCCACCGCCCCGGTGGTGCCCGTGCCGAAGAAGGGGTCCAGCACCACGTCCCCCGGGTTAGAGCTGGACAGGATCACCCGGTAGAGCAGCGCCTCGGGCTTTTGGGTTGGGTGAGCCTTCTGGCCGTTGACCTTCAGCCTTTCGCGCCCGGTGCACAACGGCAGGTACCAGTCGCTGCGCATCTGCAGGCCCTCATTCAGACCCTTCATGGCGTGGTGGTTGAAGGTATATTGCGCCCCACGCTCTTTCTGCGTCCAAATCAGCGATTCGTGGGCGTTGGTAAAGCGTACCCCGCGGAAATTGGGCATTGGGTTCTGCTTGATCCAGGCCACGTTGTTTAGAATCCAGTAGCCCAGCTCCTGCAGAATCGCCCCAACCCGGTAAATATTATGGTAAGAGCCGATCACCCACAGCGTGCCGCTGCGCTTGAGCACGCGCCGGCAGGCGGTCAGCCAGGCACGCGTGAAGGCGTCGTAAGCAGCGAAATCCGCAAACTGGTCCCAGGCGTCATCCACCCGGTCGACGCGGGTCAGGTTTGGCCGCCGCAGTTCCTGGCGCAGTTGCAGGTTATAGGGCGGGTCGGCGAAGACCAGGTCGACCGATTCGGGCGGCAAGCCCTGCAAAACCTCGACGCAGTCGCCCTGCAGCACCTGGTCTAATGGTAATCTATCCATAGATAGACCATTTTATCTTAATTCGTACGAATATGCCTGGATGTCGATTCGGTGTAGAGGTCTTCCTATGAGATTAAAACTATGCTCCCCGCAGCGTCATAGCAGCGGGTTCAGAGGGAAGACATTACGGTTGTTACCCCAGGACGCCCTCCTCCCATCCGCCTGCGGGACGCAGGCCGGAACGGTCTAAATTACATTTTCCGCCGCGTCCCGGCAGCGGGTAATGTAGGCAAAATGGTTATAATCATGTCTATGAAACACCCCCCCGATTTTCTTCAACTGGAAAAATACAATATCTCGCCGGTCGACGTGGTCCGCATGGCCTTCCGGAGCGCTCCGGAGGCAATCCATCCGGACGTCATCTTGGCGCCGTGGTGGAACGTCGAGATATTTGGCCTTTGGGCGGACCAGATTACGATGATCACCCCTAACGTTTTGTATGAAATATTATTCCAGGGCAAACTCCTCAGTTTCGTCCGTTCGGGCATCGGCGCCCCGCAGGCGGGGGACGCCGTCCTGGCTCTGAGCTGTACGCCTTGCGAGCGGATCTTGTTTGCCGGATCGGTGGGTGGTTTGCGCCCGGATATGCACGTCGGCGACCTGATGATGCCTGAATTCTCTTACGCCGGGGATGGATTTTGCCGTTATCTCCAATCGGGTTTCCCTGCCGAGGATTGTTTTTTAGAACGGAATGCCCCGGATGAGGGGTTATCTTCGGCGCTTGGGGATGCGACCTTGCCCCTGGCGCTCCAGGCGGGCGTGACCTTACACACCGGTCCGGTCTTCAGTATAGATACCATTCTGGCTCAGTTCAGCATCCTGGATGAGATAGCCAACCAGTTAGGCTGCATCGGAATCGAAATGGAAACCGCCGCTGTGTTCAAAGCGGCGCGCCTGGCAGGCCTGCGGGCGGCTGCCCTGTTTTCGGTGTCCGATGTGCCGGTAAAGAACCAGTCGCTTTTCGCAGGGCGACTACCAGCCGAGCAGGAGCATCGGAAAGAAATTCGCAGCAACGTCCTCGCAAAGGCGTTGCTCGATTGTCTTTCCACCACTCACTAACCACTTTTATTCAGCACCCCCAGCATCGCCCCGTGTAGCCTCGGCGTGCAGGCCAGGATATCGTAGGGCGGCTGCATGTAATCCGCCTCCCCATTGAGCTTGGTCACCACCCCGCCGGCCTCCTCGACGATCAGCGCCCCGGCGGCGATATCCCACGGC
>Ga0187886_1002081_pt1 | contig 16628 bp, 16 predicted proteins | sample June2016WEW_20_1_FD_133001 | JGI IMG/M metagenome (GOLD analysis project Ga0187886, IMG submission 133001) | Peatland microbial communities from SPRUCE experiment site at the Marcell Experimental Forest, Minnesota, USA - June2016WEW_20_150 | ecosystem: Environmental > Terrestrial > Soil >... | reverse complement strand
CCGGCGAACTTGGTGGTGAAGAACGGGTCGAATATGCGCCCCAGCGTCTCGGCGTCCATCCCGCAGCCGTTGTCCGCGACCTCGAGACAGACGTAGTTTCCCTCGGGGAGCTGTTCGTCGAGGTAGCTTCGCGACAGATAGGCCCGGTCGCACTTGCGCAGGCTCGTCGCGACGGAGATGGTGCCGTCGCGGTCGCCCAGCGCCTCTGAAGCGTTGGTGATGAGGTTGATCAGCACCTGGCTGATCATGCTGGCATCGGCCTCGATCGGCGGCAGCCGCTCGGCGAGGTTGGACACGAGCGTCGCCCGTTTCGAGATCGAGACCTGCAGCATGCCCGTCATCTCCAGCGTGAGCCCGTTGAGGTCGACCTTCTCCCGCGCCGAGAGACCTCTGCCGGCATAGGCGAGCATCTGCGCGCACAGTGCGGCGGCGCGATGCGCGGCCTCCTGCACGTGCCCGAGGTCCTCGCGCTCCGGAGCGTCGGGCGCCATGCCCTCCAGGGCCAGCGAAGTATGGCCGAGCATGGCCGTGAGCAGGTTGTTGAAGTCGTGGGCGATGCCCCCGGCGAGCACACCCAGGCTCTCCAGCTTCTGGGCCCGCTGCATCTGCGCCTCGAGCGCCTGCCGCTCTTCCTCGGCGCGCTTGCGCTCGCTGATGTCGTGGCAGACCGCCACCATGCCCAGCGGCCTGCCTTCCGAGTTGCGAATCCCCGAGAAGGAGACCATGACCGGGACCGTCCCGCCCGCCCGGGCTCGAAGGCCCATCTCCACGTTTCGGACCGGGCCTTTGGAGAGCGGCCCGGCTAGAAGTCCGGGCAGGTCGATCCCCTCCTCGTCGACGAAGATGCTCCGCCAGGGCCGGCCGACCACATCGCTTTCAGATCTGCCGAGCAGATCGAGGGTGGCCTGGTTGGCCAGCAGCGTCAGCCCGTCGTCGTCGATGAGCAGCACCGGGTCACTCATCGTCCCGAGGATGCCTTCTGCCGCGGTGGCCGGCGTGAGCAGCATGAACTTCTCACGAGCAACTGCGTAGCCGATGCCCACCGCCCAGATCATGACCAGCAGCGCGGACACATCTGGCAGGGGCATGAAGAGCGGCAGCACGACCTTGACGACGAGCAGTGCGATCAGGGTCCCGAGGCCCGACCCGACCACGATCCTTGCCTGCCGGCGCTCACGCTGGCTCGTTGACGGCCGCTTGGTCCACAGCCAGCAGAGCAGCAAGGCCCAGAGCACGTAGCTCACGGCGTACGCCGTGTAGGAGAAGAGCCAGGGCGACCCGAAGGCTGGGATCTCGACCCAACCGAGAGGGCCGCTGGCTACCGTCGCGTCAAGAGGGCTTGTGGTTGTGAGCGCCCGAAACAAGAACGGGAGCACCGGCAGGTAGATGACCCAGAAGAACCATCGCCTGCGCACGAGCTCGGGCGGGCGCGTGAACAGGACGAAGAAGTGCAGCACCAGCGCCGGAGACACGATCCAGCCGTATGCGTCCAGGTTCAGCCATTGCAGGTAGAACGCCTGATCGGGGGCCGAGTGCATGAACACGTAGCCAAGCGCCCACCATGCACCGCCCAGCGCCATCAGGCAGAAGACCTGGTTACGGCGCGACCGCGGATCGATCCCGAGCACGAAGATGCCGAGACCGACGTATGCGATGAAGGAGACCAGCGCCAGCGCCGAGAAGACGTTCACCGGTCGGATTCCTTCTCCGCGATAGCCAACGCGAGCCCCTCATCACACTGGACCGAGGCCGATGAAAGCCCGACTGGAGAGTCGATCATCAACACTGGCAACGCCAGCGCGCCGCGAGGGCGGATCCCCGGTCTCTGAAGCCGGTTATGGCGTCGGCCGCGGCCTCCGGATAGCCGACCTCCCCAGAAGCGGCATTGCCCCCGTCGCTGCGCGACGCAATCCCATCGATATCGTTCATGTGCGGCTTCCCGAGCCCCCAGCGTGTGTCAGGACCGCCCCGGTCCTCCCCGTCCCAGATCGGAGCGATCGACCCTCGGCGCAGCATAGACATGCCTCCCCTTTCCGCCCGCCCACGGAATTGACCAGCAGTCTATGGCGTAGGGCCAAGGCGGTCATCACGAACCTGACGTAGGTCTGGTGCGTTGACGCAGCGCCGGGCCGCGTCGGCCGTGGGCCAGTTCGCATCGAGCACTCCGCCCGCTCCCGGCTCGCCCAATGCCACCGCTTCGGATCGCACGATGGCTTGAGTGTCGTCGTGCCGTCCCGCCTGGGAGTCGAGGTTTCCTCGCTTGCCCCGACTCCGGGCCTGTCCGCTGGCGAAGTTGAGCGAGTCCCATAGAACACGACTTGGCCAATCGGCCATGGGCTCGACGGCGGCTTACACGCTCGGAATTGCCGTACCATCGCGCCCCGGAGGAAATGAGTCTGTGGGTTCTTCATTCGCCGCTCTTGTCCGAGCGTTGTTCAAGACTCCACCTGGGGCCGCGCTACTGTCTTTCCTTTTCCCCGGCCTTGGGCAGGCGTCGGCAGGGAATCGGGTTCGTGGCCTGATCGTGGCCATCCCGACACTGGCGCTCCTGGGCCTTTTCGGATTGATATTCATCTTCGACCGGAGCTCGCTGTCCGGTCTGGCCCGGGACCAGGCGTGGCTGACGAGCCTGCTGGTCCTCGATCTGTTGCTGTTCGGCTACCACCTGTGGGCAGTCCTCGACGCCTACGTGCTGGCCGGCAGGGCGCGACCCGACAAGTTCCCGGTCTTCGGGTCCCCGAGCAAGTGGGGTACCGTGCTCGTTGTCGGCGTCCTTCTGGCGGGCACTATCGGGGTTCACGCGGCTGTGGCCGAAGTCGACATGAGCTGGCAGCATGCTCTCAACTGCCAGACCGCAGCGACACCCTGCTGGTACGACATCTCCTACCCGCAGTGCGGCGGCAAATTCCCCACCAACGCCGAGTTCGGGATCGTGGGCGTGAACAAGGGGATTGTCTTCAAACCCAACCCATGCCTGGGTACGGGCGATGGCCCGCCCGAACTCACGTGGGCCGGCGGGGTAAAGGCGCAGCTGTATGCCAACACCGGTGACCCCGGACCTGCCCTTTCCTCCCGCTGGCCCAATGACCAAATGTCCCCACGCCAATGCAACACATCAGCGGTACCGGGCTCAGATACCGTCGATTGCGCCTACGACTACGGCTGGAACGCGGCGGCCGACTCCTACAGGACGGCGGCCAGTGCCTATGTCTCCCTAGGCCTAGCCTCTCCGGGCGCAACCAGCACGCCGTCCCCGAACGTATGGTGGCTCGACGTCGAGACCATCAACAGCTGGCGGACCGACGTCACCCTCAACGTGGCGGCTCTCGAGGGCGCGGTCGCGTATCTTCAATCAATGGACGCGGCCGGCATCGGTTTCTATTCGACTCAATACCAGTGGAACCAGATAACCGGCGGCACGACTGTCTTCTCCTCTGCCCATCCGAGCTGGGTGGCCGGTGCCGGGTCCGCCCGGCAGGCGGTAACCAACTGCAGCGCCAAAGGCTTCACCGGCGGCCGTGTCGCATTAGCCCAGTATCCCGCCGGCGGCTTCGACGCGGACCTTCTCTGCTAGGGCAGCCGCGGAGGTGGCGATTGCCACCCTGCTGGGGACCGGATCGGCTTTGGATTATCACGATGACCTGAGTGCCGTCTGATCGGCGTCAGCGAACAGCAAGACCCGCGACGACGCGTACCCCGTCGACGTCAGGTCAGGCTAGTGGAGCTGGCCGGGCCGAGCCCCCGTAGTCGTATGAGCAGTGACTGCTACGGCTGGCAGGCCTAGCCGTCTGAAGAAGTCGCGGCAGCCTTGAGCCTGCCCGGTTCCGACGCTGCCGCGTCCTTTGCCGCCCGTGCCGAGGCGGCCGCGGCACCCTTCGCCTTGCCGGTCGCAGCGGCTGCGGCACCCTTGGCCTTGGCGGCTGCGGAAACCTGCGCTCCGTGGGTCTTCGCCAGCGCGGAGACGGCAGCGCCGTGGGCTTCGACTCCCGCTAGTCTTGCCGCATGCAGGCCAATGCACCGACGCATGTCGAAGCCCAATGCTGGAGGCGTCGGCATCGCGGCTACGTCCAAGCGATGATCGCGTGCGCCATCGCGCTCACCGCAGCGCTCGGCTGCACGCCCCGACCTGCGCTCCAGTTCTCGCCCGCGACCCTGCCCGACGCCCAGGTCGGCTCATCCTACGCTGCCACCATCACCGTCAATCAGGCTGTGACACCTGTCGGCGGCGCCTCGGTCCAGGACGGCGCGCTCCCCGCGGGGCTCGACCTCGCGTTGGCCAAGAAGCCCGATAACACGATCCAAATCTCTGGAACACCCACCGTCTCCGGCACGTTCAGTTTCACCATCTCTGTGTGGTGCTACGGCACGAACGTCGGCGGGCAGACCGCCACCCAGCAATACGTGCTGGTGGTGAAGTGAGCTAGGGGAAGTCTGGTCGGGGGCGAAAGGAGTTGAGCCTCCGACTGCCGCTGACCTTGAGCGCGCCTCGAAGCTGGCGGCACCTGCCTAGAGGCTAGTGCGCTACTGTCTTCGGGCCTCGACGGCCGGCGGCTTGCCCAGGACTTCTCGCGCGATCTCCTCCTTGTCGACGGAGATGGCCCAGGTCGCCATGCCGTTGGCTCGACCCAGAATGCAGCAGCCCTTGATGTTGACGCCGGCGTGGGCGAGCCGGTCGCTGACCTCGCCCAGGGCGCAGGGCGTGTCTTCGATCTCGATGGTCAAACCCGGACCGGCTACGAAGGGGTAGCCCATGCTCTTGAGGACCTCGGTCGTGTCGTCATCGCAGCAGTCGGTGTATATCTCAGTGCATGTGAGGTTGCCGGCGGTGCTTTGATGGACCTGGACGATGTTGACGCCACGCGCACACAGGGCCTTGGCCAGATGGGCCAGCTCACCCGGTCGATTTGGCAGCTGAACGACGAATTGCTGGCTCATGTCTTCCTCCCGGTTTCGGCTGTGGCTCGTTCGACGTCCATGGCTGCCAGGCGCAGACCATCGCCGGGCGTTCGTTCGATCACTAGATCGGCGCCCTGCGCGCACGACCCGACGGAAACCTCGCTCCAGGCGAAACGCAGCGCCTCCTCGGTGTGTTCGTCATCCTCGCCGAGCAGGACGTGAACCGCGGCGACGTGCGTGATTCCGAGCGCGACCGCGCGCTCCGACACCTTGTCGAGCACGGCCTGGGCGAGCATGGCTTGATGCATTTCCTACCCCGTCCCGTCCAGGAGGTCAATGACAGCCCCGGCTGCCGCAGGTATGGCGGCGGCGACCTCGGGGCTCAGGCTCTCGCTGAACTCGTCGGTTCGATGGGCCTGGACGGTTACCGCGTAGATGCTCGCCGGAAGCGCCGCTCCGAGGCGCCGGCCCAGCGCCAGCGCGGTGCGAAGCGAGGCATCGTGAGCCGAGTCCAGGTGACCCGCCGCGAATTCGGCCAGGTCTTCGAACGAGCAGGACCGCACCTCGCCGGCGGGCCGGCCGGGGAACTCGGCGGCGTCCACCAGGATGGCTGCCTCGTAGCCGGTGAGGCACTCCATGAGGCGCAGCCCCCCAACGCCGAGGCGTTCGATCTCGACGCCGGGGCGGCCAGGGGGGATTGCCCGGTCGGCGTGAAGCAATGCTTCGACTTCGTCGGCGACGCGCCAGCCCACGCCGTCGTCGCCGAGCAGGGGGTTGCCCAACCCGATGACGATCGTCCGGGATTGCGGGTCGGCTGATAGCTGGTCGGCCACGCGGGTATCCGATCTAGCAGTTCTGGGAGAGGACCTCGATGACCTCGCCGTCCGAGTTGCGAATCGCGACCTGGAGCGGCATCTCACCGGGGAATGAGTGAGTGGCGCAGCCGAAGCATGGGTCGTACAGGCGGAATGCCATTTCGACCCGGTTCAGCAAACCCTGATGAACGACCGTGCCGTTGTGGATCAGGCTCTGGGCGGCCTTCTTGATCGACATCGCCATTGGCGCGTAGTTGTTGGTCGTGCCCACGACGAGGTTGACCGCGGTCAGGATGCCGCGTTCATCTGTCCAGTAATGGTGGGTGAGCGTGCCGCGCGGCGCCTCCACCGTGCCGACGCCCTCGGTCGGCTTCTCGGTGGGAACGGTGCGGACGTTCGGTGACGTGATCTCCGGATCCGTGGCCAGCTCGACCATCCGCTCGGCCGCGTACAGCAGCTCGATCAGCCGAGCCCAGTGCGTGGCCAGTCGGTGATGGACGAGGCGCTTGCCGCCCGACTCCGGGGTGGGAGCCAGCGTGTCGTAGAAATGCTCGTAGGCGGCCTGGGCCAGCGGCGTGGCCATGCCGTCGGCGGTGTTGAGCCGCGACAGAGGAGTCGCGCAATAGACGCCGGACTCGGCTCCGTCGACGAATCCCTTCCAGCCGACCTTCTTCAGGTACGGGAACTTGAGGTACGTCCACGGCTCGACGTGCTCGGCGATCCAGTCCCGGTATTCGGCCGGGGCGTAGGTCCCGACGCGCGTGCCGTCGGGCGACATGATGCTGACGTTGCCGTCGTAGAAGTTGACCTTGCCGTTCGGGTCGACGAGGCCCATGTAGTAGGTCCGGTGGGTGTAGCCGTCGGAGAGGACCATCTCCTTGTACTCGGCGTTACCGAGGACGATCTGGTCGAAGATCCCCAGGCTGAACTGGGCGAACTCGATCGACCAGCGGCCGATCTTCTCGATCTCGGCCCGCTGCTCCTCGGTGATGCCCTGGGTCATCCCGCCCGGAACCGCGGTGGCAGGATGGATCTTCCTGCCGCCGATCATCTCGATGACGTGGTGGCCGTTCTTGCGGGCCTCTATGACCTTGCCGCCGACCTCCATGCCCACTTTGGCCAGCACGCCGAGGATGTTGCGCTCGGATGCTGGGGCGTCGGGACCGACCACGAAGTCCGGGCCGCCGAGGGCGTAGAAATGCGTGGTGTGATCGGTGACGTAGAAGGCGCTATAGAGCAGCTCGCGGAGGAGCTTGGCCGCCCGGGGGGGATCGACGTGATAGACCGCGTCGGCGGCCTTGGCGGCGGCCATGTGATGGGCTTCCGGGCATACGCCGCAGATGCGATTGGTCAGCGTCGGCATCTCCTCGACCGGCCGGCCGACGCAGAAGCGCTCGAAGCCACGCAACTCGGGGATCTGGAAGTAGGCGTTCGCAACCTCGCCGTCCGGGTCGAGGAATATCTCGATCTTGCCGTGGCCTTCGAGCCTGGTGACGGGGTCGATCGTGATTCGTTCCATGCTTGGCTACTCCCCGTCGTTCTGCCAGGCCGAGCGGCCGCTGCGGAGCAGCGAGCCAGCCAGGCTGAAGCGGTAGAACTGGCCCACCGGGTCGGGGATGCCGTCGAGCACCTTGTCGATCTCCTCGGGCGTGTTCGCCTCGATCACCGAGGCGTAGGCCGACATCAGGCGGGCGCCGTAGTCGATGACTCCTTCCGCGGCCCCGTAGCAGCCGATGCACGGAGCGCTTACGGCGGGGCAGAGAGCGCCGCAACCGCTGCGGGTCGCCGGTCCATTACACGGCAGGCCTTGCTCCAGCAGGCAGATCTCCGGATCGAACCGCGCGACCTGCTGGACCCGGACGAACTGGCTGATCCGCTTGACGTCTCGTTTGCGGGCGCACTCGTCGCATACGGTCGAGTCGCCGGCGCCCAGGACAGAGCCCTTTGGCGGCAGCGGCCCGGTGCCGTTGAGAGCCTTGACGACCGCCTCGAGCGCGGCCCAGATCTGCCCCGACTCGGGCGGGCAGCCGGGGATGGTGTAGTCCACGTCCACGACCTGGTCGAGGGTCCGCAGCACGGGCTCGAACTCCGGCAGGTGAAGGACGCCTTCCGGCGCCTGGAATTCCCAGACCGGCCGGAGACCATCTGGGTTGTCCGTGCTGGCCGTGGAGAAGGCCGTGTCGATGATCTCCTTCCGGCTCGTCAGGTTGGCGAGACCGGGGATGCAGCCTTCGCTCGCGCAGGAGCCGAATGAGACGAGGAGCTGCGACTTGCGCCGCAGGAGCCTGGCCAGGTGGATGGTCTCGTCGGTGCGCATGCTGCCCGACACGAGGGTGACGGCGATCTCGCCGTCGGTCATGGCTTCGATGTCGCTGTACTTGCCGTCCATGATGGTCGGCCACAGGACGATCTCGAAGGCCGCCGCGACGTCCACGATGTGCTCGTGGATGTTGACGATGGCGATGTCGCAGCCGCCGCACGAGGCGGCGCCGAAGATCGCGAGCTTTGGCTTGCCGGCCGGCTTCGCGGCCGGTGCCGCGCGTTTCGCGGCCGGCTTAGCGGAGGGTGCCGCGGGCTCTGAGCCGCCGTTGTTGCGAGCGGTCGGGCTCATTGCAGCGCCTCCACGGCGTGGTCCGGGTTGGCACCACCCGGGACTTCGGGCGGTCCGCTTTCATCCCCGCCGGTGGCCTCCCAGGCGGCGTCGAGGTTCACGCCGTCGACGTCGACGATGTCTCCCGCGGGCCAGTCGAGCGGCCCGAGCGCTCGTACCTCCTCGGTCACGCGAGCGATCTCGCCGGCCAGTCGCACCCCCTCCGCGGCGCTCGCCCAGACCAGCTGCAGGCGCTCAGGTTCTATGCCGAGAGCCTCGATCGTCCGCTGCAGCAGCTGGAACCGCCGCAGGGCCTTGTAGTTCTGCTCGATGTAGTGGCATTCGCCGGGGTGGCAGCCGCTGACCATAACCGCGTCGGCCCCCTCCGCGAAGGCCTTGAGGACGAAGGTCGGATCGAGGCGACCCGAGCACATCAGCCTGATGAGCCGGACGTTGGGCGGGTACTTGGTGCGAGCCGTGCCGGCCAGGTCCGCTGCCCGGTAGCTGCACCAGTTGCAGGTGAAGCCGATGATCACCGGCTCGAAGGTCGTGGCCGGTACCGCGCCTTCGACTGGAACGGGTGCGACGGGTGCCTGCGTGCTCATGCTCGCACCGCCTCCTCGATCGTCTCGTGGTGAGCCACCGGGTAGGACGACCGCTTGAGCGGCTCCCCGTCCGCTCCGACTCTGAGCAGACCCTCGATCTGGGCCAGGACCTGCTCATCGGTGAAGCCGGTGCCGGTGATGGCGTCGGCCGGGCAAGCGGCCACACACGTTCCGCAGCCCTGGCACATCGCGGCGTTGATGCTCGAGACCCCCTTGGCGGAGTCGAAGGCGATGGCGTTGTAGGGGCACAGGGCGTTGCAGATCCGGCAACCGGAACAACTCTCGGCGTCGATCGTGGCCTTGATCGGCTCGAGGTTCATCTGCTTCTGCTGAATGCGGCCAAGGACGCGAGCGGCGGCCGCGGCGCCCTGCGAGACCGACGCCGGGATGTCCTTTGGACCGCTCACGCAACCGGCGATGAAGACGCCTTCGGTCATGGTCGCGACCGGATCGAGCTTCGGATGCTTCTCGATGGCCCAGCCGTCGAAGCTGCACGAGATGCCGAAACGGACGGCCATCTCCTTGGCGTCCGCGCGGGGTTGGAGGCCAACCGAAAGCACGACCATGTCGACCGGGATGCGGCGCTGGCGGCCGGTCAGCGTGTCTTCGACCTGGACGATGAGCTTGCCCTCTTCGCCGGGCAGCCGCCCGGCTTCGGTCACCTCGGCCGGCTTGCCGCGGACGAAGAGCGTGCCCTCTTCGAGCACGCGCTGGTAGAACTCGTCGTAGCCCTTGGCCGCGGTCCGCATGTCGATGTAGAAGTCGTAGACCGTGGCGCCGGTATGCTCCTTCACCAGGTGGGCGAACTTGAGGCTCTGCATACAGCAGATCGCGGAGCAGTAGTTGTTGAAGTTGCGGTCGCGACTGCCGACGCAGTGGATGATGCCGACCGTCTTGGGCTCGGTCACGCCGTCGCGGAGGACGACCCGGCCGTTAGTGGGGCCGGCCGAGTTGGAGAGCCGCTCGAACTCGAGGCTGGTGAACACGTTCGGCAGCCGGCCGTAGCCGTACTGAGCGATCTGGCGCGCGTCGAAGATGTCGTACCCGGTGGCCAGGATGATGTTGCCGACCTTGATGGTGATCTCTTCGTCCTGCTGATCGAAGCGGATGGCGTCCTTCTCGCAGAACTTCTCGCAGGCCTTGCAGGTCCCCTTCTCGAAGTAGGTGCAGTTCTCACGGTCGATGACCGGGATCCGCGGCACGGCCTGGTCGAACGGCGTGTAGATGGCCTTGCGGTACCCGAGTCCGGCCTCGTAAACCTCGTCGATTACGTTCTTCGGGCACTTCTCCTGGCAGATGCCGCAGCCCGTGCACAGCGACTCGTCGACGTAACGGGCCTTCTTGCGGATCGTCGCGGTGAAGTTCCCGACGAAGCCATCCACGTGCGTCACCTCGCTCCAGGTGAGCAGCGTGACGTTCGGATGGGTGCCGGCGGAGACCATACGCGGTGTCAGGATGCAGGCCGCGCAGTCGAGGGTCGGGAAGGTCTTGTCGAATTGGGCCATGTGGCCGCCGATGGAGGCGTCCTTCTCGACCAGATAGACGGGGAAGCCGGCGTCGGCGATCTCGAGCGTCGCCTGGATGCCGGCGATGCCGCCACCCACGACCAGCGTTGCGGGGTTGATGTCGACAGTGATGGGCTCGAGTGGGGTATTGCGCCGGACCCGCTCCACACCGCCGGCCAGGATAGCCTTGGCCTTGGCCGTGGCGGCGGCCTTGTCCGTGTGAACCCAGGAGTCCTGCTCGCGGATCGAGACCAGCTCGCACAGGTACGGGTTGAGCCCGCCCCGAGCCGTGGCGGTGCGGAACGTGTTCTCGTGGAGATGGGGCGAGCACGCCGCCACGACGATGCGGTTCAGCCCGAGGTTGACGATGTCGTCTGTGACCAGCTCCTGGCCGGGGCTCGAGCACATGAATCTGTAGTCGCGGGCGATCACGACGCCCTGGTCCTTGAGCTCCTCGGCCGCCCAGCGGGCGACCTCGGGTACGTCGACGGTGCCGGCGATGTTGCTGCCGCAGTGGCAGACGTAGACGCCGATGCGGATCTCGCCCTCGGCCGGCCGGTGGCCGTTGCCGCTCATCGTCGAACCTCGTCGCTATCGGTCATGCGCGGCATGGGCAGGGCTCGCTTGTCCGGTCGTGGCCTGCGGACTGGTCCGGCCTCGACCGCCACCGGCTCAGGCTGTCTGCCGATCTTCTTGAGAGCGGGGCGAGCGTCGGTCAGTTCGCGCCCGATGCCCATCTTCTTTGGGTCGAGCCCAAACGCCACGCCCATCAGCTGGGTGAAGAAGACGATCGGCATCCTGTGCTTCGTATGGAACAGGGCGTTCATCTCGCCCTGGTAGGCGTCGATGTTGATCTGGCACATCGGGCAGACCGTGACCATCATGTCGGCCAGGTGGTGCTCGGCCTCGTCGACCAGGCGCTTGATGAGCTCGAGGCCCACCTTCGGCGCGATCTGGGTCATGTGGCCGCCGCAGCATTCGGTCTTGAGCGGGAAGTCCACCACGTCGGCGCCGAGCGCCGCGAGCAGCCGGTCGAGGTCATCCGGACGTTCGTGGTTCTTCCAGCGGTGGTCCGGGTCGGGGCGGGGGAGCATGCAGCCCAGGTACGGCGCCACTCGAAGGCCGGCTAGCGGCTTGACCACATTGGCCTTGACCGCGTCAAGACCGACGTCGTTCATGATCACTTCGAGGAGATGGCGGATCTCGACCGAACCCGGGTCGTAGTGGAGGCCGCCGGCGTCGAGGGCGACGTTGACGCGGTCGTTGAGGAGCGGCCGCTCCTTCATGTACGCGTCCGCTTTGGCGAGGTTGAGGTAGCAGGCGCTGCAGGCGGCGACGAGCGGCTCGTGGTCCGACTTGGACTTCGAGGCGATCGCCAGGTTGCGGGCGATGAGCGCGTAGGCCGGGCTCAGGCTTACGCCGACGTACTCTGTCGCTCCGCAGCAGTTCCAGTCCTCGAGCTCGGCGAGCGTGAGGCCGAGCTTGTCGCAGACGGCGGTCAACGACTCGCCGTACGCGCGCCCGCTGCCGTCCATAGAACAGCCGGGATAGTAGAGGTAGCGGCTCACGACACCCGCTCCAGCTCTTCCGCCCGACGCAAGATCGCGTGGAGCTGCTGCCGATCCTTGATCCGGCGTGGAAGGATGCCGATGCGGCCGCGGAAGAAGAGGCCGGCGGCCATGGGCGCCATCCGCGGCAGCCGCAGGATGAAGTGGCGCAGGTAGTGTCGCGCGGTCAGACCCAGCTCCCAGCTGCGCCCGAACGTCTCCACCTGGCCGACGAACACGCGAGCGAAGCCCGGCGGGGTGCTGTCGCGGTAGGACTTCCGCTGCTCGGCCATGCCCTTGAGCGTGTACATGACGTCGGCGATGTGGACGCCCTGGGGGCACCGGACGACGCAGTGGTAGCACGACACGCACATCCACGGCGTGTTGCTGCGCAGCGCTTCGTCCTCCATCCCTGCCCGGATCATCGCGAAGAGCATCCGCGGGGTGTGGTCCATGTCGTCGGCGGACGGGCATGACCCTCCGCACGTGCCGCACTGGATGCACATCTCGAGACGGGAGACGCCCGCCGTCTTCGCGCTGACCTCTTCGAGGAAGCGGACGCCCGAATCGGCTGCCAGAGGAGGTGAGACCTGAGCCACGACCATCCAATCGCCCCTTTGGCCTGCCCGGATTCGCTTCGTCGATCCGTTCCACGCCGGTTCAGTACCTGGACCGGCGTTCGCGCCGCCTCGTGGGCGGGCGTCCGGTCAGCGGACCGGTCGGCTTGGATCGCTGTGGGCTCAGCCGGGATTCCGAATATGTGAAGCGGGACGTCGCGCCCTCTTCGGTGGCGGGCCGCGCCGGCGCCAGCGGCAACAACTCCGACGCCGACCTGATTGGGCCGCAAGAGGCGGCCGACCTGTACGTTGCCCTGAATGGATTCTCGGAGGCTGTCCCGCCTGCCGATAGGGCCGCATGACCCGGCCCCCCAGGGGCCAACCCGCCCGCGTTTTTGGGCTCGAAATCATCTCCTCGCAAGTCGGTGATTCGGGTTGGTTCGGCGACTCAACGGGGACACCTACGAACAGAACGCCCTGACCGCCTCGAACAGGATGGGGGCACCCCAACGCAGCGCGTCGAGGCTCACCCGCTCGTCGTCGCCGTGCATCAGTTCGAGGAGGCCGTCGTCGGGACCTGTTCTCAGCGGCGAGAAGCCGTACGTCGGGACGCCTATCCGGGCCAGGTGTTTCGCGTCGGTGGCGAACGGCGCCAGGAACGGCAGAGGCACGCCCCGCGGATCGTGCTTCGCGAGGACGCCCTCGATTGTCCGATACAGCTGGTTGTCGCGCGGGGCCTGGACCGCGGGGCCGATCTGCTCGCATTCGACTTCCATGCGATCCCAGAGCTCGTCGCCGACACGCTGCCGCAGCTCCTCGCGCATGGCCGGCTCGTCCGTGCCGGGCAGGGTTCGGCAGTCCAGCTCGATCTCGGCCGTGCCGGGAATGACGTTGTACTTGACGCCGGCACGAACGATCCCGACCGAGATCGTGTCGTGGATCATCGCCGAGGCGGTTCGAGCGAGAACGGGGTCGCAGAGCTCCCGGAGCGCGCCCTCGACTCGGGCGGGGTCCGAAGCGGCGCGCGAGGTCCCGTTGCCCGCCGCCGGCCCGGTGGCCGCGACCGGTGCCAGCGCCCGGATCGCCGCCGCCGCGCGGGCCGTCAGGTGGGGGATTGCCCGCGTCAGCGAGGCGAGCAGCGGCTCCGTCAAACGCACCGGCCCGGGTTCGGCCAGCCGGGCGATGATCCTGGCGGCAAGGACCGCGGCGTTGTCCGGCGTCGGCACCGAGCCATGTCCCCAGCGACCCTTGACCCGAATCTTGTAGACGACGAAACCCTTCTCGGCGACCTGGATCGGGTAGAAGCGGACGCCGCCGTACGTGGTCGACATCCCGCCTGCCTCGTTGAGCGCGCCTGCGGCCCGGAGCCATTCCGGGTGGTTGTCGACGATCCAGCTCGCGCCCTGCCAGCCGCCCGCCTCCTCGTCGGCGGTCGAACAGAAGATGACGTCGCGCCGGAGTCCGGGGATGGGATCACGGGCGGGGTCGCGGCCGGCGGCGCGCCCGGCACGGGCGAGGCGGCGCATGACCTGGACCTCCATCGCCACCATCGACTTCATATCGACGGCGCCGCGCCCCCAGACGTAGCCGTCCGCCAGATCGCCGCCGAACGGGTCATGGGTCCAACCGGCCGAATCGGCCGGCACCACGTCAAGGTGCGACATGAGCAGCAGCGGCTCGCCGCCGGTGCCGTCGCCGTGGAGCCTGGCCACGATCGAGCCCCGGCCGGGGAACGGCTCCACCACCATCGACGGGATGCCCTCGTCCGCGAGGGTTCTCTCCAGGTAGCGAGCGGCCAGGATCTCGTCGCCGGGCGGGTTGACACTCTTGATTCGAATCAGCGACCGGAGCAGCTCGACTAGCTCCGATAGCTCGGCGTCGGAAAGCTCGAGATCTGGCTCGCTGCTCATCTGATGAATCAACCTCGACTCGGGATCGGGCGATACGCGATCACTGGGGGATCACTCCTCAGGCCCCGATAAGCGGCTGTGAATTGCCAGACTCTAGCTTGCGTCGAATGCCAGTGGTCAGCCGCTTCTTCGGAATCGTGATCAGGCTCCACTACGCCGACCACAACCCGCCCCATTCCACGCTACCTACCAGGGGCATACGGTGGAAGTCGACATCCGCACGCTCCGCACCAATGACGGGTCCATTCCAAGCCGAGCCATGGGGCTCGTGATGGAGTGGGCTGCCGAGCATCAGGGCGAACTGGCCGAAGATTGGCATCGAGCCTCATTCGGCGAGCCGATTCTCAGAATCCCGCCTCTTGCCTAGAATGCATGGCGATGCTGACGATTCGAACCGCTGAGGCCCTCGACGATTACTGGTTGCGGCTGACTCTATCCGATGGGTCGGCCATCGAACGCAACGTCCGCGACTTGCTGCTCGGGCCGGTATTCGAATGCCTGAGATCGGACTACTCCAAGTTCCGGCGTGCGCGTGCCAGGCACGGAACGGTGGAATGGCCAGGCAATCTCGACCTGGCCCCGGAAACGCTGATCTGGAACGGCCCGACGCCCAGGGGCGGTTCTCAGACGCCGCCCGCTCGGCTCGTCCTCCACCACCCAACGGCACAGTCGGCAGGCTAACCAGCGCGGTCCAGCAGGGACTCCGCCTATTCCGCGGCCGTCGACGCCTCCAGGCGCTCCGCCATCCGCTCGCCGGTCGTGACCGCCCCCAGGGACGCCGACGACACGAGGGCCGCGTATTTGGCCATGACACCGCTCCTGTAGCGCGGCGCCGGAGGGGTCCAGCGGCTCCGCCGCTCGGCGAGGACCGAGGCCGGAACGTTGAGGTCCAGGGCGTGGCGGTCGACATCGATGACGATCTCGTCGCCCTCCGCCACGAGCGCGATCGGGCCGCCCAGCGCCGCCTCCGGGGCCACGTGGCCGATCATCAACCCGTGGGTGCCGCCCGAGAACCGGCCGTCGGTCAGCAGTGCGACGTGCTCGCCCATGCCCTCGCCGACCAGTGCCGCCGTGACCGACAGCATCTCCTGCATGCCTGGGCCGCCGACCGGGCCCTCGTACCGGATAACGATCACGTCGCCCGCCTTGATGCTCTGCTTGCGGACGGCGTCGTAGCAGGCGTTCTCGTTCTCGAACACGCGAGCGGGGCCTTTGTGGTAGCGGCGCTCGTGGCCGGCCAGCTTGATCACGCAACCGTCCGGGGCCAGCGTTCCGTGGAGGATCGTCAGTCCGCCGGTGGCCTTCAGCGGCGTCTCGATCGGTACGACCACCTTCTGGCCCGCCGTCTCGACGGCCGCCGCAGCCGCGCTCGCGATCGTCCCGCCGTCGACGTTCGGCGTGCTCCCGTCGATCAGGCCCTGCTTGAGCAGCTCGCGCGTGACCAGCGAGAGACCGCCGGCTTCGAACAGGTCTGCGGCGGCGTAACGCCCGCCCGGGACCAGGTCGCCGACGATCGGCGTGCGATCGGCGATCTCGCCGAACTCGTCGATCCCCAGGGGCAGGCCGTACTCGTGGGCGATGGCCAGCAGATGCAGGACCGCGTTGGTCGAACCGCCGGTCGCCGCGACGCAGGCGATGGCGTTCTCGATCGAGCGGCGGGTGACGAACTCCTTTGGCCGGACGTCGCGTCGGATCAGGTCCATGACGATCTCGCCGCAGCGGTAGGCGGCCTTGTCCTTGTCCGGATGCTCAGCCGGGATGCCGTTGAGCCCGGCCGGCGAGAGGCCCAGGATCTCGAGGACCATCGACATGGTGTTGGCCGTGTACTGGCCGCCGCAAGCCCCCGCGCCGGGGCAGCTGACTGACTCGATCTCGTACAGCTCTTCGGCCTTCATCTTGCCGGCCCGGTAGGCCCCGATGGCCTCGAAGATGGTCACGACCGTCGCGTCGCGCTTGCCCTTGTACATGCCCGGATAGATCGTCCCGTTGTAGAGGATCACGCCCGGCCGGTCGAGCCGGCCGAGGGCGATGGCAGCGCCGGGGATCGTCTTGTCACAGCCCACCAGGCACACCACTCCGTCGAGCATGTGGCCGCGGACGCACAGCTCGATCGAATCAGCGATGACCTCACGGCTGATGAGGCTGGCCTTCATCCCCTCGGTGCCCATCGAGGTACCGTCCGACACGGAGATGGTGCTGAACT
>Ga0187886_1002079_pt1 | contig 16635 bp, 13 predicted proteins | sample June2016WEW_20_1_FD_133001 | JGI IMG/M metagenome (GOLD analysis project Ga0187886, IMG submission 133001) | Peatland microbial communities from SPRUCE experiment site at the Marcell Experimental Forest, Minnesota, USA - June2016WEW_20_150 | ecosystem: Environmental > Terrestrial > Soil >... | reverse complement strand
CGAAAACCGCGACATCATGATACACTTTGTCGAACAGGTTGCGGCGCAGATTTTTATCCCGTTTTCGGTTGGGGGCGGCATACGCTCCGTCGCCGATGCCACCCGGCTGCGCAACGCCGGCGCCGAAAAGGTAAACGTCAACACGGCGGCAGTGGCGCGGAAAGAGCTTATCTCGGAAATCGCCGATGCTATCGGCTCACAGAGCACTATCCTTTCCATGGACATCAAGAGTGTCATTAAAACTAAAGAAATCCCTTCCGGGTACGAGATTGTCGTCAACGGCGGCGTCACGCCTACCGGCGTCGACGCGCTTAAATGGGCGATAACGGGGGAAAGGCTGGGTGCCGGCGAGCTGGTGATAAACTCCATCGATGCCGACGGCACGAAAGACGGCTACGAACTCAAGTTAACCCGCCTGATGGCCGATTCGGTGGGTATACCGGTCATCGCCTCGGGCGGGGCAGGGAAACCGGAGCACCTCTACGATGTTTTGACTGAAGGCCATGCCGATGCCGCGCTGGTGGCTTCCATCGTCCACTACGGCGAATACACCTGCCGCCAGCTTAAAGAATATCTGCACGGGCGGGGAATAAAGGTGAGGATGAGCTATTAATCGTCATTGCGAGTCCATCCCGATGCAATCGGGAGGCGAAGCAATCTCATAGTTTATGGATAGGCAGTATTTCATTTATATAATGACGAACAAATGGAATCAAGTTCTTTACACGGGAGTAACCAACGACCTTGTACGAAGAGTTCAGGAACACAAAGACAAGACTATTAAAGGATTCACAAAAAGATACAACATTAATAAACTGGTTTACTATTAGGTCGGAGAAAACATTGAAAGCGCTATTTTAAGGGAAAAACAAATTAAAGGCGGTTCAAGGAACGATAAAATTGCCCTTGTCAATTCTATAAATGTTGAATGGCGTGATTTGTCTAATGATCTATGAGATTGCTTCGCCTTCACGACTTCGTCGTGAAATGGTCTCGCAATGACGGTAAGGCGTAATGAGCACCATCGATGAAGTAAAACAGAAAATTGACATCGTCGAAGTTGTCAGCCAGTACGTCACGCTCAAAAAAGCGGGGCGGAACCTCACCGCGCCCTGCCCGTTCCACAGCGAAAAGCATGCCTCCTTTTTCGTGTTCCCGGAACGGCAGAGCTGGCATTGCTTCGGCGCCTGCGCCACCGGCGGCGATGTCTTCGCTTTCGTGATGAAAAAGGAAGGTATCGAGTTCGGCGAGGCGCTGCGTCTCCTGGCCGACAAAGCCGGCGTCGCTTTGCCCACTTATACCCAGCCGGGGCCTAAAAAAGAGGAGAAGGAAGAGCTCTACCGCGCCAACGAAGCGGCCGCGTTGTATTATAACAACTTGCTGCTTAACCACCCGGCCGCGGAAAAAGCGCGCCAGTATATCTCCAAACGAGGGTTCACCTCTAAAACTATCGCCGATTTTCAGCTCGGTTTCAGCCTCGATGCCTGGGAAGCGTTGAAACAGCATTTAATCGAGAGAGGCCATAAGGAGGCCGACCTGCTTACCGCCGGCCTGCTTTACCAGGCGGAGGACGGGAAAAGCCACGACCGCTTCCGCGGCAAGCTCATGATTCCTATCCGCGATATCAGGGGGCGGGTAACTGGTTTTGGTGCGAGGGTGCTTGATGATTCCATGCCTAAATATATCAACTCGCCGCAGACCCCTGTTTTTGATAAAAGCGCCACGCTCTACGGCATCGACCGCGCCGCCGCCGACATCAGGAAACAGGACGTCGCCATCATCATGGAAGGCTACATGGATGTCATTATGGCGCACCAGTGCGGCGTCACCAACGCGGTTGCCTCCATGGGTACGGCGATAACCGAGACCCAGGTAAATACGCTTAAAAAGCTGACCCGCCACCTTATCCTCTCTCTCGACGCCGATGCCGCCGGTGAAGAGGCTATGCTGCGCGCCGTCGGCTCTGAAAATATCCTCGGCGCGGAAATCAAGGTCATCAGATTGCCCGAAGGCAAAGACCCGGACGAAGTGCTCATGGAAAGCGTGGCAAAGTGGCAGGGCCTTGTTAAAAATGCCACGCCGCTGATTGATTTCTTATTCGAAAAAACAACCCTTAAACTCGATTTGACCAGAGCCGGGGATAAATCTTCCGCAGTGGAGCGACTTCTGCCGGTGGTAGCCGGCGTCAACGACCCTATCCGCCAGGCGCATTACCTGCAAAAGCTCGCCGCTCTTGTCAGGGTAGATATGAACACCATTAAAGACTCCCTGAACCGCTTGAAACCGGCCCCGGCCCGGCGCCGGGCGCCTTCACCGAAACCGGCGAGCCATGCCGCGAAAGACAACCGTGAGGAATACTGCCTGGCCTTGCTTTTGCAGCACCCGGAGCTCAAGGAGTGCCTGGAGGAATTATCTCCCGAGTGCTTTGAAAACAGTGAAAACCGCGCTATCTATAACGCATACATGGAGACCCCGGATGTGGTATCATTAAAAGATGCGGTTGACCCCGCGGTTCATGAGCACCTGGACGCCATCGCCGCCAGGAGTTTACCGGCTTTAAAAAATAATGTCGAGCTAAAATTTATCGACTGCGCGCTGGAGCTTAGAAAGAGGTACCTGAAAAACCTGGCCGCCAGGAAGGCCGAATCCGGCAGCGAAAATGACAATGACACCCGGCTCGAAGAAGACATAGAAATCAGCCGCCAGTTGAAAGAGCTTGATGCCCGCCGCAACAAAAAACACCGCCCTCTCTAAGATATTACAAGGAGTTAACAATGGATAACGGAACCGATCATCTGAACGAATTTCATGATAGCGAACATTTTGAGGAAATGCCTCCTCATCATGACCTTGAAGCCGAACCCAAGGATGAGGCACTGTTCGGAGCGGACGTAGAACCCGCTGATGAACTTGGAGTCGAAGAAGTTAGCGAGCCGGACGAACTCTGGGCCAAGGGCAAAGAATTCGAACTGGAAAAAGGCGAAGTGAACCTCGACCTTGACCTCGGGCTGCCCGGGGAAGAAATCGCCGAGCAGGATATTACCGATGACCCCGTGCGCATCTACCTCCATGAAATCGGCCGCGTGCACCTTCTCACCGCCGAAGATGAGAAAAACCTGGCCCGGCACATGGAAGAAGGTAAGTATATCAGCCGTATTAAGCAGGAATACTTACAGAAAAACGGCCGGCAGCCTTCCAGCGCCGATATCATAACTGCCATAATCCAGAACCTGGCCGGCACTATCCCCCTTATCGCCGTTCTCCAGGAAGAGCTCGGCCTGAAAAAAACTCATAGCTTCGTAGATAGTATTTACGACGCCAAGCTCCAGGATACCATCGATAACACCGTCGACCCGCAAAGAATTCAGAATATTTCCATCAAGCTCGGTAAACCGGCTACAGAAGTCGAAGAAATGCTGGTCAGGCTTTCCCTTGGCAGCCGGCAAATCACCGAAGAGGTCCGCGGCGCCATAGGCCGCAAGATATCCTTAACCGACATCGATAAACTGATTGTCGATAAAAAAGTACTCGATGCCATACAGGCTCACGAAAAGAAATACTTGGCCCGCTTTAACGAAATGTTGCGCGAAGGGAAAAAGGCGGAGCGCCACCTTATCGAAGCTAACCTGCGACTGGTTGTCAGCGTCGCCAAGAAGCACATCGGGCGCGGTATGTCCCTGCTCGACCTCATCCAGGAGGGCAACATCGGCCTGATGAGGGCGGTGGAGAAGTTCGACTACCGTAAAGGCTATAAATTCAGCACCTATGCCACGTGGTGGATACGCCAGGCGCTGACCCGCGCCATCGCCGACCAGGCTCGCACCATCCGCATCCCCGTACACATGGTAGAGACCATCAACCGCCTGCTCCGCATCAGCCGGCGCCTCGCCCAAGAATATGGCCGCGAGCCCACCTCCCGCGAGATTGCCAAGGAGATGGAAGTCTCCTCCGATAAAGTGCGGGAAATCGTCAAAGTATCCCAGCTGCCCATATCGCTGGAATCCCCTATCGGCGAGGAAGAGGACAGCCCCCTCGGCAACTCTATCGAAGACCGCAACGCCATGCCTCCGGTGGACATCGCTTCCAAGCAGCTGCTGAAAGAGCAAATCGAGGACGTGCTGGGCACGCTTACCCCGCGCGAGCAGCGCGTACTGCAGCTCCGTTTCGGGCTGGAAGACGGGCGCAGTCGCACGCTGGAAGAGGTGGGTGTGGAATTCAACGTGACGCGGGAACGCATCCGCCAGATAGAAGCTAAGGCATTAAGAAAACTGCGGCACCCGAGCCGCAGTCGCAAGCTGAAGGATTACCTGGAGTAATTTTTTTACGGAAAGGGGACACTCCAATGAATGAGCTTCCATTGGAACCCGCAAGTTAAATTAGGAATTTATTATGACTAATGAGCCAAAGAAGTTTTATCAAAATGTCGGTGACGGAAAAGTTGGGATAAATAGCAGTCTAGAAATTGTAAGAATAATAAAATCATTTAAGAAAAATTGGCGGTTAATAACCTTGACTTGGATAGTAACGGTTTTGATAGCAACTATGACTACATTTTTGTTCAAGGGTTGGCTTGGAATATTAATAGGAGTAGTACTCTCGGTAATACCATTTTTCCTTGGCATTTTAGCAATAGAAAAGGTGATAGAAAAAGAAGTTCATCATGGTTGAACAAGAGAGTGCCTAATGCTACGAAAAGTTGCAAGTACCGTCAAAATACATAGCTCAAACCACAGCATTTGAACTCTGTTTAATATTTTACTTTAAGTTGTAGTTTTGACTTTTAAGCTTTGAACTCTGAACTTACTTAAGCATCCCCATGATATTTTTCGGCAGCTTGCCCCCCGCCCCCATCTTCATCAGCTTTTGCATCTGCTGAAACTGGTTTAAAAGCTGGTTGACGTCATGCGTGCCGGTCCCGCTGCCCCGAGCAATGCGCTTGCGCCGGCTCCCCCCTATTATGGACGGGTTCTGCCTTTCCTGGGGCGTCATGGAAAGGATTATAGATTCCACCTTTTTCAGCTGTGCTTCCTGCGCTCCGTCGGGCAATTTACCGGCCAGTCTGCCCATGCCGGGTATCATCTCTGCCAGCTGCGAAAGCGGCCCCATTTTTTTAATAGCCTTGAACTGCTCCAGGAAATCCTCCAGGTTAAAGGTGGCGTTTTTAACCTTCTTCTGTAATTCCAGCGCCGTCTTTTCATCGAGGGTCTTTTCGGCTTTTTCGATGAAGGTGAGGACATCGCCCATACCCAAAATACGCGAGGCCAGTCTGTCAGGGTAGAACGGCTCGAAAGCGTCCGCCTTTTCCCCTGTGCCGATGAACTTAATCGGCACGCCGCTGACCCACCGGATGGAAAGTGCCGCCCCGCCCCGCGCATCGCCATCCATCTTGGTCAGGATGAGACCGGTCACATTCACCCGGGCATGGAACTCCTCGGCCACGCGCACGGCGTCCTGGCCGGTCATGGCGTCCACCACCAGCAGCACTTCGTCGGGCTTGATTACTTTTTTTACCTGCTCCAGCTCCGCCATCATCTCTTCATCGATGTGCAGCCGGCCCGCCGTATCCACGATGACATGAGTCGCGGCCAGCTTTTTCGCCTGGTCGAGGCCGTGAGTGCTGATGTCCTGGCTGGACGCTCTGGGGTCTTCATGGTAAACGGGAACATCGAGCTGTTTGCCCAGCGTTACCAGTTGCTCGATAGCGGCCGGCCGGCGGTTGTCCGCGGCCACCAGGAGCGGCTTCTGCCCGCCGTGCTTTAATAGCAGCGCAAGCTTGGCGGCGGTAGTCGTCTTGCCGCTGCCCTGCAGCCCTACCATCATCAACACCGTGGGGGTCTGTGAAGCGGAGAGGAGCTTGCTGCCCTGACCGTCGCCGAGAGTTTTCACTAGCTCTTCGTTAACGATTTTTATTATCTGCTGGGCGGGCGTGAGGCTCTCCATGACCTCTTTGCCGATGGAGCGCTCTTTCACGCGGGTGGTAAAGTCCTTGACCACTTTGAAGTTGACATCCGCCTCTAAAAGCGCCAGCCGCACCTCGCGCAGGGCTTCATCGATATCTTTTTCGTTGAGCTTGCCGCGGTTGCCCAGCCGGCGGAAAACGGCGTTAAGTTTTTCGGTAAGGACTTCAAACATGACATTTTAATTGTAAGGGGAGAGGCAACAGCGCGTCAAACGCTCAACAACCGCGAAGACACATGTTGCTTACCTCACCCCCTAACCCCCTCTCCAAACAGAACTTTGGAGAACCGATAAATCAATTGTTTGGAGAGGGGGCAAATAATAAAGAGAGGCGGTGCCCTCTTAGACATTCCGTTCTACATTTTCAGATGGTTTAAAATCGCATAAAAAACAAATAGGGAAAGGAGGGATGGCTCCATTACGAAAGGCGTTGACTCGCGATGACACAAGAAACCGAAAGTGCTACAATACCACCAATACAAAAGTACAGGAGCGTAAATGTCATGGCTAAAGCCAAATACGGGAAATATTTTTTAACGGACGCCAAAACACCTTCCACGGGAACTAAAGAGGCCGCCGAGTACGCCAAATGGGCCACGCGCATGACCTGGCTTACCGGCGATGTGATAAAGGGCGCTTTCCATTTTGGCTGCTCCTGGTACTACAAAGCGCCGGATAAAGCGCTCCCGGCGCATACGCATGACTTCGATGAAATCCTGGGGTTTTACGGCAGCGACCCCCAGAATCCGCGTGACCTCGGAGGCGAAGTTGAGTTCTGGATGGAGGACGAAAAGCACATCATGACAGAAAGCTTCCTCGTCTTTATCCCGGCGGGTATGAAACACTGCCCTCTCAAGATAAATAGAATCGAAAGGCCGATGTTCCACCTGGGCGCTTCTCCCAGCCACGAGTACGCGAAAAAACCCAGCCGGTAGTAAAATATTTATGTTTCAACACCGGAAGTGCTACAATACCACCAAGTAAAAATTGAAGGAGCTCATTAGCATGGCCAAATCTAAGTACGCGAAATACATCGTGACCGACCTGAAAGCGCCGGCGTTCAATCCGGAGTTTATCGCCCGGTACGCTAAATTCGCCAGCCGGATACTCTGGATGGATGAAAACGTGGTGCCTGGCGCTTTCCAGATGAACTGCTCGTGGTATTTAAAGCCGAACGCCGACCACCTGGGAGAATCGCACAAGCACGATGAAGGCGAAATTATCGGCTTTTTCAGCAGCGACTATCAAAAGCCCTATGACCTCGGCGCGGAAATAGAGTTCTGGCTGGAAGACGAGAAGTTCATGATAACCAAGAGCGCCATGATATTCGTCCCGCCGGGCATGAGACACTGTCCCCTTATCCTCCACCGCGTCGACCACCCTGTATTCCATTTCAGCGTCCTGACCGGCGGCATTTACGCCCAGAAAAAATAGTAGTTAAAACATATACCCCAAATAAGGACAAAGGAGCGGCTGCCATGGCCCAAGGAAAATCAAAATACGGTAAATACATCGTTACGGAGCTCAAGACAGAGATGAGCCCCGAGTCCGTCGCCCGATACGCCCAGTTCGCCACCCGGATATTGTGGATGGATGAGAAAGTGGTGCCAGGGGCTTTCCAGATGAACTGCTCCTGGTATCTTAGACCGCCGGCCAAGCCAATGGGCGAAGGACACCGACACAATGTGCCGGAAATCATCGGTTTTTTCGGCAGCGACTATAAAAACCCCTATGACCTGGGCGCCGAAATAGAGTTCTGGTTGGAAGATGAGAAGTTCATCCTGACCAGTACGTGCATGATTTTCGTCCCGGCGGGGATGAAACACTGCCCGCTTATCGTAAAACGCGTCGACCGCCCGGTCTTTCATTTTAGCACCGTTACCAGCGGCAAGTACGAGATTCTGCACTAGGAGAAAAAACCAGTGGCCAAATCTAAATACGCGAAGTACATCGTCACCGAGCTTAAAGAACCGGAACAGAAGAGGATAATCGCCGCAGATTACGCCAAATACGCCCGGCGTATCCTGTGGATGGACGAGGATGTCGTGCCCGGCGCTTTCCACATGAACACGTCCTGGTTCCTGAAGGCCGCTGCCGCGCTGGAAAATGTGCCGCACAGCCATGACAACCCCGAGATAATAGGCTTTTTCAGCAGCGACCCGGAAAACCCTTACGAACTGGGCGCGGAAGTGGAATTCTGGCTGGAAAACGAGAGACAAGTCATCACCAAAAGCGCCATGATTTTCGTCCCGCCGAAGATGGTGCACTGCCCGCTGATTTTAAGGCGCGTGGACAGGCCCATCTTCCATTTCACCGTTGTTACTAACGGCCTATATATCAAGGACGAGAAGCAGAAATAAAAGGTACTAACCCCTATCCCCTTGTCCCCCTTCCCTGAAGGCAAAATGAGGGAAGGGGGATTATTTTTCCAGTTATGTTAAAATGGGGTCGAGATGATTCCCGCCAGGCTGAAAATGCGCAATTTCATGTGCTACCGGGATAACGTCCCCCCGCTGGACTTCACCGGTATTCACCTCGCCTGCCTTTCCGGCGATAACGGCAACGGCAAATCGGCCATCATCGATGCCATGACCTGGGCGCTGTGGGGCAAAGCCCGCGCCGCCAGCGACGATGAACTCATCTACACCAACCAGCCGGAGATGGAAGTGGAGTTCGATTTTGCCGTGGGGCAGCAGCTTTACCGCATTATCCGCAAGCGTTCCCGTCCTAAAAAAAAGAGCGGCGCCGGTCAGTCCTCGCTGGAGTTCCAGATAAAAGCCGGAAATGACTTCCGCCCCATCACCGGCAACACTATCGCCCAGACGCAGCAGAAAATTATCGAGACGCTGCATATGGACTACGATACATTCATCAATAGCGCCTACCTGCGCCAGGGGCACGCCGACGAATTTACCAGCCAGGCGCCGGCCAAACGCAAGGAAGTGCTCGGCAATATCCTCGGACTGGCCCGTTATGACGAGCTTGAAGACCGCGCTAAATCTCTCGTCAAGCAGTATGAAGCCGAGATAGCCCTGACGGAAAGCTCGCTGCAAGAAATCCACGGCGAGCTATCCCGGAAACCGGAATGCGAAGCGGAACTGGAAAAGGCGCAAACGGCGCTCAATGTAATCGAGGCGGTCATAAAAGAAAATGATGCCGCGCTTGACGAGCTGCGGCGGAAAAAAGAGTCGCTCGAAAGCAAAAGAGCGCAGCTGGAGGAGCTGGAGATACGGCTTGCTGGCAGCGCGCGCGACCTCCAGCGCTGGGAAGAGCAGGCTGGCCAGCACCTTTCCCGGATAAAAACGTATGAAGAAGTCATCGGCCGACGGGCAGAAATTGAAACCGGCTACGCCAAATTCACCGGCGTAAAGAAGGCCGTAGAAGAACTGGACCGCAAGGAACGCCAGGCGCACGGTCTGGAACGGCAGAAAATGCAGTTCGAAGCTAAAGTAGAAAAAGCCAGGAACGCGCTGACCACCGAGCACACCGTCGCCCAGCGCGAAATCGCCAGGCTCGAAGCCAGGGCCAGTACCCTGCCCGCGCTTAAGGACCAGCTCAATCAGGCGCAGGCACGGCGGCGCAAACTGGCCGATACCGAAGCGGCGCTGCGGCAAAAGGAGCAGGCGGTCCAGGAAGCGCAAAAGCAGGTGAGCTACCTGGAAAGCGAGCGTGTGCGGCTCGAAAAGGAAATCGGCGAAGTTGGAGAAAAGCTCGACCTCATCGCGTCGCATATCGCTTCGCACACGGAAGCCAGGTGCCCGCTCTGCAACAGCGAGCTGACGCGGGAAGGACTGGCGCTTATCGCCGCGAAATATACGCGGGAGAAAGAGGCAAAGGCGGACTCGTTAATCGCTAACCGGGACAACCTGGCGCATAAGCGGGCGGAATTCGAGGCGCTTTCGCGGGAGAAGGTGGAGCTCGAGGGGAGTCTGAAACAGGAAAGCGCCCGCCTCCAGAGCCAGGAAGAGCTCGGGAAAAGTAAAATCCGGGAAATCGAAGAGGAAAGTCTCAAGCTGGCCGAGCACCGCAGCGCTTTAAGCGACATCGAGCAGCGGCTGGCCCGGCGGGATTTTGCGGCGGCCGAGCAGCAGGCCATGGGCGCCATCGAGAGGGAGCTGGCCGGCCTGGACTATGCCCCGGCCAGGCACGACGAGGCGCGGCGGCAGCTACAGCAGCTTGAATCTTGCGAGCGCGATAAAAACAGCCTGGACGAGGCGTTAAGGCTTATCGACCGGGAAAAAGAGACGGCGGAGAAGGCGCAGCAGGAGGCGCAGTCGAAGCGCGATAGTGTGAAACTCGATACGGAGAAGAAAGAGGGGCTGGCCGCGGAGCTTGTCGGTCTCCCTGCAGCGCGGCAGGAGCTGGCCGCCGCTGAAGTCGGGTACAAAGAGCTGACCGCCCGCCGCAGCCAGTCCCAGGAAGCTTTAGGCAGCATCAAGGCGCAGCTCCAGCGCCTCGGCGAGCTTGAAATCAAGCAAAAAGAGAAAGAAGACCTGATGGCGCGGTCGGCCGGGGAAGAAGCCCTCTACCGCGACCTGGCCAGGGCCTTCGGTAAGACAGGCATACAGGCGCTGCTCATCGAGGTGGCGCTGCCGGAAATCGAGGCCGAGGCCAACCGGCTCCTCGCCCGCATGACCGATAACCGCATGCACGTTAAATTCGAGACGCAGAAAGAGACGAAGAGAGGGACAGTGCAGGAAACACTGGATATATCCATCGCGGATGAACTGGGCACGCGCAGCTACGAGATGTTCAGCGGCGGCGAGGCTTTCCGCATCAACTTTGCGGTGCGCATCGCGCTTTCGCGTTTGCTGGCCCGGCGCGCCGGGGCGCCTTTGCCGACCCTGATTATCGACGAGGGGTTCGGGACGCAGGACAGCACCGGCATCGAGAAGCTGAAAGAGGCGATAACCTCCATCCAGGACGACTTCGATAAGATACTGGTCATCACCCACCTGGAAGAGCTTAAGGACGCTTTCCCCACCCGCATCGACGTCACCAAGACAGCGGAAGGCTCAATGTTTAGCGTTAGCTAAATTCTATCGTCATTCCCGCGAAAGCGGGAATCCAGTTGTAACCTATCCCCCTGTGTACCCTTTTACAAAAGGGGGATGGCTGGGTTAAATCTCCTTGGTCCCTTCCTTCGGCTTCGCTCAGGACAAGCTCTTACAAAGGAGGGAGAGAGCAGGTTAAAACAAAGGAAACAGGGTTGCACAATCATCCTCTCCCCTTCGTAAGGGGAGAGTTAGAGAGGGATTTTTACCACCCAGTCATTCTGGCCAAGGCCAGAAAAAAGAAGGGATAAGGAGTTAAAAGATAAAGTAATAAGAGAGTATTGAAAAAGAAGGCAAACAATATTACAATTATTCAAAAGCAGATAACTTTATAAAAATAAATTAGGTCATTAATGTGAATGGACAAGGTATCATATATTTAGCTCTTGGGGTGGTTATTGCAGGGGCTATATTGTCCTCTCCTATAGCGGAGGAGCAATACACTGAAACCTACTATACCGCAGAACCATATAACTATGAACAATCCCTTGTTCATGAAAGTCAGGTCAGAACTGGTTTTTTGTGGCTCAAACATGTAACACAAGTTCAATACTTGATAACCAACAAAGAATACATACAAGGTAAATTTACTTTGAGTTTTGTTTTTGACAATGGTTCTCAAACCGGGACAGTTTTGAAAGAAGTAAATATTTCAGCAGGTGAACAAAAGGCAGTGACGGCGAATTCACCTTTAAGTGGGAAATCTAAATATATGTTGACTATAACACCACCCAATAAATCTGTTCCACATCAACGTCCAATGACTAAAAAAATTACTGGATGGGAAGCACTATGGCGATTAACTCCTTTTGTTAAATGAACGCCTTGCCAATCGGTGTAACTAATGGATTAAAAGTTGTTATGCCTGCCCCTCCTTCCCCCATCCTCACACCACCCTCCTCAAATACCGCCCGGTCATGGAGTCCTCGTTGGCCGCTATCTGTTCCGGCGTGCCAGTGGCCACCACGTAGCCCCCCTTGTCCCCTGCCCCCGGCCCTAAATCTATAATCCAGTCGGCGTTCTTCATCACGTCCAGGTGGTGCTCGATGACCACCACCGTGTTCCCCGCGTCCACCAGCTTCTGGAGCACGCGCAAAAGCGCCGCTACGTCATCGAAAGAAAGGCCGGTGGTGGGCTCGTCCAATATATAAAGCGTGCTGCCCGTTGAGCGCTTGGAAAGCTCCGTCGCCAGCTTCACGCGCTGCGCCTCCCCGCCCGAAAGCGTCGGGGCCGGCTGCCCCAGGTGGATATAGCCCAGGCCGACGTCGTTGAGCGTCTCCATCTTGTTCCTTATCCGGGGGAAATGCTCGAAGAAGTCGAGCGACTGCGCCACGGTCAAGTCCAGCACCTCGGCGATGTTCTTGCCCTTGAACTTTATCTCCAGCGCCTCGCGGTTATAGCGCGCGCCCTTGCAGACCTCGCAGGGGACGGTGACATCCGGCAGGAACTGCATCTCAATCTCGATGTAGCCTTCGCCGCGGCAGGCCTCGCAGCGCCCGCCCTTGACGTTGAAGGAAAAGCGCCCCGGCCCGTAGCCCCTTAAGCGCGCATCCGGCACGGTGGCGAAAAGCTCGCGGATGGGGGTGAAAGCGCCGGTGTAGGTGGCGGGGTTAGAGCGTGGGGTGCGCCCTATCGGCGACTGGTCGATATTGATGACCTTGTCGATATGCTCGATGCCGACGATGCGGTCGCAGTCGCCGGCCTTCTCTTTAGCGCGGTAGAATACCTGCGCGAGCCGGCGGTAGAGGATTTCATCGATAAGGGTGCTCTTGCCGCTGCCGGACACCCCGGAGATGCAGACGAACATGCCCAGCGGGATAGTCACGTCGATGTTTTTCAGGTTATTCTGCCGCGCCCCCTGGATAACAAGCTCTTTGCCGTTGCCCGGGCGGCGTTTTTCGGGGAGGGGAATCATTTTAGCGCCGGAGAGGTACTGCCCGGTCAGCGATTCCTTACACTTTAAAATGTCCTTAAGCGTGCCCGTGGCGACGACATAGCCGCCGTGCTCACCGGCGCCGGGGCCCATATCGATGATGTGGTCGGCGGCGCGCATCATGGCCTCGTCATGCTCGACGACCAGTATTGTATTACCTAAATCCCTCAAGCGCTGCATTGTCTGGATTAAACGGTAGTCGTCCGCGGGGTGCAGGCCGACGGTAGGCTCATCGCAAACGTATAAAACGCCCATCAGGCCGCTGCCAATCTGCGTGGCCAACCTGATGCGCTGCGACTCGCCGCCGGAAAGCGTCATCGAAGCGCGGCCGGTGGAGAGATAGTCCAGCCCCACGTCCTTTAAAAAGCCCAGGCGCGTTTTAATCTCTTTTAAAATCTGGTGGGCAATCATTTTCTCGCGCTCGGTCAGGACGCTGGCGTCGATTTCTTCCATCCATTCCAGCGCCTGCAGCACCGGCATGCCGCTGACATCTATGATGTTCTTCCCGCCGATGGTAACCGCCAGCGACTCGGGCTTCAACCGTTTGCCCTGACATTCAAGGCAGGGTTTAAGCACCATGAACCGCTCGATGTTCTGCCGGGAGTACTCCGATTCCGTATCGCGGTAAAGCCTTTCGAGGGTCGGAATCACCCCCTCGAAACCATTAAAGCGCCGTACCGTTCTGCCGAACCGGTTGCGATAGGAATATTGCTCTTTGCCCTCGCCGTAGAGTAGAAGGTCAAGCTGCTCTTTAGTCAGGTCTTTGACGGCCGTATGCAGTGAAAAGTCGTGCGACCTGGCCAGCGGTTCCACGCGGTAAAGGTACCAGTTGTGCGTCTGCCAGGGGCGGATGGCGCCCTGCATGACGGACAGGTCTTTATTCAATACTAAATCCGGGTCGATTTCCTGCTTGAAGCCCAGGCCGGTGCAGGCGGGACAGGCGCCGTGGGGGCTGTTAAAGCTAAAAGTGCGGGGGGCGATTTCCCCCAGGCTGATGCCGCAGTTGACGCAGGCAAACTGCTCCGAGAAAAGCAACTCTTCCCCGCCGACCACCGCCACCAGCACCACCCCGTTTCCCACCTTGAGCGCGGTCTCGATGGAATCGGCAATGCGGTTATTGCTCCCCTGCCCGACGACCAGCCTATCCACCACCACCTCGATAGAGTGCTTTTTGTTCTTATCGAGCCGGATTTCATCCGAGAGGTCGTAGACCTTGCCGTCCACTCTAACGCGCGCGAAGCCCTGTTTACGCATGTCTTCGAACACCGCCTGATACTCACCCTTGCGGTCTTTGACCACCGGCGCCAGTATCATGATGCGGCTGCCTTCCTTGAGCCCCTGGACGGCATCGACAATCTGCTGCACCGTCTGCGCGGTAATCTCCCGCCCGCACTGCGGACAGTGGGGATGCCCCACCCGGGCGAAGAGCAGCCGGAGATAATCGTAGATTTCCGTCACCGTGCCCACCGTCGAGCGCGGGTTCTTGCTCGGCCCTTTCTGGTCGATGGAGACCGCCGGGCTCAACCCCTCGATATAGTCGACATCGGGCTTTTCCATGCGCCCCAGGAACTGCCGCGCGTAAGCCGAGAGCGATTCCACATAGCGGCGCTGTCCTTCAGCATAGATAGTATCGAAGGCCAGCGAGCTCTTGCCCGAGCCGGAAACGCCGGTAATGACCACCAGCTTATCCCGGGGGATAACGACATCGATATTCTTTAAATTGTGCTCGCGGGCGCCTTTGACGATGATGGCATCGGACGGCATGATATCAACTCCTATGAATAATTGTAGCACTAACGTTCGGAGAACAACAAGATTGGGCCGGGAGGATACAGCAGATCACTTTCATTGTATTCCGTAGTCTTACCTGTTATACTACAAATGTCACTAATGACATAATGTACCATATGATAACTGACGCGCGTACAAACCCAGATAAGCGCAGCCAGCTACCAAGGGTAGTAGTTACCGGCATGGGTGCCATCAGCCCCGTGGGTCTCAATATCCCCGACATGTGGGCTTCCCTTGTAGCCGGGAAGTCTGGTGTGGATTTCATCACCAGCTTCGATACCACTGGATTCGAGACAAAAATAGCCGCCGAAGTCAGGGGCTTCGATGCCAGCCGGTATGTCAGCCGCAAGCAGGCGCAGCGGATGGACCGCTTTACCCAGTTCGCCGTGGCTGCGACCCTCCAGGCGATGTCATCAGCCAAACTCACCATTACTCCCGATAGTGCCCCCGATTGCGGCGTAATCATCGGCAACAGCGTCTGCGGCCTTCTTTCCATCTCCGGCGAATGGAAGGTGCTCACGGAAAAAGGCCCGGACAGGGTCAGCCCCATCCTGGCGCCCACCATGACCGGAGATGCCGCCTCGGTGCAGGTCTCCCTGCTGACCGGCGCGATGGGTCCCAACTACGCCCCCTCGGCGGCCTGCTCCAGCGGCAGCGACGCCATCGGGCAGGCTTACAACATGATACGCATCGGAGACGCAAAAGTGATGATAGCCGGTGGTTGTGAAGCCCCCCTGATGCCCATCGTTATCGCCGCTTTCAGCAATATCAGGGCGCTGGCGGCCAAGAACGATAATCCCAAGGAAGCCTGCCGCCCCTTCGATGCTAAACGGAACGGCTTCGTGATGGGAGAAGGCGCGGCGATTATGGTACTGGAAGAAGAGTCCCATGCCCTGAAACGCGGCGCCCCTATCCTGGCGGAACTCGTCGGCTACGGCGCGACCAGCGACGCTTTTCACCTTACCCAGCCTTCCCCGGACGGCACCAGCGCGGCCCGGGCAGTGAAGATGGCGCTGGATAGAGGTGGTGTGAGTCCGGGTGAAGTCCAGTATATCAACGCCCACGGCACGGCCACCGTCCTCAACGACCGCACGGAGACCAACGTCATTAAAGCTGTCTTCGGCGAATACGCGAAAAAGATACCCATTTCCGCCAGCAAGTCCATGATAGGCCATCTGCTCGGGGCGGCAGGGAGCATCGAGGCGGTGATTACCGTCCTGGCGATGCAACACGGCGTAATACCGCCGACCATAAACCTCACCCATCCCGACCCCGAGTGCGACCTCGATTACGTGCCCAATGTGGCACGGAAAGCCGTGGTAAACACGGCTGTTTCTAATTCGTTCGGTTTCGGCGGGCACAACTCGGTACTGGTCTTCCGCAAGTACGGGTAATTCAATCATCGTGAGCAATAAAGACTACTACTCCGCCCGGCCTTCGCCCGACGAGCTACGCCTGCGCCATCTCACCGTAGATGAAGCCCTACCCAGAGTGCACCAGTTCCTGCATGATACGTATATGGCGGGTTTCCGGCAGGTCAGAATCATCCACGGCAAGGGCACAGGCATGCTGCGCGAAACAATCCGGCGGGAGCTTAAAAAACATCCGTTAGTAAAATCCTTCCGCGCCGGCGCTTACGACGGGGGAGGTGAAGGCGTGACGGTGGTTGAGTTCACGGAGAAATAGCCTCCCATTGAACGTAATGCCATCTTTCCGTTATAATAATTAAGTTCAGCGCGGTGGGTGTAGCCCAGGGGACTAAGGCGTCAGGTTGTGGCCCTGAAGATCGAGGGTTCAAATCCCTCCACCCACCCCATTTCCCATTCGGCGCTAAGCGCCCGGCGGTATCTCGAAGTCGGAACACAGCTCGCCGCCGACAGCCCAGCAGCTCTTGGGATT
>Ga0187886_1002076_pt1 | contig 16655 bp, 16 predicted proteins | sample June2016WEW_20_1_FD_133001 | JGI IMG/M metagenome (GOLD analysis project Ga0187886, IMG submission 133001) | Peatland microbial communities from SPRUCE experiment site at the Marcell Experimental Forest, Minnesota, USA - June2016WEW_20_150 | ecosystem: Environmental > Terrestrial > Soil >... | reverse complement strand
GCCAGGTGCTGGTGGACCAGGGCCGGAACGTCGCCCGTGACGAAGTACGGCCTGTAGCCGTAGCCGATCATCAGGTCGCGCAGCTCGTCCTCTGGGATGCGCGCCAGGACGGTGGGGTTGGCGATCTTGTAGCCGTTGAGGTGCAGGATCGGCAGAACCGCGCCGTCGCCCACCGGATCGAGGAACTTGTTCGAGTGCCAGCTCGTGGCCAGCGGGCCGGTCTCGGCCTCGCCGTCGCCGACGATGGCGCAGACGAGCAGGTCGGGGTTGTCGAAGGCGGCGCCGTAGGCGTGCGAGAGCGAGTAGCCGAGCTCGCCGCCTTCATGGATCGAGCCGGGGGTCTCGGGCGCGACGTGGCTGGGGATGCCGCCCGGGAACGAGAACTGGCGGAAGAGCTTCCGCATCCCCTCCTCGTCCTGGGTGATGCTCGGGTAGAACTTGGTGTAGCTGCCCTCGAGGTAGGTGTTGGCTACGAGACCGGGGCCGCCGTGGCCGGGACCGATGATGTAGATGCAGTTGAGGTCGCGGGCCTTGATCTCGCGGTTCATATGGGCGTAGATCAGGTTCAGGCCCGGCGTGGTGCCCCAGTGGCCCAGCAGGCGCGGCTTGACGTCGCCCGCCTCCATCGGCCGGCGCAGCAGCGGGTTGTCGAGCATGTAGATCTGCCCTACGGACAGGTAGTTGGCGGCGCGCCAGTAGGCGTCGATGAGGCGGAGCTCCTCCGCGCTCAGCGGCCCCTTCGCCGTCGTGGGCGCCGCCGTCATTCCGCTTTCAGCCATGACCTGTTCTCCTTGGTCAGATTCAGAGCATCTACTCGCTGGGGTATCTTGACGGACTGCGGCCGCTGTGTCAGGCGGTCCGCGCCCGGAGGAGGGAGCGAATGGACGATTTCCCCGACTTCATGAGGAGCCCGGCCAACTTGATTCGGGCAGGCGATCAGCACACGCCCGGGATCAAGGGCTACATCTTCGATGGCGTAGACGGCAGCCAGGTCGCCGTCTGGACGCACATCGGTCCCGGTGGGCAGGAGCCGGGTCTGGATGTCCATGAATTCGACGAATGGCTGGTCGTGGTCCAAGGCGAGTACACGCTCGACATGGATGGCTTGCGACGGCTCATGAAGCCCGGCGACGAGGCCTTCATTCCGCGCGGCACACCGCACTCTGGGCAGTGCGGAGATGGCGTCACCCGGACGATCCACGCGTTCGGCGGCCATCGCGCCGATCGCGAGATGCGGGCCCCAGTCAGCTGACCGGCGTGCCGGCGACTCCTTCGCCTCCGCGGTCCGCACCGAGCGTCACCCCGGGGGACCTCGAGGAGCACATAGACCTCGCCGTATTCGCGTGAGCCACGCCAGTGCGGCTGGGTCATACTGTATGGCAAGGAGGGTGAGATGCGAGTCCTTTCGTCCCGCCGCAACAAGATCCTTGTCGGCGTAGGTGTCGTTGCCTGTCTGGCCCTCGTACTTGGCCTGGTGTTCGTGGCTTCATCCTGCCAGGGCACCGGCGCCTCAGGCCCTGGCAGCTGCACGCTGAACGCCGAGCTGATGGCCGACGTCACCGTCCCGGATGGAGCCCAGTTCGCCGGTAACTCTGCCTTCGTCAAGACCTGGCGCCTGAAGAACACCGGCACCTGCGCCTGGGAGGAAGGCGCGAAACTGGCCTACGTCTCCGGCGACGTGCTGAGCGGGCCCGCGGCAGTCAGTGTCCCCACCGTCGCCGTCGGCGCGAGCACAGACATCAGCGTGAACTTCGTGGCACCGGCGGCGCCCGGCACGTACCGCTCCAACTGGCGCATGCAGCGCCCGGAAGGCACGCAGTTTGGAGTTGAGGTTCACGTCCAGATCGTCGTGCCGGCGTCAGCCACGCCCACTCCCACAGCCACGCCCACGGCGGTCCCCATGTCCACGGCGACCCTCGCGCCCATGGCAACACCTACGCCGACTCCCTTCGGTGGCGGCATTGGACGCATCGCCTGGGTCTCCTTCCGCGATGGCAACGCCGAGATCTACACGATGGGCTCGAGCGACGCTTCGCCGACGCGCCTGACCAACACGCCGGAAATCGACGACCAGCCCGACTGGTCGCGGGATGGCAAGCACATCGCCTTCGAGCGCGACTTGAGCGGCGGCAAGCCCGACATCTTCACCATGAACGCGGACGGCTCCGGGCAGGTCAATCTGACCAACAGCGCCTTCTATGACACCGGTGCCTCCTGGTCGCCCGACGGCGGTAACATCGCCTTCGCCTCCGACCGCGCCGGCGGCGCGCTGCAGATCTGGACGATGAAATCCGACGGCACGGGGTTGCTGAAGCTCACCAGTACCCCCCAGCTCAACAGCGATCCCGATTGGTCACCCGACGGTACTCGCATTGCCTTCGAATCCCAGCGCGACGGGCAGAGCGAGATCTATGTCATGAACGCCAACGGCACCGGCCAGACCCGGCTGACATTCAGTGGCGGCAACGACTTCCCGGAGTGGTCGCCGGACGGCAGCAAGATCGTGTTCCACGGTGCGCACGGCATCTGGGTGATGAATGCCTACGGTGCGGCTAAGACACAACTGACGACTTACGCGGGCGATTTCCACCCGGCCTGGTCACCCAACGGCGGCTTGATCGTGTTCGACTCCGCGCGCAGCGGCAACCAAGACCTCTGGATCATGAAGCCCGATGGGACCGGTATAACGCAGCTCACGACCAACACCAAGATGGACGCCTATCCCTCCTGGGCCTAGACGAGGGCTGCCATTTCGGTGGTTGGGCACGTTGTGGCTCGGCTTCGGCCTGCTCTTGCCGGCGGTGGCAGCCTTCGACGCTCTTCAGCCGTGACTCAGACCTCGAAGCGATCCCCCTCGGTAACCAGCTGGACCGGACCCGCGAATGTGGATTCCGCGGCGGCCAGGGCGCCGGCACGGGAGAAGCCGGCCAGGATGTGCGTCAGCAGCAGGCGAGCGGCGCCGCCGGCGGTTGCGGCGCGGCCGGCATCCGCGGCAGTGATGTGTTCCGCGCCGGGCGGCACGGGGCCGGTCGCGAACGAGGCCTCGGACAGGAGCGTGTCGCCGGGGTGGATCAATGGGACGAGGTCGTCCGCCCGGCTGCAGTCGCCCGAATAGACAAGGCCGGGCGCCGGCGAACCCGCCCCGGCCGAACCCGCCAGGGAGACACGGAAGGCGTAGCTGTCGTCCGTGTGGGCCACGAGCCGTGACTCGACGACGAACGGCCCGATCTGACGCACGCCCTCCGACAGCGGCGCGATGTCCAGCGAAGCGGCGGCGAAACCGGGCGAGCCGTTGACCGAATCGAGACGGTCCTCCAGGCCGGCGGGCCCCAGCACTGCCACCCGCCGCGACGGCTCGAACTCGAAGCGCAGGTAGTGGCGCAACGACACGAGATCGATGAAGTGGTCCGGGTGGAGGTGCGATACGATCACGGCGGCCAGGCTGCTCGGCTGCAGGGTGGACGCCAGGTTCGGGAAGGAGCCCTGGCCCAGGTCGAGGAGCAGCGCCGCGCCGTTCTCCCGAACGAGGTACGACGCCGCCGCGGCGCCGCGACGGTCCGTGTAGGCGGGGCCCGCCCCGATGACGATCAACTCCATCGGTCAAGATTACGCGCGCCGGCGGCGGCTGCGCTGTCGGCCACATGACCAGGACCGTCGGTCGGGCCCGAGCTCAGGATCGAAATCGCTCCGGCAGAGCCAGGTCGCCCCGATCCAGGGCCCGCTCCAGCCTCAGCCGATCGAACCCGGCCGCGGCCAGGATCTGGCAGGCCTCCTCCAGCCCGAAGGCGAACGATTCCGGCAGGTGGGCGTCCGAGCCGACCGTGACCCGCCGCCCGCCCAGCTCGCGGAATCGGGCCACGACCCACGGCCCCGGGTACGTCTCGCCGGTCCGATGACGCAGCCCCGAGGAATTGACCTCCAGGGCCATGTCGCTCTCGACGAGGGCCGCGAGGAGCGGCTCGTACAGCTCCGGCGCCGCGGCGAAGGCTGCCGGCGGGAACCACGGCAGGAGCCAGCGCTTGCACATGTCGACATGCCCGAGGGTGTCGAAGAGACCGGAGCGAATGGCGCGCTCGACCTCCCCGAAGTAGAAGGCCGTGGCCTCGGCGATCGTCTTGCCGGCGATCCAACCGGCCAGACGCCCGTGGGCGTAGGGCCCGTCCGACGTGGCGTGGACCGAGCCGATCGCGTAGTCGTACGAGTGCGTCCGCAGGTGCTCCCGGATCTCATCCTCGTAGCGGCTCTCGTACGTTAGCTCGACGCCGAACCGGATCGTCACCCGCCCCGCCCACCGTTCCGCGGCGTCGCGCACGACCCGCTCCCGGCGCGAGTAGGCGGAGTACTGGTATGCCGGCGCCCCGGGCATGAAGTCGAGATGGTCCGTGATGGCGATCTCGCGGATGCCGCGCTCGGCCGCCTGGGCGGCGTACAACTCGAGCGGCACTTCCGAATCGGGCGATAGCTCGGTGTGGAGGTGGGCGTCGAGCGGCAGGTCGCGCGCCTGGGCGGGGGCCGGCCGCCCGTCGCCGCTGCCGTCTCTTGATGTCATGGTTCCATCTTGCCGGACTCCAGCCGTCGTGTCAGGCGACGAGCCTTCGGCGACCGATTGGCCTTCGGCCGAAAGGGTGGCTGGCTGCCGTTCGGCCTGCCACCTGCGCGCCATCCTACCCCTCCGGTATCCGCCCGGATTCGGATCGCCTGGACCGCAGCGATTGCCTACCCTCTGTCCCTGGCCAGCTTCGCCGCCCCGTGCCGGTAAGCCTCAGGTAAGCCGGGTCTCCTTCGATGGGGCGTATGCCCCAAGGAGACTGGCTATCATCATGCAGGCGTCCGCGCGGCAACTTCGCGGAGAGGGATCTTCAAGCAGACTACGAGCAGACTAGATGAGGGTGTGGCCGCCCAACCCGCGCTTGCAAGCGACCGGCCTTCGCGCTTGCCCGAAGGACTCGCGCTTGGCCGGTGCCTGAAGCGCCACGTTGGGCAGCCATAGACAAGACCCACTATCAAAGAAGAGATGATCATGACCAGCGCCTTTTCAACTCCACACAACAGAAGAATGACGCTTATTCTCCTGGCGATCTGTGGCTTGCTGGCAATTCCCGCTGTCGTTGTAGGTGTCGACGATAATCTGCCCGGCATACTGCTAGCCTTCCTTGCAGCCACTGCCTTTGTCCTTGCATTCGTCCACCCCTGGCGAACCGCAAGGAAGTTCATGTTTCTCCTCCTGGCGTCGGTACTCGGTTTTGTTCTCTTCGTCATCCTGAACATCATTCTCGATTCTGTCGCCCAAGATCCGGCAACCTCGGGTGCGCTCCAGGATCTGATGCAGAGCTCCGCCATCGATGCCTTGAATTTGATCATCGCTATGATCTGCCCTGCGGCCTTCATCATTGGCGCAATCGGCTCGGTTGCCATGTTCATTCGCAGCCGTCGTCAGACAACGTGAATCCGCGAAGCAGCTGCCTAGCACCAGTTCCAGCGGGCGGGCGGGGCTGCGCCCGCCCGAGGGTATGCGCCCGAAATTCGCGGCCTCCCCTCCGGCGAGTCTCACCAATCCGCCCGCCGCTGAGCCCATCCGTTAGTCCGATGAGCGAAAGTGAGACCCCGTCCTTCTGTGCCTGAACAGCGAGTGGCAGGGGTGCGAGAGGTCCTTCGCACACTCCTCGGCGCCGGCCCTCGCGAATCCACTGATCACCTGGTGCGCCCGCTCGATCCCGGGTGCGTCCTCGTCGCCGGAGCGCGCGACCTGGACGGCGCCGAGCGCGACTACATCGAGTCCGCCGGCGTCGGGCTGGTCGGAGGCTGGCCGGATGATGCCGCAAGGCGCGTTGTGGAGGCCCTGCGCTCGCCGGTGTCACGCGGCTCTACGTCTACGTCGACGTGGACGTGTTCGACCCGGCCGCATACGGTGACGCGCTGTTCTCGGTGCCGGACGGACCATCGATTGGGTCGGTGGCCGCGGCCGTTCGTGCAGTCTTCGATCTCTTCCCCTTCGAAGACGCCTTCTTCACGGTTTCGAACGAGAACCCGGCAATCCTGATCGATCGGCCTCGGGCCTCTCTCCAAACGTGTCCAGAGTACAGTCTTCAAGAAGTGATCGCCGGAGCACCGTGGCGGAGGATGAGCAACCGGGAAGAGGAGAGAGAGAATGCGCACCCTCATTTGCGGCTCGTTCGCATACGACCACATCATGGTCTTCGAGGATCGCTTCAAGAATCACATCCTGCCGGACAAGGTCCACATGCTCAACGTGTCTTTCCTGGTGCCGGAGATGCGTCGGGAGTTCGGCGGCTGCGCCGGCAACATCGCGTACAACCTCAAGCTGCTCGGGGGGAGCCCCGTACCCATGGGCACGGTCGGCGAGGACTTCGGCCCCTACGCGCGGTGGATGGACGAGTGCGGCATAGACCGCACCCACGTGACCGTGGTCGAGGGGACGTTCACCGCCCAGGCCTTCATCGTCACCGACCTCGACGACAACCAGATCAACGCGTTCCATCCGGGCGCGATGAACTTCTCGCATCGAAACAAGGTGGCCGACGTCTGCGACGTCGGCATCGGCATCGTCTCTCCCGACGGTCGGGACGGGATGATCGAGCACGCGGAGCAGTTCCAGACCGCAGGCATCCCCTTCGTCTTCGACCCCGGCCAGCAAATTCCGCTCTTCGATGCCGAGCTGCTGCGCAAGCTCATCGGCCAGGCAACCTGGCTCGCCACGAACGACTACGAGTGGGAGATGATTGCCGAACGCGCCGGGATGACCGTCGATGAGGCCCTGGACCAGCTCGAGGCCGTTGTCATCACCCGCGGCAAGGAGGGCTCCATCATCCACTCGCGCGACGGACGAATCGACGTCCCAGTCGTCCCAGTCGCGGAGGCCAAGGACCCGACCGGTTGCGGTGACGCCTACCGAGCCGGACTTCTCTACGGCCTGGCCAATGGGCTCGATTGGGGAACGACCGGAAGGATCGCTTCGCTCATGGGCGCAATAAAGATCGCTGAAGACGGAACGCAGAACCACCGGTTTGCGATCGAGCAGTTCCACGGCCGCTACCGCGACGAGTTCGGTAGCGACTTCTAGGGAGCGCGCGCGGCCCGCGCGAGGCGGCCAAGGCAATAGGAGGTTGTGGATCATGGAGTTCAGCTGGGACACCCTTACGGGCATCAACCTGCTTCTATGCATTGCCATCATGGCCATCGGCTACCTCGCTTGGCGGCGCACCAGGAGCTACGTGATTCTGCTGGTGGCCTGCGCCTTTGCGCTGTTCGGCCTCTCCCACCTGGCGTCGCTCTTTGGCCTCAGCGATGACCTCAATACCCCGCTCATCGTTATCCGGGTGGCCGCCTATCTCCTGGTCACGCTGGCCGTCCTGGTGGAGGCCCGCCGCAAGAAGGCCGTGGCGGAGTAGGGGTCCTGGAGGCTGCGGCTCACGGCGAGGCCAGCGTTCGGCGAGCCGACTTGCGTTGAGCGACCGACGGGCCTTCGGCCGAAAGGATGGCTGGCTGCCGTTGGACCCGCCACCTGCGCGCACACCTTCCCCTCTGGTGTCCGCACGGAGTCGAATCGCCGGGACCGCACGGATCGCCTGCTCTCCGCCCCTGGCCAGCTCCACCGACCCGTGGCGGTAAGCCTCAGGTAAGCCGGGTCTCCTACGATGGGGCGTGTGCCCCAAGGAGACTGGCTACCATCATGCAGGCATCCGCGCGACGTTCTCGCGGACCCGCCCAGAGCACGGCTGTTCAGGAGCGCCCCCGAGCGGGGAGTGGGCCATGACCAAGGTTCCCAGGCCGCCAACGACGAACCGCCTCCCGCAGGGCGGTGAGCTGCGTTCGCCCCCCGCTGCTCCCGCGTCCATCGCCACCCCCGCCGCCACGCCGCAGCCCAGGTTGCTTGACCGGATGCGCGAGGCGCTGCGGTCCCGCCACTACAGCCCTCGAACCGAGCAGAGCTACTGCCACTGGGTCAAGCGGTTCGTGCTCTTTCACGGGGCACGTCATCCCTCGGACATGGCCGAGCCGGAGATCAACGCCTTCCTGACGCATCTGGCGGTCAAGGAGAGCGTGAGCGCCTCGACGCAGAACCAGGCCCTGTCGGCCCTGCTGTTCCTGTACCGGTATGTCATAGGCCGTGAAGTAGGCGACCTGGGTGAGCTGATCCGGGCCCGAAGACCGCTGCGCGTGCTGGTGGTCATGAGTCGCGACGAGGTCAAGGCGGTGCTGGCGCAGATGAGCGGCGATCGGTGGCTGATGGCCTCGCTGATGTACGGTGCCGGCCTGCGTTTGACACGCGGTTGCAGGCGACTTGGCCAAGGCTCCGCGAGAAAACGTTGGTATACGGTTTTGTAATTCCTGCTTAAAACACCAGCAACAAAAGGGAAGAGGCCAAGCGCCTGAACCGCCAGCCGATAGACGAACAATGCGGCACCCACCAGATATGATCGGAGGAGCCCGACTCGTGCAGTGGTCGGTGGTCGATGGTCGTCACCGATCAACGGGAAATTGCCGGCAAGTTGTCGCCGGAAAGTTGCAGGGCCCTGCCGCTGGATTGGCGATCTGCCAGTACGAGGGCGAAACCGCCTACTATCTCTTCGGCTGCGATGCTGATTGGAATACCGTCACTGACACCTGGCACGAGACGCTTGAAGGGGCCCTACAACAGGCGGAGTTCGAGTACGAAGGTATCTCAAGGACGTGGATTGTCGTCTAACATGGCGTTGAACCCGCGGTCGGCCGCGGACGGCCGCCCGCGGGTTAACGCCAAGCCGTTAGGCCCTCCACGAAGCCGCGTTTGAGGCAAACTACTACGCATGGGCCCAACCCTCATTGTCTTTGTCCCCACCGCGCCAGCGCTTCACGAGCTCGACGACGTCGTGCATTCCTCAGCGATTGACGTAACGCGGCTCAGTCCCACCACGTGGTCGTTCTGGCTCGCTCCAGGGACCTGCAACGCGAACCTCGCAGTCGTGCCATTTGGCACGGAGGCGGACGGTAACGGCGGCTTCACGGAGCCGATTCTTGACCCCGCTGACCAACGCTCCTACGCGGCCGCAGTCGGCTTTCACCCCGCTGCCGCCTTTCAACTCGACAACGGTTGTCGTAACGACCCCCTTGGCCACGTTCTCCTTGGCCGTTTGGCGGCAAGTCTCGCAAGGCAGTGGCTCGGTCTCATTGACCTGGGCTCTGTCAAGGCGCGGCCTCACCTCGGGTCCTACGTGGCCGGCGTCCTTCGCTGCGCAATACTCTCGAACGGCGCCGCAGCTTACCTCTGCGATGGCGAGTTCATGGAAGCCTGGACCTGTTCGGAGGCCTACTACCTCGAGGCATAGTCGGGCCTAATACCTCGTTGCAGCGGACTCGCTACGCTCGCCGCTGAACTCGAAGTCGTTGGGCGGACGCAGCGCCGAGAACGGTAGGGGGCACCGATTGCGGGACTACCTCTTCGTATCGTTCTTCCTCGGCCATCACCGCGGCGAAGACGCTCGACGCCTACTCGATGACTGCGGCTTGCTTGAGCTGGCGACAGCGGATCGCGCCAATCGCCACGCGTGGTTGGGTGACCACCACACGGGCGTGTATCTCAGGCTTCCCGTGCAAGACCCACGCCTCTCCGCGCTGCTCGACCGGTTGCGCGCGGAGGGGGTTGACTCGCTGACGAGGCTTGATCGAGAGTACACGGCGCAGGAGCTTGATTCCGCTGCATGGCTGGTGCTCAGAGTCGCGACGTCCGGTCTCTGGGGCGGCGTCGACTACGGTCAGACCTACGACTTTCGCGAGGCTTGCCAAACATGCGGCGCCGGAGCGCTTCCCATCCCGCCACTCATCGCAGAGCTCGGCGCCATGGGCAAGAAGGACATGGATCACCTCGTCTACGAACGCCACCTGATCGTGTCCTCACGCGTCGCCGAAGGGCTCGCGCACATGACTGGAATCCAGCCAACTCCGGTGAAGTCACCACGCCGCGCGCCGGACTCTCGATTCGAATGGCTCCGAATCCCGAATGTGCTGCCTCAGATGCACGCGTCGACGACAGGCTACGAGGCGGTCTCGCTCTGTCCTGTGTGCGGTCGGGGCGGGCACTACAGGGATGCACACGCGCCAGAGGCACCCATGTACGCCGCGATGCCCCAGAATGCCACGGATTTCAACCAGACGTTCGAGTACTACGGCGACTGGGAGCATGCTCGCACTAAGTCCCATGTGCGGCCGATCGGCGGCGGCCCGGGGATAGTCGTCTCACAACGGGGTCGGGAGGCGCTCAAGGAATTGGGCGTTCGTCGGCTCGTGTGGGTGCCCGTCGCTACGCTTCAGTGAGGACGGTTCGCCGTTCAACTCGCCGCTCAACAAAGGCATCGAGCGGACGGCGTCAGCGCTAGACTGATGCGAAGCATGGGCCGCCGCTCATGCCCAACACGTTGGGCCGAATCGTACGTGGTGGGATCTGAGCACACAGGATCAGATGGGTCCGTGACGATGTACCGCCACAGCACCCGCCAGATCGGCACCTGGATCGAGGGAAACGGGTTCACGCCGCTGCGAGATCTCGCATTCACGGTGCACATGGATCGCGACAAGACACTATGCCTCCAGGCCCGTGCCTACGTTGCAGAAGAGAGGGAAGGGACGAGTACCTGACGGACGAAGACCGCTCCGCCTGCGTACTCGGGGTAGCGGAGCGGAGCATCGGGAAGCTGAGGGCCTTCGGCCCCACACTCCCGAAGGCATTCCTGAATGCCCTCGGCATGGAGGGCGACTACCAGGCCGATGTGCCAACGGACTTAGTCGAGCAGATTACAGCTCAATTCAGGAGGCTCTGGCGGGGGGGCAGGCGGGTGCGAGGTGGAGAAGAGGAACGGGCGGGCTCGCTGGATCAGCATGTCGCGCAGGGCCCGGCTGCCGGCGACGTAGCCGCCCAGCACGCCGATCTCCGGCAAAGGGGCGATGTCGCCGTCCATGCTGCAGACGCCGTCCGTGACTACGAGGATGAGCCGGTAGGGCTCGCCCGTGGCCTTGCCCGACTTGGCGCCGCCGCGTCAGGAGACGGCCTTCGGCGACCGGCGGGCCTCCGGCGAACGGCCGGCCACGGCGGCCGAACTGCCACCAGCGCGCCCTCCCCCCACCTCCGGCGTCCGCCTGGAGCCGAATCGCCGGGACCCCAGGGATCGCCACCCCTCCGCCCCTGGCCGGCTTCACCGCCCCGGCTCGTTTCATGCCGGGCAGAAGAGAAGGGACCGACCCAGCGGCCGGTCCCTTCCTACTTGATGCGGTTAGCGAGATTGGTCAGGTTCCGAGCGGGTCAACGCTGGCCCGTTGGGAGGCCAGGTCAAGTGTTCGCCCTGCAATCGAAGTCTTCGAGGTATCCCTTGAGCGCGAAATGTCCGTTGTTCCACACACCGGGGCTGAAGGCTACAGAGATGCCCGGAACGTCGTTGGCGATGGCGCCGGAAGTGACGCCGGAAGGGACGCCGTTGCTGTTGCTGGGCATCTGTCCCCGAGCAGTAACGATCGAGCCGGTCTGGGCCGGCGGGTCCATATTCCAATGCCCGTTGTACGTGACCGTTGGCGCGACGGCCCATTGGGAGTTCGAGATCTGATCGTAGTAGTTCACCGCGTCACGGTAGTCGACGCTGGCCCACGTGAGGGTGTACGACTTCAGAACGGCGGTTCCCGTGTTCACGATCTTGAATGCGTAGTTGGCGCCGCCCGGCCATCCACTGGACCAGTAGATATCTGCCCTGCACGAGTTTCCGCTCGCTGCGGGGGCGATCGCGGGAATAGCGGGATAGGCGTTCTTGACGAGCTGGACGAACTGGCTGGAGAACCACTGGCCCGCGGCAGGAGCGCCCGTCAGCGCGCCGGTCTTGGTCTGGCCGTCGCCCGGGAATCCCGTGTACACCGGCGGGGTTCCGCCACCCGGGATTGTCCGCGTGTTGGGCGGCGCCCAGGTGGGGTCACAGAACGGATCGCTGCCGGGACTCCCAATACCCGAGCCTGGAGTTCCCGTGTAGTTGCCATCCGACTCGCCGGGCGGCTTGACCCAGACATATGCGATCAGATTCGCAGGGGATCTGTCCGCCTTGGAGTAGAGGTAGGGGTCGCCCTGCGGCAACTCGCCGAGGCCGGCGCCATCTGGATTGCACCACGCTCCGCGAGCCGTACGCAGATCGACCTTGCTGCCCACGTACGAGGGAGCGTTCGGGCCCCCGCAGCCATTCCTGACGAAGGCATCTGGGTCGATGCACGGGTTGGGCTGAGTCGGCCGGGTAGAGCCACCCCAGCCGTTTCGCCCGGTGTCGACGATGAAGCCGATGCTGGCGGGGAAGCCGCCGCCGGTCAGGGCCGTGTACAGCCTGGCGGCGAACGCTTGCTCATCGATCGGCGCCTGTCCATACCAACTGGAACTGGTCGCCTTCGTGGCGGAGTACGTCGCCTGGCTGTCGATGAACGGTTCCTTGGTCGGGTCGGTGTTGGACACGTTGATGGCGAAACCATCGACGGCGTTGACGCCGGCCGGGTTCTCGGCCCGGTTGGCCACGGACTTGAACTCGGTGACAGCGGCGGTTATGTTGGCCGGCCAGCCAAGCCAGCTGGCGTTGGTGGCATCCAGATACGTGTAGACGTTGTTGATCGCGTGCAGCTTGCCCAACGCGTAGCTGATGCCCTGCTCGTAGGCGTTCTTGGCTGTCACGCAGGCCGGATTGCCCTGATTTGTGATGGCGTTGCCCAGCGCGTCGGGCTCGATGATGGTGGCGATCCTGAGGCTCTGATACTTCGTGTTCCCCAGGATGTCTGCGATCGGGTTGATGTACGACTGCTCGTAGGTCTGAATGTCAGCGTCCGGACCGCCCGTCCCCCTTCCGAGTTCGCCGTTGGACGCGTCCGAGTTGCAGTCGCGCCCCGGCAGGTCGTAGATGACGATAGTTATGACCTCGGGGCGGCCGCTATGCGCAGTCTGCTGGGCGAGCGCGGCATCGAGGTGAGCCGTCAGGCCCATCTTCCCGCCGGATCCGTTGATAGACGCGATGCTGTCGAACCAGACAGCGGTGGGCTGGCTTGCCACGAGCTGTATTTGCTTCGCCAGCGTGGCGTCAACCCCGTTGGCTTCGTTGCTTGCCTTGGTACTCCAATCCGAGTTCACGTACTGGTTCGCCGAGTACCGGGCCTGCATTTCCGTGTTGTACCAGGGCCCAGAGTACGGATTCAGAACGTGAGCTTCGGCGGCGAGGGCGGGCGTAGCAGCGGCCAGATTGGCCAGAGCCGATACCCCCACGAGAATTGCGGCTGCGCCCAGCCTCAACCTTGTGTGACTTGGTTTCACGATCCCTGCCTCCTCATAGACACAGCTGCTCGGACGGCCGTCGGCCCAGGCAGCAAAATAGAAGGGCCGACCCAGGGGCGCGCGTGCTTCCCTGGGATGCCGCCTTCTGGCAACTGTGCAGCTGACGCCGAAGCCAGACGGGACCCCGCCAGAAACCCAGGAGCCGCGAGATCGTCCTCCGCTCTCGCGTTGATCCTGCACGGGCCGACGGGGGTTGGGTGCCGCCGATCCAGACAGACTGACCGACGGCTCGACTTCTATACGAATACTGGAGTCAGCCTTACGGGAGGTGCTTACCGCCTCGGGACCGTGAGCCGCTATAGGTTCCTTGTCGCATTGGCACGAATGGAGGTCGAGGTCGCGCTCGAAACGCCTGCCTGGTACGGCTGGATTGACTGACTCTGCTGTCGACCTAGGCGCCGATCAGCCCCAGCTCCCGCCCCACCTTCCCAAACGCTTCAAGGGCGCGGTCGAGCTGGTCCGTCGTGTGCTCGGCCGTGACGATCGTCCGGATACGGGCCGCCTCGAGCGCGACCGTCGGGTAGACGACCGCCTGGGCGAAGACGCCTTCCTCGAACAGGCGCTGGCTGAACTTCTGCGCTCGGGCCGAATCGCCCATCATCACCGGCGTGATCGGGGTCTCCGAGACGCCCGTGTCGAAGCCGAGCCGGCCCAGCTCGCCCTTGAAGTAGATCGTGTTGGACCACAGCCCGTCGATCAGCTCGGGCTCTTCCTGCAGGACGTGGATCGCGGCGATGCAGGCCGCCGCCACGGCCGGCGGATGTGAGGTGGAGAAGAGGAACGGGCGGGCCCGCTGGATCAGGATGTCGCGCAGGGCCTGGCTCCCGGCGACGTAGCCGCCCAGCACGCCGATCGCCTTCGACAGCGTTCCCACCTGGATGTGGACCCGGCCGTGCAGGTTGAAGTGGTCGACCGTGCCGCGCCCGTTCTTGCCCAGCACGCCCGAGGCGTGGGCGTCATCCACCATCACCGCCGCCCCGAACTCCTCGGCCGCGGCCACGATCTCGGGCAGTGGCGCGATGTCGCCGTCCATGCTGAAGACGCCATCCGTGACCACGAGGATCAGCCGGTGCGGCTCGCCCGTGTCGGCCCGGCCCTTCTCGCGGGCCTCGCGCAGCATCTCGCGCAGGGCCGCGGTGTCCTTGTGCGGGAACACGACCCGCGGCGCCTTGCTCATCCGCATGCCGTCGATGATGGAGGCGTGGTTGAGCGCGTCCGACACGATCAGGTCCGCTTCGCCGGTCACGACCGGGATGACGCCGGTGTTGGCCGTGAAGCCCGACTGGAAGACCAGTGCGGCTTCGGTGTGCTTGAAGGCCGCCAGCTCGGCCTCGAGCTGCTCGTGGACGGTCATCGTCCCGGCGATCGTCCGGACCGCGCCCGAGCCGACGCCGAAGTCGCGGGTCGCCGCGATCGCCGCTTCCTTGAGCTTCGGGTGAGTGGTAAGGCCCAGGTAGTTGTTGGAGGAGAGGTTGATCAGCTCCTTGCCGTCGACCACGACCTCGGCCGCCTGCGGGCTGGAGAGAACGCGGAGGGGACGGTAGAGGTTCGAACGCTTGAGCTCAGCCAGCTCGTCCGCGAGGAAGCCAAGCGGGTTCGAGCCGGCGCCTTCGGTCGTCATCGGGCTTGCCGTCCTTCCATCCGATCGAGCGTGCCTCCGACGCGGCTTGCCGCCATCCGATCGAGCGTGCCTCCGCGCGGTCGCTCATCCAGAGCAGCAGTCATTCTCCGGCCATGATATGCCCCGCTACCGGAGGCGAGGCCCGGGGCAATCGGCGTCTCGAAGGCTCAGGTGAGCAGCCGTGCGCCGATCAGGACGAAGGCGATCGCGTAGACCACGCCGCAGATGACGAAGAGCCGATCGGCGAACCAGCGCGGCAGGAAGATGTCGGTCACCGAGCCCCGCTCCGCACCCTGGCGTTCGGCGATGATCCTGAGCGGGCAGCGCCAGCCGAAGGCGGCCAGGGCTGCCGTCTCGACCAGCAGCAGCCCGATCGCGACCCAGGTCCAGAACGTGATCTGGTCGGTCAGGCCGCTGTAGACCATGTAGACCAGGCAAAGCGTCAACAGCCAGAAGACGACGGAGTGGACGAGCTTGATCAGGAAGACCGTCATCGTTGCCTGCCCTCCTCCGGCCCTGGGCGCTGGTGAGAGAGGTCAGTCGGGCTGCATCTCGGGGTTCTGCCGGAACTCCTCGACCATTCTCCAGAAGTCTTCCGCGTATCGTTCGATTCTGTCCGCGTCCAACTGGCTGTTGAGAAATGGCTTGCGCTTGCCGACGATGAACACGTCCTTCGCGTCCGCACCTTCGCCGATCGGTTCGTCCAGCGCGTAGGTGGGCCCCAAGCATTTGGACCGCATCGAATCCGGGAGACGGGCCCGCAGCCAGGCGACCTGGCGGGTGGTGAACTGGTTGGTCGGGAACTCGAGCGACTCGAGCCGCTGCAAGGCGGCAAGGGGCTGGATCCGACCATCCTCGATCGTCTTCAGATCGAGGTTCAGCGACCTCAACTGCGTAAGCGACTCGAGCGGGCCCAGCGACTTCAAAACCCATTTCGGCCAGACCGCGTTCCCGATCCGAAGTTCCTCGACGGTGGTGGCGTGGGGGAGATCGTCCAGGTCGTGGATGCGGGTGAAGTCCACGAACTGGAGTCCGCGGAGGACGGGGTTTCGTGAGAAGTCCCACAGCCGGCTGGTTCGCTGGTTCCAGTAGAAGGCGACGTACTTGAGGTTCGGAAGATCCTCGAGTGGCGTCAGGTCCTCGATGCGCGGGCACTTCCAGAAGTAGATGCCCGAGAACTGGGGTCCGTATGTGCGCGCCAGCGCCTCAAAGGCGCGCTGATCGAGGCCGCTGATGATCAGTGCTGTCGCCCCCGGTCTGTCGTCGAGGACGGCAAGGTCCTTGATTGAGGTCCGGCCGCCGCCGATGTCTTTTTGCACGAGGTCGATGAGCCATGGTCGCTGACCACTGCTGAACGTGCAGAGCTCCGCAAGACTCGACGGCGACGCAGAAGTCATGGGGTTCCCTCCGGACCGCCGGTCGGATTCATTCCTGAGGCAGCAGCACGACCTTGCCGGCCACGCCCTGGGCCAGCAGGTCGAACGCCTCCGCGTAGCGCGCCAGCGGGAGGCGGTGGGTGATGATCGGCTCGACGTCCAGGCCTTCCCGCAGCAGGGCCGCGGTCTTGTACCAGGTCCGCCACAGCTCGCGCCCGGTGATGCCGTAGACGCGAAGGCCGCGGAAGATGATCGCATCGTTGAGGTCGAGCGTGACCGGGCGCGACGGCAGGCCGAGCAGCGAGACGCGCCCGCCGTTGGT
>Ga0187886_1002075_pt1 | contig 16657 bp, 14 predicted proteins | sample June2016WEW_20_1_FD_133001 | JGI IMG/M metagenome (GOLD analysis project Ga0187886, IMG submission 133001) | Peatland microbial communities from SPRUCE experiment site at the Marcell Experimental Forest, Minnesota, USA - June2016WEW_20_150 | ecosystem: Environmental > Terrestrial > Soil >... | reverse complement strand
TTAAAATAACAATAAACCAAGGCATATTTTATCTCCTGGTGCCGGGAGAGGGACTCGAACCCACAAGGATTGCTCCGGCGGATTTTAAGTCCGCTGCGTCTGCCACTTCCGCCATCCCGGCCTGCGCCAAGGCTTCGGCCGGCAAGCCAGCCTATCCAGCCTAATTTTAGGGGGTGGCGGGTGGGGTGTCAAGGTGGAGGAAATTACTATTTAAAAAACTAAACACGGCAACGCAGCTTTTATACCGGTTGCCGTGTTAAGCTAGAACGATAATTTAAATAAACCGTGATGCTATTTAGAGCCGCGCTTCGTGTAATTCTGGAAACCGAAGAATATAGCTGCCAGCGCAAACAGCATTTCAAAGATAATGCCAAAACTTATAGTTGCACCTTCAAGGCGGACGGCATAAATAATGGCACCAACTAATGCTAGAACGCCAATGACCATTAACCCTAGCGCTCTGGCTTTAGCGTTGGTCAGAAAAGCGAGGCCGAGACCGAGAATGCTGGCGATGGTGGACATCGCGCCCCAATCCGAGGTGCCGGTACCGGCAGCCATACCACCGATACTAGCCCAAGGTAAAAAGACGGCGGCGAACAGTAGCATGCCACTGATGACCAATGTAGGCACGTGAGCCTTTGATTTAAAGCTAATTTCCAACTTCGTACCTCCTATAAGATAAACTCTTTATAAACCTCGATTGGAATATTTCTTCGATAAGTCACCTCCTTAGAGAATGTTGGGTCTATAATGATAGCACTATTGTAAAAGCTTGGGTTAGGCATGTCAAGGGAATTGATGATAGAAACGAATATTTCAGGGGATTATTTTTTGGGTATTGACAAAATATGTAATTTCGTATTATTATTCATGCGCAAATGACAATACGACAAAATGAAATCAGTCCTAGGTTCGTTAAAGGGCAAAAGGTTGTCATCAAACCCGTCGATGAGAAGGGCGTGACCAAACGCGAGTTTGACGTTAATGAGTTTGCGGGGGAAGTTGGCGAAATTTCTAATTACTACTATATAAATGTGCGTACTGGCCAGGTATTCTTCATCTATCACGTACGGGTGGGTAAAGATAAAAAGGAAATAGTGGTTTACGAGGACGAGCTAGAGCCAGTGCTGTGGGAAGAGTAGGGCGGGGAATAGGAGAAAGCCAGCTGCCGAAAAACGGCAGTTTTTTATTTTTACAGGGATAATAATTTGGAGGCGACGGGCGGATTCGGACCGCCGAATAGGGGTTTTGCAGACCCCCGCCTTAACCACTTGGCCACGTCGCCCTTCAGTGTGAACCCCAACGTATTTTATTCTATGATAAAATAGGCGATTAATGCAATATTGCTCCTATTTTGTCATTGCGAGTCCTTCCATAGAAGGACGTGGCAATCTCCTAGTTATCCAACGACAATGAATGAGATTGTCACGGTCGCTAACGCTCCCTCACAATGACAGGTAGGCAGGTTTTTATAGTTTTTGGGTAAGGAACCATTTTTTAAATTCGGGATTTTTGAGGTTGACGCCGCGCTCGTAGTACATTTCGTAGACATCGCCATCGGTGGTTTTAACCCGGTAGTAGTTGCGGTGGTGCCGCTGCCACCAGCGTTTGCGTCCCGCCCCGCTCCTCCCGAAACCGTAGTCGGGCCAGGATTCTAAAATTTCTTGAATGATATATTCGCGTCCATCCAGTTTGAAAGATAAAGGCACTTTAACGTCGCCGCCAGTCGTGACCTCTATCTGCCGCCCGAAATAGCGTTCTGGCATAATATTAGTATGCTAGCGGCGAAGAGGCAGGATGTCAATATTTCATTTGCAGACTCAACTAAATATCTGCTAATCTAAGAACGTAAGGCCTCGACCAGAAGGCTCGGCCTGAAGTTTCTCCTGCGCAGGAGGTGCCGCGATGAAAGAGACTTATGCCGCCGCCGGCGTGGATATCGACCTGAAGTCTAAAGTCATTTCCCAAATCGGCAAGTATGCTCGCGCCACGCTGCGTCCGGAGGTGTTGAGCGGCGTGGGGTTTTTCGGGGGACTTTTCGAGATGAAGGGCTATAAAAAGCCGGTCATCGTTTCCAGTGTGGATGGGGTGGGGACGAAGCTTAAGATTGCCGCCGCTTTGAATAAATACGATATGGTTGGCCAAGACATCGTCAATCACTGCGTCAACGATATTTTCACCTGCGGGGCGGAGCCTATCTTTTTCCTCGACTATATCGCGGTGGGCAAGGTGGTGCCACGAAGAATCGAAGCGTTAGGTAAGGGACTGGCGACTGCCTGTAAAGAGGTAGGCTGTGCGTTAATCGGCGGGGAGACGGCGGAGATGCCGGGAGTTTATCACGGCGACGACTTCGACCTGGTGGGGTTCGTGGTGGGGGTGGTGGAGAAAGACAAGATAATGATGGGAGAGGGTATCATACCGGGGGACGCGATAATCGCCTTACCTTCCAACGGACTGCATACCAACGGTTATTCTTTAGCGCGTAAAGTTTTAGGGGAGACGGCGGCGGCGCTTAACAAGCGCTACGCGGAGCTGGGTAGTACAATAGGCGAGGCGTTCATGAAGACGCATATCTGCTATTACAACCAGCTCAAACCGCTACTGAAAAACATCAAAGGGCTGGCGCATATTACGGGCGGGGGGATACCGGGTAATCTGCCGCGGACTTTGCCCAAAGGTTTGACTGCACGACTCGATAGTAAGCAATGGACAATACCGCCTATTTTTAGTCTCCTCCGGAAGAAGGGCGATATCGATATTCAGGAAATGTACCGCGTTTTCAATATGGGCATCGGGATGGCGGTGATATGCGCGCCGGAGAGCGTTAAAAAGCTGACTAAGGCCCTGCCGGGGTCAAAGGTGGTGGGAGAGGTGGTGAAGCAAAAAGGGGAGGATCGGGTGATTATCGACGGGAAAGGCTACCGGCAGGATAAGGTAGCGTAAGAAGCTAAATTCGTTTGAACTCAAGTCTTAATATTTCTTGTGTTTCCGTTTTTACCTTATACCGTTCGTCGATACGGTAGCCAACCACCCAGATAATGTTATCGCCAGCGCAAACAAGCGGAATATTACGACGCCAGGCTTGCGGAATGCGGGCGTCTATCATAAAGACATTCAGCTTCTTGGGCTGCGTCATGCCTAGCGGCTGAAAGCGGTCGCCAGGGAGGCGGCGGCGAACGGTTAGCTTTTCCCCAACCTTAGTAAAATCAAAGCTAACGGAAAAATCATTAGCCTCCCCTCCCCAATCTTTGCCCACCGACTTTTTTTCGATAGCGGCATCGATTGTCCAGCCGGAGAATAGCGTTTTGCCGGGGATTTTTAGCGCCGTTTCACCCGCCAGGGTGGGGAAGGGACAAAGCGATAGAGATGCTGGCGCCAGAATATACCTATCGTATTCGATAGTGAAATTAATGCCGAAGGGTAGCCCAATGACTTTGCCGGCGGGCTTTTCCAGAGCCTCAATAATATCCTCTATATGGTCAGCTTCAATATCTTTAAGACTTCCCAGCAGCGACGCGATAGAAAACCGCAGGATTTGACGTTGCAGGGCGGGTGGTAAGGCTGAAAAATCTTTCTTTTTAATGATGACCGAGTTTTGGTTGACCTGAGCGATATTATCCATAAGACGGCGCGCCTCTTTTTCAATAAAGTCGAGGTCATCGGCGGCGGTGCGGGCTAAACGGAGCAGTGCCTGATTTATTTGCGGATTATATTTACGGAGTAAAGGCAGGAGATGGAGGCGGATTTTATTCCGCAGCGGCTCCGGCGAGAGGTTGGAGGCATCAAGGCGGGGCTTGAGCTTATGGCTATCGCAATAAGCAACAGTTTCCTCCCGACTTAACTCTAAAAGGGGTCGGATAACAGTGAGGCTGCCGCCGGATACATTCAGTTTGCTTACCGGCGAAAGACCGCGCAGTCCCTTTATCCCGCTGCCGCGGATTAGGTGCATCAGCATCGTCTCGATATGGTCATCAGCGGTATGGCCTACGACTACTTTCGCCGCTCCTACTTCTACGGCGACCTCGGCGAGGAAGCCATAGCGGACCTCACGCGCGGCTTCTTCCAGCGAGAGGCGATGTTGCTTTTGGTAAGATTTTACATCACGGGAGGCAATTGTAGCGGGGATACCGAGTCTTTTAGCGAGTCCGGCGACATAGCGGGCATCGGCGGCGGAATCTTTACCCCGCAGCTGATGGTCAAGGTGGGCGATATGCAGGTCGATAGCCAACTCTTTACGCAGGGCTACCAGAATATGCAGCAGGCAAACAGAATCCGGACCCCCGGAAACCGCCACAACCAGCCGTTCACGACGGGAAACGAGGCTATTTTCTTTAATAAATGCCAGAACTCTTTGTTCTGAAGAAGGGTTTTTCTGGATTGGCACCTGTTATTCCACCTTTTTAGTTTGTCTGGAGGATGAGCTTGCTGCGGTGTATGGTATCGGGGTATTTTTCAAAGCCGAGGGCGGCGGCAACCTGCTCCGGCCTGCCCGCACCGGCGGCATCACAGCGCAGCCGCATACCGATAGTGCAGCAGCCTTCACGCCAATCGATGAGCCAGAGGTCGTCAATCAGGACGCGGAGGTCGTATTTACGCGGTCCGGTATCCCGCTGGTGCTGCCAGGGGAGGGTTTCTTTATCTAGCAACGCGTTCAAAGCCGATTCGATTTCGTCCTTATCTTTATCAGTGGCTATCGAGACGGTGTATTCTGCCTGGCGGACCTGGGACTGTAAAGAGGGCATGGTGAGGGGAGTGTTAAAGACATCGCTGATGGCGATGCCGCGCGGTAGCTGCCGGCCGACGGCGGCGGTGAAGGAGTGGGGCGAAATGAATTTGTCCACCACAATGTCCATCAACTCCACCTCGCTGGTGACGCCCATAGCTAGAGCCAGCGCCAGCGAAATGCGGGGGTGGGGGTTAAACCCTGCCGAGTAAGCCAGGGCGATGCCGGCGCGGTTAAGCGCCCGCTGCCATAGCCTGATGATATCGAGGTGGGAGATATACCTAATCTCTTCGCCGCGGCTGAACCTGATGCGTAAACGCTGCATAATAATAGATACTCCGAGAGATAATGATAACAGTACCATAAAGGGGGTGTCAAAACCCTAGGGTCATTCTGGCGTAGGCCAGAATCCATCATAAATATACAATTATGATAAAATCCTTAAAATGGATTCCAGCCTTCGCTGGAATGACAGGGGGCGGTAGGAAGAGTAGGGTTTTTGTAGTGTCATTGCGAGGAGCGGAGCGACGTGGCAATCTCTATCATTGAATTAATATCGAGTTTGTGATTGCCACGCTTCGCTCGCAATGACAATGGGGCTAGCACTTGGTGTAGCCGCAGGCGGGGCAGTGGTAGCAGCCTTCAGAAAACACCAGCATATTAGAGCATTCCGGGCACTGGCCAGCCATGTTTTTAGCGAGGCCGTAGTCCTCCAGCTTAGGTTTATCGTCGCCGTTGATATGTTTTTCCAGCACGCTGGCAATGGCATCAGCGCAGGAGAGGATAGATTTACCCCCCTCCCAGGAAATAGAGGAGCAGCGGATGCCGCGTAGCTGTTTTACCACCTGTGCCACGTCCACCCCTGAACGCAACGCCAATGTAATAAGGCGACAAATCGCCTCTACCTGTGCCGATGCGCAAGCCCCGGACTTTCCTAACGTGGCAAAGACCTCAAAAATGCCTTTATCATCGTAAGCGACGGTGACATATAGCGAGCCACAGCCGGTGTTGATCTTGGTAATTGTGCCTTTGGTCTCGGTGGGGCGTTTGCGCGGGGCGCGGATGACCGGTTCTTCTACCGCTTTTTCCGTCTTTTTGCCGGTGGTCAGCACCTGACTATCCCGGGAGCGGTCGCGGTAGATGGTGATGCCCTTAAGTCCCTCCTCATAAGCGAGCGTGTAAGCGTGGGAGATATCCTCGCGGGTGGCGGACTGCGGGAAATTAATGGTCTTGGAGACGGCGTTATCGGTGGAGCGTTGAAAAGCCGCCTGCATCTTCACATGCCATTCCGGGGTGATTTCGTGGGCGGTGACGAATACCCGCTTAATTTTATCGGGCACGTCCTTGATGTCGCTTAAATGCGTGCCTTCCGCCAGCTTCTTCATTAGTTCGTCGGAGTAGAAGCCGCCCCTTTTCGCCGCCTCTTCAAAATAAGGGTTCACCTCGACAAAGGGCGTGCCATCGAGGACGGTCTTGGTGTAGCTTAAAGCGAAGAGGGGTTCGATGCCGCTGGAGCAGCTGGCAATCATGCTTAAAGTTCCTGTGGGGGCGATGGTGGTGCGGGTGGCGTTACGCACCTGCGGTCCATTCGGCACGTCATAGATACTGCCCGTGAAAGCCGGGAAAACGCCACGGTCTTTACCCAGCTCCACCGAGGCTTTGAGGCCTTCCTCGCCGATAAAGCGCATCAGTTTTTCGGCGACATCCAGCGCTTCCTCGGAGTTATAAGGCACGCCGAGCATGACCAGCATATCCGCAAAACCCATAATGCCCAGCCCAATTTTCCGCGTCTTTTTCGTCATTTCCTCTATCTGGGGCAGGGGGAATTTATTAACGTCGATAACGTTATCTAGGAAGCGAACGGCCGTTTTAATCGTCCGCGCCAGCTTGGGGTGGTCGATTTCGTAGCCGCCGCCTTTCTTCTTCATCATGCGGGAAAGATTAATGGAAGCCAGGTTGCAGGATTCGTAGGGGAGGAGGGGCTGTTCGCCGCAGGGATTGGTGCTCTCGATTTTACCGAGGTGGGGGGTGGGATTTGCCTCATTAATGCGGTCGATAAAGACGATGCCGGGGTCGCCCGTGCGCCACGCCATGTCCACTATTTTATCGAAGACATCTTTAGCGTTGAGCTTGCCGACGACCTCTTTAGTATGGGGATTAATTAGCTCGTAGTCAGCGCCGGACTTAACCGCTTCCATAAAGTCGGCGGTTAAAGCCACGGAAAGGTTGAAGTTTGTCAGGGCGGTCTTCTCCTGCTTGGCGGAGATAAACTTCATGATATCAGGGTGATTGATATTCAGGATACCCATATTGGCTCCCCGCCTGGTGCCTCCCTGTTTGGTGACGTCGGTGACGGTATCGAAGGCGCGCATGAAGGAAACCGGTCCGCTGGCGACGCCGCCCGTCGACCCCACCACATCATTTTCCGGTCGCAGCCGGGAAAAAGAAAAGCCGGTGCCGCCGCCGCTTTTATGAATTAGCGCCGTATATTTAACGGCGTCGAAAATCGACTCCATGGAGTCGTCCACGGGGAGGACGAAGCAGGCGGAGAGCTGCCCGAGCTTTTTGCCGGCGTTCATCAGGGTGGGGGAGTTGGGGAGGAACTCCAGCTCGTACATCAACTTGAAAAAGTCGTCCTCAACAGACTTAATATTAGCCTTTGGATTATAGAAAAGCTCCGCGGCAGCGATGGCTTTGGCAACCCGGCGGAACATCTCCTCCGGTGTTTCAATAACCTTGCCTTTGTAATCTCTTAATAAATAGCGCTTTTCCAGCACCTGCAAAGCCGTAGCGGTGAGACCGTTTTCTGATAATGTTTCTTTAGCGGTTTTAACTTCGGTTTCGGTTTCCATGGCGGCTTTGACCTCCTCTTTCGGCGCTGGCGCTGGTTCGACTACTGGTGCGGGTTCGGCTACCGGTATTGGTACGGGTTTTTCTGTGTTAAGCACTTCCATAACCATGGCTTCGATTTCGGCTTCGGTGGGCATCCTGCCATGGGGAGCTTGGCGAGAACGCCGGTCTACCATCTCCTCCATGCCAGGCAGAGTGGGCAGGGCTTGCGACTGTGCTTTTTCCAGCCGCTCGATGACCTGGCCGGTCAGCTTTTCCACGAGCTTGCGGTCGCGTATGCCCATCGCCGCCGCATTATCGAAGACGATGCGGGCTATCTGGCTGCGATTGATAGGAGAAACATTCCTCCTGCCGGCATGGTTGCTCGTGTTCATCGCCGCTGCCTCCGCGTTGACTTTATCGGCTCGGGCAACTCTTCTCTCGGGATAAGGGGGAGCTGGTCGGCGGGGGGTAAAGGGGCGCGGACGGCGAGGTTATCCACCTCTTCCTTAAGTATGGTGATATCTTCAAACTCGCGGTAGACGCTGGCGAAGCGAATATAGGCAATATGGTCGGTCTTTTTGAGCTTAGCCATCACGAGGTCGCCGACATGAGAGCTGGGCACCTCGGCATGGCCGGACTGGTAAAGCTCGCCCTCAATTTCATCAACCATTTTCTCGACAGCGCCGCTGGCTAAAGGCCGCTTGTCGCAGGCTTTACGGATGCCCGCCAGGAGCTTCTCGTGGTCGAACTCCTCACGGCGTCCGTCCTTTTTAATGACGAAAAGACTGGCGCGCTGCAAACGCTCGTAGGTGGTGAAACGCAAATCGCACCGCAGGCACTGGCGTCGGCGGCGGATGCCGTCGTTCACGTCACGCGAGTCGATGACCTTAGAGTCGTAATATCCGCAGAAGGGGCAGTTCAACCGCCGACCTCCACAAGTTATTGTATCAAGGCTTATATCTTGGCACAACCTGTAGTGTTTGTCAATAGGGTTCTAGATAGAAAGTTAACATATTATTAAAATATTTTTGGTAAAACCGGGAAAAACCTATCCCCACCACGAGATCCTTCCCCTTCACTTTGTTCAGGGTCAGGATGACATTTAATGTGGCTTTACCTGAATACCGGATTGAGATATGATAATTTTAAGAGGCAAATATTGAACTACCAGGAAGCTCTGGACTACGTTCTGAAGTTTGCGGATTACGAGCGGCTGCCGCGGTCGGGGATTGTGTGGGATATAAAACGCATCGAGAGGCTGCTGGCAAGATTGGACAATCCGCAAAATTACGCGCGTTCGGTGCATGTGGCGGGGACGAAGGGGAAGGGCAGCACTTCCGCCATGATAGCGTCGATTCTGCACAACGCCGGCTATAAGGTGGGACTTTATACCTCCCCCCACCTCCTTTCCTACACGGAGCGAATACGGGTGGATGCCCAGCCTGTTGCCGAGGCGGACTGGGCGAAGCTGGTCGAAATTATCCAGCCCCACGTCGAAGCGGAGAACGCGCTGGGCGACCTTGGAGAACTGACGACCTTCGAGATTTTTACGGCGATGGCGTTCCTCCACTTCCAGCGGGTGAAGGCGGACTACCAGGTGCTGGAGGTGGGTTTAGGAGGACGGCTCGACGCCACGAACGTAATACAGCCGCAGGTGTGCGTGTTAACGTCCATCAGCTTCGACCACATGGACGTGCTGGGGGATACGTTAGCTAAGATAGCTGGCGAGAAGTGTGGCATCATCAAGCCGGGAGCAAGCGTCGTGAGCGCGCCGCAGTTCCCGGAGGCAATGGAGGTCATCGAGCGGGTGTGCCAGGAGAAGGGCGTCCACCTCGTTAAAGTGGGGGAGGACGTTACGTGGGAGAGGCTCGGCTTCAATCAGGAGGGACAGAGTTTCCGCGTGAAGGGGCTGAAGGGGGAGTACAAACTGCGGATAGCACTACTCGGCTTGCACCAGCTGGAGAACGCCGCCGATGCCGTCGCCGCAGTAGAGTTGCTCAAAGAAAAGGGCGCGAAAATATCGTCCCAAAACATCGTCGCAGGATTAGCAAAGGTGGACTGGCCCGGGCGCTTACAGGTGCTGCGGAAAAAGCCGTGGGTCGTCGTCGACGGGGCGCATAACGCCTACTCGATGCAGAGGTTAAGAGAAGCGTTAGCCGATTATTTTAAGTACGATAAAATGAAGCTGATTTTGGGGTTCGGGGCGGATAAAGACATACCGGGCATGGCGGCGGAGGCAGCCAAAATGACGGGCGACATTATCCTGGTGGCATCCAAGCACCCGCGGGCGGTAAAGGCGGAGGCGCTGGTGGCGGCGTTTAAGAAACACGGCGTGACGCCTCGTTTAGCGGAGAGCGTAAAGGACGCGATGCAGCTGGCGTTGGGGGAGGTAGGCCCTAACGACCTGATAGTGGCGGCGGGGAGCATATTTGTGATAGCCGAGGTGATGGCATATTTTAAGAGGGAATGAAATCCCCCTTAATCCCTTCAGGGAGAACCTTCAGGGTGAACCCCCTTTTTCAAAGTGGGAAATGCGGTATAAAGGAGAAGATGACATCGTCTCCCTTTGTAAAAGGGAGAGGGAGAAGGATTTTGTGATAGCGGAGGTGATGGAATATAATATCTAACAGAAAGCTATTGTTGTCGCTGTGGAGCAACCTCTCTTTTAACAAGCGCTACACCAAGATGATTTTCAATCATTTTATATGACGGAGTATTCATCAATGCGTACATATAGCAATGGTGAACGGTTAAAACTAAATCCTGAAGAATATTATCATCTTCAATTTTAGTTACTTTTAGTCCGATTTTTTTACATTCCTCGAAATGAATGTGTCTATTATGAGTTTTATTTTTGGAATAATCAGTCAATTTTTTTACGATGTTCTTGGACTTGTTTTTCGCATCTGGCTCACCTGAAAACATTACATTTTCAAGTTGCTCTTGAACGAAAGCGTTTGACCACTTTATAGCATTTTCACAACGACTTAAAAAGGTTGGTCTATATTGCCCAATTATTGATTGCCAAATAGGAATCTTGCTTGGGTCATCTTTTATCTCTTTACAGGCGCGGCGGAATTCTTCAATTACGCCAACGGCGGGTACTCCACTGAGATGAGGATCAATAGGGCCTATGTTTGAGTGATTCGACATTATTATTTCTCTGCAAGTACATGCGATTACTGTGCCTGCTGACATGGCTATTTGAGGAATAATTGTCCGAATATTGTGTTTAAACATTTTTTGTAGATAATTAACTATTGATTGTGTTGCCGCAATGTCACCACCGGGAGTATGTAAGATGAGATCTAGACCTTTACTCCTATCCAGTTTATGTACTGCCATCATAAAGCCATTTTTGTCTTCGTCATTTATGTCTGCCTGTAATATACCAGGCTTTGATAAAAATCCTGAATAATATGCAATAACATTCCTTTGCGTGTAATCGAAAAGGGATTTTAAGTATTTTCGACGAACAACATCTACTGCTGCATTTGACTGAGTAAAATGGCTTGCTTGAAATTGCTGGATTTCGTTAAGGATATCAGCCCAATTAGGCATCTGGTATGATCATCCTATCGAATTGGATAGGTTCTTCGTAAGCTCCGGATGTCGCTACGCTTGGGACTATTTTTAACGGAGAAGGTTGCTCTAAGGAATTTTCTGTCATTGTAGGGAATATGGCTGGATTAGGGAATAATTTATTGTATTCAAGTTCCAGACGGGATTTTTTACTCTGCAAATTACTTGTCATAATATTTCCCCCTCCTTTATTAAGTGTATTATCCATTTGTGTTTTTGTCAAGAGTAAGAATAAAAGTAATATAATTGTAAGGGAATTAAGTAATAAAAACTAGTCAAGAATGTCCTTTACGTCTCCCAGCCTCCACTACTATATCCACCCCGCTTCTATAGACCTTCGTAAAAGAGAGCTTGTAAGCCTTAGTTAAATCCGTAATATTAAGGTCGCCGATAGCGTCGGTGCCTTTGCCCAGTATCTTGGGGGCGATGATTGCCACCACTTTATCCGCCAGGTTCAGGCGTAGGAAAGAGGTAATCACCTCGCCGCCCCCCTCCACCAGCAGGGACGTGATATCACGTTTACCCAAGGTTTGCAGCAGCTTAGTTAAGTCCACTTTACCGTCTTTATCCTGTGGAACAACTAAAACCTCGATGTCTATCTTTTGCAGGGCGGCGAGCTTTGCTTTAGCCGCGCGGGGGGTGGCGGCGATTAAAGTTTTGGCGGCTTTTTGATTGGACAGCACTTTAGCGTCGAGGGGAATCCTTAACGTGGAGTCCAGAATTACGCGGATGGGATTCCTGCCCTTGACCAAACGGGTGGTCAGCTCCGGGTCGTCCTTTATCACCGTGCTGACGCCCACTAAAATTGCGTCGTTTGTGGCGCGGAGCCGGTGCGCCAACTTTAAAGATTCCGGGGAGCTTATCCAGCGTGAGGAGCCTTTAGCGGTAGCGATGCGCCCGTCCAAAGTCTGCGCCCACTTAAGCGTAACGTAAGGGAGACCGGTGGTGCGGTGCTTGATGTACTTTTCGTTCAGAGCAAGACAGTCCGCCTCCAGCACACCGACGGTGGTCTTTATACCATTCTGGTTCAGGAGTTTCACGCTTTCACCCTTCATGCGGGGGTCGGGGTCCAGCATGCCGGTTACCACCCGCCCGATTTTACTCTTGATGATGACATCGGTGCAGGGCGGGGTTTTACCGTAGTGGCGGCAGGGCTCCAGAGTAACGTAAAGCGTCGCCCCGGCAACGTCCTCTTGAGCGTGCTTAAGCGCATCCACCTCCGCATGGTCGGTGCCAAAAGCATGATGATACCCCTGCCCGATAATACGGTCGTCTTTAACGATTACGGCGCCCACCATGGGGTTGGGGGAGGTTTTGCCCAGTCCCTTGCGCGCCATTTTCAAAGCCAGCCGCATATAGAGTTCATCATTCACCATAGTGAGGCTATTATAACGTAAAATGGTGAGCCTGTCGAACCATAACGCAAAGGTGGGAGGATAGACAAAAAATTAATTCCACTGTCATTGCGAGCGAAGCGTGGCAATCCCTAAAACTGAACAAAGTCAATGATGGAGATTGCCACGTCGCTACGCTCCTCGCAATGACAGATGTCCTACGTCAAATTTGCGTAGTGAGAGACCGATTTGTTAGAATTAATATCTGGAATTACGTTTCAAGGGCCGTTAGCTCAGTTGGTAGAGCAGTGGACTTTTAATCCATTGGTCGCAGGTTCGAATCCTGCACGGCCTACCAAAGTTCTTTGTAAGAATTGTTTCTTGTTTTACTGCAATTGCTCTACTTCCGGTTAATCGGCATCAGCGGTACCTTCGGGTCGGGGAAGCCGGGCCCCATAATCGCAAACACCAGCGCTAGGGCCATGTCATCAATGCGCTGGAAATCGGTAGTCGGCACCGTCTCTGGCTTGGGATACGGCCAGTTCATCTGCCGGAAAGCCTGCCCAATCATTATCCCCGAGCCGTGCAGCTCGGCAGCCCGGGTGATGCAATAGGCCAGAGCCGCCCCACCATCCTCGGAGGGAATGTTACCCTCGTAGCCGGGCATGGCGGGCATCTTGAAGTTCTTAAATTTCTCTAATAGTTCAGGAGTAAGAGGAGGGACGCTGCGGGGAAAGCCGACGCCCGCCGGGATGAAGGCAAAGACGGCAATACCCGTGTTTTCCACCGGCCCCAGTTCCGCCGCCAGCGACATTATTATAGAGGTTGCCGCTGCTTTTGCCGCGCAGTAGTTGCTTGGTCCTACCGGATAGCGGAAAGCTGTCGACATGTACGTGACCACGCCGTGATGCCGTTCCTGCATTCCGGGCACGAAAAGCTGAATTCCGATAAGTGTACCGCGCGCCGCTATCTCGTACTGCCGGTCCAGCTGGTAGATGGTGGACTTCAGTACCGGCGCCCCGAGGGACATAATCATGGCATTGTTGACCAGGATATCCACTTTCCCGAACGTATCGAAAGCCTGCTTGGCCATAGCCTTCATGGAAGCCTCGTCGGAAACATCGGTATTTACGAAGAGAGCGGTCCTCGGCTCGTTCTCGCTATTGATGAGTTCCTCGGCCGCCTTTCCGGACTCCGGCGTTACATCCGCAATCACTACTTTTGCACCCAACCACGCCAGACTTCTGGCCGTGCCCAGCCCCACGTTGCCCGCCCCGCCTGTAATTACCGCTACTTCTCCGGCCAGTGCATTTTTCTTCAGGTTTGTCTTGTCCATGGTTAGTGGACCAACATTCAGAATCTTGTCCATGTTAGTACCTCCGCTGCGGTCAGACTTAATAAGTTAATAAAAACATCCAGATTCTAACATCTTTCGGGAATGAACGCCAACTCAAAGGTTCTGTCTATCGTACAGCACGGCTTACTAAAAAATCAACCCCCGTTAATGCCGTCCACCCGCTGTTTTTTCTGCCGACTAAGATATTTAACGACCTCGAACCAGAGAACGCTTACCAGGCCGGCTCCGACGCAGATGAGAACGTCAACACCGTTCAAGATTTCGAAGTGGAACAAGTCGCGCAGGAAGGGCACGTAAATAACCAGCCCGAGGAAAACGATAGCAGATACAAGAATCCACCTCAAGGCGATGTTGCGGGCGCGGAAGCTGGTAAAAATCGTCGCTGACCAGTTGCGGTTGGTCAGTATCAAGCCGAGGTTGGCGATAACGAGCGTGGTGAAGGTGAGGATGCGCGCTTCAGCTTCGCCGAGGTTTAAAGCTAGGCTCAACTTATAAACGGCCAGCGTAATGCCGAGGACGATGATGCCCTGTAAAAGACTCAAAGCCACCGTTCTGCCGTTTAAAAGCGGTTCCTTGCGGTCGCGGGGTTTACGCTGCATGATATCGGACTCTTCCGGTTCAGCCTCAAAAGCAATCGAGCAGGCGGGGTCGATAATCAGCTCCAAGAACACGACGTGCACCGGATATAAAACAAGCGGCCATTTAAACAAAACCGGTATAAGGGATAAACCGGCGATGGGCACGTGTATCGCCAGGATATAAGCCATCGCTTTGCGCAGGTTATCGAAGATACGCCGGCCCAGCCTGATTGCTTTCACGATAGAAAACATATCATCATCCAGCAGGACCAGGTCGCCGGCTTCACGGGCGACGTCGGTGCCCCTGCCCCCCATAGCGATGCCGATATTGGCGGCTTTTAGCGCCGGGGCATCGTTAACGCCGTCGCCGGTCATGGCGACGATTTCGCCATTAGCCTTGAAGGCGTTGACCAGACGCAGCTTCTGCTCCGGTATCACACGGGCAAAAACATTAGCCGTCATAATGCGCTTTTTGAGCTCTTTATCGCTCCATTCATTAAGCTCGGCGCCGGTGATGACTTTATCCGGCTCCTTGAGACCAATCTGGTGGGCGATATTCTGTGCGGTGATGGGGTAGTCACCGGTAATCATTACTACCCGGATACCAGCGTTATGGCACTCTTCAATGGCCTCCGGCACAGACGGGCGAATCGGGTCGGCGAAGCCTATCAGCCCCAGAAAGTCGAAGTTAAAGACGTGCTGGTTGCCCGGCAGCGCCGTCTGTCTAAAACTGGCTTTAGCTACGCCCAGCACTCTTAGCCCTTCGTCAGCCATCTCGCTTATCCTGTCGTGAAGCTCACGCGCCCGTTTAGCATCGAGGTGGCAAAGGTCGATAATGGCTTCGGGGGCGCCCTTGGCGGCGATAACATAGTCCTGCCGCTCACGCGATTGCCAGACCCGCGATAATGCCATTAGCTCTCGTGATAGAGAGTATTCCTTCATCAGCTCCCAATCGTCATGCAGGTGCTCCGTGAGGCTGGGGTAGTGTTCACCTAAATCCCATAAAGCCTTTTCCATGGGGTCGAAGGGGTTAGTCTGACTGGCGAGAATGCTGAACTCAATCAAGCGATGGAACTTTTCCGGCGGGGACACCTCGAGACTGCCTTCGATATCGAAAAACTCGCCGGCGGTGAAAATCTTACGCACGGACATACGGTTGATGGTCAGCGTGCCGGTTTTATCGACACAGAGGACGGTATTCGAGCCGAGCGTTTCAATAGCCGCCACGCGGCGGGTTAACACATGACTCTGCGAGATACGCCAAGCGCCGATGGCCAGGAAAACCGTGAGCACTACCGGGAACTCCTCCGGCAGGATAGCCATCGCCAGGGTGATGCTCGCCAGAAAACCATCGAGCCATTTGCCGATGGTGAGACCATAGACAATTGCCAGTATCACACAAAGAGCCACGGCAATCAGGGCGATGTTGCGGACGAGGTGCCCCGTTTCTTTCTGGAGGAGCGTTTCCTCCGGCTCGATGGTTTGCAGGGACTTACCGATACGACCGAACTCGGTATGGATGCCGGTCGCGGCAATACGCGCGATGCCCAGTCCGCTAACGACCAGCGTGCCTGAGTAGACAAAGGGCGATTGGTCGCCGCCGGGGCGCTGCATCGGCATGTTTTCATCAGCGCATTCTAGTTTATGCACGGGGACAGACTCGCCGGTGAGGAGTGATTCTTCGACCATCAGATTATTGCAGTCCAGGACGACGCCGTCCGCCGGCACGCGGTCGCCCTCGGAGAGGACGACGATATCGCCCCGCACCACCTCGCGTCCAGCGATTCTCCTGGTAGCATGGTCGCGGATGACCATGGCACGCGGACTCGAAAGGTCGCGTAAAGCCTCCAGCGTACGTTCCGTTTTACGCTGCTGATACAGGGTGATGCTGATAATGACGCCGACGAAGAAAAGCAGCAGCAATGCTCCCTGTATATCGCCGAGAATAAGGTAAATGATGCCGCCGGCGATAAGGAGCAGCAGCATCGGCTCCCGCAATACGTCAAAAGCTATCGCAAAAAAGCTGCGTTTTTTAGCGGACGGGATTTCGTTAAAACCCTCACGGCGGAGTCTTTCCGCCGCCTCTTTTTCAGATAGGCCGCTAATCAGGCGCAGTTTATTTAAATCGTAGATTTCCTTCATGATATTCCCCATAAAAAAACCCGCAGGACGGTCAGTCCCACGGGTTTGTTCTCCGTTGCTTGAGCCCGGCTCTCCTCTTTGAGGGCCTGTTCTGAACTATAATATTTTA
>Ga0187886_1002074_pt1 | contig 16686 bp, 11 predicted proteins | sample June2016WEW_20_1_FD_133001 | JGI IMG/M metagenome (GOLD analysis project Ga0187886, IMG submission 133001) | Peatland microbial communities from SPRUCE experiment site at the Marcell Experimental Forest, Minnesota, USA - June2016WEW_20_150 | ecosystem: Environmental > Terrestrial > Soil >... | reverse complement strand
GCGGTATCCTTGGAGATGCCGCTCGAAGGGCATCGGGACAGCAGCTTGGCGTTCGATTTTTCCACGGCGGTGCGATTTCCCGAACGCTTTGCGCGGATCCTCCTGGCCCTCACCCTGCCGCCGGATGCGCCCGCGTTGAAGGTGGATGTTCCCTCCGGCGCAACGGCCGGCACGCCGTGGAAGTTGACCCGCCTTTCGCGCACCCGGTACTATATGCCGGAAAGACCCAATCGGAAATCGTTTTCCGACCCGGTGCAAATTCCCTACCAAATTGTTTTCGATCCACGGGAAGCCGAAATGGATTCCGATGTGTTTGCACTTCATGTAGAGCGCAAGGTGTCGGTGACGCCGCTCAGCCTGGATCTGACGTCCCGGGCGGATTTCACCGCTTTGGAAAAAGCGCTTCGCGGCGCCAGCAACTGGTAAAGAGACCCGGGTGGGCGGGATCATTCACGCACGAGAGCGCGGATGGGTTCATCCGCATCTGGAAGGAGCCATCGCATGACCAGCAAAATCTATTGGGGTTCGCCCCGCCAGGCGCGCATCGGCGCCGAAGAAACCCTTCCCGCCAAACTCGATTTGATCCTGGATCGACTGAACCTCCGCGACCGGGTCAAGGACGAGGCGGTGGCGATTAAAATGCACACCGGCAACAACATCATCACCTCCACGATCCATCCAGTGTTCGTACGCAAGGTGGTCAAAGCGGTCAAGGACGGCGGGGGCAAACCGTTCGTGGCCGACGTCAATTGGGACGCTGCCGGAGCGGAAGAACGGGGCTATTCCGCAGAGACGCTCGGCTGCCCGGTCTATCCGGCGGCCGGCCCGGACGAAAAATATTTCTACGTGCATAAAAGGAAGTTCAAGAATCTGGAAGAATGGAAAGTGGCCGGCATGATCCAGGACGCGACCTTCCTGATCGACCTGGCGCACATCAAAGGCCATCCCTCCTGCGGTTTCGGCGGGGCGTTTAAAAACATCGCCCTGGGATGCATGGTCGGGGAAACGCGCGGGGCGATGCATGATACGGTGCATTTCGATCCATACTGGTTTGCCGAAAAGTGCCCGGACGCGGAGATGCGCGCCAAGATCATCGCCGCCTGCCCGCTGGGCGCGCTGGTGGAGGACCGCAAGGATTCGCGACAGATCCATCTGCACACCGAGCCGTGCACCCAGTGCGGCCGCTGCCTCAAGGTGGCGCCTCCCGGCTCGCTGAAAATCGATCCGGTGAATTTTCTGGCCTTTCAGGAAGCCTGCGCCATCAGCACGGCCATCACCCTTTCAACCTTCGCGCCCGGGAAAGCAACGTACATCAGCCTGGCCACGCAGATGACGCCGGTGTGCGATTGCTTCGGCTTTACGGGGATGTCGATCCTGCCGGACGCGGGAATATTCGGATCGGACGATATCGTCGCCATCGACCAGGCCGTGCTCGATACCACCGCCAAGCTGCCGCTGATCGAAGAGAATATGACCGCTTCGCTCCGAAAATATCTCACGCCCGATGTGCATCCGTTCGCCCGTATGCACGGACCGCTGAAGAATCCGTACAAGGTGACGGAATACGGCGAGGCGCTCGGGTTGGGTTCCCGTCAGTACGAACTGATCGACGTGTTGCCCGTAGATGAAAACGCGGAACCCAGCCGGTGGTTCATCTCCGCCACATGATAATAATTTGTCATCGGGAGCCACGATAACCGTAGCCGGGATCGTCGATCCCGGCTACAATCCACTATAATGGTCGCTGATGTCTTCGAAAAAACCGCCCGCCCATAAAACCTTTTTCTCCGCCGGTCTATTCCTAATGGCCGGGTTGTTTGCTGTTCTCGGATGGGCCGGAACGGCCGGAGTTGTCTTCCTCACCCTGCCTTTCCTCCTTCCGCGCTGGCTGTTTTTCTTCTCGCTGTTCTTCGCCTTCGCCGGAACGGCCGTGCCATTTATCTGGTATCTCAACCGCCGGTTTACACCGGCTCGCTTCCCCTCCGAAGGCATCCTCATGCGCGAGGCGCTGGAGACTGCATCGCTTGGAGTGTTCCTGGTCTGGCTGCAGGCCGGACGCCTCTTCACGGTCTTTCTGGGTTGGGCTTTTTTCGGCGCCTTCCTCGCCGTGGAGCTGTTGCTCCGTCTGTATCAAAACAGCCGGTGGACGCCGACTCCTTCCATCGATGAACAAACCTCCGAGGCAAATGGTGAGCAAACCGGCTCACTTCCCTCGGGCGATTCCTCCGCGGGCGAATGACGCTTCGAGACCTGCCTTCCGTCGATTTCCTCCTCCATCGTCCTGAAATTGAAACCCGGCTGGGAGAATATGGCCGCGAGCTGGTCTTGTTCGCCGCACGGTCAGTGCTCGACCGGGTGCGCACTGAAATTCGTGATACCCCTTCCGTTCCCCCGATCGAGGAAATTGTCAACCGGATCCTCCTCTTTTTGGAAGAAGCGACGGTCACTTCCCTGCGGAAAGTGATCAATGCCACCGGCGTGATCCTGCATACCAATCTCGGTCGGGCGCCGCTCAGCCGGGCCGCACTGGACTCCATGATCCGGGTCGGAAAGGGCTACTGCACGCTGGAATACGATCTGAAAGAGGGGGAACGCAGCGGCCGGGCGCCGCAAGTGGAACGATTGCTGCGGCTCCTGACCGGCGCGGAAGCGGCGCTGGTGGTGAACAACAACGCCGCCGCGGTGCTGCTGGCGCTCGCGGCGCTCGCCAAAGGGAAGGAAGTGTTGATCTCGCGCTCGCAATTGGTGGAAATCGGCGGCGGCTTCCGCATCCCCGACGTGTTGCGGCAGTCGGGCGCGAAACTGGTCGAGGTGGGCACCACCAACCGGACGCACCGCGGGGATTACGAGGAAGCGATCACCCCGCGGACCGCGATGATCCTGCGCGCCCATCCCTCGAATTTCCGCATTGTGGGTTTCACCGCCGAGCCCGGCATCACCGAACTGGCAGAGATCGGAACGCGCAGCGGCATTCCCGTGGTGGACGACATCGGTTCCGGCGCCCTGCTGGATACCGCCCGATTCGGGCTGGGGCATGAGCCGATGGTGCAGGAAAGCCTGGTTTCCGGCGCAACGCTGGTGCTCTTCTCGGGCGACAAACTGCTCGGCGGACCGCAGGCGGGCATCTTGGTCGGAAGGACCGAACTCGTAGCGAAGGCACGAAAGCATCCGCTCGCACGTGCGGTACGCGCCGATAAACTTTGCCTGGCCGCTCTGGAAGCGACGTTGATCCATTACCTCCGAGGGGAGGCCGAACGCGAGATACCGGTCTGGCGGATGATCGCCGCGCCGGTGGAAGAGTTGGACCGGCGCGCGCGCCTTTGGGCGCAGCGCATCGGGCAGGGCGAGGTGGTGGATTCCCGTTCGACCGTGGGCGGGGGCAGCCTCCCGGAGGAAACGCTGCCCACCCGGGCGTTGGCGCTGGCGATGAGCAAACCGCAGGCGTTGCTGGCCAGGTTGCGTGCCGGCTCGCCGCCGGTTATCGCGCGGGTGGCGGAAGGACGCGTGCTTCTGGATCCGCGCACGGTGCTGGAAGACGAAGATGAGCCATTCATCGCGACGGTCACCGCCAGCCTGGCTGCATAGATCTTTCCACCCTCGTTCGTTTTTCACTCATCATTCCTTTAATATGGAATCCGCCAGGATCGGCCTTCGCAAGCCGGCGAACCGATATTGTTGGGGAAATCACTATTCCCTAAGCGGGCCCAAAGTTAAATGAAGGCCGAACGCAGCACCATTTATATTTGGGAATCCAGAGGATAGGACGGTGAATTGAACGGTCGAAGGATATTGAAATGATAAAGAATAGAATTATTCTCGCGCGAGTTCAACCCGGCCAGGAGGTTTTTTTGATATTACTGTTTTCGGCCCGAATTTTTTCAATCCGCTCCTGCAGGCAATCCAAAGGCTTGCGGCCTTCATCCCAATACATGAAGTTCTGATAAATCCGGGTCTCCCCCTTGTGGATGAAATATCCCCGGCCGGGCGGTAAACCCGCCATCGGCTGATAGGGGGGCGATTTGGCGTTGTTGAATTGATCGATCACGGCGTTTCCGGAAAAGAGCAAACCGCAACCCATCTTGCGGGCTTTCTTCATCAGCTCGTCGTCATAATCCCTGGGCAGATCGGTGCCGTTCCCCGCGACGATTACGCAAAGTCCCACCTCGCCCCCGGCCGTCAGACATTCCGCCAGCAGATTACCCACCCCTTCGAAGCGCAACGCGAGCCGGTCGTAGTCGTCGATGAACAGAACGTAGGCGGGGTAGTTGTTGAGGAACGCATCCCGGTCGAACCGGTCCGGATCTTTTTGAAACGCCGCTTCCAACGCCGACGATCTCTTATGCATGGCATCGGAAAGCCGCTTTAAGCAGGGTTCGACTTCGGATTGGTTATTGATGAACTCCAGCATATGGGGCAGGTTTTTCAACGGCAGGAGAGTCCGCGCGTGAAAATCAATGGCGAGGAACTGCAAATCCTTGGGGGAATAGTTTTCGGCCAGACCCAGGGCCCAGGTCAGCAGGGCGGTGGTCTTTCCGGATTGCCCGGCGGAGCTTGTCACCAGGAAGACCGGACCGTCATCTTCCAACTTCATCCCCAAGGGGAGGAGTGTTTCGAAATCTTTCCCCTGCGCGCAGGCATGCGGCCGGGCGGTCTTCGGGAGTCGCGCACTTTTTGGCAACGCCACGGAATAAGAAAGGCTTTCAATGATCTGAGGTTTCGGACCCTTCCAGGCGCGCTGCATTTTCTCACCCAGATTCAGCAATTGTTCCATCTGTTCCTGGTCGTTTACCCCATCCGCCGGAAGCGCCGCCTGGAACTCGATCGGCGGAGTGCCGCGCAGGAAACCTCTTCCGGGGCGCGGCGGACGTCCGACGTCCTCCTGCAGCCGGGCTTCCCCAATCAACCCGACAATTCCAAAATATTCCGTCTGGCTGGATTGATGCAGGGTGGCTTGGGCGTGGACGTTGGAATATAAATCCGCCGGCAAATCCGCGGGAAGATACGTGGCTGCCGCCAGATGAATCCCGCTGGAAGCGCTGCCCCCCACCAGCGAGGCGATTTCGTTGATGAACTCCACGGGGAAGACACGTTTGAGACCCAGAAAGTTATCGATGAAGAAGAACAATTCCGGAAGAGCTTCCACGCCCGCCTGGCGGTTGTAGTCCGCGATGGTTCCGACACTCTTCCGGCGGAAAAGATCGTTGCGCCGTTTCAATTCGGTCTGCGCAAACCGCAACAGCCGCTCGGCTCGTTCCGTCTCGAAGCGCGTGATCACCGAACCGACGTGCGGGAACGCCTCGAGCACGCGCAGGTGGGATTGCCCGCCAAAATCCAAAATATAGATTTGCACTTGCGCCGGGGAATACATCCTTGCGATGGACACCGCGAGCGTTTTTAAAAGGGTTGTCTTGCCCGAGGCAGCCGATCCGAAAATCAGAAAGTGTCCGCCGCCCTCTTCCAGGGAAAGTTGAAACAGCGGTTGTTCCTGTTTCTGGGGGATGTCGCATTTCCCAAGGACCGGATCGGTTAGAACGCCGGCTTCCTCCGGGGCTTCCCACTTGCGGCACGGATTCCAGGTGCGGCCGTCCCATCCGCCGGTGAAGTTCTCCTGGAAAAGATCCGGCAGGCAAAGCCGGTCCGGCAACGGGTCCGACCAGACGGGATCCGGTTTCCGGAGTTTCAGATTCTTCATCGCTTCGTTCAACCGGTCGACAATGGCGTTGGCTTCCGTGATCTGCACGTCTCCGGGTTTACCCGACGGCCCGCCCATACGGGAGTGGGGAACCGTGAGCGTTTCCTTGTGACCATCGGGATGGACCACCAGGAGTTGATCCGGTCGCTTCTCGGCGCCCTCCCCGCTGTATTTCCCGCCGCAGTAGGCGATCTGCACCAGCTGGCGTCCGTTGGAATAGAAATACGCCCGGCCGCGCACCAGGCTGATGGCGTCCGGGATGCCGATCATTTGCATGCTGTCATCCGGTTGGCTGGTGCGCAGGCAGACCCGGAAATTCGAGTTCTGCAGAATTTGCGGGTCGATGGCCGACTGGATGTTCTGGGTGGCCAGAATCAGATGCACGCCGAGCGAGCGGCCCAACCGGGCGATGCTGATTAGGCGCTTGCTTTCCTCGGGATGGCGGTTCTTGAATTCGGCGAATTCGTCGAAGACGATGACCAGATGCGGGAGAGGCTGCTTGATGCGCATGGTGCGGTAATCGTCCACGTGGGAACGGCCGAAACGGAAGATGGACCGCGCGCGTTCGAGGATCCGCTTGCGCCGTTCGAGTTCGCCTCCCAGGGCCAGCAGCACCCGCTCGGCATACGACGCGTGGGATTCGATGTCGGTCATCACGCCGACGGTGTGGGGCAGCTTGGCCAGTTCGTTGAAGGCGGCCCCGCCTTTGTAATCCACCAGCGCGAAATTCAGATCGTACGGATGGCAGGTGACGGCCAGGGCCAGGATCAAGGTCTTCAGGACCTCGCTTTTTCCGGATCCCGTCATGCCGCCCAACAATCCGTGCGGGCCGTGAGAGCCATCCTGGTCGCGCAGATCGAAGATGAATTCCGACGTGGCGGAGGTTTTGCCGATCGGAGATTGCAAAAAACCGAACGGAGAACCATCGTTCCACCACTTCTCGATCGGCAAATCCTCCACCTTGGAGACTTCCAGCATCTGCAGGAAGGTAACCATCGACGGAGGCTGGCTCAGATCTTCTTTCTCGGCCCAATCCACCCGCGAAAGGGCGCGGGCGATCGATTCGGCGCCCGCGAGGTTGCACAAGTCCGGTTTGCAATCGATGCGAATGCTTTCCAGACCGGATTCTTTGTAGGAAAGATTCCCCTGGTGGATCGTAACGATTGCTCCGCACATCCCGGGAATCTTCGCAGCGTCTTCCGTCAGGTAGAGCGCATACACGCCGAGGGCCTGGCCCGATTTGAGGAGCAGATCGATTCCCGGGTGGGAAAATTCCATCGGGAAGGAATCCAACACCACCACGAGGCAGGGGAGGGGCGGGGTTGGAGAGGCGTTTTCTCCTCCGACCATCTTGCGCGCCTCCAGGATCTGCTCCCGGCGTTTGAGTTCCGTCTCCAATTCCAGGAACACTTTACTAGAGTTGGGGTCGGAGAACTGGATTTTCGCGCCCTTCCAGTCGAACGCTTTGGATGCGTGGGGAAGCATGCCCAGCCACGCCCACTCCTGCAGGTGCAGCGGTTCGCCGAAGGCGGCCACCTGGAGTTCGGAAAACCAATGGTGTGTGACCAGGTGGCACAAGATGGACCGTGCGATGCTTATCGTGTCCGACCGCTTTCCGGCAATACCGATCGGACCGGTGTGCACCAATCGCGCGGTGATCGGGACGTCCGGGACGCTTGCGAACTTCTCGGGAAGCGTTTTCGCGAACCCCACTTCCTTCGAGAGTTCAACGGGCGTATTTTTAACTTCCGCCGGGGAAATGGAAATCGAAGTGGGGAGATAGCCGATTCCCAGCCGCGGCATGAGAAAATCCGGATCCGCGGGGCGGCGTTCCCCAAGACGGGGGTCCCGTTCGGTTGCCATGCGCAGGCACTCTCCCAGGTCCGGGTTCGTTCCCCGCATGGCCGCCTGTTCGCGCTCCCGCAGGGAATACAATTGATTTTCCGTTTTTTGAAGTTGTTGGGCGTACTCTTGTTTGCCTTGGACAACCTTTTCTTTGAATTCCTTCTTCTGATTCCGAAAAGCGACATAGGTGACCACATAACCTGCCAGCATCATCGGCAGGAACACTAAATAGGTAAGTCCTCCTCCGCCTCCGGCCAGCATGACCATCAGGACGATCATCAGGAGCATGCCGCTAAGCGGCAGAAGGATGGTCATCCAACTGAAGGTCCCCGGCTCCTGCGGCAACTGCGGTGGAGAGGGGATCTCGACGGATGGCTTGGAAAGGGTTGGTAGAATGCGGGGAGGGCGATTAAATGGCATGGGGTTAGGATAACGTTACCAGGCTGAAAAAGCAAAAGCGCTTCCAGCCGCCGATTGTTTACTTCGGCGGCTGGAAGCCCTTCCCACAATGTTCTACCGAATGTTTTGGTTGTCTACCTGGGAGAAAGCGTCACTTGCTTTTTGCAGAAGTTGGCCGGCTTCTTCCAAGACTTCAGAGGATTTTTGCAACTTTGGAAGAAGTTCATCCCATTTTGAAAAAATCTGGCCGGCCAAGTGGCCTTTAAACTCCCCTCGCAGGCCGTCCATCATGGTTTTGCCCTTTTGGATAATTTGGTCCACTTCCGCTTTCTTTGCTTTGATATCCGCTCCGGTTTTTTGAACATTCTCGGGTGTAATCTGAATCGATGGCATGGTGCCTCCTCTTAAAAATTGGAATGAAATTCGACGCGGTGATGGTCCATACGGTTTTGAACAAGTTTTCAGGCAGTTCTCTGCCATTGTGCGCCATCCCCTATTCGAGTACTTTCCGGCGTTAAGACGACTTTCCACCCCCTTTCGCTATTCTTGATGAACGTGGGAATGCGCGGGTTGGCTGTTCGCCTCACATCCATCCCAAGCAGTCCACCCCAAAGTCGGGACCCCCAAAAAAATATTGTAATCCCGACCAACCGATTGGATGTTCAACAACCTGCTCCAAATCATTATGGGAAAACCGATCCCGGACGTCATCGCGTTCCCATGGGGAATTAAAGATGACCTCCAATATTTTGGGATACAGATTCCGTCGATATCGAATCAAGGACGGATATCCGGCCGGTAGAAAAAATGTTCGCTTTTTTCATACATGCTGTTAGAAAACGGTTGACTTTGGGAATCGCATTCCATAAATTAAATCGAAAAACCCCGCTTCGATTCCCTCCCCGGCTGGCAACCGGATGGAAACGAATCGTTTCCCCGCTTTCCGGTCGGATCGCCATCGGGTTGGCAAAATGATAAGGTTTCCGGAAAAGGAAAACCTCTTCCGAACGAGGAAATTGTTTGTGTAGGAATGGTTTTCTTCGAGGCTGAACCATATACTCCCCCATTGCTTACATAAAAATAATAATATATCGAGTTATCTTTGTCAATGGGCTGGTTTTCTTTTCCGCGATGCATATGACCTTATCGAAAAAATGCCTGTGGTATCACTGAATCCACAGGATCGTATTCTATCCATCCCATGGAAAGGGCCGATATTTCGGAAAAAGAATTCGGCCTGCACGATAATCAGCGCAAAATCCCATATTTTATTTTTCCGGACAGTTTCGGTACGCAATAAGAAAACGGCTATTTGATTTTTTTATAATCCTCGCTCATTTTTTGCAGTTGTTCGGCGGTCTTTTTCAAGGCGGACGAGTGCATCTCGATCCCCTTGCGCCAATCGCGGTAGAACCGGAGGAATGCCTGCTGCGAATCGCCACTCCATTTCGGCTCCACCGCTTTAACGGATTTGTCCAATCCCTCGATAACCGACTCCAAACTTACCTGGGCCTTGGTAAGTTCTTCCGTAAATTTCTGGACACTTTCCGGAACCATCTCAATTGCGGTCATAGGGGTCTCACCTTTTTTTGCAAACGATCTATCTACGGTTAGGGAAAGCGCGCGTCGAACGGCGCATCCGCTTCCGAAGGATGAATTTTCTTGTGGATTATTTAATAGAAACCTCTGAAAATCACCTTTGTCCGGAGCTAATCCCTCGCTTCGCTCGGGACAGGCGCTACGAACTTTCAACAGCCCCCGCAAAAACCGCGAGGGGAGCCGCCCGGCTTAAAGCCGGGCTTTAAAGCCGTATTTATTTTATCCTCGCGAAGCGGGGACCGGCGCTGTTAATAGTCGGGGGATTTATCCCCCCGACGATCGAACTTTTTCAGAGTTTTCTTTATATTGAATTGGAGCAATCTTTCCCCCTTTCATCGTACAGGCTATGATAATTACATGTGAATGGTTTGTCAACCAGGGGGATTTGTTTCTCCTTTTGATCGGAAAGAGCAACCGGATGAATCGGATCAGGCTTGATCCCGAGAAGGCCAAGGCAAAAAGCGGATAAACTTCGCCGGCTCGGCGATTCTTCCCACTCTCCGGGGAATGACCCGGAAGAATATTCGCCGCGGGATACGATCAAGATATTCATGATCCGTATCGACCATCTCTTCATCGAACCGACTGGACCGCATGGAGAGATCGGGATGGAAACGGCCGGGTGGAAGATATTCCGAGTTGAGTTCCGGTATATAATCGGATTTTCAGGAGGGGAACGCCATGACCCAGCGTCTATTTATCACTTTGGGCAGCCGCCAGCGGAAGGACCGGGTGCTTCTGGAAATGCCCGGCGACCAACCGATGCAGGGAATGATGCAGGACCTGGCGCAGGTGGTCGGCTGGAAGGAATTCGAAGACATCCCGTCGGGCGCTTTATGTTTGGAAAACGAAGAAGGGGAGAAATTGCCGGAGAGTCAGACGCTTTCGGAAGCGGGGATCTCCAATTCCGACCTGCTGTTCCTGGCGTCGAAAGAACCGCAAACATCGCCCGAGGCAAAAAAGCGGGAATCGGGCGGTACAAACAGCGCCGAGGCTCCCTTCAACCGGGCGGCCGTCTCCGAGCATGTTCTTGAAATCCTGCGCCAACCCCGTCTGGCCGGTCTCCGCGGCCTGATGTTTATCATTGGAAAGCCCCGCAACGTGATCGGACGGTCCGGGAAAGGGATCACACCGGATATCGACCTCTCGGAATGGGATACGAAAATGATCTCCTCCCGGAAACACGCGGTGATTGAGAGCACAAAAGACGGGTTTGCCTTGCGGCCGGAAAAAACCACCAACAGCACGTTCGTCAACGGGGTCGAAGTTCCCGCGGGCGAATTAAGAATCCTGCGCGACGGGGACCGCATCCAATTCGGTTTCCAGGGTTTGGAGCTGGTGTTTAAAGCGCCGGAGAAATGAATCTCCGCAGGAGATCCGATGGAGTGAAGGAATCCCCTGCGGCACGAGGCGGCGGCCTTTACTAGTTATAAACAAATTCCGCTGGAAAAGTCGTCTATCGTTAACGCTCTCTGTCCCGGCGAAAAAACCGGGTGACCGGATTTGCTCGGATTTTAATGTTCACTGGGATTCCAAGCCTGCCGTTGGCGCCAAACTCCCGAAATGACCGGCCACCCCAAATTTTTTGCCTGGAGTGTTTTTTCCTGGTACGCTTTTCGCTCGCCTTCGTTGACGATCCCCTCATATTCTTTTTGACAAACCCGGGAAAGCACGCCGTTCGGGCCCGCCAGGGCCAGGGTGGACAGCGCGGTTAATACCTCGTTTCGATTTTGCCAATCCGTCATCGGTTCGATGGTTTGGATCAGCACCGAGGCGTTGGTGGTCAGGGAAATGATCTTCCGGCGGTAGGCCGCATTGAAATAGCGCACGTAGAGTAAATATAATTCCCGGAGTTTCATCGCATCGTCGTACCAAAAGTCCAGCGCAAAAGAATACCCCATAGCTTTTCGAAACGCCTCTTCCCCGTCTAAAATCGTGATCGATTCCTTTAATGCCTGCGGGAGAATCGCAGCGCCTTCCAGGACGGAAGTCCATTGGGGGGAGAGTCCGTGTTCGGAAAATTGTTGTTCCTGGCTTTTCAAGATCCTGACGGCGTCCGGGATTTGCCTGCCCACGATGTTCTTCATCGACCGGCGGATAACTCCCGCCCTCCGCTGGTTGATGTGGCCGCAGGTGATGCCGATAAACGCCGTAAGTTTGGCCTTTACCAGGGCTTCATCCTGCTGAACGGCGCGGCCTTGATCGTCGAGAATTAATATGCCAACCGGATTTTTTGTTTTATCCCCCTTTTTAACATAGGCGATGTAATACAGCGTTCTTCCGGTGATTCGCAGGATGGGAATGTAATCCCGCACCACTTCTCCCTTGGACGTGTCGGCAAACCGGTATGCCGCTTCCCGTATTTTTGGATAATTTCGAAACGTATTGTCTCTTGTGCGATGATTAATATTCAGGACCGGCAAAACCTGGAGCAGAACCGTGCCAATGACTATTCCATAAACAACAATCGTTATCAGCGAAAGGATGGTCTTCCCTTGGGTGCCTACCGCTCCGCTTTGCGTAAAAGAAAAAAGGACTATTCCACCGGCGAGTAATAAAAGAGCAACGATGAGAATCGTTAAAACGATAACCGTATTATAGGGCAGGCCCTTTGCTCTTTGCACCCAGGTGCGGGCGAGCATATCGAAATATCTTTTTCGCAGATCGCCCGCATTTTCTTCCGGTTCCGGATAATCCGTTCCAAACCGGTTGAGCAATTCAATACTGGATTCCATGGAAGACCTCGTGTTCCTAAGCTCGACTCTGTTCCAACGCCTGCGACTCCTCCAACCAACCCCGGACCACGGTTGGCTTACGAGAGAAACGGAGAGCTTTTGGTCAATTGGAGGAATTCTTCCGTACCTATCGCGGATATCGTATTCAGATCGGAAATTGCGCCGACTTGATTTGCGGCCGAACCTATGCCACTCTCCATCTTCGTAAGAACTTCTTTTTCATCCGGTGTAAGCACGGGAACCTGACCGGTCAGCCAGGCGGCAAATCCCAGCGCGCCGACCGTGGTGGGATTAATTGCCGTGGTTGGGACGGCGGACCCTCCGCCGGCATGGGAGGAACCGTTATTTTCCCTTATGCCCCATAATCTATTGACCGAAACCGCTCCGCCGCCAATGCCGAGTAAGGCGAGGAACAACAGATAGGTCCGGTTAACCGCGTTCGATACCGGCGGGGGCAGGGGGATAATCGTTATCGGCCCGATCGATCCTAAGACGCTCGTGGGACTCGGGGTGAGGGTAGGCGAGCTTTCCGGAGTGATCGATCCCGCCGCCGCTCCGCCGATCATTTCCTGAGTGCCCGTGGGGCCGGCCGTGCCCGTTTTGACCGGTGTGCTCCGCGGCTGAATTATTTTCGTGGGTCTCGGAGTCTCAGATGGGACGAACAACGGAATAAATTGGAGCGCATCAGCGGTTCCTTGGGCATTGGCGGTTTGTTGGGCCCAGTAATCGGCGGTTTGTTGGGCCGCCGCATCGGCGGTTTGTTGGAGCGCATCAGCGGTTCCTTGGGCATTGGCGGTTTGTTGGAGCGCATCAGCGGTTCCTTGGGCATCGGCGGTTTTTTGAGCCGCATCGGCGGTTTGTTGGGCCGCGGCGGCGGTTCCTTGGGCATTGGCGGTTTTTTGAGCCGCATCGGCGGTTTGTTGGGCCGCGGCGGCGGTTCCTTGGGCATTGTCGGTTAGTTGTTGGGCCGCGTCGGTTTGGGCTTGGCCGGTTAGGGTGCCGTCCGGATCCGGATCGTCATGTAGTGTGTCGGCTTTACCATGACTTGCGCCGATAAATAGAAATAAATAAGCAAGCCCAAGAAACAAAAATACTATAAGGGCGCCTCGAAATTGGCGCCTTATATACGCCAGTACGGACCGGCGAAAATCTGTAACGGAAAAGAATTTATTCATATTGCCCTCTCGCCTCTGTTCCGATCAGGGACTTAAACAAAACTTCCCCTATCGGAGTATTCCTGAGAAAATCATGGCATATCTACCGGTTAACTCCGATTAGTTTACTACTAAATCATAAGTACGAAAGTCCTGCTTGATAAGTGACAAATGTCATATTTTAGGGCCCCAATTGGTTAATTAAGAAGTATTTAATTATTGAAGGATTTTCCATCTTAACAGCGTGTTAAAAAAAGTCCCAGACTTGTCATCGCGAGCCCGCCCCCAACTCGCAATAATATCATCATCCTTTTTCAATGGACTGTTCAGCGTAAAATCCGAATAAATTTTGTTCAATATGAAAAAAAATATTGTTGAGCCTAATTATTAATTGCTGACAGTTTTTTTTATGTGTGAGCAATAATCCGGCCGCAAATGAACACGCCGGCGCCGGATCCCTTTCCGGCGCCGGCGTTATCCTATTTACAAAATCGGCCTTCGGCTCAAGGAACGCCCAACACAATTTTATCCCGCTTTCGCGGGATGATGAATACCCCGCCGCTTGCGGCGCGAGAACTTGGGGGTTGCGCTCCCCGGCCTCGCCCGGCGAAGCCGGGGCGGGGCTGTGGTACCGCGCGGCTTGCCGCGCGGTGGTTCATTGATACTTCGCGCTGTGGATCAGGGCGCAGATTTCCGCTTTGCGCGCCACCCCGAACTTGTTCAGGACGTGGCGCACGTGGGTTTTTACCGTCTCGGGCGAGACCACAAGGTTCTCCGCCATCTCCCGGTTGGTATGGCCGGCTGCGATCAGAACCAGAACTTCGTGTTCCCGGCGGGTGAGCGTGGAATAGGAAACGGCCGCGGAATCGTGGAACATATGCTGCGGAAGGGGGGAGATTGTTTGTTCCATAAGACCCTCGCACGGAAGGAAGAATGGATTTATGCCCGGATTGTTTGAATTAACGGCAATTTATATATATTAGCACAAATGTTCTATTTGTCAATAGCGCAAGCCGGACAGAACCGGATAAATGGAAGCATCCCGTCATTATCTTGACAATGTCCTCCAATGGGATATACTCTCGTCCAATCTAAAAATATCAACAACGAAGATGAGGACGAGTACGCGCCGCGGGTTCCCCAGAGAGCCGGCTGTTCGGTGGAAGGCTGGCGGAAATCCGGACGCGGAATGGACCTCGGAGTTGCCGGGCGAACGAGAAATCGATAGCCCGCGCCGGAACCGCCACCGTTATAGGGCGGGGGGCTTTCGAAGCATCCTCGAAAGCCCCGATGAGTGAGGCTGGCAAACCGAACCCTGCACATTCACGCAGGGTTTTATATTTCCAATGCCGGCCGAACTTGGGTGGCACCACGAGCCGCAGCGCCCGTCCCAAGATTGGGACGGGCGTTTGTATTTCCACCGGACGGCATCCGGTCCCGGCGACGGGAATTCGAATATCCAGCACGATTTTTTCACGGAGGAGATATGGCAGAAAAATCGAAATTTCATCTGGGCGAACACGAGATCCCCAAGGCCTGGTACAACATTCAGCCGGACCTCCCCTTCCCGATGTCGCCGCCGCTGCATCCGGGAACGCTCCAGCCCGTGACGCCGGACTTCCTCTCGGTGCTGTTTCCGATGAACCTGATCATGCAGGAAGTCAGCCAAGACCGGTATATCGAGATTCCCGATCCGGTGCTGGAGATCTACAAGCTCTGGCGGCCCACACCGCTGATCCGCGCGGTGCAGCTGGAGAAGGCGCTCGATACGCCGGCGCACATCTACTTCAAGAACGAAAGCGTCAGCCCGGTCGGCTCTCACAAACCGAACACGGCGGTTCCGCAGGCTTTCTACAACAAGGAAGCCGGCACCAAAGCCCTGACCACCGAGACCGGAGCCGGTCAATGGGGATCGGCGCTGGCGATGGGCTGCAACTTCTTCGGGATCGACCTGGAAGTTTACATGGTCAAGGTCTCCTATCAGCAGAAACCGTACCGCCGGGTCCTGATGGAGAACTTCGGGGCGAAGGTCTACGCCAGCCCGACCGACCGCACCGAGTACGGCCGGTCGCTTCTCAAAAAGGATCCGCAGAACGGCGGCTCGCTGGGCATCGCCATTTCCGAAGCGGTGGAAGTGGCGGCCACGTCGGCCGGCGCCAAACGCTACGCGCTCGGCTCGGTGCTCAACCACGTGCTGATGCACCAGACCGTGATCGGCGAGGAAACGCTCAAACAGATGGAGATGGCCGGGGAATACCCGGACGTGGTGATCGGGTGCGCCGGCGGCGGCAGCAACTTCGCCGGCATCGCGTTCCCCTTCGTCCGCGAGAATCTCAAGAGCGGCAAAAAGACCCGCATCATCGCGGTGGAGCCGCTGGCCTGCCCGTCGCTGACCAAGGGCCTCTACGCCTACGATTATGGTGATAGCGCCAAGATGGCACCGGTGGTGAAGATGTACACCCTCGGCCACGGGTTCATCCCGGCCGGGATTCACGCCGGCGGATTGCGCTACCACGGAATGTCCCCGCTCGTCTCGGCGCTGTATGCCAACAAACTGATTGAGGCGGTCGCTGTGCATCAGATCGAAACCTTCGAGGCGGCCCGGACCTTCCTCACGAGTGAAGGCACCGTCCCCGCGCCGGAATCCTCGCACGCCATCCGGGTTGCGATCATCGAAGCGCTCAAGGCCAAGCAGGAAGGCAAGAAGAAGGTGATCGTGTTCAACCTCTCCGGCAACGGCTACCTGGATTTGGGCGCCTACGATTCCTTCAACCACGGCGCGCTCGAGGATTACGAATATCCAACCGAGGCGGTTCTAGAGGCGGAGAAGGATCTGCCGAAAGTGGCCAACTAAGCCAAGGGGGAACATTATCCCCGGGGAATGGGGGACCGTACGCCAAGCACGCCGCCCGATCGGGCGGCGTGCTTTTTTGTGTGGTGGTTTGTAGCCGGGATCGCCAATCTGTTGCCAGGAACGATAATTTGTAGCCGGGGTCGCCGACCCCGGCCACATTTCGTCAATCTCGGCTACGCTTCCGAATCGCTTTCCTCCGCCGGAGGGAGCGGCGAAACCAGCACCTTGTCCACTCGCCGGCCGTCCATGTCCATCACTTCGAAGCGGAAGCCTCCCCATTCAAACCGGTCGCCCGCGCTCGGAATATCGCCCATGCGGGCCATGACGAACCCGCCGACGGTTTGGAAGGAGCCTTCCTCCGCTTCGGGGAGGGTGTCCAGCTCGAGCAGATCCTTCATTTCCTCGATG
>Ga0187886_1002072_pt1 | contig 16698 bp, 16 predicted proteins | sample June2016WEW_20_1_FD_133001 | JGI IMG/M metagenome (GOLD analysis project Ga0187886, IMG submission 133001) | Peatland microbial communities from SPRUCE experiment site at the Marcell Experimental Forest, Minnesota, USA - June2016WEW_20_150 | ecosystem: Environmental > Terrestrial > Soil >... | reverse complement strand
TAACCGCGAATGGACGCGAAGAAACGCCAATTGTGAGGGTGCGTATTCCCGCTTGACCCGCTGTGGCCTGCATGGTAGCAGAAGCTTGTTGAGGAGGGTAGCCGACAGAAATGCGGTGTCCGAAGTGCGGTGCGCAGGACGATCGGGTGGTGGATTCGCGCGAGAGTAAGGACGGGGTTTTGACTCGTCGCCGTCGCGAATGCATCCGCTGCGGAACGCGATTCACCACGTACGAGGAGATTCACCGCGAGAAGCTGCGCGTACAGAAGCGGGACGGTGAGTACGAGGAATTTGATCGGCGCAAGTTGCTGGCGGGCATTGAAAAGGCCTGTGAGAAGCGCCCCATCAGCAGCGAGCAAATCGAGGCGTTGGCCGAGCGGGTGATCACCGAATTGGAGAATGAATACGGGCGTGACATTCCCTCGCAGAAACTCGGCGAGCGGGTCATGCAACACTTGCGGAATCTCGACCAGGTGGCCTACGTGCGGTTCGCCTCGGTGTACCGCAAGTTTGACGGTGTGGATCAGTTCGTCGAGGAAATCAAGGGACTGAGCAAGCAATGATTCTGTCGCGGGACGATATTGCTTGGGTGCGGGCTGAGGACGGCCAGTTGACGCCGTTTGATGAACGCCAATTGGCGGGGTCGATCCACAGCGCAGCGGAGTCGGTCGGTCACCACGACTGGTGGCTGGCCGAGTCGGTTGCGGCGGCGATCCACCATTACATGGTCGAGTGCACGGGCGCGCAAACGATCGCGGCGAGCGAGGTGGCCAGCATCGCAGTCGAGTTGCTCGCGATGCTCGGTTATCTGGAAATCTCGCAAGCGTATGCGCGGCGCGGCGAGCGGACGGAAATCCGGCTCGATGAGATGTTGGCGCAGGCGAGCGGCGGATTTGAGCTCGGTTTCTTCCGTCAACTCGACACGGCATTGCGGGCTGTGGCGGATGAAGAGCTGTCGATTGTCCGCCTGTGCGGGCTGCGGGCGTGTGTGATGCAGTTGCGCGGCGCTCATCGCTGGGGCGCAAGCTGCCGCCAACTCGCCGAGGAGATTGTCGGTCACGTGAGGACCCGCGTGAGCAACATCAGGCCCGATCATGCCGCCGCGCTGCGGTTGGCGGTGTTGGAGTAACTGTAGCGGCGGTCCCTGCCCCGAAAGCTTTCGGGGTGAATGACCGCTGTTATGATCATGCGAACGTTCGGTGCTCATCACGTGGAACGTGACAAGTAGAGCGCTGCTACAACGAAAGAATTATCGTATGGCCGAGAAGAATATTTTTGCCAGGATCGTCGCGAAAGAAATTCCAGCTACGATTGTCTATGAGGATGAACGTGCGTTGGCGTTTCGGGATATCAATCCGAAAGCGCCAGTCCATATACTCATCCTGCCAAAAAAAGAAATCCCGCGCGTGTCCGAGGCGAAACCCGAAGACGAGCCGTTGCTCGGGCATTTGCTGACAGTGGCGGCGGAGATCGCACGCAGGGAAGGCATTGATGGCTCGGGTTATCGGCTGGTGATCAACAAGGGACGGGACGCGGGCGAGAGCGTGCCCCATCTGCACGTGCATTTGCTTGGCGGCCGCCCATTGCAGTGGCCGCCAGGCTGAGTCCGCTGGCTTGTGAACGGACTGATTCTTTTCGACGACGAACATCTGCTCGTCGTCAACAAGCCGTCTGGCATCAATACGCACAAGCCCGACCGTTACGCGCCCGACGGTATTCACGAATGGTTCTGTAAGAGGTTTGGAGGGCGCGGCTCCGGCCGCGCCGAAGCGCAACGTGACTCGCAAGCGGCGCGAGCGGACTCGCGCCCTCCAGCCCCACTCTCCATCCTGCACCGGTTGGACAAGGAAACGTCGGGCGTGTTGCTTTTCGGCAGGACGCTGCGCGCCAATCAATCGCTCTCACGCCAGTTTGAGTCGCACCAAATCGAGAAGGAGTATCTCCTGCTGTCGTCCGCGCGGCCGACGCGCGCAAAATTCCGCGCCAGGTCGGCGGACGCGGTGACTGAGTTCGCATTTGTTCAACCCCACGGACGATTCTTCCTGATCGAAGCGCGGCCGATCACGGGCAAGATGCATCAGATCCGCCGTCACGCAGCGGAAAACGCATTTCCCATCGTTGGCGACACGAAGTACGGAGGCGAACCCGCGCCGCGCCTGATGTTGCACGCCCACAAGCTCACGTTCGAGCATCCAACGAGAGGCGAGAAGATGACGATGGAGGCGTCCGTGCCGGTTGCGTTCGAGGAACTGGATGCGCTGGCCGCGGCCAAGGAATTCCGTGACCTGATTTTTGATGAGGACACGAACGCGTTTCGGCTGATCAGCGGCGCAGCCGACGGATTTCCCGATGTGATCGTGGACTCGTATGCTGGGAATCTGCTGGTGCAATGGCAAACGGAGGCAGCAGCGAAGACCGGGCCAGCATTGCTGGAGCAGTTGAAGCAACGATGCGGAGGGCAGGCGATTTACGAGCAGTTGGTGACGAAGCGGAAGCGGACAGTGCCAGGGTTGACAGGGTGTGGCGGCGCTTCTATGAAGCGCCGAGGGGAAAATGAAGCCGCACTGAATCGGCGCCTCGCAGAAGCGCCACTACAACGGTTCAGCATTCGCGAGAACGGGCTGAACTTTCTGATCAGTCTTGGTGAGGGACTTTCGACGGGAATCTTTCTCGATCAGCGCGAGAATCGGCGCCGGCTGCTGATGGCGAACCTCGCGGGTAAAACGTTGCTCAACTGCTTCGCGTACACCTGTGCGTTTTCCGTCGCGGCGGCGAAAGCGGGCGCGGTCACGACGAGCATTGATCTCTCGCGTCATTATCTGGAGTGGGGGAAAGACAACTTTCGAGCGAATGATTTGCATCCCGAAGCGCACCGTTTTCTGGTCGGCGACGTGCTCGAATGGCTTAAACGGTTTCAGAAGCGCGGGCAGGATTGGGACATCGTGGTTCTTGATCCGCCGACATTTTCCACGACGAAAAAGGGGCGAGCATTTCAGGCCGAACGCGATTATGAAGAGTTGGAGGCGCTGGCAATCGCTTTGGTGGCAAGGGGCGGCACGTTGTTTTGCTCGACGAATCAGCGAACGCTGGCGCCAGACAAATTTGAGGGGTCACTCCGCGAAGCCGCGCGGCAGACTGGTCGCGTCATTGCGTCGGTGGAGTTTGAGACGTTGCCGTTCGATTTCCGCGTGGCTGAAGGTGAGCGTCCGTATCTGAAGACGCTTTGGGCGCGCCTAGACTGATCATCGGCAGGTACTGGCCCAAGTATGGTTGTGCTACCACGAAGCCGCCCGCGGCTGCAATTACGAACGTGAGCGGTTTCCCGAGCGGGGAATAGGACGTGGTTGTTTCGCTCTTTGCTTCCGTCACTGTGGCGGACACGAAGGGCGACAAATGGCGTGCGATTGTTTCAGTCGGCGGCAGCTTGGTCAGTTCGACAAACGAGGCGGTGTTGCTGCCTGACCGGTTTGATCGCAGGCGTGCGTAAAGCGGAGGGAAGATGGCGCTCAGGTCGTAGTAACTGTACGCGCAGGCATTGGCGGGCAATTGTTTCATCGCTTGCTGGTAGGTCGCGCTGGATGCGAGCGTCGGCTTCGTTTGTTTGAGTTGACCGAGCAGTTCGCGGGCGTAGTCGGGTGTGAGGGCGAGGATGAACAATGCTTCGGTCGTTACGTATGTGGGCGCGATGAGGCTTGAACCAACGCGCACGGTGTGGAGTGTCTCGCCGAGGTACTGCATTTCCTCCCACGGAAATCGTTCATCGCTTCCCAGCGCCATCTCCTTCAACGCGTTCAACGCAAGATCCAATCGCGGGCGGGTTTGCGTGGCATTTCTGATTTCGGCTACGAGCGCCGCGTCGGGGATTGTCGCGCCGTCACGCCACGTAACGACCGTGGCGGTCTCTGGTCCGAGAAAGGAGAGCAGATCTTCGCGGATGTGCAAGCCGCCGCTGCGAAGTCTCTGTTCAAACTGTGCGGCGCTGGAAATGAGCGTCGCGTTCCCGGACTGGGCGATGGAGTCCATGATCTCTTGATACATGCTGCCCAAATCGGAGGATTCGACTGCGTACACCGAAGTCTGCGGTGTGGTCAGCGCCAGCGTTTTGCGCTGCGTCACGGGTGGAGGTTTCGATTCCGAACCGTAAGCGGTGAACCCGACATCCTGGATTTGTTTGTCTGCAAACGCGGAGCTCGAAGCGGTGGCCTGGATGCGCGACAGTTTCTGGAACGCTCCCGCGGTTTGCGGCACGAGCGCGAGGAACGGACCGACGAGGCTCATGACCTGTTCGACGTTCAGGTAAGTGACGAACTCGTGTGCCGGAGGCAGGTGGCGGAGAACATTCTGATACTTATCGCTCGCCGCGAGTGACGGCGCATCGGGCGGCGCTTGGCCCGTGAAGCGCGTGATCACGTCGCGCATCTCGTCTTCGCCGAACGTGAAGACCACCATTGAATTCAAGAACGCGTGACAGATTGACTGGTTGGGCCGCGGCTCCCAAATCGCGTATTTGACGCCGAGATATTTCTTGGTGTCGAACTTTGCATCGGGATTTCTGGTCTTCAACTCGTGCTCGTAATACGCCAACGCGGCCTTTGCTTTCAGTTGTTTGCCCTTCAGGTCCATGCCGAAAACGACACCTGCTTGGGGAGTCGGGATTATGGAAATGCGCGTGAGGGCGACGAACACTTCACCTTGAATGGCATCGAGGATTAACTCACTGACGCTGTTTTGGTCTTGCGTGAGCTTCGCATTGCCGAGCAACTGGCCGAGCGCGCGCCGCGGTTCTTCCAGAAACGCTTGAACCTCCGGTTCCTGCCAGAGCGCGTAGAGGGCGGTGTGTTGGAATCCGGCGCGCGAGCGGGAAAAGTCGGGCATTTCCAGGAACAACAGTGTCGAGTCCGGCAGCAACGTCGCCGCTTGGGGCGCAGGTTTGCTGTAGTTAAAGCAGACCAACGCGGCGGCAACAACCGCGATGAAAATCAACGCGACCAAAACAATTCGTTTCATGAATAAAGCGGCGATGCTAATTGGCGGCTGTGGAAAGCGTCAAGGAGATAGCCTCGTTCAGGTTCTCCTATCGCCGCCAAAATCGGTCAACGATTTCGGCGGCCACGCAGCGCGGAGGGCGTTGAGGACCACAACGACATCGATCACTTCCTGGGAAATCGCTCCCGCGACAGGCGGCAGATGGCCGAAAGCGGCGATGATCATGCCGGCCACGCTCAGGGCCATCCCGCCCACGGCGCTTTGCAGGGCGATGGCGCGCATGCGGCGGCTGATGTGGAGAAACTCGTCCACCTTCTCCAGCGAAGTCGTCATGATCACCGCACCGGCCGCTTCGCTGGTGATGTCGCTGTTCTGTCCGAACGCGATGCCGACTGACGCGGCCATCAAAGCCGGGGCATCGTTGATGCCGTCGCCGAGGAAAAGGGTCTTCGCTTTTTTCGTTTCGTTGCGGACAATCGCCAGCTTGTCTTCCGGACTTTTCCCCGCGTGCATTTCGGTGATGCCAACCAGCTCGGCGAGATAACGCACCTCGGATTCGCGGTCGCCTGAGACCAGCATGATCTTGTCAAACAGATGTTTGGGTCGCAGATGGCCGATGAACGAGACGCCTTCAACGCGTGGTGCGTCGCGGAAGCGGTAAGTTGCGGCGTAAGCGCCATCAACGAGAATGAAGCACTCCAACCCGCCGCCTGCGGGTGGAAGATGCTGGGCAAAGGACGGCTGCTGCGCGGCCAGCTTGTTGCGGCTGGTGATTTGAATCTCGCGGCCCGCGACAGTTCCGCGCAGACCTTCGCCGGGCCGTTCACTGATTTCGCTGACTTCCTGCGGCGCGATGCCAGACTTGCTCGCCGCGGCAAGAATGGCACGGGCGAGCGGATGCTTCGAGTAACGTTCGACGCTGGCGGCGAGGGTGAGAACGTCCTTTTGAGCGAAGCCGGGCGCGCAGAGTTGCTTGGTCAACTTCGGCTCGCCGTAGGTGAGCGTGCCGGTTTTGTCGAAGATCACGGTGCGGCAGGTGTCGATCTGTTCCAGCACCGCCGGGTTCTTCACGATGATCGCGCGCTTGGCAGAAAGCGAAATGGCGCCGATGATTGCCACTGGAATCGCGATCAGGAGCGGACACGGTGTCGCCACCACCAGCACAGCGAGGAACCGATCAGCATCGTGGCTGAGAAGCCAGGCGATGATCGCGATGACCACGGCCAGCGGCGTGTAATACGCTCCAAGTTGATCGCCAAGACGGCGCAGACGCGGACGCTGTTGCTCGGAGGCGCGCATGACCTGCATAATCTTGGCGTAACGGGAATCGACGGCGAGCTTGGTGGCGCGGATCGTGAGGGCGGTATCGGCATTGATCGAGCCCGAGAGGACTTCCGAGCCGGGAGTCTTCGACATCTGAAACGGTTCGCCGGTCAGATAGGACTCGTCCATCACGCCATGACCTTCAATGACCGTGCCGTCCACCGGACAGATGTCGTGCGGATACACGAGAAGCGTGTCGCCGACTGCAATCTTGTCGAGTTGCACATCGATGACTTCGGAGTCGCGTTTGAGATGGGCGATGGAGGGCATGCGTTTGGCCAGCGCCTGGAGAACCGAAGAAGCGTGGAGCACAGCATAGTTTTCGAGGGCTTCACCGCCGGACAACATCAGTACAACGAGCGAGCCGGCCAGGTATTCGTCCAGCCAGACCGACGTCACAATCGAAATACCCGCCAGCAGGTCCGAGCCGAACTCGCGCCTCCAAAGTCTCACGAGCAACTCGATCACGAGCGGAATCCCACCCAGCGCCAGCGCGGCAAACAGCGGCAGATCGAAGATCAACTTGGTCGTGTGAAAGCCAAAGCGGAGCACAAGGTGCGTAATAATCGCGGCAATCGTAAACACCGCGATCATGCTGTGCTTGCGGCTCTCCGAAAAAGACTTCGATTCCTTGACTTTGTCGCTCGACATCCGAAGCGTTCCCCAAGCGGGAATGTGCGGTCTCGTGCCCGGCCTCTTGGGACAAAACGAACACGTATCCCCCCTGCCTTTCGAGCCTAAGAAACCAGCGGCGCCGTGTCAACAATCTGCCTCTTGTGCCGCCGTGTGGCCAACTTGTCTGTGGATTAGCAGGCTGCTAGAAAACTGTGTAGCGGCGCTTCTGCGAAGCGCCGAGTCATTGGGTGCCCGAAGAAATCTGCGGCTCACAGAGCCGCCGCTTCCGCCGCGTCCAGCACGTTGCGAAACTGTCCGCCAAACGCGGCCGCCACCATCACCAGCGCCCCGCGTCGCACAAACGCGCGCCGACTGATCGGTTGCACCGCATCACCTGATGGTTCGGAGCGATTCATTTACCCGCTATCGTACGCCGGCCAAAGGAGGCGTCAGCCTACGAATAACGCTGCGATTAAAAGTGGTGGGCGGATTGTTTGAACGTCAGCGGCGCGCTGGGCCAGCGCGCCCTACCGCAATGACGCGGAAGTTGGTGGTAGGGCGGCCGGCCCCAGGCCGCCGCATTTTCCACCCATCCCCACTGAAAATCAGTTTTAATCACATCCTGCGAATAACGCTGACATCATCGCCCGGCTTTGCTATGGAGGACGTTATGAGCGCTTGACAAAACCTGTAGTCGCAGGCTTCATGCCTGCGCGTTTACGCACCCATCAAGGGTGCGGCTACGGTGTCGGACAAGTTTTGTCAGGGGCTCGAAGGAGAACTTCCAATGAAAACTTGCTCATTCATTCTCGCCCTGCTGCTCGGAGTGACTGCAGCCAGTGCGCAACAGTCAACCAATGCTCCCGCCGCACCTGCAGTCGAAGTGCCGTGCATCGCCTCCAGCAAGCCCGCTCTTGAGCCGCGCGTCAACGGCCCGCGAATCGTCGGGACGACGCCGGGGAAGCCGTTTCAGTTTTTGATTCCCGCGACAGGCGAAGGGCCGCTGAAGTTCTCGGCGAGGGGGTTGCCGGCGAGCCTGACGCTGGACAGAAGCACAGGCATTATCAGCGGTTCGCTGAAGCGGGCCGGCACGAGCGTCGTTGAAATCATTGTCCAAGGGCCGCGTGCCGTCGCGCGCCGCAAACTGACCATCGTCGGCGGCGAACACAACCTGGCGTTGACGCCGCCGATGGGGTGGAATTCCTGGAACATCTGGCACCGCAACGTGGACGAAGCGAAAGTCCGCGTGGCCGCCGACTGGATGATCAAGACGGGTCTGGCCGCGCACGGCTACCAGTACGTCAACATCGACGATTGCTGGGAGGACGGACGCGATACCAACGGCATGATCACAGTGAACAAGAAGTTTGGCGATATGAAAGCGCTGGCGGATTACGTTCACAGCATGGGATTGAAGCTCGGGATCTATTCCTCGCCCGGTCCGAAGACGTGCGCCGGGTTCGAGGCCAGTTTCGGCCATGAGGATCAGGACGCGAAAACATACGCGAGTTGGGGCATTGATTACGTGAAGTACGATTGGTGCTCGTACGACCGGATTGCCGAAGATCTCAAGGAAGAGAAGTACGCCGCACTGGTACCCGAATTCGCCGACCGGCTCAAATTACTGACAGCCGAGGCGGCGCAGCTCTCGGCGAAACGCCGGCGGTCGGAGCAAGAGGACGATCAGTTGCAATTTGCCAACCAGGAACTGAATGAGATTTACCAAAAGGTGGACCCGGACAAGCGGAAGCAGATTGATCTGGAGTTCTTTCAAGCGCCGTACAAGCTTTTCCGCGCGTCACTCGACAGGTGCGACCGCGACATCGTGTACAGTCTTTGCCAGTATGGGATGGGCGAGGTGTGGAAATGGGGCGCGGATGTCGGCGGCAACCTCTGGCGCACCACGGACGACATACAGGGCAACTACAAAAGCATGTCGGACATCGGTTTTCGGCAGAACGGCCTTGAGCAATATGCGGCCCCGGGCCACTGGAACGATCCGGACATGCTTTGGCTGCATTCGCTCACGCCCAACGAGCAGTTGACGCATCTCTCGCTCTGGAGTCTGCTGGCCGCGCCGTTGCTCATCGGCAGCGACCTGTCCAAGCTCCATCAGTTTACGCTCGACGCGCTGTCCAATGACGAGGTGATCGATATTGATCAGGACCCGCTCGGCATCCAGGGCAACCGCCGCGCCAAAGATGGCGACCTGGAAGTGTGGGCGAAACCTCTCTCCGACGGCACGCTGGCCGTCGGCCTGTTTAATCGGGGCAGTGATGCCAGGGCGGTAATTGCGAATTGGTCCGACCTCGGGTTGAGCGGCAAACAACTCGTCCGCGATCTCTGGCAGCGAAAGGACCTGGGCGCGTTCACCGATGCCTTCAGTGCCACCGTCGCCAGTCACGGCGTGGTGCTGATCAAAGTGGAAACAGTGAAGACGGCCGACTAACCTCTTGAACAACATCGCACGCGCGCCGTTGGCTTGACCCGCACTCTCTGGTGGTAGTATTCTGGGTCGCATGAATCGTCCATCCTCCGGCGACATTGTTATCGATCTGGATCGAAACTTTTATGCTGAGTTCATGCTCGCGATGCTTGGGACTCCGGGTTGCCGAAGTCATCGTCGGGCGAGATAATGGTCTGAGCAACCCGATACAGCACACTTATGAATGAGATAGAGAATCTTCAGAAACGCGTTGACGATTTAGAACGAGAGATCAAAGCCACGCGAGATCAAACCAGAGCCTACCTCCAGAACGTGGCACATCAACTCACCGCACCATTGGGCGCCATCAAATGGAGCATCGAAGCGCTGAAAGACAGAAGCATTCCGATTGATCGTAATTGTATTGCTTTCAGGTGCGGCTGCGCCTGGGGAGGCAGATGATTGGGCGGGGGAGAATAGTGTTCCCTTCGTGTACAAACACGATGGGCTACGTGCCCTGCTGCATGCGTTGGAAAGGTGCGGGCTGCTCAAGTGTCTACCGGCTCCAAAGGCTTTTATTGTTCACGGCCACGACGATACTGCCTTGGCAGAGTTGAAGAACTATCTCCAAAACACACTCAAGTGGCAAGAACCGGTCGTTCTTCGTGAGCAGCCGAATCGAGGGAAGACAATCATCGAAAAATTCGAGGAATTCGCGTCGCGGATAGATTGCGTGTTTGTTCTTCTCACTCCGGACGACCCAAATGCACGCTTTTCGACAAACGACGAGAAGCGCAGAGCGCGTCAGAACGTGATTCTGGAGCTTGGTTTTTTCTATGGGCAAATGGGCAGAAGTTCTGGACGCGTCATAGTGTTGAAGAAAGGGACGCTCGAATTGCCATCCGATATTCAAGGCATAGTTTGGATAGACATCTCAAACGGCATCAAGGCCGCAGGCGAAGACATCCGTAAAGAAGTTGCTCACCTGACTGAGTGAACGATCATGGTGTTTGGCGTTACCGAACCGAGGGGGCCTTCTCAGCCAGACGCGGGCGGTTTCATTGAATTGAATCCTCTCGGCCACGTCACGCATCTATATCCATGCGAGTTAGCGAGCTTGACAGGGGGACGAAATGACATATACTGGCGACAATATGCAATCTGATGAGCCTGGGGGACAGCGCGGTAACGCCGCGACCGTCGAACGCTCAACCAAGGAGGACGGCCCCCAAAAACTGGAAGTGACACACGCGGCTGATGGCCGTTTTATGCCGGCCGGGCGCGGTGTCTGGAACCACGTTCCCGATCACGAATGGAACGATTGGCGCTGGCAGCTTCGCAACCGGATTACCAGCCTTGAACAGCTTGAGAAGCTGATGCTGCTGACGAAAGAGGAGCGGCTCGGCGTTCAACTAGCAGGGAGTCATCTGGCGTTGGCGATCACGCCTTACTTTTTTAATCTTATCGACGTGAACGATCCCGGCTGCCCGATCCGGCGGCAGGTTGTGCCGCGGGTCGAGGAAACGATTCCGGCGCCGTGGGAGATGATCGATCCGTGCGGTGAGGACGAGCACATGGTCGCGCCGGGACTGGTGCATCGGTATCCGGATCGCGTCTTGTTTCTGGTGACGGACCGTTGCGCGGCGTATTGCCGGTATTGCACTCGGAGCCGTGTGGTCAGTGGAGCAGGGGAGCAGCATCTTCATACCGATTTCAGCGAAGCAATCAGCTACATCCGGAATCACAAGGAAGTGCGCGACGTGTTGTTGAGCGGCGGCGATCCGCTGTTGTTCAGCGATGATCGGCTCGAATATCTGCTCGGCCAGTTGCGCGCGATCGAGCATGTGGAATTTCTGCGGATCGGGACGCGAATCCCGATCTTTCTGCCGCAGCGTATCACGCCGGAGTTGTGCGCGGTGCTGCGGAAGTATCATCCGTTGTGGATGAGCATTCACACCAATCACCCAAAGGAAGCGACCGCCGAAGCCAGGGAGGCGTGCGGTCGGCTGGCGGATGCCGGTATTCCGCTGGGGAATCAGACCGTGTTGTTGAGTGGGGTCAACGACGACGCGTCGGTGATGAAAGCGCTCATGCACAAGCTGTTGATGATGCGGGTGCGGCCGTACTACATCTACCAGTGCGATCTGGTGAAAGGCACGCATCATCTGCGCGCGTCGGTGCGCAAGGGCCTGGAAATCATGGAGGCACTTCGAGGTCACACGACAGGTTACGCCGTGCCGCAATACGTGATCGATGCGCCGGGCGGTGGCGGCAAAGTGCCGATTGGTCCTGCGTATGTGCTGGCGCACGACGCCAAGCGCATCATTATTCGCAATTACGAAGGCAAAGTCTTCGAATACCCCGAATTGAACGAAGAATTCACCCCGATTCAACCGGGGCAAGGTGTCCCTCCCGCACCCTGTGAAACTGGTGCAGAGCGTGCTTTCTCTAGCGCCACCAAAGCAGAGACGGGACATGGATGCCACTGCAAGACGTAGTTCGGAAAATCATTTTGGCCTGGCTTGGAACTGGGAGCACGATCGGGATTTCATCACCCTGCTGGATCGCTCCTGCCTCAACGCGGGACTGAGCTGTTATCTCGTCGGCGGGCACAATCTCCAGCAGACCTATCTCGAAGTCCAAAACGACGAGCGCCGCTTCGCGTACTTCCTCGATCGCGCCAGCGACGAAGACCCTCGTTTCCTGCAACTGAATCATCTGTTGCAGTCCAAGGGCACGAAGTTCATCAACGCGCATCATCACTACCAGCGCTCGATCGACAAAGCCAACATCCACGGCGAATTGCTTGCGCACGGGTTGCAACTGCCGCTGACGATCATTCTCCCGCCGTACGACAGCGAACCGAATTTCGATCCGCGCGTGATCGAACCGCTGGCCAAGCCGTTCGTTGTCAAACCCGCGAAGGGCAGCGGCGGCTTCGGCGTGATGGTCGGCGCGACGCGGCCCGATGATGTCAGCCAGACGCGGGCCAAGTTTCGCAACCAACGCTTCCTCGTCCAGCAACGCATCGAACCGCAAGTCCTCGGGGGCCGTCGCGCTTGGTTTCGTGTTTACAATGTGTGCGACCGGATCATCCCGTGCTGGTGGGACGACACGTCCCATCGCTACGCCATCGTCACGCCATCGGACGGCACGCTGGTGAACGTGGCGGAACTGTCGCGCATCGTGAAGATCATCGCGGAAGTCTCGCAACTGGATTTTTTCAGCACGGAAATCGCCTTCGACCGCGATGGCCGCTACGTTGTTGTCGATTACGTCAACGATCCGTGCGACATGCGCCCGCAGTCGAAGCATTTTGACGGCGTGCCCGATACAATTGTGAGGATGGTTGTGGACAGCATCGTTGAGCATCTCAGAAAAGAGATCGCCACGCCCGCTGAGGTTATCGTGACTGAAGACGCGCGCTGGTGGCCGTAGCTATACTTGCGCCCTCCATGCGTGAGGCTGTTGTAGCTGCGCTTCTGCGAAGCGCAGATTGTTTCCCTTGAACCTTCCGCGTTTCACAGAAACGCCGCTACAACATCACGGGAGAACGAGGTGCGTTGCGCTTCTACGAACCGCAGTTTTCCACGACAAATCACTTGGCGCTTCGCAGAAGCGCCACTACACTGCGCGTCATGCCATCGGTCATTCTAAAAGTGGGCAAGGAGCGTCGGCTCAAGGCAGGCCACTGCTGGGTGTACGCCGGTGAAATCGCCAGGATCACCGGTGAACCTGCCGCCGGCGATCAAGTCGACATCCGCGACCACAAAGACCGTTTCCTCGGTCGCGGGTTGCTCAACACCCGGTCGCAGATCACCGTCCGACGATTCACTACACAGAAAGAAGAACTCGACAAAGGGTTTTTCCGTCGGCGCATCGAAGCGGCGTGGCGCTTTCGCGCTTCGCTCGCGCTGCCGGCCGTGCTCAATGCGACGCCCACAGCTCCGAGCACGCAACGGCTCGTTTTCTCGGAAAGCGACTTGTTGCCGGGCCTCATTCTCGATCAGTACGGCGATTATCTCGTCCTGCAGGCGTTGACGCTCGGCATCGACCAACGGAAATCCTGGATCGTCGAAATCGTCCAGGACTTGTTCCAACCGAAGGCCATCATCGAACGCAGCGATGTGCCAAGTCGGGGTCTCGAAGGGCTTAAAGAGGCGAAGGGGATTCTATCTGGCGACAGCGACGGATGGGTGACAGTCCGCGTCGGCGCGCCGCCCATGATCGAATTCGAGGTGAATCTCCTCGAAGATCAGAAAACGGGGTTCTTTCTCGATCAACGCCTGAACTACGGCGAAGTCGGGGCGCTGTGTGGAGGCAAGGACGTGCTCGACTGCTTCGCGTATCACGGCGGGTTTGCGTTGGCAGCCGCGGTAGCAGGAGCCGAAAGCGTGGAGGCCGTCGAGATTTCCGAGCAATGCATCGCGCGGGCGCGCAAGAATACGGAGTTGAACGGTCTCACCGGCAAGATCGAGTTCTTCTGCGCCAACGCGTTCGATGTGCTGAAAAAGTACGACAGCGAGAAGCGTCAATTCGACGTGATCGTGCTCGACCCGCCATCCTTTACCCGCACGAAACAGAACGTCAACGACGCGCTGCGCGGCTACAAAGAAATCAACCTCCGCGCGCTGAAAATGCTGCCTGCGGGTGGGGTGCTGGCGACATTTACGTGTTCCCATCACATCAGCTCGGAACTGTTCAAAGCCGTTATCGTCGACGCAGCGGCGGATGCGAAGAAGACGGTGCGTCTGATGAACGTCCTCTCACAGTCTCCTGACCATCCGATTCTGCCCGCCGTGCAGGAGACGGAGTACTTGCGAGGATTCATGTTGCAGGTAATGGGTTGATTTTTGTATCGACAAGGTCGAGACGCGCCGACATACTCCTGCGAAACTTAAGCCACGCTAGGAGGTTATTCATGAAAGGTGTAGCGCTTGTTTTAGGAGTGGTGTCGGTGCTTCTCGCAGGATGTGCTTCTGAAGGAAGATTTGAGCACGGGGACGCCACGGCTGTGGGGCTTTCGGCAAACAACTATCGCGTGATTCAACCCGGTGCCAAGGGGGGAAGCAGTGGATTCTCTCTTCTCGGGATCATTCCCATTACGAGTCCCAGTTTCGCAGTCGCAAAAGAGCGGCTGTATAAATCTGTCGGTCAAGAAGTGAAAGGTCGCTCCATCGCCCTCGCGAATCAGACGCAAGATAAGTCGGGCTTGTATCTCATTCTGTTCTCAATTCCCACGGTGACGATCACCGCGGATGTGATCGAGTTTACCGGCGGACCGTCGACGAAATGATGGTGTCGGTTGCTCCGTTGCCGGTCGGAAGAGTCGTCGTTTGACACCGCAGCAGCACTGGGCCGGGTGAACGTCCTATCGCAATGGGCGGCCACCCGGTCCTACCTGCCGTGCCCGGATTGGGGTGCTTGCGAGGATTCATCTTGCAGGTAATGTGAAGCGACAACCATGACGGCAGCGAATCTACTGGGCGGAGTGATTTTCAGCAGTATCGGGTTCGGCGCGTTTCTGTACGGAAAGCGCCAAAGCAGTTGGAAGGCGATGGCGATTGGCGTCGTGCTGATGGCGTATCCCTACTTCGTCCCCAGCACAACCGCGATGTACGCCTGCGGTCTTGTGTTGACGGTGGCGTTGTTCGTCTTCCGCGATTAGTGCGGTTCCGCGATATGGTCCACCCCAAACTTCAGCAACTCAAAGCACGACTCACGGAAATTGATGACGTTGAATCGGCCGCGGCGGTGTTGCACTGGGATCAGGCGACGTACATGCCGCCGGGCGGAGCGCTGGCGCACGCCCGTCAGATGGGGACCCTCCAGCGGCTCGCCCACGAGAAGTTCACCGATTTTGCCATCGGCAAACTGCTCGACGAGTTGCGGCCGTACGAGGAGAGTCTGCCCGCCGATTCCGACGACGCGAGCCTGATTCGCGTCGCCCGGCGAGATTACGAGAAGGCGGTTAAGGTTCCGCCCGCGTTCACGGCCGAATTATCCAATCACTCTTCGGAGACGTACGTCGCGTGGACGAAAGCCCGGCCTGCGAACGATTTCGCGGCGGTGCAGCCGCACTTGGAAAAGACGCTCGACCTGAGCCGTCGGCTCGCCAACTTCTTTCCGGGCTACGAACACATCGCCGATCCGTTGATCGATTTCGCCGACTACGGCATGAAAACCTCGACCGTGCGCGCGATCTTCACCGAGTTGCGCAAGGAACTGATGCCGATCGTGCGGGCGATCACGGCGCAGCCCGTCGCGGACGACGATTGTCTGCGGCAGACGTTTTCCGAAGCGCAGCAACTGGCGTTCGGGCAGGAGGTAGTCAAACGGTTCGGCTACGACTCCGAGCGCGGACGGCAAGACAAGACGCATCACCCGTTCATGACGAAGTTTTCGCTTGGCGACATCCGCATCACCACGCGCGTGAAGGAGAACAACCTGAGCGAAGCGTTGTTCAGCACGATGCACGAGACGGGGCACGCGCTGTACGAGCAGGGGATTCGGATGGAGTTCGAGGGAACACCACTCGCGGCCGGTGCATCGTCAGGTGTCCACGAAAGCCAGTCACGTCTGTGGGAGAACGTTGTCGGACGCAGCCGCGAGTTTTGGCAGTTTTTCTATCCGAAGTTGCAGGCGACGTTCCCTGACCAACTCAAGTTTGTGCCGCTCGACACGTTTTACCGCGCCATCAACAAAGTCGAGCGCTCGCTGATCCGCACCGACGCCGACGAAGTGACCTACAACCTGCACGTGATGATGCGGTTTGATCTCGAGTTGGCCCTGCTCGAAGGAAAGCTGGCCGTGCGCGATTTGCCTGAAGCGTGGCGCGAGCGTTACAGAGCCGATCTCGGCATCGCCCCGCCCGACGACCGCGACGGCGTGTTGCAGGACGTGCATTGGTTCGGTGGCCTTATCGGCGGAGCGTTTCAAGGATACACGCTCGGCAACATCCTCAGCGCGCAGTTCTTCGAGGCAGCGGCGCGCGCGCATCCGTCCATCCCCGACGAGATCGGGTGCGGCGAGTTCGGCACGCTCCACGACTGGCTCTGCCAGAACATCTACCAGCATGGACGCAAGTTCACGCCCGACGAACTTGTCCAGCGCGTCACCGGCAATCCGCTGAACGTCCAGTCGTATGTCCGGTATTTGCGGCAGAAGTACGGGGAATTGTATTCGCTCCGATGCCCGAGCCCCGGTGCTCGCGGCGGGCGTTGTTGCTAGCCCGGATTATTCACGATGCGCTTAAACAACCCACAGTGTGTCACTGCTCGAACCCTCACCCTGACCCGCCTGCGCCGAGGCTTCGGCGGGCAGGCCCTCTCCCTTGGGAAGGGAGAGGG
>Ga0187886_1002071_pt1 | contig 16704 bp, 11 predicted proteins | sample June2016WEW_20_1_FD_133001 | JGI IMG/M metagenome (GOLD analysis project Ga0187886, IMG submission 133001) | Peatland microbial communities from SPRUCE experiment site at the Marcell Experimental Forest, Minnesota, USA - June2016WEW_20_150 | ecosystem: Environmental > Terrestrial > Soil >... | reverse complement strand
TAGAGCGCCAAGCGAAACGAAGCACTCCATCGCCTGGCCGCGCTCGGCGGCGCGATACTGCGTCCTCGGTCGCGCCCGTAGCCTCGGCTACGAACGCGACACTGCGTCCTTGTCTCGCACTCAACGATCACACCCAGTCGACGGGTCTTCATTCCGCTTGGCGCTCTGGGGAGGAGGGTGGATTAGCGAGGTGCCCTGGACTCAGAGAAGTTCTGGATCCACCAAGTCGTCCGTTCTTTGTTCCGAGGTGAGCTGATGGACTTCAACAAGCTGACGCTGAAGTCGCAGGAGGCTGTTTCCGCGGCTCAGGAGCTGGCGCGTCGCAGCGGCAACCCCGAGATCTACCCCGAGCACCTGCTCTTGGCGCTGCTCGACCAGGAGCTGCCGCGAGCGCTCGCCGGCGATGCCGAGACACTGCGGGCGAAGGCCGAGGCCGAACTGCGCGGGCGACCGAGTGTCTCGGGCACCGCTGTGCAGCCGCAAGTCTCGGCCGCGCTCGCCTCCGCGCTCGACCGCGCCTTCGACGAGGCCAAAAAGCTCGGCGACGACTTCGTCTCGGTCGAGCATCTGCTGCTCGCCCTCGACGTCGTTCCGCGCGGCGAGCTGATGGATCGGCTCAAGCAGGTGCGCGGATCGCAGCGAGTCTCGAGCCAGGATCCCGAGGGCACCTACAAGGCGCTGGAGAAGTACGGGCGCGACCTGACCGCACTCGCCGAGCAGGGCAAGCTCGATCCCGTAATCGGGCGCGACGACGAGATCCGCCGCGTCATGCAGGTGCTCTCGCGCCGCACCAAGAACAACCCGGTTCTGATCGGCGAGCCCGGCGTCGGTAAGACGGCGATCGCAGAAGGGCTGGCACAGCGCATCGTCGCCGGCGACGTGCCCGAGGGATTAAAGGGCAAGCGCGTCTGGGGGCTGGACATCGGTGCGCTACTCGCGGGCGCCAAGTACCGGGGCGAGTTCGAGGAGCGGCTGAAGGCGGTCCTGAACGAGATCAAGGCCGCCGAGGGCCAGCTGATCGTCTTCATCGACGAGCTGCACACGATCGTCGGCGCCGGCGCCTCGGAGGGCGCGGTCGACGCGGCCAACATGCTCAAGCCGATGCTGGCGCGCGGCGAGCTGCGCGCGATCGGCGCCACCACGCTGGACGAGTACCGCAAGTACATCGAGAAGGATGCCGCGCTCGAGCGCCGCTTCCAGCCGATCATGGTCGGCGAGCCCACGGTCGCCGACACGGTGGCGATCCTGCGCGGGCTCAAGGAGCGCTACGAGGCGCACCACGGCGTGCGCATCCGCGACGCGGCGCTGGTGGCTGCGGCAGTCCTCTCCGACCGCTACATCTCCGACCGCTTCCTGCCCGACAAGGCGATCGACCTGGTCGACGAGTCGGCCTCGCGCCTGCGCATGGAGATCGACTCCTCGCCGCTCGAGTTGGACGAGGCCGACCGGCGCGTGCGCCAGCTCGAGATCGAGCTGGCAGCGATGGCGAAGGAGAAGAAGGAAGTGAAGGCGCCAGTAGAGCGCGAGCTGGCCGAGGCGAAGGCGGAACGAGATGAGCTGGCCGCGCGCTGGGCCAAGGAGAAGGAGGCGCTCGACCGCGTCAAGGAGATCACGCAGAGGATCGACGAGCTGAGCGGCGAGGCCGAGCGAGCCGAGCGAGCCGGCGAGCTCGAGCGCGTGGCCCAGATTCGCTACGGTGAGCTGCCCGCGCTCGAAAAGGAGCGGGACGAGCGCGCCGAGGCCGAGGCCGGGCGCGAGCCGATGGTGAAAGAAGAGGTGGACGAGGACGACATCGCCGCGGTCGTGGCGCGCTGGACGGGCATCCCGGTCGACCGCCTGCTCGAGGGCGAGACCGAGAAGCTGATCCACATGGAGGAGCGCCTGCACGAGCGGGTGATCGGCCAGCACGAGGCGGTCGAAGCGGTGGCGAACGCGCTGCGTCGCGCCCGCTCCGGCTTGCAGGACCCGAACCGGCCGATCGGCTCCTTCGTCTTCCTCGGCCCGACCGGAGTGGGGAAGACCGAGCTCGCCCGGGCGCTGGCCGAGTTCATGTTCGACGACGAGCGCGCCATGGTCAGGCTCGACATGACCGAGTACCAGGAGCGTCACACCGTCGCCCGCCTGATCGGCGCCCCGCCCGGCTACGTCGGCTACGAGGAGGGCGGCCAGCTGACCGAGGCCGTCCGCCGCCGCCCCTACTGCGTGATCCTGCTCGACGAGATCGAGAAGGCGCACGCCGAGGTCTTCGACGTACTCCTGCAGATCCTCGACGACGGCCGCCTCACCGACGGCCAGGGCCGCACGGTCGACTTCCGAAACACCGTCGTGATCATGACCTCGAACCTGCGCTCGGCCGGGCAGCTGCGCGAGTTCTTCCGGCCCGAGTTCCTGAACCGGATCGACGAGATCATCGAGTTCAAGCAGCTGACGCGCGAGCAGATCGCCGAGATCGTCGAGCTCCAGCTTGCCCGCCTGCGCCAGCGCCTGGCCGAGCGCGAGATCTCACTCGAGCTGACTGACGCGGCCAAGGAGATCGTCGTCGAAACCGGCTGGGACCCGTCCTTCGGCGCCCGCCCGCTCAAGCGCGCTATCCAGCGCCTGATCGAGAATCCGCTCGCCCAGCACCTCCTCGAGGGCGATTTCACCGAGGGAGACACCGTGCTCGTCGATGCCCAGAACGGCGAGATCGTGTTGACGAAGGCGAAGGCGAAGAAGGCCGCGAAGACCGAGCGCTAGTCCACGTCAGGCAGGTACTCGGCCTTGCCCTGCTCGGGCGGCGCGCCGACGATCAGGACCGTGACCTCCTCGCCGCTCTCGTTGCGGAGCTGGAGAGCGGTCTCGGTCTCGACGACGGCGACCGAGCCGTGCGGCAGCTCGACTCGCTTGGGCGGATCGCCGAGGAGCATCGTCGCGGTGCCCTCGAGGACGACGAACATCTCCTCCTGAACGTGCTCGACGTGGCGGGCGCCGCGTACCCCTGGCGGCAGGCGCCAGATGTTCGCGCGCATGTTGTGGAGGGCCTCCGAAAGGGGAGCGATACCGCGGTTCGGATCGCCGCGCTGGGGTGAGCGGAACTCGCGCTCGTCGTTGCGGAAGACCGTGTAGCCCACGGCTGCAGTCTTCCTGAACCGCCAGGGAAGCGCAAGCTCTCTGAAGCGCGTACCAGACCCGTGTGCCCTCGACGGGAGCGAACGGGGCCGAACGGTGCGGCCGGCTCTTCCCCCGTGCCGCGCGCGGTACGCGCAAACGGGATACCGGCATCCCCGCTTTGTGGCTGCCTACGAAAGTCGTCGCAAAATCCGCCGCGCCGGGGTCGATCATCGAGGTATGGCTGTGGCACCCGAAACTGTTCCCTCGCGCGATCAAGATCTGGCGGCACCCCTTTGGCTCGAGCCGGCCGTAGGCAACGGCGAAGCGCAGGTACGGGAGGAAGGCTCGGAACAGCCGCGCTGGCTCGGCTCGGTCGCGCGTCGCGGCGGCTCGCAGACCGGCGGCGCCGGGTGGGTCGAGCCCGAGCAGACCGAACGGCCGCGCTGGGTGGGCTCGGTCGCTCGGCGCGGCGGTCAGACGCAGGCAACAGAGAAAGCAGAGGCGGGTGACGACTCCGTTCACTCTCTCTACCTGGTCGATCTGGAGTCCGAAAACGAAGCCACGGGTAGCGAGCAGGCAGAGCGGGAATCCTCAGCAGACTGGCAGGGTTCGGGCGGTCGTGCCCGTCTCAACGAGGCTCGTGAAGCCGTCCCGGAGCCGTTCGAGCCGGGCGACGAGCTCGGCGAGCGCCGGATCCGGTATGTCATAGGCGCGTTGGGGATGCGCTTGCGCGTAGTTGCCTAAAAGCCTATTTCGCTAGGCCTGCACGCCCGAGGCGGCCGATCCGCGGCGCCAGCAACCGAAGGGCCGCTCACCGCACTACCAGTGCGCCTTCACAACCCTTCGGCCACTGGCATCCACGGCTTGACCTCCTCGGACGCACATCCCTACCGGAATATGCTCTAAGCGCGCTTGACCGCTACGGGTCGACTTGCCGCGTTCCAGAGTCGGCGCAGAATCGGCACATCGAGGAGCGTTTCCCGCCTCGTCGGGACGGTACTTTGTGACGACCCCGCGGGCGGGTGGCTCGGTGGCGGGCGGCGGAAAGAAGTGCCGTCAGGCTCGGTCGACCTGCCTTCAATCCGTTTTTCGCTCAAGGCGGGGAAAGGAGAAAGAAGTGCCGTCAGTCGCCGAACGTTCCCGTTTTGTTCGCTACGGGTAGCTTTCCGGCATGATCCTCGTTGTCGGCGCCATCGGTCAGGAGCTCGCGGGAGCGCGCGACCGGGCGCGGTTGCTCGTCTGCGGGGTAGGGCCGGTCGAGGCGGCGATCGCCACCGCCAAGGAGATTGTCAGAGAGCGTCCGCGGGCGATACTGAACGTGGGGCTGGCGGGAGCGAGGCATGGCTCGGGGATCGATTTGCTCGATGTCGTCGTCGGCTCCGAGGCCGTCTACTGCGATCTCTTCCAGCGCTTCTCGGTGAACCGGCTCGCTCCCGATCCCGGGCTGCTCGAGGCGGCGCGCGAGGCACTTCCCGAGGCGCGCTTCCTGCCGGTCGGGACAACTGCCAGCGTCGGTGGCTCGAGCAACGTCGAGGTCGAGGCGATGGAGGGTTTTTCGGTCATGCGCGCCGCGCAGCTGGCCGCGATCCCGGCGCTCGAGCTGCGCGTGATCTCGAACGAGGTCGAGGAACCGAGCCGTTCCAGCTGGCGCGTCGACGACGGTCTCTTCGTGCTCGCGGGTGCGACGCGGCGGCTGCTCGAGAAGCTGCTCTAGGAACTCGGCTCGCGGGCGAGGCTCCTCGGGACTTCTCGGGGTTCGGGAGCCGTTGCCCACCTCTCCACCCCCCACCCTCTCACTGGGCGTAGCACGGTATCGAGGAAAAGCGCTCTGAAATGTCCCGTTTGTGTGCCGAGTGAGAACCGCGCCGCCAAGCCTGTCGGGCGGCGGAGTTGCTTCGTTGTGATTCGAGTTCTACAGACGCTTCTCGAAGCAGACGCTGCGCGCCTCGCCGACATAGGGCCCGAAATTCCGGATCCGCTCGAAGTCGCTGGATGTGTAGAGGCCGATCGCCTCGGGCTGGTTGATCCCCGTCTCCAGTCGCAGCCGCTTCCGCCCGAGCCTGCGCGCCTCCTGCTCGAGCGCATCCAAAATCCTTCGCGAGATCCCGAGCCCGCGCGCCTGGGGCACCACGTACATCCTCCGAACCTCCGCCGGCCCGGCGCCGTCCCGCATGCAGACGCCCCCGCAGCCGACCGGCTCGCCTTCCATCCGGACAACGAGGAAGCGCCCGCGCGGCGGCTCGAACTCCTCGGGCTCCGGCTCTCCGCCTTTGCAGTTGGGATCGTCGCCGGGGTATCGCCGGGCTAACTCCTCGGCCAACGCGGCCACGAGCCGGCGTACGGTTGGGCTCGCGTAGCTCTCAGGGCCGATCGAGATCTCGGGCTCGATCACCGGAGCGGCTTCTCCATGCAGATGCTGCGCCGCTGTCCGCTGTAGGGCCCGAAGTTGGGGATGACGGTGAAGCCGCTCGTTTCGTAGAGGTGGACGGCCTCCGGTTGTTCGGGGCCCGTCTCGAGGCGCAGGGTCCCGTATCCGAGCTCGCGCGCCTTCTCCTCGAGTGCGGTCACCAGGGCGCGGGCGACTCCGGTGCGCCGGACCTCGGGGGCGACGTACATGCGCCTCAGCTCGGCGGTCTGCGCGCCTTCGCAGCGGCAGATGCCGGCGCAGCCGACCGGGCTCCCGTCCAGCCGGGCGACGAGGAAGTAGCCGTCGGGATCCTCGAACAGTTCGGGCTCGGGCTCGGCGCCGGCGCCCTCCAGGCCGCCGTAGCGCTCGACCAACTCCTCGGCCTGCGCGTCGGTCAGAGGGCGCGACACCGGGCTGCCGTAGGGTTCGCGGGCGATCTCGATCTCGGCCACGAGACGATTGAAGCAGGAACCGGGCTCGAGACAGAGCGCGATCTGAACTTCTCAGGTCCCTGGCACCTCGCTAATCCACCCGCCACCCCAGAGCGCCAAGCGGAATGAAGACCCGTCGACTGGGTGTGATCGGTGAGTGCGAGACAAGGACGCAGTGTCGCGTTCGTAGCCGGGGCTACGGGCGCGACCGAGGACGCAGTATCGCGCCGCCGAGCGCGGCCAGGCGATGGAGTGCTTCGTTTCGCTTGGCGCTCCATCAACCCTCCCACGGGGCGGGAAACGGTATCGAGAAAAGGCGCGCCGAAATGTGCCGGCTTCGTGCCGAAAGAACGCGACGAGATCCGGTTGCGAGCGCGTGCGAAACGGCGCCTTTTCGATCGAAGTTCGATCGGGCTGAGTTTGCGGTACGGTCGAGTCGATGACGACGCTCCGCTTCGGCTTCTCGCCCTGTCCGAACGACACCTTTGCCTTCCATGCGCTGGTGCATGGTCTGGTCGAGGCGCCCTTCGAGGTTGAGCCGGTCTTGCTCGATATCGAGGAGTTGAACCGGCGCGCGCTAGACGGGGAGCTCGAGCTGACCAAGCTCAGCTTCGGTGCCTTCGCCGGGGTCGGCGATCGCTACCGGCTACTCGGGAGCGGCGCCGCGCTCGGTTTCGGTTGCGGACCGCTCGTGGTCGCGCGTGAGGCGATCAGCCTGGCGCAGGCGGCGGCCGGGCCGATCGCCGTGCCGGGCTTGCAGACCACTGCCTTCCTGCTCCTGCGCCGCTTCGCGCCCGCGCTCGGCGAGGTTGTCGAGCTCCGCTACGACCGCATCCTGCGGGCGATCGAGAAGGGCGATGCCACGGCCGGCTTGATCATCCACGAGAGCCGTTTCACCTACGCCGAGCACGGCCTCGTCCGCGTCTGCGATCTGGGCGAGCTGTGGAAGAAGGAGACGGGGCTGCCGGTTCCGCTGGCCGGGATCTGCGCCCGCTCCGATCTCGACTCCGAGACGCGTGCCGCCGCCGAGCGGGCGATCCGCGCCTCGGTCGAGTACGCCTTCGCCCATCCCCAGGCGAGCGCCGGCTATGTCCGCGCCAATGCGCAGGAGCTCTCTGCCGAGGTGCGCCGCGCTCACATCGAGCTGTACGTGAACGAGTCGAGCATCGATCTCGGCGAGACCGGGATGCGGGCGATCGAATCTCTACTTCACGCGGCGCCCGCGAGCGACTAGCGTGAGAGAGGAAGCTTTCTCCGGGGCCGAGTTGTGGCCAAAGCGACAGGAAAGGAAGCCGCCGAGGTGAGCGAGGAGCGAAACGGCGTGCGCGGTTTCTTCAGAAATGCTGGCTCTTTCCTGCTCGGAAGCGTCGTCGGCGCCTCGGCCGCAGTGGCTGCCCGGCGCCGCGGCCGCCACCGCCGGACCCCGGATGGGCTCACCGCCTTCGAGGATGCACCTTGCCACCGCGAGGCTTCCGAACGTAGGCGATAGTCATCTCTTCCTGCGCCCGCTAGCCTTCCGGCGATGCCAATCTACGAATACCGCTGCCCGCAGGGCCACATCTTCGAGGTCTTTCAGCGCATGGACGATCCGCAGCCGGAAACCTGCGAGGTTTGCGGGCAGGCCCCGCTCGAGCGCGTGCTCCATCCGGCCGCCATCCATTACAAGGGCTCCGGTTTCTATGCGACCGACTACGGCCGCGGCTCGCGCCGCCAGGTGAAGGAAGCGGCAGGCTCCGACTCGGGCGGCGAGAGCGGCAAGAGCGAGAGCAAGCCGGAGTCGAAGAAGAGCGACTCGAGCTCGTCGTAGTCCAGCCTACAGTCGACCGCCCGTCGCGCTTCAGGCGGCGATAGACAACTCACTTCGTATGGTCGGGCGCCGCTTTTTGTAGGGTTTTCCAGTCTTTCGCGGCGTCCCCCTGGCGCTTAGCGTCGAGCACATGCCAGAAGCGAGAGATTTGGGACTCGTTTCGAATGACGACCTGTCGATCGGGGGTGGTTCGACGAGTGCGAGGAGCGCCCGTAGCCAAGGGCTAAAGGCGCGACCGAAAACGACGCATTGGGCCGCGCTCGCCGGCGCGGTGGGTCGCGGCTCGAGCGCTCAGCGTTCGCCTATCGAAGGAACGCCCTCTTCGGCGACTCGGAGCGCGAGCTCCGTCCGCGAGCGGATGTCGAGCTTACGGTAGATCTTGGCCAGGTGAAACTCGATCGTCTTCGGCGTCAGGAAGAGCGCGGCGCCCGCCTCCTTGTTGGTCGCGCCTCTTGCCACGGTCAAGGCGACCTGCAGCTCCTGAGAGGTCAACTCCTCGGAGAGGCCCGCCTTCCTCGATCGCGCAGGTTGGCCGGTCGCCGCCAGCTCGGCGCGCGCGCGCTTCGCCCAGGGATCCGCTCCCAATCGGTCGAAGATCTCGAGCGCCGAGCGAAGCTGTACGCGGGCGTCGATACGTCTCCCGGCGCGGCGCAGACGCTCGCCGTAGCAGAGCTCGGTGCGAGCGAGCTCGAACGGCATCTGCGTCTGTGCATGCAGGCTCAGCGCGGTCTCGAAGCTCTGCTCGAACTCCGTATCGCCGGCCAGTAGACCACGGCAGCGAGCCGCCGCGGCGAGCGGCGATGCGGCGTCGTTTCCCTCGTTTCTGCGCTCCAGCTCCTGGAGCGCTTTCTCGGCCTCCTCGAGCTGACCGCAGCGGACATACGACTCGACCAGATCCCGCCTCCAGGGAATTCGCGCCGGCGCGGAGATGCCGGACGCTTCCGAGCTGTGCTGCGCCTCGATCAGATGCTCGATCGCCTTCGCGGAGCGACCTTGACCGAGCTCGAGCAGGCCGAGCGCCGACCAGGCAAACGGAAACGTCGAGCCGAAGCTGAACGCTCGGGCTATCCTGAGCGCCTCGTCGACGTGAGCTCGGCATGGCTCGGCCCGCCCCTGTGCCGCCTCGAGTTGCGCGAGACGCGCGAGGTTGTAGGAGAGCTGGCCTTCCTGCTCGGCCTCGCGGGCCAGGTGAACCGCTTCGAAGCCGTTTGCGTAGCCCGCCGTCCAGCGACCGATGAAGAGATCGAGCTCCGCCAGCGCGCCGAGGCAGTAGGGAAGCAACCCCAGCGCGTTGGCTGCCCGCGCCGCGTCGATGACATGTCTGAGCACCCGGTCGGTGCGCGCGTACTCCTCGATCGTGATCAGCGCCGGCGCGCAAAGCGCGAGCTCGTAGGCGTACTCGAGCGGCTCGCCGATCTCGAACAGCTCCTCGCAGCGCATGATCAGCGGTCTTCCTTCTCGTTCCTTGCCGTTTACGACCAAGGCCTTCCCGAGTTGCAGCGTCGCGAGCAGCTCAACGGTGCCGCCGACGTGCCGCGCGAGCTCGCAGGCACGGCGACCCATCGCGACGGCTCCGTTCAGATCGCCGCACGTGATCGCGGCCGTCACTGCGTCCGTGATCATCGCGGCCGCCTTCTCCGGCATGGTGACGGCAAGCGCCTCTGCCTGGCTCATCAGCTGCTCGTGAGCGTCGACGGCCGGGCCGCTCCAGGCGTCGATCTTGCCTCTCAAGTGCACGATCTCGGTGTGGAGAAGCGGCTCGTGCGCGAGCAGGTTCGCCTGCTCGAGCAGCTCCACGGCCTGGCGGGTGCGGTTAGCCAGCTGCCAGGCCTCAGCGGCCGCGAGCAGTCGGGCGGCTTTCCTGTCGTCTTCAGGCGAAAGCTTCGCGGCCTGCTCGAATGCTCTGGCGGCAGCTGCATAGCCGCTCCGGTTGCGAGCTCTCGAGCCCGCCCGAGCGAGCGCGTCAGCCACTGCCTCGTCCGGCTCCAAGGTTGCGGCCGCCAAGTGCCAGGCGTAGAGCTCGATCGCCTTCTCGCCGCTCGTCTTCGAGTACGCGCTGGCCAGCGCGCGGTGCGCGGCTCGCCGCTCGGCCGGGCAGGCGCGTGAGTAGACCGCCGCCCGCAGGAGCGGATGACGGAAATCGAGCTGGCGGTTCTCGATCGTCACGAGGCCGGCCGTCTCGGCATGCTCGAGCGCGCTCGTATCGACCCCGAGCTCGTGCAGAGCACAAAGCACCGTGTCGAGCTCGTCGCTCTCGCCGAGAGCCGCGAGCAGTAGAGCTGTCTGGGCCTCTGCCCCGAGCGCGCCGATCTGACGGGCGTAGACGCGCTCGATGCCGGCGCCCGTAGGTAGCGGGTCCTCGAGAGGCGCTCTCCCCACGAGCTGGTCGGGAGAGAGGAGTGACGCGATCTCCAGTAACGCCAGCGGGTTACCGCCGGTGGACGCGGCGAGTTGCTCGGCCACCTCCGGCGCGATCTCAGCTGTGCCGTGAGTGGCCAGTAGCTCGAGAGAGGTCTCGCGGTTGAGACCCGTGAGGACCAGCTGTGGAAGCCCGGCCAGCTCCAGCGCCAGCGGCTCACCCTCCCTGATCGAGAAGAGCAGCGCCACGGGCTCCGCGTCGAGGCGCCGCGCCGCAAACAGCAGAGCCTCTCCTGAAGAGGTGTCGAGCCAGTGCAGGTCGTCCACCGCAACGAGCACGGGCGCCGACTCGGCCGCGAGCGCGAGCAGGCTGAGCGTGGCTACCGAGATGGCGAAGCGATCGACTTCGACCGGCGGGCCGATCGCCAGCGCGCTCGCCAGAGCGGCCGCCTGCGGAGTCGGCAGCTGATCGACACGATCGAGCAAGGGGCGCAGCAGCTCGAGGAGTCCCGAGAACGGCATCTCCGACTCGGACGCCATCCCGCGCGCCTTCAGGACGCACATCCCGCCGGCGCGCCCGACCGCGTAGCGGAGGAGCGCGGTCTTGCCGATTCCGGCCTCGCCGCGTACGACAAGCGTCTCGCTGCGCCCGCTGCGCGAGCGTTGAAGCAGCCTGTCGACGCGGTCGCGCTCGGTCTTTCTCCCGACGAGGCTTACTCGCGCCTGTTCCTTGCGAGTCTCTCCTGCCGCCGGCTCGCTCGGCTCGACGGCCGGAGAGACGGGCGAAGCCGCGGGTCGGACAGGCAGGTTGAGAGCGGCGTCCTGGGCGAGTATCCGCTGCTCGAGCTGGCGCAGCGCCGGCCCCGGCTCGATGCCGAGCTCCTGGACGAGTGTCTCACGGGCGTCGCGGTACACCTCGAGCGCTTCCGCTTGACGGCCGGAGCGATAGAGCGCGAGCATCAGCTCCGCGCGCAGGCGCTCGCGCAAGGGGTGGCGAGCGACGGCGGCCTGCAGCTCGACGATCGACTCCGCGTGCTCGCCGAGCTCGAGCCGGATATCGACTCGCTCCTCGACGGCGGCCGCACGGAGCTCGTCGAGGCGCTCGAGTTCCCGAGAGGCCGACCCTTCGAGCAGTAGATCGGCGAGAGGGTGATCATCGCGCCAAAGAGCGAGGGCCTGGTCGAGGAGCGCTGCCGCCTGCTCCAGCGCGCCCTCGGCGCTCAGCTTGCGAGCGCGCTCGAGCAGTGCGGCGAAGCGATCGCAGTCGAGCTCTCCGGGCTCGGCTCTGAGCAGGTATCCGGGTCTGCGAGTGATCAGGCGCTCGCCCAGTAGTTTGCGCAGGCTGGAGATGTGCTTCTGGACGACGTTGGTTGCGGTGGGAGGCGGAGAGGGCCCCCAGAGCTCGTCGATCAGGCGCTTGCGCGGGACGACCCGGTTCGCATTCAGAAGCAGGAGCGCGAGCAGCGCTCGCTCGCGAGGGCCGCCGAGGGGAAGCGGGCGGCCGTCTTCGACCACTTCGAGCGGTCCGAGAAGACGGAAATCGATTGGCATCTGGCGGCAGACTCGATTGTGACTTGCGTAAGCCGAATAATCCATCGGTCTGGCGCTGCAGGGCGGTCGCTCGTCCACCGTCAGCGAAACGTCAGCGAAGCGTCGGTGCGCCATGAGCGCCATGCGGAAGGCTTGGCGACGGAGCAAAAAAACGAAATTCGCTCGCTACGGGAAGCGTCTGCTAAAGCCACGCAGGCGACCGCGTATCGAGAGCCGCTGCCGCAAGGCCGCGGGAAGCATGACTAGGGAGATCACAGATGCGCCGGGGCCTCTCCGGTGCGATAGTCGAGCGGTCAGATAGGTATCGATATAGGGAGGTAGACGATGAACCTCGTCGCTGGAGCAACCGGCGTTCTTGGTGGAGAGATATGCCGTCGCCTGGTCGCACACGGTGCGCCCGTCCGGGCCATGGTGCGCTCGACCTCGGACGGCGCGAAGGTCGCCGCCTTGAAGGATCTCGGTGTCGAGCTCGTCATTGGCGATCTCAAGACCCCGAGCTCGCTGGCGGAGGCCTGTGAGGGAGTGACGACCGTCATCTCGGGAGTGACCGCGGTCATTCCTCAGCAGCCGGGAGACTCGGTCGCGACGGTTGACGATCAGGGCCAGAAGGCGCTTGTCGACGCGGCTCGCGAGGCCGGCGCCGAGCGCTTCATCTACGTCTCCTACTCGAGCAATATAGATACCGACAGCCCGCTCACGCGTGCGAAGCGCTCGACCGAGGAGCACCTGAAGCAAAGCGGCCTCGCCTATACGATTCTGCGCCCCTGTTTCTTCATGGAGGTATGGCTGAGTCCCGCTCTGGGCTTCGATCTGCTCTCGCGCCGGGTGAAGATCCACGGTTCCGGAGAGGCCAAGGTCAGCTGGGTCGCGACCGGCGACGTCGCCGAGCTGGCGGCTCTCTGTGTCGGGAACGCCGAGGCCGCCGGCGCGGTGATCGAGCTGGGCGGCCCCGAGGCGCTCAGCCCGCTCGAGGTCGTGCGCCTGGCCGAGGAGATCACCGGCAAGGCGATCGAGACGGAGTCGGTCCCGGTCGAGGCGCTCGAGAAGCAGCGCTCCCTGGCGACCAATGCAACCGAGGAGTCGTTCGCCGGCCTGATGCTGAACGAGGCCCGGGGCGACGTGATTCCGATGACCGCGACGCTCGAGCGCTTTCCGCTGCGCTTGACGCCGGTGCGCGAGCACCTGAGCGCCGTGTTGCTCGCTCCCTCGACGGTGAATTCCGGGTAAGCAAACCTGCACGCGGCGGCGGCCGCGTAAGAGATCGGGCGGGGAGTCGCGAGGCGCCGCCAGAGCGGCTCCCAAGCCCACTTCCGAATGCGGTGAAAAACTACCGAATGCCGCCGAAAAGGTGGAGAATGTCCACCGTGGCCGCCGCGAAGAGCTATCGCTTTCGTGTGGGCGCACTCGACTGTGTCGCTCTGAACGACGGCACGCACATCTACGGCCCGGAGATCTACCCCGACGCGCCTACCGACGAGCTTCTGGAGTCGATCGCTCGTCACGGGCCCGAAAGCGACCGGATCGTCTCGCCCTACACCTGCATGCTGGTCGAGACGGGCGGGCAGCGCGTGCTGGTCGACACGGGCGGCGGGGACTTCGACCCGGAGGTCGGCAAGCTCGTCGACAGTCTGCGCGATGCCGGTGTCGATCCCGCCGAGATAGACACCGTCGTGCTGACGCACGCCCACCCCGATCACATCGGGGGCAACACGACTGCCGACGGAGAGCTCGTTTTCGCCAACGCGCGTTACGTCATGTGGCGGGAGGAGTGGGACTTCTGGACGACGGAGGCCGCTCGAGCCGGTCTCGAGGAGATGTTCCTCACCTGCGTGCGCAAGAACCTGCCGCCGCTCGAGGGCAGACTCGAGCTCGTCGACCACGAGTGTGAGATCGCTCCGGGCATCTGGGCGCTGGATGCCCGTGGTCACACACCCGGGCAAATGGCGGTGCGCCTCGATTCCGAAGGCGAGAGCCTCTACTACATCACCGACGTGGTCATCCATCCCTGCGCGCTCGAGCACCCGGACTGGTACCTGGTCTACGACCTCGACCGCGAGCTCGCGCTCCAGTGCAAGCGGCGAATCTTCGATCTGGCGGCGAGCGAGGGCAGCCTCGTGCTCGCGTACCACTTCTATCCGTTCCCGTGCCTCGGGCACGTGCACAAAGTCGGTCGCGCCTGGGCATGGGAAGCGATCCCGGCCTGAAAGCCCCAGGCGCGTGAAGACGCGCCCGGTCTCGCCGCGAGCTTGCTTGCCGGCGTGATCGGGTTCTCGCTCGCAGGCAAGCCGAAGACGCTTGCCTGCCACGGCCGCCGGAGCTGGCACCCGCCGGATCTCCAGCCGCGTCGGGCACGCCCCGGCCGGCGTTCAGATGCCTTCGTAAGGCCGGGAAAAGACTAGGGACGGAAGTAAACCTGACTAGGGAAATGACAGATGCGCTCAGCTATCGGTGGCTTTAGACTGTCGCTGAGCGTCAGCCGACGCCAATCGACGAGTAGCCGCAGGCGACAGGGAAACGAGTCGTGACGAGAACCGTCAAAGGCGTAACTTCACCAGCACCCGTCGCGCTTCGGGCGGCGACAGACGGCTCGCTTCGCATGGTCGGGCACCCCTTTTTATGGGGTTTTCCAGTCTTTCGCGGCGCCCCCCTGGCGCCCGGCATCGAGCACATGTGCGAAGGAGAAACAGGCTCCGAGCCGCGAGCCGGCCGATCTCTCTCGCTTCGCCCCTTATTGCAGCAAAGGAGAGATCCACGATGAAGAAGGCACGCCTGGCCACGCTCTTTACGCTCGTACTCGTTGCCATCTCCGTCGGTGAGCTCTCCGGCGCCCATCGCGCCTACGCGTCCTTGCCGACCTTTTCCGACATCAGCGCCGGCCTGACCGGCGTCTACAACAGCTCGGCCGCCTGGGGCGACTACAACTCCGACGGCAGGCCGGACATCCTGCTCACGGGCCTGGACGCCTCATACAATCCAGTCGCCAAGATCTATAAAAACAACGGCGACGGCAGCTTCAGCGAGGACACCACGGCCGACAGCGGCCTGACCGGCGTCGACAACGGCTCGGTCGCCTGGGGCGACTACAACTCCGACGGCAAGCCGGACATCCTGCTCACCGGCTTTAGCGCCTCGGGCGGTGTCAGCAAGATCTACAAGAACAACGGCGACGGCAGCTTCAGCGAGGACACCGGCGCCGGCCTGACCGGAGTCGAGCTGGGCTCGGCCGCCTGGGGCGACTACAACTCGGACGGCAAGCCGGATATCCTGCTCACCGGCTTTAGCGGCTCGGCCAACGTCGCAAAGATCTACAGGAACAACGGCGACGGCAGCTTCACCGATATCGGCGCCGGCCTGACCGGAGTCGAGGTGGGCTCGGTCGCCTGGGGCGACTACAACTCGGACGGCAAGCCGGATATCCTGCTCACGGGCTGGACCGGCTCGAGCTACGTCGCAAAGATCTACAAGAACAACGGCGACGGCAGCTTCACGGAGGACGGCACGGCCGAAGCCGGCCTGACCGGCGTTAGCTCCGGCTCGGTCGCCTGGGGCGACTACAACTCCGACGGCAGGCCGGACATCCTGCTCACGGGCTGGACCGGCTCGTCGCCGGTCGCCGAGATCTACAGGAACAACGGCGCTGGCAACGCCTTCACCGAGGACGCCACCGCCGACAGCGGCATGACCGGCGTCTCCTTCGGCTCGGTCGCCTGGGGCGACTACGACTCCGACGGCAGGTCGGACATCCTGCTCACGGGCTGGACCGGCTCGTCGCCGGTCGCCGAGATCTACAAGAACAACGGCGCTGGCAACGCCTTCACCGAGGACGCCACCGCCGACAGCGGCCTGACCGGCGTCTCCCACAGCTCGGTCGCCTGGGGCGACTACGACTCCGACGGCAGGCCGGACATCCTGCTCACCGGCGACACCGGCTCGGCGGCGGTCGCCAATGTGTATGAAAACGGAACGGCGAGCGCGAACACCGCCCCGGGCGCCCCGAGCAATCTCTCCGCCTCGGTCGGCTGGGGACGGGTTACTCTCTCCTGGCACGCACCCAGCGACTCGCAGACGCCGGCCGTGGCGCTCAGCTACAACCTGCGCGTGGGCAGAACGCCCGGCGGCTCCGACGTCGTCTCGCCGCTGTCGCTGTCGGACGGAACGCGGCTCCTGCCGCAGGACGGGAACGTGGGAGAAAGCCCGGGAGAAAGAAAGACCTACGCCCTCAACACCAGCAACCTTCCTGCCGGCACCTACTACTGGAGCGTGCAGGCGATCGACTCCGGCTTCGACGGCTCCGCCTTCTCGAGTGAGGGCACCTTCACGATTCCCTTCACCGACATCGGCGCCGGTCTGCCCGGCGTCGGCGGCAGCTCGGTCGCCTGGGGCGACTACAACTCCGACGGCAGGCCGGACATCCTGCTCACGGGCTGCGAAAATATGAGTGGGGGGGTCTGTCCCTCCGCAATCGCCAAGGTCTACCGAAACAACGGCGGCGGCAGCTTCGGCGAGGACACCGCAGCCAGCCTACCCGGCGTCTACTACGGCTCGGTCGCCTGGGGCGATTTCAACTCCGACGGCAGGCCGGACATCCTGCTCACGGGCCTGGACGCCTCATACAATCCAGTCGCCAAGATCTATAGAAACAACGGCGACGGCAGCTTCACCGACATCGGCGCCGGCCTGCCCGGCGTCTCCCACGGCTCGGTCGCCTGGGGCGACTACAACTCCGACGGCAAGCCGGATATCCTGCTCACGGGCCTGGACGCCTCATACGATCCAGTCGCCAAGATCTATCGAAACAACGGCGACGGCAGCTTCACCGACATCGGCGCCGGCCTGCCCGGCGTCGGCGGCAGCTCGGTCGCCTGGGGCGACTACAACTCGGACGGCAGGCCGGACATCCTGCTCACGGGCGGTAGCGCCTCGGGACTCGTCAGCAAGATCTACAAGAACAACGGCGACGGCACCTTCACGGAGGACGGCACGGCCGAAGCCGGCCTGACCGGCGTTAGCTCCGGCTCGGTCGCCTGGGGCGACTACAACTCCGACGGCAAGCCGGACAT
>Ga0187886_1002069_pt1 | contig 16714 bp, 15 predicted proteins | sample June2016WEW_20_1_FD_133001 | JGI IMG/M metagenome (GOLD analysis project Ga0187886, IMG submission 133001) | Peatland microbial communities from SPRUCE experiment site at the Marcell Experimental Forest, Minnesota, USA - June2016WEW_20_150 | ecosystem: Environmental > Terrestrial > Soil >... | reverse complement strand
TGCCTTCCGCCCAGAACTTCTTTACGGATGTTCTTTGATTCCATGTACAGGGGCTCGGCAGCAGAGTAATTCCCCATTTCCCAGTATGTTTGTGCAAGGTCGTTAAGGCATGAGGCATAATCAGGATCTTTTCCGCCCTTAACTTCTTTAAGGATGTTTTTTGCCTCAATATACAAAGCTACGGCAGAAGAGTAATTTCCAGCTGCATCATATAAAGTAGCAAGATCGTACAGGGATGTGGCATAATCGGGGTGTTTTTCACCCTGAATAACTTTTCGAATTTCCTTTTCCCTTTTGCAATATTCAATGGCAATAGCAAATTTCCCGTTGTAATAATCCAATTCTGCTGCTGCTCTCAGCATATTGGCATAGAGGGTGTCGTTTTCGCCTGTTTTTTCTTTAACAGACTGAAGGGCTTTTTCAGCATAAACAATGGCCGTGTCATAGCTTACCTTTTGAAGATATACCATTCGCAGGGAATCATAATACTGCCATTTCTGGCAGAATGATGGAGGAAGCGTAATGAATGACAACATTAAAATAGTACAAATATGTTTTTTCACGTGTCCTGACATTTTATGTTTCCGGGCAATTTGTCCTGATTTATATTGTTTTCTATAAAATGAGTGCAATTACTTTAAGAACAGATCTTTTTTCATGGGAGCCTGACTTATAAAGATCAAAATCCCATGTCCATTCTTCCTTGTATTTTCCCTCGGGCAGATCAGCAACAACCCATTGAAAATCGTCAGGATTATCAGATTTACCCTTATTGGTATAAACTTCAACCGTATCGGTTATCATTACCGATGGATGCTTTAAAAGAAAATCAATATGTTTTTGCTGAACGGCGATCCTGAATTTCTCAAATTGTTCTTCAGGCACCCGTGCTCTTTTCCTGAGGTATTTGATTGGCAGTACATCAAGCTGAGAAATCAGGTTCAGGGAAACAACCAGGCCCGGATCTTCATCGAGAGTTAATTCCGGAATGATAATATCGCTGAGGCTCTGCAACTTGCGGAATGGAGATATTTTCCGGCATTTTTCGTACACCTCTTCTACAAGTCCTCCCGTTGCATCCCTTTCAATCAGTTCAACATCTTTGAGACCGCTAACCTGTTTTATTACTTCGGGCGGATGGATAATATCATTAAGGGATACTTTGATATTTCTGTCAAGCAGCTCTGCAAGAGGGAGATCAAGAAGCCAGCCGCTACCAAATACCGTAACTTTATCCGGCTTGTAGAAATCGACTGCTTTTAATATAAACTGACGACAATTGGCAAGATGGGAATCCCATCCTTTTCCCTGTTCTGAATGATGGGTAATCAGTCCCCACTGATACCGGGGATAGCCGAATTTATTAATGACGTTTTTGTACGATTCATTGTGTGTCATTATGTTAATCCTCTTATTTTTTTTGTTATGACTATTAATATGTTATCAGCATAAGAATGACGGGCAGTGAAAATGCAATAAAAAGCTGCAGTTTTTTATTTTCCTTTAAATCAGCAATCTGAACTTTTTTCAGACGATTGCCGGGTGTTGTCATTCTTTTTTATTTCTTTCAAATTTATAATATTCCTTTTACATCAATTGCCGCGTTCCTCAATTGCAGGCAAATTATATTTACATCGGAACAGGATGGCATCTCTTTATATGATAATCATTATTCATTATTTATATTTGTCACAATAATTCAGACAATTTAACTCGTTTTTAAAAAGTCTGAATTATATTATGTTATGGCTGATTGGAAATCTTCTATTAATCCCGTTCGGTTTTTCAGGGATCTTAAAAGCAGGGATCACAGCCGGGTTTTCGGTGCAGGTGATATTCTTAAATACATCGGTCCCGGGCTGCTCGTCACTGTCGGGTTTACCGATCCGGGTAACTGGGCAGCCAATATCGCCACCGGGTCAGGATACGGATATACACTCCTTTGGGTTGTTACACTATCTACAATCATGCTTACTGTCCTGCAGCATAATGTGGCTCATCTTGGCATTGCAACCGGGTATTGTCTTTCAGAGGCAGCAACGATCTATACAAACCGGAGGATCTCAAGAATCATGCTTTCGTTTGCTGAAATGGCTTCCGTCGCAACATCTCTTGCAGAAATCCTCGGCGGAGCAATTGCTCTTCAGATGCTTTTCAAAATTCCTCTCCGGATAGGGGCGATAATGATAACTATTTTTGTCATCATTATGCTGTTTTCCCACTCCTACAAGAAAATTGAAAAATGGATAATAGGATTTGTTTCAATAATAGGCATCTCTTTTCTTTATGAATTATTTCTCGTTGATGTTGACTGGGGACAAGTAGCTGTTTCATTTGTAAAACCATCAATACCAAGTGGTTCTATGCTTCTGCTGATGAGCGTCCTTGGTGCTGTTGTAATGCCTCATAACCTTTTCCTTCATTCAGAGATCATTCAAAGCCGCCAATGGCATCTTGAGGATGAAAAAATAATCAGAAAACAACTAAAATATGAATTCGCCGATACTTTGTTTTCAATGATTATCGGCTGGGCAATAAATGGTGCAATTATAATTCTAGCCGCTGCGACATTTTTCAGCCGTCATATAAAAGTTGACGAACTCCAGCAGGCCAGGAGTCTTCTGGAACCTTTACTTGGCACAAATGCTTCGGTTATTTTTGCTGTTGCGTTGCTGTTTTCCGGTGTTGCTTCTTCAATCACTTCTGCAATGGCCGGAGGATCAATAGTTTCGGGTATGTTTCTGGAACCCTATAATATCAAAGACAGTCATACCCGCGCAGGGGTTCTTGTCTCACTTATTGGTGCCCTGATTATTATTTTTTTTGTGGGCGATCCTTTTAAGGGATTGATTCTTTCACAGGTATTCTTAAGCATTCAACTGCCTTTTACTGTGGCAATACAGATATATCTGACCTCTTCAAAAAAAGTTATGGGAAAATATGCCAACAGTCGTTTTCTTATTGTTCTTTTGTGCGTAATTGCAGGAGCAGTTATCTTTCTTAACCTGAAGTTACTTTTTGAAATCATATTCCGGTAATTTTCATCTTATTGATATATATGTCAGAAGAAAAATATAATGTGGGGTTGGTTCTAAGTGGTGGCGGTGCAAGAGGTTTTGCGCATCTTGGTGTTTTGCAGGCGCTTAATGAAGCCGGGATCTTCCCCGATATCATTTCAGGCACCAGTGCGGGCGCGCTGGCCGGTGTTCTTTATTGTGATGGCAACTCCCCGAAGGAGATACTTAAAATTATGAGGACAAACAGCCGGCTGGATTACATGCGGCCTACTCTTCCGCGGGATGGACTGTTGCAGATCTCTGGCGTTGTTAAAATACTTGAAACTCATCTCAGGGCAAAAAAATTCGAAGAGCTGAAGATTCCCCTCGTGGTCACTGCCACTGATCTTAATCACGGCAAGGCCGTATATTTTTCAAAAGGAGACCTCATTACTCCCGTAATAGCATCTTCAAGCATTCCGGTTTTATTTAAACCGGTTATAATCAATAATATATATTATGTCGACGGAGGAGTGCTTGACAACCTTCCCATAAAACCGATTGAAAATAAATGCCGCATGATAATCGGCTCTTTCGTGAACCCGATCGGTTATGAGGAGTCAACTTCCGGGCTTATAAAAATTGCGGTCAGGACCTTTATGCTCGACCAGACCAAGGAGGCGGAAGGAAAATCGGGGAGATTTGATCTTTTTATTGCTCCTGACGAGCTGAAAAATTTCAGCATTCTGGATATTGATAAGGCTGAAGATCTTTTCAAAGTAGGCTATAGGGTCACCTGCGAAAAACTTAATAATACTGACCTGGGTCTATTTCGCAGGGCTGATTCCGGCAAATGAATAAAGCAGGGTAATTTCCTTTTCCCAGAGCGATTCTTCCGGTGTTTCAAGAATAAGCGGCATGCCGTCAAACCGGCTGTCGTTCATTATAAATTTAAATGTTGCATCGCCGAGAAAACCAGTTCCGAGATTCTCATGCCGGTCAACCCTGGTCCCCAGATCTTTTTTTGAGTCGTTAAGATGCATTCCTTTCAGATATTCAAAGCCAATGATCTCATCAAATTTCCTGAAAGTCTCTTTAAATCCCGCTTCTGTTTTAACATCATATCCGGAGGTGTATGCATGGCAGGTATCTATGCATATTCCAATTCTTGATTTGTCATCCACGAAATCCATGATATACTTTATCTGTTCGAATGTGTAACCCAGGTTTGTTCCCTGCCCTGCTGTATTTTCAATAACTGCCGTGACGCCATTTGTCTTGTCGAGTACAAAGTTTATTGATTCAGCTATTCTCTCCAGACACTTTTCAACAGTGATTGCGTTCAGGTGACTTCCGGGGTGAAAATTGAGCCTGTCGAGACCAAGCAATTCACATCTTTTCATTTCGTCGAGAAATGAGTTCCTTGATTTTTCGAGAGGCTCTTTTTCAGGGTGTCCAAGGTTAATCAGGTAGCTGTCGTGCGGAAGTATCTGAAATGGTTTATAGTCAAATTTTTCACAATTGCTTTTGAATCCGGTTATTGCTCCGGCAGCAAGAGGAGCAGAAAACCATTGTCGCTGATTTTTCGTAAAGAGGGCAAAAGCCCGGGCTCCTATAGCATTAGCATTTATGGGCGCATTCTGAACCCCGCCTTCTGAGCTTACGTGTGCACCGATATATTTCATAGACATATATTTTAGTTCAATTAAATGATGTCAGACAACGGGTTGTTTATTAGTTCTTTATCTGTTAACAATAAAAGCCACCCATATCCGTAAATATTAAGGAGCGCTTATTTGTAAAATTACTTATAGAAACTGATATTCTGATATTTGAAAGTTATTATTAATTTTGCACACTTTTGTACTACTAAAAATCGCACATATGACAGCAATTGAAAATAATCCGGCAAATACTCCGGCTCCGAAAAAGGGTGCTCCGATAGGAATGATTGCTATATCGATCATTCTTGCCGGCGCTCTTATTTTTCTGATAGTAAGGTACTTTGACCAGAAAAATAAAATGCAGGAAATGGAAACGGCCCTGACACAGGAAAAAGATTCCCTGGCCAGAGAATTGCGCCTTATGGTTGTTGGTTATGATACTCTTAAAACCAACAACGACAGTCTTAAGGCAGGGCTTACCCGGGAAAAGAATAAAATAATCAAGCTTCTCTCCCTCAATGAATCAAATATTCAACTTATTAAAAGATACAAGAGCGAAATCTCCACAATGCGGGAAATAATGAAAAGCTATATCGTTCAGATTGACTCTTTAAATACCAGGAATAAGATCCTTATTACGGAAAATACCAACATAAAACAGCAGATTACGCAGGTTCAAAGCACCAATACCGAACTCACAAAAGTTAAGGAGGAGCTGAATGCAAAAGTTGAAATCGCATCTGTTATCCAGGCAAAGGATATTGTTGCGGTTTCCCTGAATAAAAAACGTAAGGAGACAACCAGGATAAATGCTCTCGACAAATTAAGGATATGCTTCACCCTAAGGGAAAATCCACTTGCCAAATCAGGGCAGAAAGAGGTGTTTATGAGGGTAATTCGTCCTGATTCATTAGTGATTGCCACAAGCCCCGACAATACATTCAACTACAAGGGAAATAAACTGGTTTACTCGGCAAACCGCACTGCTGATTATATGAACCAGGATATTGATATGTGTATTTTCCTCGATAACACTGGGGATTTTATTATAGGAAATTACAGCGTTGAGCTTTATCTCGAAGACAGTATTATCGGCAAGACGACATTTATGCTGACAAAAAGATAGGCCTTCAGCTGTTATCTGCGGGCATCATAAACTCGGAAATAATATTATCAGATATCATCATGCCCTGGTTTGTAAGAACCAGGGTGTTTTTTTCCTGCCTCATAAGACCATATTCGATGAATCTGCCTGCTGTATTGATTACATAATCATATCCTTCTTTTTCAAAAGTTCTCTCTGTGTATTCAAGGTCAATCCCCCACATGGTCCGAAGGGCGGTCATCATGTACTCATTGAACCTGGTCTTTATGTCAAGTTCTTCTTTTTCAAACAATTGTTTGTCACTACCGGCATATTTGATGTACTTCTTCAGGTCACGCAGGTTCCATTGCCTCGAATAGCGGTTGTAAGAATGTGCTGAAGGACCAAGGCCCAGATATGGAACCTGTTTCCAGTAGTTCGTGTTATGAACTGAAAAAAAACCGGGCTTCCCGAAGTTTGAAATTTCATAATGCACGAATCCTGCCGCTGCAGCTTTCTCGTTAAGGATGTTAATCTGGGTAGTGCTTTCCTCTTCGTCCACTTCCTCAAGCTTGCCTTTTTCCTTCATCTTCCAGAATACGGTTCCGGGCTCAATGGTCAGGTGGTAAGCCGATAAATGATTGATTCCAAATGAAAAACTCCTGTCAAGGTTTGCTGCCCAATCGTCAGAATTCATTCCCGGGATACCATAGATAAGGTCGATGGTAACATTGTTGAAGCCTGCATTAAGTGTCTCATTTATTGCTTCTTCGGCCTGGCGGGCATTGTGCCTTCTGTTCATCAGACGAAGGTCATTGTCGCGCCATGACTGAACCCCAATACTGATCCTGTTTATCCCCAGGCTTTTCAGATCTTTCAGATACTCGCCGTTTACATCATCCGGGTTTAATTCGATTGTTATCTCACAATTTTTTTCAATCCTGAAATTGCTGCCAATATGGCTGAGCAGAGAGCCGGTTTCAGATGCTGAAAGAACAGACGGGGTTCCACCGCCAAGGTAGATTGTTGAAATTGACTCATTTTCAAGATAATCCTTTCTGAAAACAGTTTCTTTTTTAAGTGCGTCGAGAAAGACCTGTATTTCATTCTTTGCAATTACGTGGTAGAAATCACAGTAATAACACAGTTTTCTGCAAAACGGAATATGAACATAAATCCCTGCCATTATATTTTTGCAATATCTAAATATATAAATAAAATACCATTCTATTGACTAAATTTGGCCAAACATCGGAGATGATAAGAAAGAATATTCTATCAATTTTGGTTGCACTGGTAATTTTATACCTGAGCCTTGTCAGCTCTGAAACCCTGGATAAAATACCCATAGTTCATTTTCAGGGCATGGACAAGGTCGTTCATTTCGGAATGTACGCGGTGCTCACCGGGGTTATGTTATATGAAAACAGAGAAAAAATCTATACCCGTGGTCGTCTTATACTTCTTGCCTTAATTCCCGCTGTTTTTGGAGGTGTTATTGAATTGATGCAATCGTGGTTTACGACAACCCGCACAGGCAGCCTTTATGATCTGCTTTTTAATATATCCGGAATTATATTCTCGATCATTATATATCTTCTGGCGAAAAATTCCGGAAGAGAAAAGATCATATAGTTACGGTGCTGTCTTCATTGGCTTTCTTTGCCAGGTCATAAATTGTCTTTTTACTAAAAAGATCGATCAGCCCTGACCTCAGGGTGCCATATTCGTCGTGCAGTGGACATGGCAATATTTTTTCATCGACACAAGCACAGGTTCCGTCATGAATTATACAGTTTTTGAAGAAATCATCACCGTCAATTATCTCAATGATGTCAAGCAGCGTTACTTTTCCCGGATCCCTGAGCATTGAAAATCCACCATGAGGACCTTTTGCAGAACGGAGAATCTTGTGCTTTGCAAGCTGCTGAAGTATTTTTGCCAGGTAGGGTGTAGGTAATGCCAGGGCTTTTGAAATGGTCTTAATTCCGGTCTTCCCGGAATTTTTTTGCCGGCTTGCAACATATATTACAGCTCTTATTCCGTACCTGCATGAATTTGATAGCATACTAATACATTGTTAATTGTATTTTATCAATTCTTCTCTTGTGCCGTCCTCCTTCGAAGGGAGTATCGAGGAATGTTCTTACAATAAGGTATAATTCTGACTCATTTATAAACCTGCCGGGTATAGCGCAAACATTTGCATCGTTATGGGCCCTGGCAAGCCTGCTTATCTCTTCATTCCAGCATAACGCGCTTCTGATCCCTGGGTGTTTGTTCGCCGTCATGTTTATTCCGTTTCCTGTTCCGCATATAGAAATGCCAACATCATAATCACCTTCTGAAACCGAAGTTGCCATAGGATGTCCATAATCGGGATAGTCGACAGGTTCTTCAGATGAACAGCCAAAATCTTTAACATCGTATTTTTCCCTGATCAGGTAAGCCATAAGTTTTTCTTTAAGATAGTATCCTGCATGGTCAGCTACTATCGCTATCTTTTTCTTTTTCACCTTTTTGACATTATTAAAATAACGGCTCAATTTAAAGAAAAAAATATTCTTTTATCCGGTTTTAAATAACAATTTATTGATTAATGAATGAAGGATCGTCTTTAATCCAGCAATTCTTATGATTTAACAATTTTCTCCTCTGTTTGTTCTATATTCATGGATATCAGAAAAACAATTAAAATATCTGTTGATAAGATGTAAATAACCAGGGAACATGTTTTATCAATTTATTAATAAAATGCAAAAAACATGAACATTCAGTCTTTTTAACAGGTTTCCTTAAAATTACAGCTTAAATTAAACCCTGTAATTAACCAAAACCGAACAGTAAAAGATATACATTTGTTCTGCAGCCTGTATTAACATCACGTTATTGACAATTGTTAATCTTCATGCTAATTTACTGATTATCAAAAAAGGCATATTTTTTGTGCTGTTGAAAAGATGTTTACTCACTGATAATTATGAAAAAAACAATATAAATTGATTTATATTGTTAACACAATTAACAGCATATTATAATCATCATAAATAAGTAAATATTATATATATTAAAATATAATTGATGTTAATAAAGTTCATTAAACTGAATGAAAGATAAACCTGATTATATTTCTGAAATAAAAAGGCTGAAGACAGAGAAGAATGCAATCATTCTCGCTCATTATTATCAGACGGGTGATATACAGGATATTGCCGATTTTGTTGGTGATTCTCTTGCCTTGTCTCAGAAAGCTGCTTCAAACAGTGCTGATATTATACTTTTTGCAGGAGTTCGTTTTATGGCTGAAACAGCCAAGATACTTGCTCCTGAGAAAAAGGTTCTTCTTCCTGATAAAAATGCAGGATGTTCACTGGCCGATTCATGCAAGGCAAAGGATTTTAAAAAATTTATCAGGGATAATCCCGGAAGAACAGTTGTTTCATATGTGAATACAACTGCTGAAATAAAAGCCTTATCAGATATTATCTGCACCTCTTCAAATGCAGTAAGCATAGTTAATTCTCTTCCGGCTGAAGAAAAAATAATCTTTGCTCCAGACAGAAATCTTGGAAACTACGTTTTAAATAAGACAGGGCGTGATATGGTTATCTGGAATGGCACATGTCATGTTCATGAAGAATTTTCTCTTGAAGCTATATTGAAATTAAGAGATCAGAATCCTGGAGCTAAAATTATTGTGCATCCTGAATGTGAACTGCCGGTAAGGATGATAGCAGATTTTATTGGTTCAACAGCTGCCTTGCTTAAATTCACAAAAGAAAATAATGATAATTGTTATATTGTAGCAACTGAACCAGGGATAATTCATCAGATGAAAAAAGCCAATCCTCTTAAAACATATATTCCGGCTCCTCCCAGGGATTCAACATGCGGATGCAGTGAATGTAATTTTATGAAGCTTATTACATTAGAAAAGATATTTAATTGTCTTAAGACTGAAAAACCTGAAATCAGAGTGAAAAGAAAACTTATTAATGCTGCACGGAAACCTATTCAGAGAATGCTCGAAATTTCAGGAAAACTAGGTAACTGAAAAATGAAAAAGCTGTTTGTAAATATTGTTTTTATCTTCTGTGTGTCATACTTGTCTGGACAGGGCACTGAAACAATTAAAGATGGCTTTCAGCAGTTTAAATATCCTAACGGTGTAATTTCCAGCGAAGGATTAATCAAGGATGGCAAACCCGAAGGTTACTGGAAAAGTTATTATGTGACCGGAATAATAAAATCTGAGGGTAAGAGAACCAGTTTTCTTCTTGACAGTATCTGGCTTTTTTATGATCAGGCCGGAGATACGACTGAAAAAATCAGTTATCTGCTTGGAAAGAAAAATGGTTATTATCTGAAATACAAAAAAGATCCTTCAGCAGGACTCTATGTGTGGTCAAAGGAATTGTTTGCAGGCGACCGGAAGGAAGGTACAGGCTTTATCTATTTTCCTGACGGTAAGGTGCAGCAGACTATTTCCTATAATTCAGGAAAAAAAGAAGGATTGTCGAAAGAATTCGATGAGAACGGAAATGTCATAGTACTTCTTGAGTATAACAATGACTTCCTTATAAGCAGAGAAAAAATAAACAGAAGCGACAGCAAGGGAATGAAACAGGGTTTGTGGATTGACTTCTTTCCCAATGGAGGCAAAAAATGTGAAAAAACATATAAGGACGACCTGTTATATGGTTTCTATAAAGAATACGATGCAAAAGGAAACCTGACTATGACAATGCTTTATGAGAACGGAGCCATTGTAAAATCAAGAGTCGAAGATGAGCCCGATGTTGAGATAGTAAACAAATATGGAGATAATAATAAACTTATTTACAGCGGGCCGTATCGTGGTAAGGTCCCGGTCGGAGTCCACCGCGAATATGGCCAGGATGGAAAGGTGACAGACGCTTTTATCTATAACGATAACGGTTTATTGTTGTCGGAAGGAATTGTCGATGAGGCAGGGAAATTTAACGGTAAATGGAAAGATTATTATCCCGAAAAAAAAACAGAAGCCGAAGGGGCATATACCGATAGCAGGAGAACAGGCATATGGAAATTCTATAACTCCGAAAGCAAACTGGAGCAGACAGGATCTTACAATAACGGACGACCTGACGGTCTGTGGAAATGGTACTACGAAAACGGAGCTGTTCTCCGGGAAGAAGAATATTTCCAGGGACAGCGAGACGGCGCATTTACCGAGTATTCTGCCATTGGTGATATCGTAGCACAGGGCCAGTACTCAGATGGTGAGAAAAACGGTGACTGGAAATTCAAAACAGGCAACATAACTGAAGAAGGAAAATACATTTTAGGGCTGAAAGACGGGATCTGGAAATCATATTATCCGAGCGGCAAGTTAAAATTTAAAGGCAGTTTTGTACAGGGAAACCCTGACGGTCAGCAGCTCCTGTATTTTGAAGACGGCAAACCGAAGGAGGAACAGTTCTATCGCATGGGGCTAAGGCAGAAAACATGGAAGAAATTCAATGAGGATGGGGCTACCATTATGACCATCACTTACAAGGATGATATTGAAATTAATATAAACGGAGTTAAAATAAACCTTCCGGAAAGCAGTACAAAACTGATAAAATAGTTACTTTGCTTCATGGAAGAGAACCTGAATATCAGGAATGAAGAAATTTATGCTGCGGAAAAAGAAATTGACAGACAGCTTCGCCCTCTCGCCTTCAGGGATTTTAAAGGCCAACAGCAGATAATTGATAATCTGATTGTTTTTGTCACTGCAGCAAAACAAAGAAATGAGTCGCTCGACCATGTTCTTTTGCATGGACCTCCCGGACTGGGAAAAACAACATTGGCTGCAATAATAGCAAATGAACTTGGTGTAAACCTCAGAGTTACATCAGGGCCGGTGCTCGATAAACCAGGCGACCTGGCAGGCTTGCTGACAAACCTTGAGGAAGGGGATGTTCTTTTTATCGATGAGATACACCGCCTGAGCCCGGTGGTTGAAGAATATCTCTATTCTGCCATGGAAGATTTCCAGATAGATATTATGATCGATAAGGGACCAAGTGCCAGAAGTGTACAACTTACACTTAATAAATTTACACTCATAGGCGCCACCACCCGATCAGGACTTCTTACCAGTCCTCTGAGAGCCCGCTTCGGTATTAAGTTCCATCTTGAATATTATGATCGGGATGTACTTACGGGAATAGTAAAGCGCTCTGCAGGGATCCTTAATATAAAGATCGATAATAAAGCGGCGGAAGAAATATCAAAACGAAGCCGCGGAACTCCACGAATTGCTAATTTACTTCTCAGAAGGATACGCGATTTTGCGCAGGTGAAAGGATCAGGGAAAATAGATCTTGAAATTACGAGATTCGGGCTGGCTGCTCTCAATATAGATCAGCACGGGCTTGATGAAATGGATAACCGGATCTTATTAGCAATAATAGATAAATTCAACGGAGGCCCCGTAGGAATAACTACTATTGCAACGGCTGTCGGCGAAGAGAGTGGAACGATTGAAGAAGTATATGAACCATTTCTTATCAAGGAAGGATTCCTGAAAAGAACACCGCGTGGACGCGAAGCCACGGAACATGCTTATAAGCATCTCGGGAAATATTTTGGCCGCGATTCAAACGCAACCCTGTTTTAACCGCGAAAATCAGTTAAAAACATTGCTGATCTTCTCCAGGCCTTTTTTATTCAGGATCTTGATCCGCCTGCCGTTAAGCTCAACAAGTCTGTCAGTTTTAAATTCCGATAAAAGACGGATTACTGATTCTGTAGCTGTTCCGACAATATTTGCAAGCTCCTCACGGGTAAGAGAGATCTGCAGGTAATTCTGTTCATCAAGGCCAAAATCATTCAGGAGAAGTAGCAATATTTCAGCAAGTCGTTCTCTTACTGTCTTCTGTGCTATATCGGTTATAAATGAGTTTGCCTCTCCAAGCTCATGGCATGCCAGTTTCAATAACTCAAGAGCATATACAGGATTACTCTTAACAAGCGAAATAAGTATATCAGAAGGAATGAAGCAAACCTGGCAATCCTCAATAACCCTTGCGGAGGTGCATGCTACCTCACTACTGAGAACACTCCTGTAGGCAATAATTTCTCCGGGCTTTGCAAAACGGATTATCTGTTCCTTTCCATCCAGACCAGTCTTGAAAACCTTGATAATGCCACTGTGAATACAGTAGAAACCGCTTATCCTGCTGCCTTCAGTATACAGAATATCTCCCCTCTTGAACTGCCGGAACTCTTTTTCAAAATTGATCAGATCTACCTCCTCTTTTGTAAGATGTTTGAAAAGAGATCCGTTTTCCATCGAACATTTATCGCAAAAAGGAACCGTTATATCATGTTGTTTCATTAACTGTAATAATTTCTGTTGAAAGATTAACAAATGTTATGACAAAAATGTTCAAAATGCTAAAAAGCACTGCTGAATTGCCCCAGGAAACGAACATCGTTTTCAAAGTAAAGACGAAGGTCATTCACTTGATATTTAAGCATAGCCGGCCTCTCAATTCCCATTCCAAAAGCAAAACCTGTATATTTTCTGCTGTCAATGTTACAAGCTTCCAGAACAGCAGGATGAACCATTCCGCATCCCAGAACCTCAAGCCAGCCCGTGTATTTGCAGACATTACAGCCTTTGCCGCCGCAGATCGTGCAGCTTACATCCATTTCAGCCGAAGGTTCAGTGAAAGGAAAATAAGAAGGCCTTAGCCGGATCTCCGTTTTCTTGCCATACATTTCTCTTGCAAAAAACAGCAGTGTTTGTTTAAGATCCGCAAAGGAAACATTTTCATCAATATAAAGGCCTTCTACCTGATGAAAGATACAATGTGCCCTTGCTGATATTGCCTCATTCCTGAAAACCCGCCCGGGAGATATGGTCCTTATCGGAGGCTTCTGGCTCTGCATAACCCTTACCTGGACAGACGATGTGTGCGTACGAAGCAGGATATCATCCGGAGATGAATCTTCTGACGATTTACGTGAAATATAGAAAGTATCCTGCATATCACGGGCAGGATGCTCCGGTGCAAAATTTAGCTTGGTGAATACATGATCATCATCCTCAATTTCAGGTCCTTCAGAAACGGTAAACCCTATACGCTCAAAAATATTTATTATTTCATTCCGCATTATTGAAATGGGATGACGTGAACCTGTATTATATGGAACCGACGGGCGTGTAAGATCAATGACTGAAGATTTGTCATCAACAGGCTGCAAATGCAATTTAAGGGAATTGTATTTTTCAGTCGCAAGCTGCTTTAAAAGATTAAGCTTCTGGCCAATCTCTTTTTTTTCAGCAGGAGGAATATTTTTAAAATCCTCAAATAGTTCTGAAATAAGACCTTTTTTACTTAAAAATTTAAGGCGGAAAGACTCAAGATCTGAGTGGCTCTTTAACGACAGATCATTTATTTCAGAAAGCAGATTGTTTATTTTATCAAGCATCTGGCGAAAGTAAGAAATTAGTTTTTAACGATTTTAATTTTCAGGATCCTGACGTCCGCAAGAGGTTTGTCTCCTGCATCGGTTTTGACCGCAGCAATCCTGTCTACCACATCAAGCCCCTCTGTAACCTCACCAAAAACAGTGTATGTCTGATCAAGCCGAGGAACTCCGCCAATGCTTTTATAAACAGCACGCTGATAGTCAGGAATTTTGTACGCGGGGTTCGCGGTGAGATAGTTGAACATTTTGACAGAGGCCTTTTCCTGGATTTCACTATCCGATATATGAATTCCTGCTTTTCGGGCACTGTCACCGGCCTCTTTCATTAACTTATTAAACAACGCCTGTTTAATGTTGCTGTTTATCCTTTGTTCTGACTGGTTAAGTTCATCATCGCTGAGAACGGAACCTTGGACAATATAAAACTGGGTACCTGACGATCTCATTTCAGGGTTGACATCATTACCCTCCCTTGCAGCTGCCAGGGCTCCCTTTTTGTGAAAATATTCATTCCTGAATTCAGATGGGATTGTATAGGTATTCAGGGAATCGGCTGTTTTCGAAATTGGAACAGTCCTGGTAACCGGATCTCCGGCCTGAATCATGAATTTATTAATAACACGATGGAACGAAATTCCATCGTAGAAGCCTGAATTAACAAGTTTAAGAAAGTTATCACGGTGTAGTGGAGTATTATCATATAATCTGATCTTAATGTTTCCCAGGCTTGTTTTAATGAGAACTACGCTGTTTTCATTTCCCCCGGGCGTACCGCAGGAGAGTGTTATCAACATGACAGAAATCGTAAATATTCTGACTAAAAGCTTGTTCATGAATATTTTCTTTTGGTTAATAATGTTCTGCAAATCTGAATGCAAAGATATTTAACTTTGCCCGATCATAAAAAATGATTTTAGATTATTATCGTTTTATTGTGTTTGAAGCCCATTACGAGACAAAGATCAGCATAAAAAAGAGAAGCCGGCGGATTTGGAGATACAGAAAAAAATGAACAGGAGGAAAGTATTTAATATTTCATTCGGACTGGCAATTATTTGCATTGTGTTTTCATCATGCGGAAAGACGATGGTTCCAGCCAGTTCAATAAGAACGAAAGACAGCTCATATGATTCTACGGCAGCTGATTATATATATATTGAAGCAATTAAGCAAAAACTGCTTGGCAATGCAGGCGATGCTATAAAATTACTGGAGCAATGTATTAAGGAAAATCCTGCAAATGATGCCGCATATTATCAGATCTCACAGATATTGCTGGAATCAGGTGATGTGAATAATGGAAAGAAATATTTACTTAGGGCCTATGAGCTGAATCAGAATAATTACTGGTATATGATTATGCTGTCCGGAACATACTATCAGGAAAAGAACCTTGACAGCGCAGTAGTTTTTTATGAAAAGGCTGTTAAAATATACCCTGAAAAGGAAGATATGCAATTGAATCTTGGTAACCTTTATGCAGAAAACAAAAAGTATGAAAAAGCTTTTCAGGTTTTTGATAATCTTGACAAAAAGTATGGAATAAACGAATCTTCAACACCTTCTGGTATAAAAGTGCTGATAGCAGAAGGAAAATATGCGGAAGCAGAAGAAAAGACCAAACAACTTATAGAAAAATACCCGGACGTAATTCTTTATAGTGGGCTTCTTGCTGAAATATACAGCGGAAGTAAAGACAATGTAAAGGCAATGCAGGTTTATAAGAACCTGATGTTAAAAAGCCCGGATAATCCGGAAACGCAACTATCACTTTGTAACTTTCTAATGGATCAGAAAAGTTATGATGAGTTTATTACGCTTCTGAACAAGGTTATATTGAATAAGGATATTTTAAAGGAAGATAAAATTGGATTATTTTCAAAAATGATCGAAAATCCAGAATTGATAGTTGCAAAGGGAAACGATATCCAGCTGGCAAGCATGATTATGGAGGCCATTTATAAAGATGATGACATAATTTTATTGCTGAGACCTGAAATTTTGACGGCAAGAAAAATGATGAAAGAAGCTGCTTCAAGACTGGAAGAAATAATAACTGACAGACCTGACAATTATTATGCATGGGAAAAGCTTTTGTTTGTTTATCTGGATGAAAAAGATTATAAAGATCTGCAGGAAAAGGGTGAATTGTGTGCAACAAAGTTTAACAGATCATTCCCGGCAAAGATACTTTATGCCAGTGCAGCTACAGAAAATAAGAATTACGATATTGCACTTGAAGAACTGAGAAAAGCAAGCATTCTGGCAGGAGATGATAATGATATGCTCATGCAGGTATTATCATTAAAGGCCGATGTATATTACAGGATGAAGGAATATGATAAATCTTTCAGGACATTTGATGAAGCTATTAAGAAAAATCCGAATGATGTGACCATGCTTAATAATTACGCATATTACCTGGCTGAGCAAAACACACGTCTTAAAGATGCCGAAACAATGGCAAGGAAAGTAATTGAAAAAGAAAAAGGAAATACTAC
>Ga0187886_1002066_pt1 | contig 16727 bp, 12 predicted proteins | sample June2016WEW_20_1_FD_133001 | JGI IMG/M metagenome (GOLD analysis project Ga0187886, IMG submission 133001) | Peatland microbial communities from SPRUCE experiment site at the Marcell Experimental Forest, Minnesota, USA - June2016WEW_20_150 | ecosystem: Environmental > Terrestrial > Soil >... | reverse complement strand
CCCTTCGAACCGCAACGCGAGCCGGTCGTAATCGTCGATGAGCAAAACGTAGACGGGGTAATTGTTCAGGAAGGCATCCCGGTCGAACCGGTCCGGATCTTTCTGGAACGCCTCTTCCAGCGCCGTCGATCGCTTATGCATGGCATCGGAAAGCCGCTTGAGACAGGGTTCGACCTCGGACTGGTTGTTGATGAACTCCAGCATGTGGGGCAGGTTCTTCAACGGCAGGAGGGTCCGCGCGTGAAAATCGATGGCAAGGAATTGCAGGTCCTTGGGGGAATAGTTTTCCGCCAGCCCCAGAGCCCAGGTCAGCAGTGCGGTTGTCTTTCCGGATTGCCCGGCGGAGCTTGTGACCAGGAAGATCGGACCGTCCTCTTCCAGCTTCATCCCCAGCGGCAGAAGGGTTTCAAAATCTTTTCCCTGCGCACAGACGTGCGGCCGGGCGGCCTTCGGAAGCCGGGCGCTTTTTGGCAACGCCACGGAATATGAAAGGCTTTCAATGATTTGAGGCTTCGGACCTTTCCAGGCGCGATGCATTTTCTCGCCCAGATTCATCAATTGGTCCATTTGTTCCTGGTCGGTTGCACCGTCCGCCGGAAGCGCCGCCTGAAATTCGATCGGCGGGGTGCCGCGCAGGAAGCCTCTGCCCGGGCGCGGCGGCCGCCCGACGTCCTCCTGCAGACGGGCTTCTCCGATCATCCCGACGATCCCGAAATATTCCGTCTGGCTGGATTGGTGCAGCGTGGCCTGTGCGGGAACGTTGGAATATAAATCCGCCGGCAAATCCCCCGGAAGGTACGTGGCCACCGCCAGATGAATTCCGCTCGAGCCGCTACCGCCCACGAGCGAGGCGATTTCATTGGTGAATTCCACGGGGAAAACCCGTTTCAGCCCCAGGAAGTTATCGATAAAAAAGAACAGTTGCGGCAGAGGTTCCACTCCCGCCTGGTGGTTGTAATCCGCGACGGTCCCGACGTTCTTGCGGCGGAAGAGGTCGTTCCGCCGTTTCAACTCGGTTTGGGCAAAGCGCAGCAGCCGTTCGGCGCGTTCCGTCTCGAAGCGCGTGATCACCGAACCAACGTGCGGAAACGCCTCGAGCACGCGCAGGTGGGATTGTCCGCCAAAATCCAAAATGTAGATTTGCACTTGGGCCGGGGAATACATCCTCGCGATGGACACCGCGAGCGTTTTCAAAAGCGTTGTCTTGCCCGAGGCGGCCGATCCGAAAATCAGAAAGTGTCCGCCGCCCTCTTCCAGCGAAAGTTGAAACAGCGGCTGCTCTTGTTTCTGAGGTATGTCGCATATTCCCAGGACCGGATCGGTCAAGACGCCGGCTTCCTCTGGAGCTTCCCACTTCCGGCACGGATTCCACGCGCTCCCGTCCCATCCGCCGGTGAAGTTTTCCTGGAAAAGCGTTGGCAGGTAAAGCCGGTCCGGCAAAGGGTCCGACCAAACCGGATCCGGTTTGCGGAGATTCAAGTTCTTCATCGCCGAATTCAACCGGTCGACGATCGCGTTGGCTTCCGTGATTTGCACGTCTCCGGGTTTGCCAGACGGATCTCCAACGCGGGAGTGGGGAACGGTGAGCATTTCCCTCTTGCCATCGGGATGCACCACCAGGAGTTGATCCGGGTGCTTTTCGGCGCCGTCGCCGCGGTATTTCCCGCCGCAGTACGCGATCTGCACCAGCTGACGTCCGTTGGAGTAGAAATACGCCCGCCCGCGCACCAGACCGATCGCATCCGGGATGCCGATCATCTGCATACTGTCTTCCGGCTGGCTGGTGCGCAGGCAAACGCGGAAATTCGAGTTCTGCATGATTTGCGGATCAATCGCCGCTGAAATATTCTGGGTGGCCAGAATCAGATGCACGCCCAGCGAACGGCCCAGCCGGGCGATGCTGATCAGGCGCTTGCTTTCCTCCGGGTGGCGGTTCTTGAACTCGGCGAATTCGTCAAAGACGATGACCAGGTGCGGCAGCGGTTGTTTGATCCGCATCGTCCGGTAATCGTCCACGTGGGACCGCCCGAAGCGGAAGATGGACCGCGCCCGCTCGAGGATTCGCTTGCGTCGTTCCAGCTCGCCTCCCAGCGCAAGCAAAACCCGCTCGGCGTACGAGGCGTGCGATTCAATGTCGGTCATCACGCCCACGGTATGCGGAAGCTTGGCCAGCTCGTTGAACGCGGCCCCGCCTTTGTAATCCACGAGGGCGAAGTTTAGATCGTACGGATGGCTGGTCACGGCCATGGCCAGGATGAGCGTTTTCAGCACTTCGCTTTTTCCGGATCCGGTCATCCCTCCCAGCAGTCCGTGCGGTCCATGGGAGCCGTCCTGATCGCGCAGATCGAAGATGAATTCGGATGTGGCGGAAGTTTTTCCGATCGGCGACTGCAGGAACCCGAAGGGGGAACCGTCGTTCCACCACTTCTCAATCGGCAGATCCTCCACCTTGGCAACTTCGAGCATCTGCAGGAAGGTCACCATCGATGGAGGAAGGCTCAAGTCTTCTTTTTCCGCCCAGTCCACGCGGGAAAGTGCGCGCGCGATCGAATCCGCTTGGGCGGGGCTGCACAGATCCGGTTTGCCGTCGAGGCGCACGCTTTCCAGGCCGCATTCTTTGTAGGCAAGATTTCCCTGCTGGATGGTCACGACGGCTCCGCATTCCCCGGGAATCTTTGCGGCGTCTTCCGTCAGATAGAGCGCATACACTCCGAGGGCCTGGCCGGATTTGAGGAGCAACTCGATTCCCGGATGGGAAAATTCCATCGGGAAGGAATCCAGCACCACCACGATGCAGGGCAGAGGCGGTGTTTTGGAGGCGTCGGCCCCGCCGACCATCTTGCGCGCCTCCAGAACCTGCTCCCGGCGTTTGAGTTCCGTCTCGAGTTCCAGAAACACCTTGCAGGAGTTCGGGTCGGAGAACTTGATCTTGGCGCTTTTCCAGTCGAAGGCCTTGGACGCGTGGGGAAGCATGCCCAGCCAGGCCCATTCCTGCAGCTGCTGCGGTTCGCCGAAGGCGGCCACCTGAAGTTCGGAAAACCAGTGGTGGGTGACCAGATGGCCTACTATTGAGCGCGCGACGGAAGTTGTGTCCGTCCGCTTTCCGGCGATCCCGATTGAACCGGTGTGCACCAGCCGCGCGGTGATCGGCACGTCCGGCACGTTCGCGAACTTTTCAGGCAGCGTTTTCGCGAATTCCACTTCCTTCGAAAGTTCCGCGGGGGAATTTTTAATTTCCGCCGGGGCAATGGCGATCGAGGTGGGAAGGTAGCCGATCCCCAGCCGCGGCATAAGGAAATCCGGATCCTCCGGGCGGCGTTCCCCGAGACGGGGATCCCGTTCGGTGGCCATGCGCAGGCATTCTTCCAGGTCCGGGTTCGTTCCCCGCATGGCCGACTGTTCGCGCTCGCGCAGGGAATACAACTGGTTTTCGGTTTTTTGCAGTTGCTGTGCGTACTCCTGTTTCCCTTTGGCGAGCTTCTCTTTGAATTCCTTCTTCTGATTCCGGAAGGATACGTAGGTGACCACGTAGCCCGCTAGCATCATCGGCAGGAACATCAAGTACGTAAGGCCTCCCCCGCCTCCGGCCATCGTGATCATCAGGACGATCATCAGGAGCATGCCGCCCAGGGGCAGAAGGATGGTCATCCAACTGAAAGCCCCCGGCTCCTGCGGCAACTGCGGCGGAGAGGGGATCTCGACGGATGTCTTGGAAAGGGTTGGCAGAATGCGGGGAGGGCGATTAAAAGGCATTGGGATAGGATAATATTACCCGGCTAAAAAAGCAAAAGCGCTTCCAGCCGCCGGTTGTTAAAGACCAACGGCTAGAAGCGCTTTGGAAAGATCGCCACTATTTAATATTCGAATTGTCCACCTGGGAAAAGGCATCGCTGGCTTTTTGCAGGAGGATGCCGGCTTCTTCCAGAGTTTCATAGGATGCTTTAAGCTTTGGAAGCAATTCATCCCATTTTTGAAAAATCTGGGTCGCCAAGTGGCCTTTAAACTCTCCGCGCAGGCTGTTCATCATGGTATTGCCCTTGTTGACGATTTCCTGCACTTCCACTTTCTTTGCTTTGATATCGTTTCCGGTCTTGGTTACATTTTCGGGTGTAATCTGAATTGTTGGCATGGTTCCTCCTTAAAGGAATTGAAATGAAAATCAACTCGGTGATGATTCATCCGTTCTAGAAACCTTTTTCGGGTAATCCTCGGCCATCTTATCCCGTCTTTGGTGTGCATAGCACCCAGCGGTAGAATAACGATTCACCCCCTTTCGCCAATTGTGAAGCGCTCAGGAACACGCAGGCTTGGTGTTAGCGCTCCATGGATCCCGTGCGGTTCGACAAACCACAGGATTTTCCACACTTTATTATAATCCCGATTGTTTTTTTGGAAGTCCGACGGCAAGCTCCACGGCACATCGCCAGAAAGCTCATGGAGGTTCGGTCGTTTGTCGTCGGAAAATCCAGTCAAATCTGTAATTACCCTACCCGGATCCGGACAGCGATGGATAGAAAATGGATATCCGCCCAATGGAAAAATATTTGGAATCACGGTAAATGCAAGTGAGGTGGAGCGGGCTTTGGGAAGCCCCGTCCGACCCGGGAAAAATCCTCCATACCCTTCCATTCCCCGTCCGGCAGGCAAATGAAAACGGATTATTTCACTGCATTCCGGCAGGTTCGCCGCGGGGGAAGCAAAATGGAAAGACTCCGGGAAAAGGAAAACATCTTCCGGGTGGGGAAAGCGTTTTTGTATTGATGGATATCGAAGAGGCTGGTACATATACTCCCCCATTACCTACATGTGATAATAATATATAGAATTCCCTTTGTCAATGGGCTGGTTCTTTTTCAGCGATGCGTATGAACTTATTATAAAAAATGGCCGTGGCATCCATAAATCCCCTGGATCATATTCCACCCAATGGATGGAAAAGGGCCTGTATTTCAAGAAAAGATTACGGTTTGCCCGCCAATCTGTGAAAATCCGCCCCGTTTAGCCGCCCGACCGGAGTGGGTGCGCGAACGGAGAGCGGTTATGTAATTTTTTTGTACTCCTCGGTCATTTTTTGAAGTTGTTCGGTGGTCTTCTTCAGCGCGGACGAGTGCATTTCGATCCCCTTGCGCCACTCGCGGTAAAAACGGAGGAACGCCTGTTGCGAGTCGCCGCTCCATTTCGGCTCCACCGTTTTGACGGATTTGTCCAATCCCTCGATAACCGACTCCAAACTCGCCTGGGCTTTGGTAAGATCGTCCGTAAATTTTTGGATACTTTCTGGAAACATTTCAATGGCGGTCATGGCGGTCTCGCCTTTCTCGCGAAGTGATTACTCCACGGTTAAGGAATGCGCGGATCGATGGGAACTTGTTCTTCCACCTCCACCAGTATGGTCCGGAACAATTTTTCATAACCCTCGAGAGTGCCGAGGGCAAATAATCTGGCTTGGGGGCGAATATTCTTAAATGTATCCACAAACCGGTCCCTCTGTTGCCCCTCCCAGGAACCGTCCAATTCGGACCAAATCGCCTCGAGTTCATCCGTATATTGAAGAACGTTTCCTGACGCCCTGCCGTAGACGTTTGCGAGCGCGTCCGCCTCTGGAGGATGGATTTTCTTGTGGAGTATTTTGAATTGGCTAGGATACATGTTGCCCCCGTTAATCATTAATGCTATGATAAATGGCAGTGGATTTTTTGTCAATCAGGGGGAGTTTTTTTCCCCGTTAATCGGACAAGGACAACCTCATGTATCGGATCAAGGTGGATACCGATCTCCTCAGGCGAAATGCAGAAAAACTTCGCCGGCTGGCTGGTTCTTTTGATTCCCTGGGGAATGAATTGGCTCAGGCTTCGGCCGGCGTCCCGAGTTACGACGGCCAGCTGTCGGGCCCGGCGAGAGAGGCCGGTGCGGTTTCCCTGCACGACGCGAAAACCCTTCGCGATCAGCTCCTGGCGCACTCCGACGATCTGCTCCGGCTGGCCCAAATGTTCGACGACGCCGACCTCGGGACGAGCAACTGGCTGAACGATTTTTGGAAGTGGCTTAAAGGAGAAGCTGCAGCGGTCCTTTCCGCCATCGCGGTTTTAGTGCCGAAGAGGATACTCCTTGGACCGCCGGAATTAACGCCGGAAAACATCATCGCATTCTTTAGTCCATATCAGAAATATCAAGGGGATTCCTCCCGGTGCGCGGATTTTTCCCTTTCGATGGTATGCAATATTTTTTACGACGCCAAAGGCGAATCCACAAGCCGATGCGATGTCGATAAAATCACTCAATATCTGGAATCTATTAAGGTTGGCAAATTCCCCAATAACGGCGGAACCACACCCTGGGGTGTAGAGGCTGCATTATTAATGCTCGGGATCCCGTTTTCGTTCCATCTACAAGGTACCCTGGCAGATATCGAAAATGCTCTACAGGACCATAAAATCGTTATGGTGAGTGAAGGGAACGTCACGTTCGATAAAGATAAATATTTTGGCTTGGAAGTTAAGCTGGGTCCATTGGATCCCAAGGTAGAGGTTCCTCTTCCCCAGTTTTGGGGGCACGTTATGGTGATTGTCGGCGAAGACGGGGACGATTTTCTTTTGTTGGATCCGAGCAAGCCAAACGAAGATGGCGTGACCCGGATGAAGAAGACCGAATTCTTGGAAAACTGGTGGTTTCCGCAATTTCAACCTTGTTGGATTATTGGATAATGAAAAGAAAAACTCGGTCTCGGGTCCAAAAATATCCTTGTTTATTTATAAGCGCCCTGCTGCTCCTACTCCTGTCCTGTCGATCGCTGACGATTATTTCCCCCACCCGGATACCCTTGCCGAATGGAATGGATATCGTTTTTCAGGAATGGAATGGCGATATTTCCCTCGACGGCAACATCGCTCTGATGGCCGAGGATGGCACCCGCGTTCAAACCATCCTTCAGGGCGTACGGTATTTGCTTCCCCTTTGGACGCCGGATAAATCCGATATAACCATGACCATGCCATGGGATGATCTGGGGTATGACGCGATTTATGGGAAGCTTGTTTCCTATCGGCAGGGCGCACAATGCGATCCGTTGATGGTTTTCGGCAGGGTGCGTTGGACATCGGACGGAAAAATCATTACGGTGGATTCGGAGGACGTCGATGGAATTCCCACCTACGGAAGGGTAGTCACCTGGGATATCAAGAAATGTAAAATCGATGATATTCTCTATAAAGAAAAAACCAAAGATACCTTGCATGAACCGGATGTTTCCAAGTTTGGAACGGTTGTCTTCACAAAAATATCCGCCGGAGGCAGGACGATTTACCTCTATGAACCCAAAACGATGAAGTTGATTCCCGTCGCCCCGGGGTTCGGAGCCACGTGGTCGCCGGATGGAACCCGGATTGTGTTTACCGGACCTCAGGGGATCTATTTCGCCAGCGCCGATGGGACATCCGTCCACAATGTCATTGATTTAACGGGTTATTATCCGGTAAAGGACGACGCTATCACCTGGGACGACTGGCCGCCGGTCGCGGTTTGGTCTCCGGATTCACATTTTCTGATCTATCACCGGATCGACGGGACAACGTATGACCTCGTGAAATTCGAAATCGCCTCCGGGAGAGAGACAATCGTGTATCGCGGCGGGATGTACCCGGATTGGAGATAAAAATTTTTCCAAGGAAATTAAGAAAGTAATAAATAAAATCGTACCGGCCTGTCCGCTTTGGGCTGTCAGGATGGAAACGGTCGATGAGAGGATATTCGGGGTTGAATTCCGGTATATAATCTTATTTTCAGGAGTAGAACGCCATGCCTCAACGTCTTTTTGTCACACTTGGCAGCCGCCAGCGGAAGGACCGGGTGCTTTTGGAAATGCCCGGCGACCAACCGATGCAGGGAATGCTTCAGGACCTGGCGCAGGTTGTCGGCTGGAAGGAATTCGAGGACACTCCGCCCGGGGGATTGTGTCTGGAAACTGAAGAGGGCGAGAAATTGCCGGAGAGTCAGACGCTAACGGAAGCGGGGATCTCCAGTTCCGATCTGCTGTTCCTGGCGGCGAAAGAAGCACAGACGACGCCAGCGACAAAAAAGGCGGAGGAGGCGGGTCCGGAAAGCGCGGAGACACCGGGCGGCAAACCTTCGGTCTCCGAGCACGTTCTCGAAATTTTGCGCCAACCCCGCTTGGAAGGACCCCACGGTCTGGTGTTTATCATTGGAAAGCCCAGCAACGTGATCGGCCGGTCCGGAAAGGGGATCACCCCGGATATCGACCTCTCGGAATGGGATCCCAAGATGATCTCTTCCCGCAAGCACGCCGTAATCGAAAGCACCAAGGACGGTTTTGTCCTGCGGCCGGAAAAAACCACCAACAGCACGTTCGTCAACGGCGTCGAGGTTCCCGCGGGGGATTCCAGAATCCTCAAGGAGGGGGACCGGATCCAGTTCGGATTTCAGGGCTTGGAGCTGGTGTTTAACGCGGCGGCGAGTTGATATTCCATAATAATGAAGAGACCGGTAGCCTGAGTGCCATTTTCCCCGGGACAATCCGTGAAGATTGCTTATAAGGCCATTTATTCATGAAGGTCTTGTGTTACTGAATTGTGACAACCGTGTAACATCTCTGGCGCAATGAAGAGATAGCATAAAAATAATCCGAGAGCCGCTTGCACGAGCCTCCATTTCGATTTGCGGACAAGAGAAGAGGTTCTATTATATTTGGAGTTGATAAGAGAAAAATCGTATCCGAAACGATTCTTACAAACGGCTCGAAAGGGCCATGTATTCCAGTGCCTATTCGAGACGATGGAAGGGGATATTTATAATGGATAATGCCTTTTCCCCCAAAGACCGCCCTCGAGGGATAGTGTTCAGGATCCCGGTGATCCTTTCCGTTTTCTATATTCTGTGGACGGTATCGGGTTGTTCACCTGCCTCGAGCAAGGGCGAAACCGCCACACTCATCGAGAGTCCGTTTACAGCGGCTTTGTCACCGACCCCGACCGCCACCGGAGCACGGGTTCCGTCGCAGAACCCGACATGGCCTCAAACCTTAACGGACACTTCTGCGGGAACACCAACGCAAACCCCTACCGCCACGATTTCTCCGAGTTTGAAACCTATCGGACCGTTCTATGTTTGGGATGGTAGTACCAACCCTTCCGAATCCTTGATCTTCAAAGACTTCAGCGGAACCACCCAATGGACAGTTAATTTACCGCAGGTAGAGTCCGGTAAGAATTCCCCGGACCATAAGTGGTATGCGTATGTAACCGGTTCCGTAAACGGAAGCGGAATATACCCTGAAGGCGGAGTGGTCCTGCATTTACTAAATTATTTATCGGGGGAGGTAAAGGATATTGCCAACCTCGTTCCGGAGGATTATTTTACCCGTCAGGAACGAGTCGTGAAACAGTCCGATTCCTCCTATATCTGCAGGGTCGACGGACCGAATTACCCGGATTGTCGTGAGCCTGAGTATTGCATATCCCATTCTGCAGAATGTCTTGGGGTGGCCATGCTGAGCTTGAACGCGAGTATTGATTCGTTGGATTGGTCTCCGGATGGCAAGTATCTGGCCTTCGGCGCGATTCTGAATGGTGATTCCGCCGATCTCTATGTGTATGACATTGATACCGGAAAAATCCGCAGAATGGAAAAGGATCCGGGAAATGCCCAATCCTTTTATTGGTCGCCGGACGGGCAATGGATTATCTATGAGAATATTGATTTATTTTTCCGAGATATCGACTCGCGGATTTATCCGGACACCCGGTGGGCCGTCCGAAGGGACGGAACCGGAGGAAAAGAAATTCCCGGCCCAGTCAATTTTTACTCTTGGTTTTCCGACGATGAATACGTTGCATACAGATTCCTTCCCCTTAGTGTCATTACAGATGCGACCTTGGTGAATATTCAAACCGGATATGCGTTTGATTGTTTCCCCTCAGAGTTTTCCGATTTTATTGTGGATTCCAGATCGCGGATGGTGGCAGTGAATGATGGAACGGCGATATATTTTGGACCGGTATATAGTGAATTGAATCGTACCTTGGATATTATTGCGACGTACAAGGAGGAGTATGGCCATTATTATTGGATAGGTTTACGAGGAGGAACCATCCACCCATTCGTTGGAGAAGAAGATGGTCGATGGTTTGGAATTACTCCGGCAGGAAAAATTGATCCTTTGAACTGGACTGGAGATTGGTATTGGTATCGGAGATCGCCGAGGAATTGGTTGGCGTTATACTCAGAAAATGAATTTCGTGTATATGACCCATCGGATAGACTTAGGTTCGAACTGCATGATATTCCATCCGTTGTTGATATTTTATGGGATACAAATTCCCAAGGATTGTTCTACTTTTCCAGTTCCGATGCTGGCAGGGGAATTTTTTATTGGAAGCTGGGCGATACGACACCCCGATTGGTTGTATCCATTCCCGCCAGCTATAAGCAGGCAAGTTTGTCTATTGCCCCCATTATCAATTTGAAATCGTTACCCTATCTCCGCATCCTCCCCACCCGCGCGGCCAAACCCGCGGAGGGAACGAGCATTTGGAGCCAGACGAAGTATAGGGAATTGACCCAGCCGGGAACCAACCGCTACGACGTCACGATCCCCGCAGATTCCTCCTGGCGGTGGAGTTTCTCGCTGGGAACGACGGATACGAAGCTTTTCGATAAAATCCTCGCTCCCGAGGATGTCGAATTTCTGATCAACGGCGAGAAGATCGATCCGAACATGATCCAGATGTCCGATCAAACCGCGGAAGGCCGCTTCACCCGTACCTGGGCGACGATGCTTTCCGGCTGGCGCAGCGGGGACAAAGCGGAGTTGGAAATCCATTACACGCTGCATTCGGCGGTGACCGATGGGAATCTGACGTATCCTGCGGGGGAGTACCGGCAGGTTATTTCACTGGGCGTGGAGTAGTGATTCCATGAAGAATAGACTTCCGTCCCTCCTTTTGGCCTCATTCATTATTGGAATGGGTACCGCTTGTTCACCCGCCACAACAGCCCATGGAACCGTCACCCTCGCAGCGGGCCCGTTGACCTCAACTTTTTCGCCGACCTTGACCGCCACCGAAACACAGATCCCATCACATAACCCAACCCAAACTCGAACCTTGACGGCAACTCCTGCGGGAACACGAACCCAAACGCCCACCACAACAAAGTTCCCGGGTCTGCAATCCACTGGACCGTTTCTCGTGGAGGACGACGGCGAAACCTACACCAAATCCGTGATTTTTTATGCCATCGACGGGTCTGTTTCTTGGAAGGTTCGTTTACCATTCTCTAACGAGAACGACCTTCCCAACCCTTATTCTCAATCGTCAAGCGTATCGCCGGATTGGAAATGGGCTGCTCATATCATCGGCACCGTGGACGAAAGTGGAGTTTACCCCGAAGGAGGGGTTGTCCTGCATTTGATGAATTTATTGACTGGAGAAGAGAGGGTTGTCGCCGACCTTATTCCGCAGGATTACTACGTCCGTCTGGAACGTGCGGTCCAGCAAGCCGAACCCAAATCCTGTGGGTCGAAACCCGAACCCTGTCTACCCCCCGCTGCACAGATGTTGAACGGATCCCTCCATTCATTCGATTTTTCCCCCGACGGGAAATTACTGGCGTTCAGCGCCATGCGCGACGGGGATTCCTCCGATGTGTACGTTTACGACATCGATACCGGAAAAATCCAGCGCGTCGAAGATGGGATGTTGAACGCGGCGAATATTTTCTGGTCGCCGGACGGGCAACGGATTCTGTTCGAGCAAACGCCGTTTCATGAATATTCGCACGGGGAGTGGCTATCCCGCGATTCGTTGTGGACCATTCGGATGGACGGACAGGGTTTGAGGAAACTGCCCAGGCCTTTGGATCTCATTACCTGGTTCTCGGATTTTGAATATCTTGCTTTCGCTGCTTGGAACGCGCCGGGCGGGTATGGTGCTCCGACAATAGTGAATATTCAAACCGGTTATGCCTATACGAGCTGCTTTGGATACCTGGGGCCGGGGATGGATGCCGTCGTGGATCCGCGATCGCGCCTTGTCGCTGTGATTTCCGATATGGATTGTGAAAACCGGACCGGGGAGCGCGGGGAGATTGCGCTCTATGTCGGACCGGTGTATGAACCATTGCACCGAATCGCTCAATCATCCGCAATGTTGATCTATCCTGAACTCGATCGACTTGCGGTCCGCTCGGGAATCACGCACCCCTTTGTGGTCAGGGGTGGGGCAGAGATGGTAGGGATCGGGTTGGTAGGGATCGGGTTAGATGGAACCATCGATCGATCGTATGGCGAGGGCTATTATCCGTATGTCTCCCAGACCTATTGGTCGGTTTCGGGTAGATTTCAAATATATGATCCGTCCGAAAAATTTCGGTATGAATTGCGCGATGAAAAACTGTCTGTCCCGTCGCATTCGGAATATGAATTTGTTCCCATCTGGGATACTAATTCGCGAGGAATATTTTTCCAGACCGAGGATGCGCTCTACTATTGGGTTTTTGGAGAGCAAACTCCTCGCCAAATTGGATCCCGTGACGATTCCAGTGGAAAAAAGAAGCTTCACATGGCTACCATTTTCAATGTGAAATCGCTGTCCAACTTGCGCATCCTCCCCACCCGCGCGGCCAAACCTGGAGAAGGGACGAGCATCTGGAGCCAGACGGCATACAAGGAGTTGACCCAGCCGGAAACCAACCGCTACGAAGTAACCATCCCTGCGGATTCTTCCTGGCGGTGGAGCTTCTCGCTAGGGACAACGGATCCGAAGTTATTTGAAAAAATCCTGTCACCGGAGGACGTCGAGTTTCTGATCAACGGCGAGAAGATCGATCCGAACATGATCCGGATGTCCGATCAAACGGCAGAAGGCAGATTCTCCCGCGCCTGGGCGGCGATGCTTTCAGGGTGGCGCAGCGGGGATAAGGCGGAGCTGGAAATCCACTACACGCTGCATTCGGCGGTGACCGACGGCAATGTGGTTTACCCTGCGGGGGAATACCGGCAGATTATTTCGGTGGTTGTGGATTAGTAGGGTGTGTTGGAGAAGGAATAGCCTGGGTTTGCAAGCAAGGCACTCCGTCTCCGACCCACCCTGCATTCGATAATCATTGATACTTCGCGCTGTGGATCAGCGCGCAGATCTCCGCCTTACGGGCCACCCCGAATTTGGTCAGGACGTGGCGGACGTGGGTTTTCACCGTCTCGGGCGAAACCACGAGGTCCTCCGCCATCTCCCGGTTGGTGTGCCCGGCGGCGATCAGAACCAGAACTTCATGCTCCCGCCTGGTGAGCGTGGTATAGGAAACGGCCGCGGAATCGTGGAACATATGCTGCGGAAGGGGAGAGATTGTTTGTTCCATAAGACCCTCTTACGGAAGGAAAAATGGATTGTTAGAAGGATTTTTTGAATTAACGGCAGTTTTAAGATGGTAGCACAAATGTTCTATTCAGTCAATAGCCGAGTTGAATAGATCGAGATGAATGGAAGTATCCCGCCATTATCTTGACAACATCCTCCAATAGGATATACTCTCGCCCAATCTGAAAATATCAACAACGTCGATGAGGACGAGTACGCGCCGCGGGTTCCTCAGAGAGCCGGCTGTTCGGTGGAAGGCCGGCGGAAATCCGGACGCGGAATGGACCTCGGAGTTGCCGGGTGAACGAGAAAATCGATAGCCCGCGCCGGATCCGCCACCGTTATCGGGCGGAGGGCATTCGAAGAATCCACGAATGCCCCGATGAGTGAGGCTGGCAAACAAAACCCTGCACATTCACGGGGGTTTTATTTTTTGAGCGCCGGCCGAACTTGGGTGGCACCACGAGCCGAAGCGCCCGTCCCAAGAATGAGACGGGCGTTTGTATTTAACCGGGATGCATGTGAGCCCGGCGCAAGCGCGAGATCCTATTCGAGCTAACTTTTCATGGAGGAGATATGGCCGAAAAATCCAAGTTCCATCTAGGCGAACACGAGATCCCGAAGACCTGGTACAACATCCAGCCGGATCTCCCCTACCCGCAATTCCCGCCGCTTCATCCGGGGACTCTCGAGCCCGTCACGCCGGACTTCCTCTCGGTGCTGTTCCCGATGAACCTGATCATGCAGGAGGTCAGCCCGGACCGCTACATCGAGATTCCCGGCCCGGTGCGGGAGATCTACAAACTCTGGCGGCCGACCCCGCTGATCCGGGCGGTCCAGTTGGAGAAGGCGCTCGACACGCCGGCGCACATCTACTTTAAAAATGAAAGCGTCAGCCCGGTCGGTTCGCATAAACCGAACACGGCAGTGGCGCAAGCTTTCTACAACAAGGAAGCCGGCACCAAGGCGCTCACCACCGAAACCGGCGCCGGGCAATGGGGTTCAGCTCTGGCGATGGGCTGCAACTTCTTCAACATCGATCTGGAAGTGTACATGGTCAAGGTTTCCTATCAGCAGAAACCGTACCGCCGGGTCCTGATGGAGAACTTCGGAGCGCAGGTTTTCGCCAGCCCGACCGACCGGACCGAGTATGGGCGCTCGCTGCTCCAGAAGGATCCGCAGAACGGCGGCTCGCTCGGGATTGCCATCTCCGAGGCGGTGGAGGTGGCGGCCACGTCGAAAGGCGCCAAGCGCTATGCACTCGGGTCGGTGCTCAACCATGTGCTGATGCACCAGACCGTGATCGGCGAAGAAGCGCTGATCCAGATGGAAATGGCCGGAGAATATCCGGACGTGGTGATCGGGTGCGTCGGCGGCGGGAGCAACTTCGCCGGGATCGCCTTCCCCTTCGTCCGCGAGAACCTCAAGAACGGCAAGAAGACCCGCATCATCGCGGTGGAACCGCTCGCCTGCCCGTCGATGACCAAGGGATTGTACGCCTACGATTACGGCGACACGGCCAAGATGGCGCCGGTGGTGAAGATGTACACGCTCGGCCATGGGTTTGTCCCGCCCGGGATCCACGCCGGCGGCTTGCGTTATCACGGCATGTCCCCTCTCGTTTCGGGGCTGTACGCCAACAAGCTGATCGAGGCGGTGGCGGTGCACCAGCTGGAAACCTTCAAGGCCGCCAAACAGTTCCTGCAGACCGAGGGCACGGTCCCGGCGCCGGAATCCTCCCACGCCATCTGCGTGGCGATCGACGAAGCGCTCAAGGCCAAGAAGGAAGGCAAGAAGAAAGTGATCGTCTTCAACCTCTCGGGCAACGGTTACCTCGATCTTGGCGCGTACGACGCCTTCAATCACGGCGCTCTTGAGGATTACGAATATCCGGCTGAGGCGGTTAAGGAAGCGGAGAAGGACCTGCCGAAGGTGGTCAACGAGGGCAAGTAGGCAGAAGGGTCCATCAGAGATAAGGAAGATGCGCCGCCTGAATAGGCGGCGCATCTTTTTATATCCCGGTCATCCATTTTCAACCAATACCGTGTACGCGGATTTCGCGGAGGAAACGGATTACCCGGATTCAATTAATCCCAAAGAGGAATTATTGTCGATTTGTATTTTCCTCGAAATCAGTGGTTTCCGCGTAATCCGCGTACTGGATGCAGAGAAATAGACCATCGAAGCAAAAACCGGTTCTTTATTCCGAATTGCTTTTCTCTTCCGGCGGCAACGGAGTAACCAGCACCTTGTCCACCCGGCGACCGTCCATGTCCATCACCTCGAAACGGAACCCGCCCCATTCGAAATGGTCTCCCGCGTGCGGCACCTCGCCCAGCCGGACCATCACAAATCCGCCGACGGTCTGGAACGACCCCTCCTCGTCCTCGGGCAGATCGTTCAAGGCAAGCTTGTCCACCATTTCTTCGATGCTGAGCGCGCCGCCCATCAGCCAGGTTCCGTCCTCGCGCCGCACCGCTTCCAATTCGGCCGGCTCGCCCTTGGCGGGCAGATCCCCGACGATGGCTTCGAGGATGTCCGTGGGGCTGATGACACCCGCCACGCTGCCGTATTCGTCGGTGACCAGCGCGAAATGCTCGCCGGTTCTTTTAAATTGCTCCAAGGCCTGCAGCGCTTCCGCGCTTTCCGGGATGAACACGGGCGGCCGGAGCAATTTGCGGATGTCCGGCGGATCGCACTGGAATCCGTGCGCCAGTAGATCTTTGGTGTGCAGGATCCCGAGCACGTTGTCCAGTTCGCCCTGCGCCACGGGGAAACGCGTGCGGTGGCTGCCCAGGATTTGGTCGTGAATCGTCCCCTCAGGTTCATCCAAGTCGATCCAATCGATGTCCGGGCGGGGGGTCATGAGCGAACCCACCCGCTGTCCGCCGAGACGGAAAACCCCTTCCACCATTTCCTGCTCGGCCTCTTCGAACACGCCCGCCTGAGTGCCCTGCTCGAGCAGAACTTTAATCTCGTCTTCGGTGACGGGCGGCTCGGTGGAGGGGCGGATCCCCAGGAGTCGGACAATGAAATTGGACGAGCCGGCTAGGAAGCGGACCAGCGGAGAAGTCAGTTTGGAAAGCGTGTGGATCGGGCCGGCGAGCGCAATCGCAAGACGTTCGGCCGAATGCAGTGCCAGCTGCTTGGGAACCAGTTCGCCCAGCACCAGGGTCAGGAAGGTCAGCAGCAGGACGACCGCCGTGAAGGAAACCGCATCGGCGTACGGGGCCAGCGGCGGTATGCCGGCGAGCAAGGGGGAGAGGTGGCGGGCCAGCGTGGCTCCCCCGATCGCGCCGACGAGCGTGCCGACCAGGGTGATGCCGATCTGAATGGTCGCCAGAAATTGGTCCGGGTGTT